>CXWL01001841.1_pt1 | contig 183610 bp, 170 predicted proteins | sample 590931 | NCBI WGS metagenome assembly CXWL01 (sample SAMEA3498368, study PRJEB10139) | groundwater metagenome | biome: water well; material: biofilm material | place: Germany | collected 2015-04-27
CATCCCCATCCAGGCGCCCACCCCCGCCAACAGCTTGACGTCCCCCCCGCCGAAGGCCTCTTTCTGGAATAATGCCTCGCCGCCGGCGGCCACCGCCCACCCCAGTCCGAAGCCGAACACCGCCCCCCGCAGGCTCCACCAAGGCGCCAGCCACCAGGCCCCAGGACGCGCGTCGAAATAAGGGTTAACAGCGGAAAATACCAGGCCCGCCAGCGCCAAGCCCAGGGACAGTTCGTCGGGGATGAGGAAGGTGTCCCAATCGATCAACGCCACCGCCAGCAGCGCTCCGCAGGCGAGGGTCGCCGCACCCGCGAAAACGGGAGTCCAGCTCCAGTGCAGCCATAATCCCATGGCCAACAGGCCGGAAGTCGCCTCGACCAACGGGTATCGGACGGAAATCCGACGGCGGCAGCAGCGCCCGCGNNGCCGAGAAGCAGCCAAGAGAGGATGGGAAGATTGTCGCGCGCGGCGATGGGCTTGCCGCAATGAGGGCAGCGGGAGCGCGGACTGACCACCGATTCCTCGCGCGGCAGCCGGTGGATCACGACATTAAGGAAGCTCCCGTAAATGGAGCCGAAGAGGAAAGCGAGGACGGCCGCCGCTATATCCATTTCATCCCGACCGGTGGGCAGGAAGGGACTTGAACCCTTAAGAGCTTGCGCCCACACGGTCCTGAGCCGTGCGCGTCTGCCAGTTCCGCCACCTGCCCACCGCTTGGGACGAAAGTGATACAATGACATTGTACGACATCATGGCGCGCCAAGACAAGACCGACGAGAAAAAGACCGTCGCCAGCAACAGAAAAGCCCGCCAATTCTACGAGATTCTGGAGGTCGTGGAGGCGGGACTGCAGCTGCGCGGACCGGAAGTGAAGTCCCTGCGCGGGGGGCAGGCCAGCCTCGACGGATGCTACGCCCGCCCCAACGATGCCGGAGAGCTTTACCTGCACAATTTTTATATCCCTCCGTATGTTTTCGCGACCTCCATCGAGCCCCTGGACACCCGGCGCAACCGCAAGCTTCTCCTCCACAGCGCCGAGATCAGAAAAATTTCCGGCAAGCTCACCACAAAGGGCCTCACACTTATTCCGCTCGAAGTCTATTTCCGCAACGGCTGGGCCAAAGTCTCCCTGGGCTTGGCCAAGGGAAAGACCGGCGCCGACCGTCGCGACGACTTGAAGAAAAAAGCCGTCCGACGCGAGGCTGAAAAGAGCTTTAAAGGCTCATACCGCGGTTAATGACAAGATGAGCCCCGCGAGGAGTTCATTGCGCGCCGGCCGCTGGGCGGCCATGGCTCTCGTTTGTCTCGGCGCGTGGATGGTTTGGGGTTTGCGGGCGACCCCTCAAGAGCAAATCATAAAGTCGTTCGATCAAACCTTGAGGCTTTGGCGGGAGAAAAAACTTCCGTTGGAGAGACCGGAGGTCCGAAACCGGACGCTTGCTTTATTCCTGCAACTAGCCGATTTGGAGGACGACCGCCGGCTGTCCGAATTATCCGAGCTCATCGTGCAGGGCCCTTTTACGGCGGCAGAACTTGAACAAGTTCTTCCCGCGGCCTTCCGATACCTCGAATCATGGAATGATGATTTGCCTTCTTGGAAATGGGACCTGCTCAACAAACAGGCCTCATTGGGCGGGGAGCATCTGCGCGGCAATTACTGCGAACTGCATGACAATCGGACGAAGGTCCGGTTTCAGTTTCGCGCGGGCAACCACAAGCACAGAAAGCTTTATCTGGAAGGCAACTGGAACCATGCCGGCAGAATCTCGGCGCTGAGCGGTTGGGCGGCGACGCCAATGAGCGGACCCGTCGACGGCGTTTGGTCGGCCCACGTGGATCTGCAGCGCTCGCCTTTTCATCACTATTATCATGCCGTCGTGCGCACGGCTCCTTGGCCGGCTGGAAAGGCCGTGGGCTGGGCGCGTTTACGCGCCGGAGGCAATGCCGCCGCGGACGTCGAGATCGCCGAAACCGCCGAGGAACACGTCGCGCCGACTGCCCTCACAGCCGACGCGGATAAGAGGATCGGCCTAGCCGTCATCGGGATTGACGCCGCGACATGGCATCTGCTTCTGCCGCTCATTCATCGCGGTGTTTTGCCTAACCTGGAGCGCCTCGTCAAAGAAGGCGCGCCGGCGCGGCTGATCTCCACGGGCGGACGCAACGGCTATCCCAGCAATCCCAACATTCACACGGCTTTGACGGGTTATCTGCCGTTTCGCCATCAGTCATTACCAGCCGTTTTTCAAATTTGACGCCACGCGCGCCGCGCAGACATTCAAAAAACGATGCGCAATGCCTATCCCAAAGGGGTGGACGTCGACCGATATCGACAAAGCCCACAGCCAAATCTCATTCGACGCCCGCGGCTCGTCCGCGTTTCAAAAACGATTTCAGGAATTCATCGCCGGCTTGCGCTACAGGGATTTAGGCGAGCCGCCGCTCTCTATCACCTGGCGGGAAACGGATGGTCGAGTCATCGGGGAGATCGACTTTACTCGACCTTTCACCAGTCTAACGGAGGCTCTGGTATTCGAGGGAACGACGATTCCACTCGATGAAGTGTTCGAGATCCACGCCATCGGATCCCAACATGCCGGCAACGGCATGCTTCTTTTATGGGGGCGCGATGTGAAGCCGGGCGCGATCGGCGAAGACGCTTACATGGCCGACGTGACGCCGACGGCCTTGGCCATCCTGGGCCTGCCGGTTAGCCGCGATTTCGACGGCCGCCCGTTGCTGTCTGCGCTGAAGTCCGCGCGCCTCCCCCCGCCGCCCGTCGTGCGGCCTCATCCCGAGAACAGCGTCCTGGCGCTTCTGCATTCGATCCGCTGGCGGGTTTTTGCGCGCAGCTCTCTTGGTTTATAATCCGCGCTCGTTTTAGAAGCGGACGCCGAGGCCGGCCTCGGCGCCGGATTGGCCGTTAGCCAGCGTGTAGGCCAGACTAAGGTAGGTGAACTGGTAAGGCGTCAGGCGAAAGCCTCCCGTAAACCGGCTCGCAAGAGTGCTCACCTCGCTGCCATTGAGCGTCGGATCAAGGGTCGACTGCCGCACGACCAGACGCATCCGATCAAAACCGACGCCCGCGTACGGGGCGAAGAACGGCGTGCCCGCGGAGCAGACCAGGCTTGCTCCCAGGTGCGACGCGGAGAAGTCCTGGTGCACCACGGAATGCCCGACGACCGAGACGAGCAGCTGCGGGGACCACGGCTTGTCGGAGACGGCGTAAAGGCCGTAGCGCAGCCCTCCGCCGGCGATGGTCAGGCCCTGGTAGGAGATCCCGCGTATGAACCCGCTGAGCTTGAAGGGCATTCCCACTTCCGCCTGGACCCAGGGCAGGCCGAAGATGCGCACGCCGTTATTGATGAGGATGCGGTTGTCCCTCGAAGGGTAGAATTGTCCCCCGAAGCGCGCGCCCACGTCGAATCCGGTCAAACCCAGCGACCGGCCGCTTTGAAACGTAGCCGCGCCCAGCACGCCGCCCAGATCGCGGGCGAAGGGCTTGAGCGATCCTTGGTCGGCGTAGCGCGCGAACCCGCCGTATTGATCGGCCCCCGCGAATGCGGACGAGGCGCTCAAAAGGGCGGCGACGGCCAAGCTCAGGCGTTTCATCGACCGGATTGTGCAATATCCCGAAGGGCCGTCTCAACCCCCCGACGTTGGGCCCACAGATACATAGGCCTTTTGGTCCAGACGACTGGGCCCATTCGGCCCTTAAATTCGATGGCCGTTTGAGCAATAATGTAATATGAAGATGAAATGTTCAACGCAGGTCGTTCGATGAACAACATTGGGACGCGCCACACCTGGCGCTGGCTGACCCCTCCCCTGGTCGACTTCCTGCTTTTTCATCTCGCCCTCGGCACGACCTTGCACCTGCGCCAGCCCTCGTTATTGAGGTGGGCGACGGAGCTGGGCTTCTTCCCCTTGTTTACGGCGTGGATCGCCACGATGTACGCGCTCGGCCTGTATGACTTGCGGCTGACCCGGGACACCGCCGCTTTAGTCAAGAACCTGTTCGTCTCGTTGGTCGTCTGCATGGGCCTGGGCACGACCTACTTCTATTTGATGGGATCCATGGATCTCAAGCCTAAGACCCACCTGATGCTGACGGTAATCATCTCCCACGCCATGATCCTGGCCTGGCGCAAACTCTGGCTGGTCCTCCTCCATTACAACATCCTCGACCAGCGCTTCGTGTTCCTCATCGATCCGGCCGATCTGGCCAAGATCGAGCAGGAGCTTCCCCACCATGCCGGCGACACGGGCTTGACCGCCGTTCCTTGGCAGTGGCCAGGGGTCGACATGGTCGTCGCCGACGCCCAGTGGGTCGACGAAAACTGGGACTCGGCGCGAGCCGTGTTCGTGGCCGCCGTCGCGCGCGGCGTACCCATCATCACATTGGAGAATTTCTACGAGTCGATCTTCGGCAAAGTCTCGCCTCATTACGCCGGCAACCCCTCTTGGGCCTTGAAGCATATCCTTCCCAATAATTTCGGCCTGTATCTCAAGATGAAGCGCGCCGTCGACTGCGTGGGCGCGGCCGCCCTTCTGCTGCTCACCGCCCCGCTTCTTGCGGTCACTTCGGCGCTGATTGCGCTCATCGACGGCCGGCCCATCTTCTATCGCCAGCCTCGCGCGGGCTTTTTAGGCAACCCGTTTTGGGTCTTGAAGTTCCGCACCATGACCGTGGGAGCAGAGGCTATCGGCCCCTTCACCTCCACTCAGGCTCACGGTGCTAGCATCACCGCCCTGGGAGCGCTCCTGCGCCGTTTCCGCCTCGACGAGCTTCCCCAGTTGTGGAACGTCCTCATCGGCGACATGTCCCTCGTCGGCCCTCGGCCCGAGTGGATACGGGAAGTGGCCGTGCTCGAGAAAGTCGTGCCCAGCTATCACCTGCGGCACCTGGTCAAGCCCGGCATCACGGGCTGGGCGCAGGTCCGCTTCCGGGCGACCAACAGCGTCGACGACTCCATCGAGAAGATCCACTTCGATCTTTACTATCTGAAGTATCTGTCCATGGGGCTGGACATCAGCATCCTACTCAAGACCCTCAAGCGCGTCTTGACCCACGACTCCAACGTCCAAGCTCTGCGGTCGCCCGCCATCAAACAGAAAGATGACCTTATCCATTGGGCCGGGGACCTGACCAGCCACCTCGAATACTCCCGCCCCTCGTAATGCTCCGTCCCCGCGCGCTATGCGTCACTTCTCCCAACTGGCTGGGAACCGCCTATCTCCCGCGTCTGCTCAAGCAGGCCGGCTACCAGGTGACCTTGCTGGCTCATCCCCATTCCTACGCGGCCAAGTCTCGATGTGTCGAGCATCTGATTCCGGCTTCCTGGGACCCCGCCGTTAACGTCGAAATCCTGCGCAAGCATCTAGACGAGCAGACTCTTGCTTACGATTGGTTCACCCTCGGAGACGACCCCACCTTATGGGAAGTTCTGCGCCGCCGCCAGGAACCCTGGACGGCGGCGTGTCTGCCGATCGATCCAGCCGGGATGGGGGCGCAATTGCTGATCTCAAAGGCGAGCTTCATGGTGGAAGCCCTTAAACGAGGTCTTCCGATCCCGCCCTCCCGAATGGCCGCGTCAAGGGATGCGCTCGGCGAGGCGGCGGGTAGTCTCGGCTTTCCCGTCATCATCAAGCCGGTCCAGGGATCCGGCGGCAGGGGGATCTTCACCGCGCGCTCCATGGACGAGTTGCGCCAGTCGGCGCGATCTGCGGAGGAAGGTGCCTACCTCGTCCAACGCCTCATCTCGGGCCAGGTCGGATCAACTGCGGTCCTGTTCGACCGCGGCACGCCGCGCGCCTGGCTGCCGAGCTACAAGCGCAAAGTATTCCCGGAGCCGTACGGGCAATCCACAGCGCGGCAGCGAGTGCATTTGCCCGATTCCGAGGAAACCCTCACCCGATTTGGACGCATGCTCGGAGCTCACGGCATCATGGCATTCGATTGGATTTTGCCTGATGATGGCGGCCAGGCGTTGATCTTCGAATGCAACGGCCGCCCCCCCTCATACATGTACATGATCGAGGAGGTCGGCCTCGATCTCGCCGGCGCCATCGCGGACATGCGGACAAGAGAGCGTCTGCGCACCCCCCCTCCGGAAACGATGGGTGATGAAATCGCCATCTTCCCACAGAACGCGGTACGTGCGATCGCACTGTCGGACTGGAAAAGACTGGCCTCATGGCTTTTATCGCCCCCCGGCCCCTTGCCTTGGAATGAGCCGCGTATTCTCGCGGCGCAGTTCCGGTTTCTCGCCGGCCTGCTGTATCGAAAGCTGCTTACCTCCCTACGGCCCTCCGAACAGCGCCACCCTCCTAAACACCGCCTATCAACCCCTTGATCATCAGAGAAGCTTCGGGCCAGGACATAACCGCCATCGTCTCTCTTCTTAAGCTGAGCCTCGGAGAAGCTCTCATGCCCAAATCCGAAGCTTACTGGCAGTGGAAGCATTGGGATAACCCCTTCGGGAAATCGCCCGTCCTGCTGGCCTTTGAAAACAACGAATTAATCGGCGTTCGCGCCTTCATGCGCTGGGATTGGACCCGCAATGGGAAAACGGTGAAAGCGGTCAGGGCCGTCGATACCGCCACGCATCCTCGCCATCAGGGAAAAGGGGTTTTTAAAAATCTGACCTTGTCGCTTCTGAACGAGCAGAAGAATTCAGATTCGTGTTTCGTTTTTAATACGCCCAACCAGTCGAGCAAGCCGGGATATATCAAGATGGGGTGGGAAGCGGCGGGCAATCTGCCGGTCAGCTTCAATGTTCGCAGGCCGTTTAATATGGCGGCCAGGCTGCTGGGATGGGGTGGACCGCCGACCACGTCGACCGATGATGATTCTGTTCCGGCTTTGCTTGATCGAAGCGATGAAGTATGCGCTCTGCTCAAAGAACATGAGCTTCGGGCCCCGGAAAACATAAAAACGGCCATCACTCTGGATTATCTTAAGTGGCGCTATGCCTGCGTGCCTGTGGCCAAGTACCTGGCCATTACAGAGGGCGGGAAGTCGCTGAACGCGTTCGTTATCGCCAGAGTGAAGGTTTCCAAAGCAGGAAGAGAATTGAGAATCACCGAGCTTATTGAAGGCAAAAACTGCGACCGGGAACATCTGAAAAATCTGATTTATATGAAAGCAGAATCGTTGAAGGTCGATTTGATTACGATGTCGGGATTGTCGAAGCTCCCGGGCTGCTGGATAACTCTCAACCGCGGGCCCATCGTGACGGTTTTCGATCTAAACGGTTACGAACGCTTCCCTGAGCTGAAAAACTTCAGGAACTGGACGCCTTCGCTCGGCGATCTAGAGTTATTTTAAGGCGTGACGCAAATTCCACCTCCCGAGGCGTTGACCACACGTTGGATATCGATCACATTGCACAATCCGTCGTTGTTGAGATCAGCAGTGCAGGAGACTGTTCCGTACGCTTGATTAATGACCAACTGAACATCGAGAACATCAACGACTCGATCTAAATTCACATCGCAGGCGGAATTGGAGGGTCGTGTTGCCATGGTGCCGCTGAGGTAATCCTCTAAATAGGTGTATCCGGTCTGAGGATTTATGCGAGCGGCTTTTGTGGCATCCGCTGGATTGAGACCATGCGCGGTGGCCCAAACATCCGCAATCCCATCATGGGAAGCGGAGGCGCAAGGCGTCCCTGGGAGCAAAGTCGGATGCGTTGTGATCGCGTTGTAATCCGGAGTTACGCCGCCTCGAGATTGATAATCACTGACCATCTTTGCATCCCACGAATCGCGGTTTAAAATCCAATTGCCATCGCACCCCAGCGTTGCGGAGGCCCCCACAGTGGGGAGCAGGACGGCATCCAACGCGCTCACGTCATCGGCGTTGATGGGGAATGCCAGCGCAGCCAGGGGACTTGAGCGCCGCCAGGCGCTTCGAATCGGCGAGGATGCTTCGCTTTGGTTTTCGCCGCCCACTTCGGCCGTCATCGCGTATTGATTTCCAGTCGGGCTGGCATTATTAGGACCGACATTCCCATGCAGGTACAATGTCGGAGTGCCATTCGAGGTGTCGCCGCCTGCGGAATTGTCGGACATTTGGAATTCATGCAGGCCCGCCCTGCTCGAAGGGCCCGCCACATATTTGTTTCCAATCGCATCGAGCTGAAGGCCGCCTAAGCCCTGTGTCATATAGAACGTATGGTCATAAACCAAATTGTTCACCCAGCGGCTGCTTTTGTTTTTGAGCAACGGCAGTCGATGGTGGATGTGAGCTAGAAAGTTGTGATGAAAATCGATGTCGGTCATGAGGTTGGCGTTGGCAGCACCTTGTCCACTTCCCACGTTAATTCCCGTGGAATGTGGATTAATGCCGCTATCCAGGATGGACCATGACAGCGTGATGCTTTTAACCGTGCCCGAATTCGGGTAGGGACTGAAATTCTTGTTATCAGACCAATTCATCGAACAATGGTCGATGACCACATCGTGGACGTCGCCGTTGCCAATGTAAAACTGCGTGATTCCCGTTCCGGGTCCGGGATGGTGATACGCGCAGGTGCCGGTTACAGTCGTGTTCCCTCCAGAAGCGGTGGCCAGCTGTCCCTGGCACTTATTGCCGACGCGTAGGCGCAAGTAGCGAAGAACCACATTATGCGTATAGATGTAGAACAGGTTTTGAAAATTGGAGGAAAGCTGACTGGCATCAAGTTCAATGCCTCCGCCGGGGGCCGTTTGTCCTGCCACGGTGAGATAGGGGTTGGTGATCCTGATGCCGCTTTGAAGCATAATGGAACCACCGGTTCGGAAGACGCATGTTCTGGCTCCGCTGGCCTCCATACATTGACGCAAGCTGCCCGCGCCGCTGTCGTTTAAATTGGTGACTTCAATCACCCGGCCGCCTCGTCCGCCCGCAGAGCTCGCGCCGCCGCCCGCCGCACCTGGGAATGCGGGCAATGCCGCACGGGCTGATCCTAGCCAAGCCAGACAGATCGCAGCGACTGAGGCGAGCCGAACGATTTGATATTTATCCATGATGTTAACCATAGCTAGAAGCATAGCATCAGGAGTCCTGTTGAGCGACCAAATTATATGCAAATAAATAATTACCCGCTTCTTAATGACCCGCCTCCGGGTCTGGGTTCATGCTGGGCGCCCCGTCGCCCAACTGACAGTGATTTTTGGACTTTCATGCGCTATACTCTCAATCGTGGAACTTAACATCTCCGCCGCACGCTTGCGTTCGACGTTCACGGTCCTTGTCGTTTTCCTGACTGCGCTGAGCTTCATCGGCACGCTGAGCGCGCATTTTCTGCACATGCGCTTTGGGGGCCTTGTCCGGCTCATCGGCGTGAATCACGAAGACAGCTTTCCAACCTGGTACTCAGCGGTAGCACTCGCCGCCTCCGCGGCACTTTTAGCCGCCATCGCCGCCACGCTGCGGGCCCGCAAGCAGACGCGGGATATTTTCGCCTGGACGACGCTCGCCTTCATCTTCGCTTTGCTCTCGCTTGATGAGATCGCCGGCATCCATGAAGGCGTCGGTAAGGAGCTCAAGAGATTCATCCGCTTAGGCGGCTGGTTCCGCTTCGCCGGGGTGGTCCCGTCGTTTGCGCTGGCGACGGTCGTGGGTGCGATCATGCTTCCCTTCCTGTCGCGCCTGGCCTCCCGTCGACGCAATCAATTCCTCGCCGCGGGCTTGCTCTTCGTGGGCGGCGCAGTCGGCATGGAAATGATCGGCGGAAAGCTCTTCTCCGCGGCGGGCGATCGGATCACCCTCGCCTATGCCGTTTGCTTTCACATCGAGGAGTTCCTGGAGATGCTCGCCATCGTGATCTTTAACGCCGCGCTCATCGAGCATCTCGCCGAACTGCTCGGCCCGGACGGCCTGCGCCTGCGCTTCACGAACGACTGACCGTCCGCCTATGGCTGACACCCCCGCTGCCCGCCGCATCGTCTTCGTCTGCACCGGCAACATCTGCCGCTCGGCCATGGCCGAACACCTCCTGCGCCACTGGTCTAAAACGCGCGGCCTCGACTTGGAGGTGAGTTCCTGCGGGATCGCGGCCGAACCTTGGTATGAGATGCCCGCTACCGCACGGCGTCTCCTGACCGCTGAAGGAGTCCCGCCCTTCACGCACAAAGCTCGCCTCACCACGCGCGATGCCCTGCGAAACGCCGACCTTATTCTCGTCATGACACAGACGCACTGCGACCACCTCCGCGAACGATTCCCGGAGCTGATTCCACGCACACGACTGCTCCGGGAGCACGCCGGCTTCGATGACGGCGACGTCGACGACCCCATGGGCCGTCCGGACGAAGCATACGCCCGCTGCCTGAGCGTTCTCAAGGAATCTCTCGAGGCCCTGCTGAGCCGGGAATTTCGCGGTCCCGAGCGTGACTAGAACCTTCGCGGCGGTGCTGGGGCTCTCGCCCACCGGCTTGTACGTCGTCCGCGAGCTGGGCGAGGCCGGCATCCGGGTACTGGGAGCGGATTCGGCCCGACAGCCCGGCTGCTATTCGAAGCACTTGGCCTCTGGTCTAGGCTGCATCCTCGAGGGCAACGAAGAGACACTGATCGCACGACTTCTCGCCGCCGCCGAGGAGGAAGGCGCGCGGGGCGTGCTGATACCCACAAGCGACGACTACATCGAGTTCGTGACGCGAAACGCCTCGCGTCTGAGGGCGCACTATGATTTTCAAGCGTCCTACACGCCCGACGCTTACGCCGCGATCGTCGACAAAAGCCGCTTCGCCGAGCTCTGCCGCACCCACGGCCTGGCCGCGCCCGCGTTCTGGAAGTGCGCGTCCTCCGGGCTGGCAAGCATGGCCGACCAGGTCGTTTATCCGTGCCTGATGAAGCCCACCATCATCCACCGGGTAAAAAGATTTATGGCGGGCCGCAAATTATTCATAGCCCCGGACCCCGAAGAGTTCCGGCGCGTCGCGGCAGTGGCCGCCGGCTACGAGGGCGGCTGGCTCGTGCAGGAAATCATTCCGGGAGCGGAATCAAACATCACCGTTTTTGGCGGCTACTTCGCCAAGGACGGCAGCGTCAGGCAGGCATTCACGGGACGCAAGCTGCGCCAGTATCCTCCGGGCTTCGGCTCGGCCTCGCTGGCGCGCAGCGAGAGGCTTGAGGAAACCCGCAGACTAAGCGAATACTTCCTGTCCGTGATGGGATTTCGCGGGATCGCCAGCACGGAGTTTAAATTCGACGAGCGCGACGGCAAGCTGAAGATCATCGAGGTGAACCCTCGCCCCGCGCTCTGGTTCGCGCTTTCGCATCACGCCGGAAAACGTGTCGCGCTGGCGGCGTTCAACGATTTCGCCGGCCGCGACGCCGTTGCCGAGACGGAACAACTTGACGGGGTCAGGTGGCGGTACCTGCTCAAAGACCTCTACTCCTCGCTTTTCTACGCCGTCAAAGGGCGCGATTTCATCCTTGCCGCGCCCGCCGTCGAGGCCAACAAACGCGCGGTCCAGACCATCGGCCCGCTCTTCGACCGATCCGACCCTCTGCCGGTCTTGGGCGAACTGTTCAACTACGCGTCCAAGTTTTCGTCGCGAGCGCGCCGATGACCAAAATCCCATCTACGCGTCCGACATTCATCATCAGCTTCGATTGCGAAGGTAATTGGGGGATGATGGACCATCTCATGGAGCACGGGAGACTGAGTTCCGCCGAACTCGTCGCCACGTACGAACGTCTGCTGGCCCTGCTCGACCGGCATCAGGTGAAGGCGACGTTCGCCTTCGTCGGGGCATTTACGATGTCCGCGGAGGAGGCCCGAGACAACCTCCCGCTCTTCACCGAGGTGGGGCCTCGGGCGCGCCTCTGGCTGGCGCCCTTCATGGAAGACCTTCAGTCGCGACGCACGGACGGCTGGTTCGCCCCGGCCGCCGTCGCCGCGGTGAAGCGTTCCAGACAGCACGAACTCGGTTCCCACGGATTCTCCCATCTCCCCCTCGTAGAAGGAGAGCTTGGGCTCCAAGACTTCGACCGCGAGCTGGCCAGCGTACGCAAAACCGCAGCCTTTACCGATGAGAAGGAACTCACCCTCGTCTATCCTCGAAATCAGATCGGCTACTCGCGCGAACTTGCCCGCCACGGCTTCGTGGGCTACCGCGATACCCTCGCCGTCCGAAAGCATCAGCGCTCCCCTCGCTGGCGGCATCTCTTCGATGAAGTAAACCCGTTTCCGGCATCTCAAGAACACGGCGGAGAGGACGCCGCGGTCGCCCGCATCCCGGCCGGACGCATGCTCAATTGGCGCTCGGGCGCGCGCGGCGCGATTCCGATTGCATGGACGGCGCGACTGTGGCGCAAGACGATTGAAGATGCCCTGCGCACGGGCGGGACGGCCCATCTGTGGAGCCATCCCCACAATTTCATCACTGGACGCGACATGTTCGATTTGTTTGATTCGGTCCTGAAAACAGCCGCGCCCCACATCCGCTCTGGCGAGCTCTGGAATCCGACGATGCGCGACTATGCGCTCACCCGGCGGCGACCCGCGCCCCCGGCATGAAACTCAAGCTTCTTTTTCTCCAGACGGAGGACTGGTCCTTCTGGTCCCATCGACTACCGCTGGCGCGCGCGGCCATGGCCGCCGGCTATGAGGTCGTCGTGGCTCTAAATATCGATGCCCACGGTACGCGCCTTCGCGCGGAGGGCTTTCGCGTCATCCCTCTCGACTGGAAGCGCAGCAGCATCAATCCCTTTCAAGAGCTGCTCACCCTCCTCTCGATCATCCGCCTCTACGCACGCGAGAAACCCGACATCGTCCATCAGGTCGCGGCCAAGCCCATCCTATACGGATCGCTAGCCGCCCGTCTGTGCCGGCTGCCCGCAGTCGCCAATACCCTGACCGGGCTGGGCTTTGTCTTCGTGACCGAAAACCTGAAGGCGCGGATATTGCGCGCGGCGATACGGTTTGCGTTCAAGCTCGCGCTCAGTCACCCCAACTCGAAGATCACTTTCCAGAACTCCGACGACCGAGAGATGTTCATCGCGCGCGGACTCGTCACCCGAAAGAGAACCGCGCTTATCCGAGGGTCCGGCGTCGATGTGAATCATTTCTCGCCGCAGCCCGAACCCCCGGGAGCGCCTCTGGTTATTCTGCCGGCGCGAATGCTCTGGACCAAGGGCGTCTTTGAATTCGTGTCCGCGGCGCGCACCTTGCGCGCCTCCGGCGTGAAAGCCCGCTTCGCCCTTGTCGGCAACCCCGATTTCATGAATCGCGCGGCCATTCCCGCTTCCCGTCTCTCTGAGTGGAAGACCGAGGGCGTCGTCGAATGCTGGGGCCATCGCGACGACATGTTGGCCGTCTACGCGCAGGCGCACATCGTCTGCTTGCCGTCCTACCACGAAGGCCTTCCCAAGGCCTTAATTGAGGCCGCCGCCGTCGGCCGTCCGCTGATCGCCGCCGATGTTCCCGGCTGCCGCGAGATCGTCCGCCAGGAAGAAACCGGCCTTTTGGTTCCCGTCAAAGACAGCCCGGCCCTCGCCGCCGCGCTGAGACGTTTAATCGAGGATCAAGCGCTTAGAGAGCGCCTGGGACGCCGTGCACGCCAGGCGGCGGTCGACGAATTCTCGCAGGAACTGGTCTCGAAGCAGACCCTCGACGTCTATGGCGACTTACTCGGTTCCTGAGGCGACCCAGGCCGCGTGCCAGTCCTGTAAACGGGTCAGCCCCGCCTTCTGGCCGAACTTCTCGATGATGAAACGGCGGGCGGCCGCGCCCGCCTCATGACGGAGATCCGCAGAATTCAGAAGTCGCGCGATGTGATCTGCAGCCGTCTCTGCACGTCCGAGAGGATAAAGAAGACCGTGGAGTTCCGGCGCGACCGCTTCGCGATGCGGCGGTATATCGGAGGCGACAGTCGGCAGTCCGGCGGCTTGAGCCTCGAGAACGGCTTGTGGGAGGCCCTCGCGCTTGGAAGCAGACACGAAGACATCCCCTCTCGAGAGCAGGTCCGGGATATCCGGGCGGATCCCAAGGAACGCCACGGCGTCCTCAAGTCCCTTGTCACGGGAACACCTCCTAAGAGCTTCACTCTGAGTGCCTTTGCCGATCAAAGTCAACCGTGTTCCTGGAACCCGACGCCGGATCGCGGCCAGGATATCGAGCAGTTCGAACTGATTCTTGTCGGGGGTGAACGAACCGACCGCTATCAACGTGGGCGGCTGCCCGCGCTCGGTGCCCGAGTCGGCGCGCGGCGTGAACCGGTCCGTGTCGACCCCACCCGCCCAAAGAAAGAAACGGTTCGGCTCGCTCCGCCAAGAGGGCCAATGGATGTCCAGCGCGGGCTGAGAGACGCCGACGATGTGGGTGGCATAGCGCGAGATCCAGCGCAATCCGACCGCGTCGACCACCACCGCCGCCAACTTGGCCACGGGATTGCAACCGACGTTGCGCCCCGCCAAGGACGCCGCCGCGGAATGGATGTGCGCCACGCGCACGGGCACGCCAGCCTGCGCCGCGCCGCGCAGTAAGGCGCCGCTCCAGGAATTGACGTGAGAGTGGACAACGTCGTACCCTCGTCCCGCGAGCAGATCGCGAAAGCGCGCGGAGAAGCCTCTCAAATCGACCGATTTCCGGCAAAACAAGAGCTCCACGCCCAACGCCCGAGCCTCCTCTCCTAAGGTGTTTTCCTCGCTGGTAATGCAGCAGACGTCGTGATGAAAACGTTCGCGATCGTAGGATTTCAGTATATTGAGGAGGATGGACTCGATTCCACCGTTGTAGCAGAAGGTGCTGACAATGTTTAGGACTCGAATGGGCTTCATGGCGGGTTCGGGCATGGTTATCGCTCTATCGGGATGGAAAGGACGTCCGCGTACTCGCCAATGATATTACCCACCGCGAATTTATTGGCGTGCTCAACGGCCATGTTGCGCTGCGGCTTGCGCAAGGTCTCCACGATGGCCTGAGCCAAGGCGCCGACATCGCCCACGGGGACGAGCCTGCCCCACTTGCCGCCTTCCAGTATTTCCGCAGGCCCGCTCGGGCACTCCGTTGAAACGACCGGCGTCCCCAGATACAGCGCCTCGATCAGCACAGTCGGCAGGCCTTCCCATGCCGAGCAGAGCACAAACGCATCCGCGCGCTTCATGTACGAAAACGGGTTATCGCTAAAGCCCGGCATATCGACGGCCTGCTCAAGCCCTGCACGGCGTATTTCAGCCGCCAACCTCGCGCGCTCCGGCCCCTCGCCGATGATGACGAGACGCGCGCCGGTCTGGGCATGCACCGCCGTCATCGCCTGGATGAGGAGCATGTGGTTCTTCGCGGTCGTCAGGCGCCCGGCGCTCACAATCAGAGGCGTCGTCTTCTCCACGAACCACGGGTGTCGAGGCTCTTCGCCGGCCTGCTGGGCGATGGCGGGCGCTATGGCGGGGTTGTAGATGACCTGGATCGCATTGCGTGGTATGTCCATATATGGAGCATAGTCGTCCGCGACGCCCTTTGAGACGGCGACGATCCCATCCGCGTATCGCCAAAAGCGCTTTAGCGAGGCTCGAATCAAGTAGCGCTTAAGCGCGCTGCCTTCCCGGCACACGCTCTCCGTGTTGTGAACGCCGATCACGACACGGGTCTTAACGCGCGCAAGCAGCTTGGCCCAGATAGTGATCAGATTGACGTGCTCCATGCCCGACAGAATGGCGTCCGGCTTCGCGCGCCTCAGGTACGCGACAAGGCCCGGCAGGCTCAACAAGATACGACTGTGGCCTAAATCGACGACCCGAACGTTCTCCGGCACCTGGGAGAGATAGGATCCTTCCGTCGAGGTTGCCTTTCCCGCCGATCTCTGCGCTTTCGCGACGACGAGATCCACTTTGCACCCGCGCTCCGCGAAACCGATCGCCAGCCTCAACAACACTCGCTCCACCCCGCCGCCCATCAACGAGGGCATAAAGAAGGCGACGTGCTTCTCGTTGCTCATCGTCATGATCGGGCACCGAAACGATAGCGAAGGCCCGACACGACGCAGGCGAGATCATACGCCGGTTTGCCTCCGAGCGAAAGCGCCAGCCATAACAGATCGGTCGCGCCTCCGTACGGAGGAAGCGCCGCTTTCCAAAGGAAGCCGCGCGCTGCGGAGAGGCGGCAGGGGGTAAGCCCGAGCAGTATCCGTCCCAACGAACGATAGTGGCAGGCGAGAATCGCTGGCGTGAGCCGGTCGGCATGCTTCTTTAGAATGTACTCATGCGCAAGCAGCAGCGTGTCGGGGTTTTTCGAGAGGCTTTCCTCCCGCGCATAAGAGAGAGCGGTCAACTCATCGATGTATTGGAACCGGAATCCCTGGAGAGCGACGCGCATCAGAAACTCACTGTCCTCTCGCCGCGTGAGTGCTTCATCGAAGCCCCCGCACGAGGCAATGACAGATGCACGCAGAAGCCAGGTCGGGGTATCGATCCCGGAGACGGCAAGGCTCAGGGCTCGATGCGTCGTATCGGCGTCTTCGGCCGTGAACACGGCCGGGCGGCTGAGCTTCTGCAGGCCGTTGGCCCGAATGATCATATAGTTGCCGTACACGAGCCCGACGCTCAATGGAAGACGCCGCATCGCCGATACTTGCAGAGCCAGTTTGTCTAGCGGCCACTGCTCACCCGCGTCCTGAAAGGCGATGAACTCGCCGTGAGCGTGCGCAATCGCGAGATTCCGAGCACGAGCCACGCCGTGGCGGCCCTCGTTGCGCCTATAGACAAAGCGCGGATCACCGTAGCCGCGGATCAGCGCCTCGGTGTCGTCTGTCGAGCCATCGTCGAGCACCAAAAGCTCCCAGTCCGTCAGCGTCTGGGCGCGAATTGTGTCGAGGGTCGGACGCAGAAGTGCGGCACGGTTGCGGGTGGGCAGGATAATGCTGACTAAGCTCATGCGGCGGCCCTTGCGGCACTTGAGGCCGGTAGAAGTTTCTTAAGCACCTCGGTCTTCACGTCCTCGTAAGCCTCAATGCGCAGAACGTGCAGCAAGCCGCAATAAATAAGCACGCCGAGGAATACTTCAGCGGCCAGCGCCGCCGGACTGGAAATCCCTTGTGGGAGGACATAGACCAGGCCCCGTAGGCTGATTGCCATGGCTGCGGCGCATCCCAGAACTCCGAAAAGGTTCCTCACGTACTCCCCGGTGCCCAACCCGATCATCCTTCCCGCGAAGTAGAGGCTGGGATAAGAGACGAGGATCGAAGCCGCCGCATAGCCGATGGCCACGCCCATAATGCCCCATTTCAGCCCGATCACGATCCCCAGGATCTGAAGCAACTGCAGCGGAAATTCCACCCGCAGATAGAGAGATGCCTTCCCCTGGGTCAGATAAATGTTGCGCATGAACATCATGACGGACTGTATTAAGCCGATGACACATAACACCTCTAGAACCGGCACCATTGCCGACCACTGCGGCCCGAACAGCGTATGCACGAAATGCCGGGCGACGGCCATGACGCCGAGCATCATGGGAAACGTCACCAGCGCGACGACACGGGTCATTTTGAGAAACACCCTCCTCACATATTCCCGCTTATCTTGGATTCTTGAAAACGAAGCGAACATGACGTCGGAGAGCACGCGAGCGACGCGGTTAATGGGCACCAGCATCACGGCGTACGCACGAGTGTAGATTCCCAACGGCCCTGAACCGAGGAATAGACCGACCAGCAGATTATCCACGTTGCGCACCCAATACTGCATAGCATCGGCCAAAAAGGCGTGGATGCTGAAATCCAGAATCACGCGAACGGCGCGCCATTGAAAGCGGCCATCAGGCCGCCACGGACTCTGCGTCCACAAAATTACGGTGCGCAGAAAGGAGGTGAGCACCGACTGCAGCACCAGGCTCCACGCTCCGCAGCCCATTTTGGCCGCGATGACGCAGCAGCCGCCGGCAACGACCTCCGTGGTTATATCCATGATCGCGAACGTGCGAAAGTCGATCTCACGCTGCAATAGCGCGTTCTGCGTGATGTTCAACGAATTGATGATGAATGTGCTGGAAAAGGCAATCGTCAGCCAGAGCAATTGCGGCTCTTTATAAACCGCCGCCACCATGGGGGAGGATGCGGCCAACAGCGCGGTCAGCAGCATGCCGATTGCCACGTTCAACCAAAACATGGATGTGAGAAGTTCCTGGCTGACCTCGGCTTTCTGAATAACGGCGGCCCGGCCGAAACTAGCAATGATCGAGCCGAAGTTCGTCAGAATCATCACCATGGCGGCAAGACCGAAGTCCCGCGGCGCCAGCAAATGCGCCAGAATGACGGCAATGGCAAACTGAATTGCCTGACTGACGATCTGGCCTATCACCTTCCACGAAGCGCCGAGCAATGTCTTTTCCCTAAAATCTTTCATCGATCCGATTTACCCTCTCTAGCGCCCACGGCCCGCGTTCAGCCAATAATACCACTGCGCGCCAGCATACAGGAAATAGACTGGCATGATAATCACTCGCTTCTGCAGGCTCAGAGCCAACATGGATGAAACGATAAACGGGAAGGAGGCCGCCAGAAATCGTGAATTATAAGTATTGAAGGCGGTAGCACCCGCGTAGACTGACAGGAAAACGACTGCGACCGCATTCCCCTCGGTCTGGAAGTATTTTTTCTTCTGCGTGCCCGTCATGAGAAGAAGAAGCATCCAAAATGACGCATACATAATGCTTTGAGAAACATTGCTGTATTCAGCTCTTCGGTCTCCAACCGAGGATAGGATGACGCCTCGAAAGGGCCCGATGAGCATGACGACCGCCAATCCCGCCCCGATGAGAGCCAGCCAACAAAAAAGCCCGTTAAATGAGCGCGCGGCAAGCCGCGCGGAGACGAATTTCGCCACGACGTATATGAAAACGATGAGGAAAGATGCCGTATGAATAGAGCAAGCGAGCGCGGCCAGCACGACTGCCAATACGCGTTGCTTTTTCCGAAACAGCGCCAGCATCAACAACGACACCGCCAGAGCCATCCTCAACTGCGAAAAGGCGAACTCGACGATCAACGGATTGATCAGGAAAATCAAAGCGAGGAGTCCGTGCCTGCTCGCGAGGTATTTAGAATAGACGAATAAGCAGAGAAAGCTGATCGCGCCGAATATGACTTCCAAGGGCACGTTCAATTTACCGGCAAACAGCAAGATGGTCTTCTCGAAGAACACCTCATTGACGATGAAAGCAAGGACGCTGCCGTCGAAGAACCGCGGCCTGGCCAAGTAAACGGTGAACTTGTTTAGGTAAACGGTTCGATCGATAAATCTTCCATTCCAGAGTTCTTGCCATGGAACGCAAAGCATGAGAACACAAAAAATGATGATGGCGGCGGTCGAATACCAGCTGATGGGCGCGGCATCGTCCGCATCAAAAAGTCGGGCCAGCTTGCCCTTCGGTAGAGTCATGGGATTATGTTGACCGCGAATCCTTCCGAAGCCTTGATGGATCGCTTGCCGTCTAACTGTGTCGAACGGAGGGTGAGAGCGCCTTTAGAGCGTCTCGTTTGAACGAAGATTGCTCCGGCACCGTTGTCGGCCACGCGCCCGCCCTCTATGGTGATTTGGACGGGCATGGAGTCGGGCGTAAGATTGCCAGTGTAAACCCAAATTCCGTAACTTTGGTTCTTCTCGATGACGCAGTTCTTCACTGTGATCCCAGTTAGGCGCTCTGTCGGCTTGTTCGGCTCGAAATCGATGCCCGCCCCCGGCGGCGTTCCTTCGGTGCCCCGCAGGACCGAGTCTTCGATCAATAAGCCGTCCACGCTGATCACGCTGATCCCCTGCCGATAGTTGTTGTCGGTAACGACATCTTTGAGCACGATGTCCTTGCTAAACGGGCGTCTGCCGCCGGCAATATAAATGCCGTCGCCGCCGCTATTGGCGCAGGTGATCCCCATTATCTTCACGTTCGTTCCGCCATAGATGGCGAGACAAGCCCTGAACTCGGATTTCGCATACGGAGCTCTGCGATAGTCCTCCTTGCGCATGCTCAATACGGCGCCATAGCCTTTGATGGTCACGTTGCTCTTGTCTCTCAATCTGAAGAGCATGTCCGATCGGCCTCTGAATCCGCCTCGACGAGCCTGTATCTCGACACCCTTTTCTAATTCGATATGCTGATCGCTTTCGAGGACGATCGGATCGACGATCCAGGGCTTGCCGACATTGGGCACGACCACGGTTGCCGCGCCAGACCGTATGGCGGCCTGGAGCGCCGCGGTCGCGTTGAGGGGATCGAAGCCCCACCAAGCGGCGTTGGCGACCTTGCGTTCGCCTCGCAGCACCTCATCGACCGCTTTCGCATCAAGCGTCACGCCATTTGCGGCATAAGCGTCGCCGCCGAAACAAAAAGCCACGGTCAGGATCACGGTTAATAAAACGCAATGTGAATAAATCATTGGGAGAGCGTCTATTTTAGCTGTTCTAAGCGCGGCGGCGGGCAAAAAGTCGCTGCGGCAAAATTCGCCGAGTGCCCCGCCCAGTCCTACAACCCCAACGTCTTGTTGAGCACGAGCTGCACGTCAGCGATGTTGCACGCCCCATCCCTGTTGACGTCCCCGCTGACACGGCTGGCGCCCAACTCATTGAGATGTGACTGTCACTTCCGCCGAAAAACGATCCCAGATAGGAGAAGAGTCGTCGACGGGCGATTTTTTATATCCTAAGGGCGCATGCTTGCGAGTAAGGACAATCCCTATCCCTCGTCGCGGGGGAAAAAGAGACGGCGGCGGATGGGAGGAACGGGCCTCCTCCTGGCGTTCATCGCGGGGTTTTTCGCCCTGAACTTCGTCGTGCAGATCGTCCGCAAGCCGACCGAGATCCTTCGTTTCGCGCGTTTGGGCCGAGGGAAGTCCCCCGGCGGGACGTGGAGCGAATTCGGCGCCGACTGCCTGCGTCACGAGGGCGGAGCGATCACGGCGGAGTTCCTCGCGGCGCTGATCCAAGTGGAGAGCTCCGGGGACCGCTTCGCCGCTCCGGCGTGGAGATGGAGTTGGTCGCTCGATCCTTGGAGGGTGTACGCTCCCCCTTCGAGCGCCGTGGGGGTGCTGCAAATCACGAAGGGAAACCTCGGCGCCGCCCGCGCCATGGTCGGCCAAGACGACGACTCCGAGGGCTGCGCCTTGGGACATTGCATTCGCCTGATAGGTTCGGATTCCATCGCCATGACCTCGGCGTTTCTGAAGTCCCGGGTGCGGGCCTCGCTCGCGGGCCGGGAGCGGCGCGCGTCCGCGCGGGACAAGCAGGTGCTGGCGGCCGTCATCCATCTGTGCGGTCCCAATAAAGGCCCCGCGCTCGTGCGCACCGATTTCGATCCGGATTCCCTGGGAACCTGCGGCGGCCAGTCCGTGGGCGCCTATGTGCGTCTCGTGATGAAGTACCGCGAGCAATTCTCCCGTTTGGCGCTCGTCGACAAGAATCAAGCCGCGCGCGCGCGCGGCTCAGGCATGGGGTGACTATGAAAACAGCCGTTATCGCGCTCATCGCCGCTCTGGCGTGCCCGGCCGTCCGCTCCCAGGAAATCTCCAAGCCGCGGCTGACCGTCTTGGACAACGGGCTGCGCGTCGTCACGGTCGAGGACCGCAAAAGCCCGATCGTCGCGGCGGTTTAGAGCGCCCATGTCGAAGCTTCGATCTCGAGCGCGTTATGTCCACGGGGCTTCTTCCCGCGCACTACCTGTCATCGGATCCCACGGAGGACCTCCAGGCTTACGTTGCCGATTAGCAAGACTCCGAGAACGCCCCGGCGGGCTGGAGCAAGACGACGGCCGCGAGGAGCCCGCGGAGATTCACCCCGATCTGCCCGCCGCCGCGAACGCGGCGGCCCAATGCCGTCTCATCGGGTCCCGCGGGCCGCTTAGTCCGCTTTCCAGCCGACGGTTTGGCCCTTGTTCTGCTCGTCGAGCCAGGCATTGAGAGGCGCGAAGTACTCCGTGACCGCCCCGCCGTCCAATCCCCGCTGCCCGGTGCCGGCCTCGAGAGCCTCCGGCCAGGGACGGCTGCGGCCCATGGCCATCATGTCGTTGAGCCGCTTTCCCGCGGCCTTGTCGCCGTAGAAGGTGCAGCGGTGCAAAGGACCCTGATACCCGCTTTGCTTGCACAAGGCGCGGTAGAACTGGAATTCGTAGATGTGGGCGAGAAAATAGCGCGTGTAGGGCACATTGGCCGGAATGTGGTACTTGGCGCCCGGGTCGAAATCGGCCTCGCTTCTGGCGGCCGGCGGCTTGAGGCCCTGATATTTTCCGACGAGCTTCCACCAGGACTGGTTGTAGTTTTCCGGCGTGATTTTTCCCGAAAACACGCCCCAACGCCATTGATCGACCAGCAAGCCGAACGGCTGGAAGGCCACGCGTTCCAGCGCCATCTTCAAGAGGAGGTCGATGTCCCCCTCCGGCCCCGGGACCCCGTCGATGAGCTTGACTTGCTTCAAGTAATCCGGCGTCACGGCCAGGGCGATGGTGTCGCCCAGCGCTTCATGGAAGCCGTCGTTGGCGCCGCGGCGGAACAGGTACGTCTGTTTTTCGTAGGCGCGCTGATAGAAATTATGCCCCAGCTCGTGATGGATGGTGACGAAGTCCTCGGAGTTGATCTTGATGCACATCTTGATGCGCAGGTCTTGGCTGTTTTCAACGTCCCAGGCGGAGGCGTGGCAGACGACCTCGCGGTCGCGGGGACGAGTCAGCATGGAGCGCTCCCAAAACGTGGCGGGAAGAGGATCCAGGCCCATCGAGGTGAAGAAGCGCTCGCCGTATTGGACCATGGTTTTTTCGTCGAGCTTGGCGGCTTTCAGGCGTTCGGTGAGGTCGAAAGAGGGCTTGGCGGCGGGAGGAGCGACCAGGTCGTAAATATTTTCCCAGGATTGGCCCCACATATTGCCCAAAAGGTGGGCGGGGATCATGCCGTCGTCGCCCATGACCTCTTTTCCGTATTTCTCGGTCAAGCGCCGTCGAACATAGGCATGGAGGGCCTCGTAGAGGGGTTTGATCTGGGCCCACTGACGATCGAGCTCGGCGGCGAATTCGTCGGGAGCCATGTCGTAGCCGGAGCGCCACAGGTCGGCGGTGTCCTTGAAGCCCATGTCGCGAGCGCCCTTGTTGGACAGCTCGACGAACCGCCGGTAGCGCGGGCGCATCGGAACGGAAATCTTGCGCCAACCCGTCCAGATGTCGAGAAGCTCCTTGGGGTCGCGGGATTGACGCAGGACGTCCTCCATTTCGTCGAGGGTCAGGCATTTGTCCGGTTTCGGGCAGTATTTCCCCTTGCCGTAGGTGCTCTGCAGCCACACCTTGGAGTCGGCCAGCTCCTTTTGCTCCGCCGCGTCGGGCGGAGCGGGCGAGTCCATCTCGAGCTTCAGAAAATGGAATTTCCTCTTGAGATCGGAAGGAAGCGCGAGGCCGTCGAACGCGCGGGCTTGATGGGCCAAGTTGGAGACTTCGGCGGCGAGCGCCTGCTCGGCGTCGGCGGCGAGCCAATCGGTCGAGTAATTGATATTGGTCTGCTGGACCCAGGAGGCGAAGGCGCTGCGCCGGTTGAGTTCCTCGAGGGATTTTTCGGCCCGGTCCATGAACGCCCGGGCGTCGGCCGCGGTCGCGGCGGACGCCGGGGAAACGGCCAGAACGGCAAGGAGAAGGATTGAAAGTATCATGCAGCAAGGATAGCAATCGTCGGGCGCAAGACCCAAGCGTATTTGCCGGGCGAAGTCCCGCCTAGTCCGTCTCTCCAAGTTGGTCAAAGCCGCGATCGCCGAGTTGCGCACTCCGGGGTTGGGGTCTTCGGAGAACTTGCGCAAGGCGGAAACGGCCCGGCTTCCCCCCAGCTGGCCCAAGGAGCGCGTCGCCGCCAAGCGCACCGAGGCGCTCGGAAGGTCCGCGGCCTCGCTCAGCGCGAGCGCCGCCCGCGGGTTGTCGGTTCTTCCCAGCGCCTCCGCGGCCAAGGGAGCCAAGGGGCCATCGGGCCTGCGCATGATCGCTTCCAAATGCTCGGAGTGCTGTTTTTGGCCGAGAGAATAATCGCCACCAGAGCCATGCTGCCCCCGCATTTCACGCACAGCACCGGATCCACCTGGAAGACCCTCTTGATGCATGCCGCCCACGCGCGCGCCGAGGCGCGGGCTGCCTTGCGCGCCGCCCGCGCGACCTCTGCTATCACCGTCACCGAGTAGCCTGACGTCAGCTCGGCCGCACCCGCCTTCTGCCGCGCGGCTTGGCTCACCGCCCGCCTCAGGGGCGAGCGCGGCCCCAGCGCCCCGTAGTATCTGACGAGGTGCTTACGCGCCGGAGGGATGAGCGCTGCGATGCGCCCTACGAACTCAGCACCACTCCATTCGAGGACCGCCGGCGAGTCGGGCTTACCCTTGCCGGGGCGATAGCGCACGAGGTCCTGCTCGGGCTTGTACGTCAATGCCTTAAGCGAGAGCGCCGGGCGTAGGACATAGAGCAGCAGGCGCTCAAGGCCCGCCCGGTCCTGAGCCTCGACATAGGTCTGGACGTAAAAATCCGTCAGCGCCCCCGCCAGGAGCCGGCTGATCTCGCCGGGAAGGCGGGAGTCGCGGTGGACGAAGTAGCGCAATCGCTTCGGTAAGACCAGGACCCACTGCCGATACGGGACCTCGGCGAGAAGCTCCGCCAGGGCGTGGCCGCTTTCCACGACGGCGCGCTTGGAATCACACGCTGGGCAACAGTCTGATTCAAAACGAGAGCAGACGCCCCTCCAGCCAGAGCGCTCTCCCGGGGGGCAGACAGAACTTCACGCCGCACGGCACCAGAAGTTCGCGCGCGTCCGCCCTCACCTCGAAAAGGACCCGCCAGGGCGCGATGGCGTCCGCATCGAAGGCTACGTCCATGCTCGACGAGTTGACGAGCAGTCCGTAGCGGCGGCCGCGGTAGACCCAAGCACGGGCCTCAAGACCCTGCGCAGCCGCAAAAGGTGTCGCGACGATGCTCCCCTCCTCGAGAAGCGGCTGCATCGCAGTCATCTCGCGAGCGACTCGGCTAAGCGCCTGCCATTCCTCAGGGTAGTCAAGCAGGTCGCGGCCCTCCGGTGACGCCGGAAGGCGGAAGAACACGCCTGCGGCTCCCCGCGCCGCCGCGCGAGCCGCGAGGAAGCGAAGCGTCTCCCAGTCCGCCATAATCTCCAAAGAGCCCCCGCTTGCGCCCGGAACGGCCGCAGCCACGACTGCGGCGCCGGCCGGGGGCGATTGCGCCACCACAAGCCCCAGTCGCACGGCCTCCGCCGCAGCGTGCGGCGAGACTGGGCCCAGAATGCCGATGGGAAACGCCCGGCCGGTCTTCGAAGAGCACGCAGCGGCCAGCACCACCGCCAGCAGCGCCGCGCACTTCATTCCAGGCTCCTGCCCTGATCATGAACGGCCGCGATGAGAAAGGCCGTCGCGAAGAAAAGACGGTAGCCGTCGAGATAGGGCCCCGACAGAAGGAGCAGGGTGCTGCAAGCAAGGACTACCGCGACCGCCGCGCGCCGTCTTAAATCATCCTCGCTGTAGAGGAGACGGTACGTGACGAGGCCCAAGCCAACCGCGATCAAACACGCGCCGAGCGCGCCGCCTCTCGCAAACCAAAGCTGATACTGATTGCTCGCAGTCGATACAATCTCATAGCGCGCCGGCCCCCAGCCGAAGAGGGGAGACAGCCCAATGAGCCTAAGCACGTCCGGCGAGGATACCCACGAAAGACGCGCATCCGACAGAATGAGAACGACCACGGCCGTCGCCGCGTGAAGGTACCGCAGCCGCAAACGCGAAAAAAGAAGCAGGTAGCACAGCGTCAACGCTGTGACGTAGGTCCGTTCTCCTACGGTCTCATAGAGGAACATTGATCCATACAAAGCCGCCGTCATGGCCGACTCAGTCGCCGTACGAACGGAAGCGTCGTAATGGCGAATCAAATAGACGACAAAAACGCCAAGGAGAAGCCAATGCGGGAGCTCAAGAAGATTCTGAAGTCCGCTCTGCGCTCCCTTAAACGCCAGCGCGTACAGATAGGAGATCCCGCTAAGAAACTGCAGTCCCGCAAAGAGGAGGGCGGCTTCGCGGCTTGGCGCACGCGACTCCCACGGAGAGGGCTTGATCCAAAGCACCGCGCAGGCGACGGCGAAAATGGCGACGGCGAGCGCGAAATCGAGTCGGTCGCCCACAAGACGCCCCGGAAGAAGAAAAACGAGCCATACAACCACGCACATCGGGTTTGGCAGCTTGAGGCTCATTTCTGCTCACGCCTGCGAGGGAGAAGCCCCAGCGACCTGAGCTTCTCGATCTGCCGTGCCTCGTTATGACCCCTGTGGTCTCCCTTACCGACGACAACCGGCGTAAAGCCAACGAGGCGAGCCCGTTCCCGGAAGATCCCGGCATCGGACGCACGTCCAAGGCGCGCGAGAATCGTCCCCGCCAACTCCAAGGCCTTATAATCGAATGGCCGGAGCTCGGCCGCAGCCAAGGAGAGCCGAAGTGCCGTGCGCAGGTCGGACACGTCAAACTTGTCGTCGGCCCTCGCCCCATCATAAAGCACCGCGGCGAGCCTTCGAATGCGGCCTGGGTCCGCATCTGCGACCGGGTGCGCAGCAGCGCGCGCAAGGCCGAGAAAGCAGACGAGTGCCGCTGTCGCCGCCCAAGCGGGAGGAGAGTCCGGCCTGACGCGGGGAGAGGCCTTGTCTTTCCAAAGCGGCGCTGACAGAAGAAACCCCACGATCCCCAAGAATATAACCGCGTTGCCGGGTATCTGGAAGGAAAACTCAAAAAAGGAATGGAACGCAAAAGCAGCGACCGCGCCGAGAGCGCCGGCGATCAGCGCACGCATCTCGCGTGACCCCGCCGCCAACCACGCTCTTGCAGAACTCACGGAAAGGAGTGCCGCAGCGGTGAGCGCCACAAGAAGTCCGGCGAGCCCCGTCTCAAGAAAAAGCTCAAGCCAGTCGCTGTGGGCATGATCCGCAATTCCCGTGAGGTCGAAATCCTGGTACGAGGGATAAACCATCTCGAAACTGCCGAGACCCGTGCCGAACAACGGTGAATCGCGCAGCCAATCCCAAGAATCGGCGTAGATGAAGAAACGCTCCGTAATCGAGCGGTCCGTCAAGGTTCCCGCGGCGGCCCCGGCGCCGACATGCCGGTAAGTGAAATAAACAGCGAAGACCGCGACGGCTAGCGCCGCGACCAAGCGGAAACGGCGCGCGCGCGCGCGCCTGGCGAAGCCGGCGCCGGCAAGACCGACAAGCGCGCAGGCAAGAGGAATCGCCAGCAAGGCCCCGCGGGAGCCGCAGGCGACGACCCCCGCGAACAGGAGCGCGACGCCCGCCGCAAGGCGCACCAGCGCGTGAACGTCCCCTCGAGAGGGACCATCCACCGCAGGCCACCGGTTCATTTTAGAAAAGAAGACTCCGATCCCGATCGCCATCGACATCAACAAAAAGTTTGCCGCGTGATCGCGATTGTAATAAGGACCGAATAGCCCGGGAATCGCGGTCGGTCGCAACCAGTAGAGCTTGCCGCCTCCCGTCGCAGCTTGGAGCATGCCCTGTGCGGCGAGCGCCATACCGAGCCCAAAGAGCAGTCGGCAGTAACGGCGCGCCGCCTCATGGGTCACGATCACTTGCGGTACGCTCCAAAGCAGCGCCGCGTACGCCGCCCAAAGAAGCACCGCTCCCCGAGTCGCATGGACCGCGACCGTAAACGGCACCGCAGGCCACGGGAAATTGGGCGCGGTAGGCGTCAAGGATTGAAGCACGCCGAACACGGCGAAGAAGGCCGCAATGAGCCAGAACCAGGACGCCATAGGCGGGAGGTCGCGACATCCGCGCAGAAAGCACGATAAGGCGAGCAGGAAGGAGAGAATCTCAAGTGTCGCGCGCGACCAAGGCTCAACGCAACCGAAGGCGAACGGTCCGAAAACGGTGAGCGCGAACAGCAACCACTCCGGAACCTGAGAGGGCACGCGCGCCGTCATGAACGGCGCTCTTTTCCTTTACCCGAGTCGACGTAATCGCGGTAGTACTGCTCATAGTACCGTCCGTCGGCGTAGGTCATCGTCCCCAGACGCGCGCCGTTGATCACCCCGCCTAGAATCTTCATGCCGCAGCCGCGCAGACGCGCGCAGGCGGTCTGAATGAGCGGCACCCGCGTGCGGCCAAAGCGAGTCACAAAAATCGTCGGCTTGACGTGGCGTCCCCAGAGCTGGATGTCGCTGATGGGAAAGACGGGCGGGCAGTCCACGATCACGCGGGCGTACCGGCCGCGCGCCCAGGCCACGAATTGGGCCAGATGCTCCGTGTTCAGGAGCTCGGCCGGATTCGGTGGCCGCAAGCCGCAGGTCACGATGTCTAGGTTCGCGATCGAGGTCTTCTGCACGAGTGTCTCGGGGCTGGCCACCGCGCCGGAGAGGAAGTCGACGAGGCCGGTTTCGCTCGAGGCGTGCATATTGCCGTGCTGGTGCGGCCGTCTTAAATCTCCATCGATGATGAGGACTTTTTTACCAAGTTGCGCCATGGCGACCGCCAGGTTGGACGCGACGAAGCTCTTGCCTTCCTCTTGAACCGAACTCGTCACCAGCAGAATGGGCTCCTCGACGACGGCGTCCGTGAGGTTGACCATGGTCCGAAGGTTCCGAAAGGACTCGCTGAGAAGCGACACGTCGGCAGACAACAGCGGCTCGTAGACCGCCGCTCCCCTCTTGTGTCGTGAGAACGGGATCAGGCCGAGGAAAGGCAGGCCGACACGACGCTCGATGTCGTCTTGCGTCCGGACGGTCTGATCCAGCATCTCGAAGAGAAATGCGAACATGACGCCGAGGGAAAAGCCTCCGATGAGCCCAAAGACCAGGGCGAGGGCTTTGCGGGGGCGAACCGGCGAAACGGGGAGCTGGGGCAGGTCGACGATGCGGACGTTGTTGGCCCGCAGCTGGCCGGACAGCTCGGTCTTGAGGCTCGCAACAATGTTGCTGACCTCGATATTGAGGACCTTCTGCATCGACGCCAGCCGCGACTTCAGGGAGATCAGCGCCGGATGGCTGTCCGTGTACTTCATGCGCAAATCGGCGAGCTGGGCCTCTCCCTGAAATATCTGAGATTTGATGTCCTGAATGAGCTTATTGTTGACGACGGAGGGCAGAGATTGGTTGGTTCTTTCCGCATCCGCGCTATTGACCCTCGCCTGCAACGCATCGAGGACGTCTTTCGACATGTTGATCTTGTTATTAAGGCTCTGCTCGACAAAGTACCGAGACAAAGCACTCGAAATCATCATCGCAAGCCGGGGATCGGTGCTGTCGGCGTTGACCTGACAAAGCCGTGTCCGAGGCACTTGGACAATCGTGATCGCTTTATAGAGCGTCCCGGGGCCGCGGGCGAAGTCCGTCGATGAGGACAAGGAGAGTTCGTTATAAACGTGGCCCAGCGCGGTGTTGCTCATGATCAGCTTGAATTGGGTCTCGAAATACGCGTCGTCCTGAACCTCCTGGAACCCCCCCACCCCCGTAGCGCCGTCGCCCTCACGCTCGATATTCAGCACGGTCGTCGCGCGGAAAACCGGCGGCCAAAACATCGCGTAGCACGCCGCGGCAGCAAAGACGACGAGGGTGACCACGATCACCACCCAACGACGCCGGGATATGATCGCTAAGTACTGCGCGAGGCTCAGGTCGATTTCCTGATCGTTTTCTTTCATGCCTTAGAAGAAGCTCTGCGGGACGTAGATCACATCATTGGGCTCAAGAACCATGTCCTTTTCCTTCTGCCCCTGCTGCGTGATGGCCTTGACCTCGATAGTGTAGCTCACGCTCTCGCCATTGACGTTGCGTAGCACGCGCGTGCGGTCCTGCCCGGCGATCGGGGTAAATCCGCCGGCGGTACTGATCGCCTCCAGGACCGTCAGGCGCGACTCGGTCGGAATGGGGTACGAGCCCGGCCGCTGAACCTCCCCCATCACGAAAACGGTCTTATTGCCGTATTCCTCGATAAACAGCGAGACCTGAGGGGAGACCAGAAATTTGGCCAATTTGCTTTCAATCGAATTCTGGGCCTGGAGCAGAGTCATCCCGCCGATCTTTACCGCGCCGATCAGCGGCATGGACACCGTACCGTTCGCGTTGACCCGGACTTTCCGGTTCATTTCCTGATCTTGATAGACGGTGACGCTGAGAAGATCGGCCAACGAGATCTTATAGTCGGTCTTGTCGCGCACAACCTGCTGCAAGGCGGCGGCGATGGCCGCTGCCTCCTTCGCCATGGCGGCCTGCTGGTCGAGAGCGGCGGCCGGCGCAACAGTCGACGCCGAGACAAGCTCGGTCTGTTCGACCGGCGCTGCAACCGAAGCCGCACCGGCAGCCTCCATGGTAATCGCGGGCACCGGCGCGACACCGTCCGTCATCGGCAGTGGCGATCGGCATGAGGCGGCCAAAAAGCACAAGACAACGGCTAGGCGCGGGGTTCGGTGCATGACCCGCCTATTATACAGGGTCTAGAACTTTAGCGCCAGGTTCCAGGCGGTCTGCTGATCCTGATAGTTGAACTCGCCCGAGAAAGTCGAGTTGCGCTCGCGGAAGACATAGGACAGTCCAGTCGAGAGCCAGGCCTGGATGTCGTACGTCACCCAAGCGCCGCCCTGATAGATGTCGTCGCGGCGGTCGCCCCGGGTGCCCGTGGCGGCCGTCTGGGTGTCGGGATACTTGTCGACGCCGACAGCGGCGTTGACGCCCACGGAGAACTTGCGCGGAAGCTTGTGCTTGACGTCGAGAGTCGCGTTGTTTCTGACGTAGAAACGATTGGAGGCCGAGATCGACTCCGCGAGGTTGCGCGAGAGCTCGAGGATGACGTCGGTGCGATCGGTCGGTTTGTAGGTCACATTCGTCGCGACGGTGAAGTTGCGCGTCACGCGAGTCGTGCCGCCGATGGGCGCCTCATCGTACTCGCGATAAGTCATGCCGCCCTCGACTTGTCCAGTGATCTTCGGGGCCAGAACACCGGTGACGCCGGCACCCACATCGTGGGACTTGCTGTTCCTGTCCTGGTTCGGCAGTTCGCGGTGGACTGTGTAGTGCGTGAGACCCCGGTGATAGGAGACGTATAGCTTCGTCTTGGGCTGGACTTTGTAGCCGACGTTGAAGCCGGCTCTTTGGGTGTAGCGGTTAAGCTGCCGACCTATATCGGACCCGAGATACTTATGAACGATATGACTAGCGTCCACGCCGCCAGCCATACGGCCGTTTTCTTGATCGTAATCGATCGCCGTATAGATCTCGTTGGACCACCGCCTGTCGCGTTCGACCAGCTGCGAAAAAGCCTGATCCCGCGTGTTTAGGTAGCGGTCTCCGGCGCGAAAAGTCAGGCCGTAAGCGCCCGTGTAGACGTAGTCCAGATGCGCGCTTTGGTTGATCGTGTCGTTGGCTTTGGAGTCGGTGGTGTAGTTGTGAGCATCAAAAATATAGCCGGCCGACAGATTGTGCAGGTTATGCCACGGCAGAACGGCCTCCAAACCAAGCGTATTCTTCGTGATCCAGGAACTGCGCACTCCTCCTCCCACGACGGCGCCGTTGGGCTGGTTCCGGGGCACGAGATAGATGTTGGATTGATAGACCTCGGTCAACTGGTAATGGGGGTGAAGGGCCAGCTGACCGAAGTGGATGTTAGGCTGCTTGTACTGCGTGAGCCAGTCCATGCTGACGGCCTGGGCGGATGAGGAGAGAAAAATCGAGAGGGCTGCGGCAACACAAGTCATCGAGCGCATATTACTTCCTTTGAATGATGAGGGATTCGGCGTCTTGAGAATCTCGCTTAGATATGGAGCCCAGTCCCTTGCGAGACCGGGCTCCTAGCAAGCGTTCGCTGTCTTATTCCGTCTGCTGGTACTGTTCGTCGTCCTGCGGCCCGGAGGGCGACAGGTTCGGCGGCGGGTTGTTGTTATTGTTGTTGACCGACAAGGGGGCAAAGCCGCCGTTGCCGCTGCCGCGAGGCGGGGCACCGACGTCCCCGAAGGTGTTGGTCTCATTGGGCGTGCCGACCGCGTGGCCGGCGACAGCATCGCGCAAGTCATCGGTATGTCCGCTGGCCAGCGTGAGCGGGCGATGTCTGCCGCGATGGTGCTGGGTGGGGGTGCCGGCGACGGCATCCTTGAGCTGCTCAGGGCTGGGCATGTTCAAAGATAGCTGTGGCTTACGAGATTTAAACGTCATCGCACCGATGATACAGAGGATGATGATGACCACGGCGTTTCTAACTCGCTGCATGCTGCCTCCAGACGTCTTGTCACGACTCGTAGACGGGTCGTTAATAAATATGATATCTCATTGCTCCAAGCGGCGCAAGCGACATTGGACCCACCGTCGGCAGGGCCAAAGTACCTATATAGCCGCAGCGCGGTCCTAGGAGGCGGGAATGAACGACGTCATCACGAAACTGCGTCATAATGAGCTTTGGACGATCAGCGTCCAACTCCTCGTCCTCTATGTGGTCTCCGTGGGCCTATTCCTTATTAACCACGAAATCAATCTCAAGATCACGGGATCGCAGAAAGACGCCGTCGCCAAGGGCAAAGTCCCTTCCTGCCTGCTCGTGTTCGTCCTGGCTCTAGTCAGTAACGCGCTGGGCGTGGCCGCGCTCGACTTCCTCGCGCGTCAAACCGGCGAGGCGCCGCGCCTGGCCATGGTCGCCGTCCCCTTCTTCCTGGTGCTCGAGAAGCATGTGCGCCATCTTCGGGATACGCCGAAGGACCGGCGCTACAATCTCCTTGCCGTCGCCGGCGTCACGCTCGGGATGGTCGGCGCGACGTACCATTTGATGCGGCATGCGCCGCTGAAATAAGCTCCCCCGCCAGACGCAGCCCGCGCAACGTCAGATCCGGCTCATGACGCACGCCCGGAAGATCGTCTAGGAACAGAGGCGCCAGGCCGCCCGTCGTCACGATTTGTTGCTTCCCCCCCATTTCTCGGCGGGTCCGTTCTAAAACCTCGCGGATCATGCCCAGATATCCAAAGTAAAGCCCCGACTGAAGACATTCTTTCGTGTCTTTGCCGATGGCCGAACGGGGCCTTCGCACAGTCACCAACGGCAGCTTCGCGGTGAACTCGTTCAAGGCTCTGGCGGCGGAGTTCGGGCCAAGCAGGATGGCGCCGCCGATGTAGGCGCCCGATGCGTCCACACAGTCAAACGTCGTTGCCGTTCCGAAGTCGATGGCAATCGAGGGGCCTTTAAAAAGATCGCGCAAGGCCAGAGCGTTCAGGATACGATCGGCGCCAACATGCTTCGGTGTCTTTACGTTAAGCTTCAGACCTAACGGAGAACTCGACGTGACAAACGCCGCCTTCAAACCGAAGGCTTTATGGATCGCCGCAGCAAGCACGGAATCCAACTGTGGAACGACGGAACCGACAACGGCATACTTCGGCAGCCCAACAATTTTTCTAAAAGGACAACGCAATGCTTTTGCATACCAATCAGAGGTACGCCGGAGATCTGTCTCCAGGCGCCATTGCCTGACAAGACGATCTCCGGCGAACACCCCGACCGTTAAGTTTGTATTGCCGGCGTCGACGGCAAGAAGCAACTTACTTCAAAGCTCCTACAAGCTCCTTGACCGCGCCGGCGGACTTGAGCAAAGCGCTGCGCTCATCGACGGTGAGGTTGAGCTGGACGACGGACTCGATGCCGCGGGCGCCAAGCTTGCAGGGCACGCCCACGAAGACCCCGTCGATGCCGTACTCGCCGTCGAGCAGGGCGGCGCAGGGCAGGATCTTCTTCTTGTCCTTGAGGATAGCCTCGACCATTTCCGCGGTGGAAGCCGACGGCGCGTAGTAAGCCGAGCCGGTCTTCAGAAGCTTGACGATCTCAGCACCCCCGTCGCGCGTGCGCTGGTTGATGGCCTCGATCTTCTCCTTGGGCAGCAGCTCGGTGATCGGAATGCCGTTGACGGTGGAGAAGCGCGGCATGGGAACCATCGTGTCCCCGTGGCCGCCCAGCACCATGGCGTGCACGTTCTCCATGGACACGTCGAGGGCCTCGGCGATGAACCAGCGCATGCGCGCGGAGTCGAGAACGCCGGCCATGCCGATGACCCGGTGTTTGGGGAATTTCGAGGTCTTAAGCGCCACGGAGCACATCGCGTCGAGAGGATTGGAGACGATGATCAGGATGCAGTTGGGCGAGAACTTGACCGCGTTCTCGGTGCAGGCCTTCACGATCCCCGCGTTGGTGTTGAGGAGATCGTCGCGGCTCATGCCCGGCTTGCGCGGGATGCCGGCGGTGATCACGACGATGTCGGAACCGGCCGTCGGCTCGTAGGTGGTCGTGCCGGTGACCTTCGTGTCATAGCCGTAGATGGGTCCCGACTCCATGATGTCGAGCGCCTTGCCCGCGGGCATGCCCTCGGTCGCCGGAATATCGACGACCACGACCTCATTGGCGACTTCCATCTCCGCCAGACGCTGGACGAGCGTCGCTCCTACGTTGCCCGCGCCGATCACCGTCACCTTTCTTCGAGCCATGTCACTGCCTCCTTTCGTCATGTTACAGCGGGATATTGCCGTGCTTCTTTGAAAGCCGGTGCACTTTCTTCCCCTTCAGAAACTTGAACGCCCGGATCACCTTCGGCCGGGTTTTGCGCGCCTCGATGACCTCGTCGACGTAGCCGCGCTTGGCGGCCTGGAACGGCGAGGCGAAGCGATCGACGTACTCCTGCGTCAATTCGGCCCGGCGCTTCTCCGGGTCCTTGGCAGCCTTGAGTTCCGCCTTATAGAGAATGCTGACCGCGCCCTGAGGGCCCATCACCGCGATCTCCGCGCAAGGCCACGCGTAGTTCATGTCGCCGCGGATGTGTTTGGAGCTCATCACGTCGTAGGCGCCGCCGTACGCCTTACGCAAGACCACCGTCACCTTGGGGATGGAGGCCCGGCAGAAGGCGTACAGAAGCTTAGCACCCCGTCGGATGATGCCGCCGTGCTCCTGCTCGAGGCCCGGCCAATAGCCCGGGACATCGACTAAGGTCAGCAGCGGGATATTGAAGGAATCGCAGAAGTTGATGAAACGCGCGCCTTTCTCGGAGGCGTCGATGTCGAGCGCGCCGGAGAGCACCTTGGGATTGTTGGCCACGACGCCGATCGACTCGCCGTCGAGGCGGATGAAGCCCACGACGAGGTTGCGGGCGAAGCCTCTTTGCACCTCAAAGAATTGGTGACCGTCGGCGATTTCCCAGATCACGTCGTGGATGCTGTAGGCTTTTTTGGGCTCGAGTTCGCCCACGCGCTCGAGCAAGTCGCTCTCGCGCTTGGGATCGTCGGAGGGCATGACGGGCTTGGGCTTCTCGCGGCAGTTCTGGGGCAGGAAATCGAGCAGCTCGCGGATCTGCCGGAAGCAGTCCTGCTCGGAGCCAGCGGTGAAGTGGCAGACGCCCGACAGCCGCGCGTGCGTATCGGCTCCGCCCAAGGTCTCGAAGTCGCAGGTCTCGCCGGTGGCGGCCTTGACGACTTCAGGGCCGGTGATGAACATGTGGCTGGTGCCCTCGACCATGAAGATGAAGTCGGTCAACGCGGGCGAGTACACCGCTCCGCCCGCGCAGGGACCGAGGATCGCGGAGATCTGCGGCACGTAACCCGAAGCGTCGACGTTTCGATAGAAAATCTCGGCGTAGCCGCCGAGGGACTCCACTCCTTCCTGGATGCGGGCGCCGCCCGAATCGCACAAGCCGATCACCGGCACACCCGCGGTGATCGCCAGGTCCATCGCCTTGCATATCTTCATCGCGTGCGCCAAGCCAAGGGAGCCGCCCACTACCGTGAAGTCTTGCGCGTAAACGCACACCGGCCGGCCACCGATGCGGGCAAAACCCGTGATCACGCCGTCGGCGGCCATGTACTTCTTGTCCAGACCGAAGTCCGTGGCGCGGGACTCGACGAGCGCGTCGATCTCCTCGAAGCTGTCGTCGTCGACAAGCAGATCGATGCGCTCGCGCGCGGCGAGCTTGCCTTGCTCCTTCTGCGCGGCGTGCCGCTCCGGCCCGCCGCCGGCCTCGGCCTTCGCGCGCCGCTCCAGCAGAATCTGCGTCTTACGAGAAACGAGGGGCCGTTCTTTCTTCTCGCTCAATGAGCTTCCTCCACGAGTTCGATCAAAACGCCGCCCTGATCTTTCGGGTGCAGAAAAGCGACCTTGTGTCCCCAGGCGCCGGGACGCGCGGCTTTGTCGATGAGTCGAGCTCCGTTGGCCGTTTGCTTTTTGAGCTCTTCGGCGATGCTCGGCACGGAGAAGGCCAAATGATGTTGTCCCGGACCTTTCTTGTCTATAAATTTAGACACGGATGACTCGGGGTCCGTCCCCACCAGCAGCTCGATCCAAGGGCCCGACCCCATGAAGGCAACCATCACCTTCTGAGATGGGACTTCCTCGCGGTGCGCTAAGGGCATGCCCATGGATTGGTAATGGCGAATCCCCTCATCTAAATTCACAACGGCGACGCCGATATGATGAAGCTTCATTAATTTCTCAAAATGCGCCGTCCCAACGAGGCCGGGTCGGTCTTATGCGACACAAGTTCCTCAAGAACCTTATCGGTGACGCGGTCCAGGGCGGTCTTAAGGACGCGGCGCTGGATCCAAAACTGGAGCTCGGTGGCGTGCTGGCGCTTCAGCCGCACGCGACCTTCGCCCGAAGCCTTCAAATGTTTCCAATGGCCATCGAGCCCAGAGCTCAATTCCGCGATGCCTTCGCCGGACTTCGCCGAGGTCGCAAGAACGGGCGGCTCCCACGCCTTGGCGATCTGTCCCGCGGAGTGGCCCAAGCCTAGCGCCGCCTTCAGATCGGCCACGGCCTTGTCCTTGCCAGCCAAGTCGGCCTTGTTGACGACGAAGATATCCCCTATTTCCATGGCCCCCGCCTTCATGGCCTGGATCTCATCGCCCATCGAGGGCGTCGTCACATACAGTACGGAATCGGCCACCGAGGCGATGTCGACCTCGTCTTGGCCGGTGCCCACGGTCTCGATTAAGATCTTGTCGCAGCCCAGCGTTTCCAAGACGTGGATCGCGCCGAAAATGGCGTAGGTCAAGCCGCCGATCATGCCGCGCGAGGCCAGCGAGCGGATAAACACGCCCGGATCGGTGGCGTGCTCCATGATGCGCAGGCGGTCGCCCAGAAAGGCCCCACCGGAGATCGACGAGCTGGGGTCGACGGCCAGAACGCCGACTTTGAGCTTGCGCGCGCGATAAGCGCCGATCAAGCGTCCCGTCAAAGTCGATTTGCCCGCGCCGGGTGGGCCGCAGACGCCGATCTTCTGCGCGGAGCCGGAGGCCTTGAAGAACTCCTTAGCCAAGGACTCGGAAGAGGCGTCCTCGTTGACCACGATGGACAGCGCGCGCGAGGCGGCGCCGTGGTCGCCGCGGCGCACCCGACTGACGAGGGACGACGAATCGGCTTTAGCTGGCAACGCTGAGCTTCTCTTTGAGGTAGTCGACGATCTCTTGAAGGGCCGTGCCGGGGCCGAAGACCCGGTCGACACCCGCCTTCTTGAGCGCCGCCACGTCCTCATCGGGGATGATGCCGCCGCCGAAAACGAGAACGTCCTTGAGACCCTTTTTCTTGAGCTGCTTGCAGATCTCGGGGAACAAGGTCAGGTGCGCGCCGGACAACAGCGAAAGCCCGACGGCGTCGACGTCCTCCTGCATGGCGGCGACTGCGACCATCTCGGGCGTCTGGCGGATGCCGGTGTAGATGACCTCAAAGCCCGCATCGCGCAGGGCGCGCACGATGACCTTGGCTCCCCGGTCGTGGCCGTCGAGGCCGGGCTTGGCGATGAGAACGCGTAAAGGCTTGTTGTCCATGCTACCAAGTCCCCCCTTGGGATTCGAGCACCGCGCCGAAAGCCTCGACGATTTTCGGGTCGTATCGGGTGCCGGAGCCGTCCCGCGCTTCCTTGAGCGCCTGGGCGCCCAAGGCCGCGTCGCGCAGGCCGGAGGAGCGCAGCTCCTCCATCTTCACGACCAACCCCAGGATGCGCGCGCCCAACGGGATGTCCTCGCCCTTGAGCTTGCCGGGGTAGCCGCTGCCATCGAAGCGCTCCTTATGGTGCCGGATCATGGGGATCGCGCCGTCGATCATCTTGATGCCCTCGAGCATGCGCGCCGAGAACGTCGGCAGCATCTCGTCGGAGGCGCTGGTGACACCCAGGTCGGCCAGCAGACGCGGACTCTTGAAGGCCACGTAGCCGATCTTGTGCAGGACGCCGGCGTAGTACAGCATGCGGTAGTCGTATTCCTCGACCTGCAGGGCGCGGCCGATCGAGCAGGCGAGCTTGGCCGCGCGCACCGGGTAGTTCTCAAGGCCCGGCCGCGACGTCTCGATGGAGGCGGTCAGAAGCTCCAAGACGTGGGAGAAGAAGTTTTTCTGCTCGGCCATGATTTTGGCGTTGACGATCGCCACCGAGGCTAGGTTGGCGAGGCTCGACAGAAGGCCGACATGGCCCTCGCCGTAGCCGCCCTCGCGCTTGTTGAGGACCTCGACGACACCCACCAGCTCACCGCGGAAGAGCATGGGCACGCACAGCAGCGAGCGCGTGATAAATCCCGAGGCCTTGTCGAATTTCCCGGCGAAGCGCGGATCGCTCTTGGTGTCGTTGACCATCTGCGACTGGCGGTTCTGCGCGACCCAGCCGGCGATGCCTTGGCCGATGGGCAGAGTCATCGTCTTTAACGCCTTGGCCGCATTGCCCGAGGCCACGCGAAAGAACAGGTGCTTCTTGTCGTCGGTGACGAGCATAATGGCGCTTGCCTCCGAGTCCAGCAGCTGTTCGGCGGCGGCGCCGATCTTCTGAAGGAGGAAGTCGAGATCGATCGTCGAGTTAAGGCTGCCGGCGATCGAAAACAACTCGAGTGCTAAGTCGACGTTCATTTCCGGCCCGGCGGCGTTGGCGTTGGTTTTGGCCATAACTATTCCGTGCCTCCGATCACTTCGCGGCAGGTTGTCAGACCCATCTTCACCTTCTCAAGTCCATCCTGTACGATGAGCCGCATGCCTTCCTTCATCGCGAGCTTGCGGACCGGATCGGCCGCGACATCCTTGAGGCAGAACATGCGCAAAGTGTCGGTCATGATGAGGATTTCGTGCATGCCGACTCGGCCCTTGTAGCCTAGGTTCTTGCAGACATCGCAGCCGCCCGACGGGGGCGGGCCCAAGAGCTTCGTCCCTTTGGGAAGTTCGACCGCGTTCTCCTCAAAGATCTTGACCTCTTCTGGCGTCGGGTCGTGGGGCACCTTGCATGCGCACAGGCGGCGCGCAAGGCGCTGGGCCAGGACGGCCTTGATCGTCGTGGCCACCATGAAGGCCGGCAGGCCCATGTCGGTCAAGCGCGAGATCGTCGAGGCGGCGTCGTTGGTGTGGATCGTGGAAAAGACCAAGTGGCCGGTCATCGCGGCTTCCATCGCGATGTGAGCGGTTTCCTCGTCGCGGATTTCACCGACCATGATGACGTCGGGGTCCAGACGTAGGAACGAACGCAGGGCCGCGGCGAAGTCGAACTTCTTGTCGCCGCCGAGCTTGACGTCGGGGTTGACGGGAACCTGGATGATGCCGTCCAAGTTGTACTCGACGGGGTTTTCAGCCGTCAAGATTTTGATGTCAGGCCGGTTGATGTGGTTGAGGGAAGCGTACAGCGTGGTGGATTTTCCCGAGCCCGTGGGACCGCAGACGACGATCAACCCGAAGTTCTTTTTTCCGCCGATGCCCTTGAGCAAGCTCAGGTGCTTCTCGAGCGTGTCCGGGAGAAAGCCCATTTTCATGATGTCGACCTGCACGCTGGCGCGGTCGAGGATACGCATAACACAGGATTCGCCGTAGACGGTGGGAACCATCTCGACGCGAAATTCGATCGGTTTACCCTGCGCTAATATCTGGATGCGGCCCGACTGCGGGATGCGGCGCTCGGTGATGTTCATCGAGTTCGTCATGATCTTGATCTTGGCTGCGATCGCGTTGCGGTAGCTCCACGGCACGGAGAACGTCCCGGGCAGGAGCATGCCGTCGACGCGGTAGCGCAGGTTGATGCGCGAGGTCTTGCCGGTTGGGTCCTCGAAGGGCTCGATGTGGATGTCCGAGGCCTTCATCGACATGCAGGTGAGGATGATCGCGTTGACGAACTTCTCGACTTCGGGCGCCGAGGCGTCGATCTCGCTGATGTCGGACTTGGGCGCCTCCTTCTGGACCTCGATGCCCTCACCGTCGGGAGCGGCCGCCTCGCTTTTGGCCACGTCCGTCATCAGGCGGTTGAGGGCCTCGCCCTCGCCGCGTCCGTAGGCGGCGTCGAGCGCGCCGCCGATGTCGGTGGGCAGCGCCAGGTAGGGCTGGATCTCAAGGCCGGTGCGCAGCTGGATGTCCTCGGAGGCGAAGAAGTCGCGCGGGTCGGCCATGGCCACGAACAGGACGCTCTCCTCCTTGGCGAAAGGGATCGCCATATGGCGGCGCGCGACGGCCTCGGGAACGATCTTGGCAACCTCGACGTCGACGTCCATCTGCAGGAGATCGACGGCCTTGACCTTCCACTCCTCGGACAGCGCCTTGAGCAGCTGTGCCTTGCCAATCAAGCCCGCGTCGATGGCCGCCTGCTGGAAGCTCTTGCCGGTCTTGGCCGCCTCGGCGGCGACCTTCTTGATCTGCTCCTCGTCAAGGAGCTTGCGCTCCGAGAAAACCTCCGGAACCGTCTTATGCCGCTGTAATCCTTTAACCGCCATGGTATTCTCCGAAGACGCCCCGCAAAGTCCCGATGATTTCGCCGATGGTGGCGCGGGACTCGACGGCATGAAGGATATGTCCAAACAGGTTCTCTTTGGACGAGCGCGCGGATTTCTCCAGGCGCGCCAGCGCGGCGGAAACGGCCTTAGCGTCGCGCTTTTTCCGGAAAGCTTTTAAGCGTTTGACCTGATCGGCCTCGATCTTGGGCGAGACCTTCAGGCGTTTGGCTCCGGCGGCCGCGCCTTCCTCGAGGCGGAGCGCGTTGATGCCGACGATCTTGCGCCGCCCCTCCTCGATGTCGCGCTGCCAGCGGTAGGCGGTCTCTTGGATCTCCTTTTGGGGGATCTCTTCCTCGATGAGCTTGAGCATGCCCCCTTGGGCGCGTATCTCGTCGAGCTTCTTTCTGACGCGCGCGTCGAGCTCGCCGGTCAGCGCCTCGATGGCCCAGGCGCCGCCCACCGGGTCGACGGTGTCGGTGACGCCGGTCTCGTGGGCCAAGATCTGCTGCGAGCGCAGGGCGAGCATGGCCGACTCTTCGCAAGGCAAGGACAACGCCTCGTCGTAAGAGTTGGTGTGCAGGCTTTGCGCCCCGCCCAAAACCGCCGCGAGCGCCTGCCACGACACGCGCATCGCGTTGTTGAGGGGCTGGGCGCTGGTCAACGTCGAGCCGCAGGTCTGCACGTGGAAGCGCAAAGACTGGGATTTAGGATCCACGGCGCCAAAGTCTTCCTTCATGACGCGCGCCCAGACGCGGCGCGCGGCACGGAACTTGGCGATCTCTTCGAGAAAGTGATTATGGCAGCCGAAGAAGAAGGCGAGCTTGGGGCCGAGCTGATCGATGCCCACGCCGCGCTCGAGCAGGGCTTTGACATAGACCTCGGCGTTGCCAAAGGTGAAGGCGAGCTCCTGCACGGCGTCGGCGCCGGCCTCGCGGATGTGGTAGCCCGAGATCGAGATGGGGTGGAACTGCGGGGCGTTGGTCAACGACCACTCCATCGCGTCGGCGCACAGGCGCAGGGACGGGCCCACGGGAAAGATCTGCGTGCCGCGGGCGATGAACTCTTTGAGAATGTCGTTCTGCAACGTGCCCTTGAGGACTTTGGGGTCGAGGCCGCGCTTCTTGGCCACCGCCACGTAGAAGGCCAGGAGGACCGAGGCGGTGGCATTGATCGTCAGCGAGGTCGAGACCTGCTCGAGCGGGATGGATTCGAACAGCTGCTCCATGTCGTCGATGGTGCCGATATGCACGCCGACGCGGCCGACCTCGCCCTTGGCCTTGGGATCGTCGGCGTCGAGGCCGATCTGGGTGGGCAAATCGAAAGCAGTGGATAGGCCGGTCTGGCCCTGCTCGAGCAGCCAGCGGAAGCGCTCGTTGGTCTGCTTGGCCGTGCCAAAGCCCGCGTACTGGCGCATGGTCCACAGGCGGCCGCGGTACATCGTTTTCTGTATGCCTCGAACAAAAGGGTACTCGCCGGCGCGACCGAGCTCGCTGGTGGCGACCGTGTCAGGGCCGTAGTAGCGCTGGACGTCGATACCCGAGGGCGTCAAAAACTGTGGAGCGGTCTCGGTGGGAGCGCTCATGCCGGCCTCATCTCCAAGCGATCGCCCACGCGCACCGAGCCCTTGAGCACGCCGCCCTTGAGCTCGAGCACGCTGCGCGCGGCCCACACCCAAGGCGACACGCGCCAGGGGCGCAAGTTCTCAATCACGCGCCGGACTTTGAGATCCGCGTCGAGGAAAAGAACGTCGATGGAAAATTTCATGAAAAATGTGTGAATCATCGGACAGGGCACGATCCACAAGCCATCATCCTCGGCCATGAACTCTCTTCCTAGAAGGCCCTTGGTGCGGGTCCCGGGCGCGTCGGCCGTCTCGACCTTCGTCGCGATAGCCGAATTACGCGTCATATTGAAGGCTATCAAATCAAAACCCGACGTATGTTGATTTCACAAGATGCCCCTGTTATACTACCGTCGATGACCAAAGGTGATATGGGCTTGTTGTGCATTCTGCTCAAACAGCCGAAAGGCTTCACGGCGTTGTGTCCGGACCTCGACGTCGCCTCGGAAGGAGCAACGCCGGCCCAAGCGAAAAAAATGCTGAGCGAAGCCGTCGAGTTCCATCTCGAAGCCGCTTTCGAAAACAACCTTCCTCCGCTTAGACCCATCCCGCCGGACCAGGATCCGCGAAAGACGTCTCCCGAAACCATCATCGAGACCTTCCACATCCACGCGGACCTATCGGTCCAAGTTCATGCCTAAACTGCCTCAAATCCGCGCGCGGCGCTTGATTCGCGCGTTGGGCCGGCTTGGGTTTCAAGTGATACGGCAGACCGGCGGCCACGTCCAGCTCAAGAAGGGCAACCTGCTCGTGACGGTTCCCAATCATCCCGGTGACTTGAACCCCGAAACACTGCGGTCGATCCTGCGTCAATCTCAAGTCTCGATCGACACAATACTCGAAGAGATTTAATTTCATCGAATCACCGAGACCCGGCCGCGGCCCGTGCCGGCGGAGCTGGTCACCGAGAAAACGTAAGTGCCGCTGGCCACCAATTGGCCGTCGGTGTTCTTGCCGTCCCAGGTCAGCCCCCCCAGTTCGCGCACGATTTGGCCGTCGAGGGTGTAAATCTTAATCTTCATCATCGAGCCCTGCAAAGTCGGCGGGATCGAAAAGGAGACCGCGCCGATGTTGGAGGTGCGGTAAGGATTGGGAAAGGCGATCGGCTTTTCTTGGCCCTCAAAGCCCGCCAGCGAGCCTTTCACCGCCACGCGCATGGTCTTGTAGGCATTGATGCGGCCGGCTCCCTGCGAGGTGGAAGCGACGTTGATGGTTTCCGCGCCCGCGCGGATGGCGGTCTGAACTTGGGCGGCCGTCATCGTGGGCCGGGCCGAGAGCACCAGCGCCGCCAGGCCCGCGACATGGGGCGAAGAGAACGAGGTGCCCGATTCGTTGTCATAGGAACCGTTCCCTGCCGTCGTGTAGACGCTTCGGCCGGGAGCCACCACACCGTTGGCGGCCAATGCCGCTCCGCGCGAAGAGAACGACTCGAGCACGTTTGAGCTATTCACAGCGCCGACTGGAATGATACCCGTGCCGCCGACGGTACCCGCGCAGTACGCCGGAGACTGAACAGGGCCGCCATCATTACCCGCGGCGATAGCGACTGGGATACCTGCCGCTGTCGCAGCCGCCAAGGCCGCCTGCATTGTCGGGTCACAAGTCGCCGGACAGTCAGCCGCGGAGCCCGGAGGACAACCCAGACTCATATTGATGACGACTTTGCCCGCCTCGGCGGTGTTCTGGATGCTCGTGGCATAGTTGATCCCTCTGATCATCGCGGCGCTACTGGTCGTACAATCACACCCGACCGTGCAGGATCCGTTATCGAATACCTTGATGGAGAGAATCTGAGCTCCCCAAGAGACGCCAGCGATACCCACGCCGTTGTCGGATGCCGCCGCCGCGACCCCGGCAACCGATGTAGCGTGATTGCAGGTACCAGCCGGCGTTGGTACGGGCGTATCCACGCAAGGCACCACGCCCGATGCGGCGCAGTATTGGCTCATGATTCCACCCGAGTTGACGATCTTGGACTGCAAATCGGGATGAGTGCCCTCCACTCCCGCATCGATGACCACCACTGTCGCGCGGCAAGACGTCCCCACTTCGTAGTTCCAGGCTCCCTGCGCGTCGATCTGGCTGAGTGAGACTTGGGTATTGATCGACGGATCATTCGCCTGACGTGCGACGGCGTGAACCATATTGGGAGCTATGTCAAGGACCCCAGGAATCGATTTGAGCTGAATTAAGCCATCAAGCACGCGCATACCCGCCGGCAGAGACAGCAATGTCCAACCGATGGACGAAAACTCAGTCGCAATGCCGTAGCCGCTGGCCGTAAGCGTCGCCCGCGCGTTGGATCCGGAGGAAATTCTCACCATGGCCTGCTCAGAGACGACTTCCAGCCCCAGTCCGCCTCCGCCGGCCACGCTGGCGACGGGCGAGCCTTTGGGGATAACCAGCATCTCGGTCTTCAAGGCCTTTGCGCGAACGGCCGAGAGCAGGCACAGCAGCAGCAGCTTAATGCGCAATCTTGTTCTCCTTGCGCACGATACCCACGACTTCGTAGATGTCGTTGAGCACGAAATCCGCGTCGGATTCCTTGGTGTCGAAGGTGTCGCCGTACTTGGCCCAGGCGGTGCGCATGCCCACGCCCTTAGCGCCCTTGATGTCGCGGTCGGGCCAGTCGCCGACCATGAGGGTCTCATCGGGCTTGGTGCCGAGAACCTCGAGGGCGCGGCGGTAGGGCTTGGGGTCGGGCTTTTTGACGCCGAAATCCTCGGAGGTGATGATGTCGTCGAAGTAATGGTGCAGGCCGAGGCTGACGATGCGCAGCCACACCTCCATCTTGGGGGCGTCGGAGATGACGGTGCGTTTGATGCCCAGCTGCATGAGCTCGATCAAGGTCTGGTTGACGCGCGGGTACAAGGTCATCGTGCCGTTCTTGGAGCGCCGGTAGGCCAAGATGCCGCCGGCTAAGATCTTGTAGTCGATGCGCCCGAGCTTGGCCTTGAGGATTTTATCGAAGATCTTCTGGTCCTCGATGCCCTCTTTCCAGTAGACGTCAAAGACTTCCTTGACCAAGTCGTCCTTGGCGCCGGGCAGCCCCGCGTCCATCATGCCCTCGACGGCGGCGTCGACGGCCGTCCGCTTCATCTTCATGAAGTCGGTCAGCGTGTTGTCGATGTCGAAGATGACGGCCTTGATCAAGAACTATTCCTTGACGCGCTCGACGTAGGACGAAGTGCGGGTGTCCACGCGGATCTTGTCGCCTTCCTTGACGAACAGAGGCACGCTGATCTCAAGGCCGGTGTCCATGGTCGCGGGCTTGACCATGTTGGACACGGAATCGCCTTTGACGCCGGGCACGGTCGAGGCCACCGTGAGCACGACGTTGGCGGGAAGCTCGATGGAGGTCAGCTTGTCGTCGACATAAACTCCAAGCACTTCCATATTTTCTCTCAAGAAGTTGACCGAGGGCCCCAGCAGTTCTTTGGGGTAGAAAACCTGTTCATACGTCTCGTTGTCCATGAACACGGCTTTGTCGCCCTCGTCATAACTATAGATCTTTTCGCGCTTGGTGACGGGGACCTCGCGGAACTTGGTGCCGGAGGCGTAGGAGCGCTCGATGACGTTGTTGGTGGCGAGCACGCGCAAAGTGGTCCGGTAAACGGCCGCCGACTGCGACTTACGGTGATGCTGGTAGGCGATGATCTGCACGATTTGTCCGTCATCCTCGAAGACGAGGCCGATCTTGAATTGGGAGGTATCTATCATAGCCGCCATCCTACTAAATAGCCCGGTTTTCGTGCTACAATGAATCATCTTCCTTATGAGCACGCACGAACGCCTTGCGGAGCTTAAAGACCGGCTTGACGCCAAAACCAGGCTCATGCAGGACGTCGCGCACGAGCTTAAAAACCCCCTCTCCGTCATCCACGGGTACACCAATTACCTGATCAAAGAGGAAGTCACGCCCGAGGAGAAGGCCAAGTGCCTGCACGCGATATTCTCGAATGCCGAGCGCTTAATCGGGATGGTCGAGCAACTCCAGGAGGCGGTGCGCCTAGAAGCCGACGGCTTCACCGTCGAGACCCGGGTCGTCGAGGGCGCCACACTCCTTCAAGAGGCCGCGCAAGCGGCCGAGCTCGAGGCCGCCAGCCGCGGCATCCGCCTGCACTGGCGCAGCCCCGTGGGCGACTCGCTGCACGTCAACGCCGACCCACGCCGTGTGATGCAAGTCCTGACCAATCTCCTAAGCAACGCGCTCAAGTTCACGCCCGAGGGCGGGTCCATCGACTTGGCCGCGCAGCGCGACGGCCAGTACGTGCGCTTCAGCGTCATCGACACCGGCCCCGGGATTCCCGCCGACGAGCTGGGGATGCTCTTCGACCGCTTTTATCAGACCCGCGACAACACCCAGAAGCGCAAAGGACTGGGCTTGGGCCTGGCCATCTGCAAGGACTTGGTCGCCGCGCAGGGCGGCCGCATCTGGGTCGAGAGCCTTCCCAACGTGGGCTCGGCGTTCAACTTCACGCTGCCCGCCGCCGCGGTTCCGGCCGCCGATGCGCCGGCTTCCGAGCCGACCCGCTCCGACTCTTAATCAGATTACGGGGCTTGATAGCTGACCACGGTCCCGTTGGTGGAATGATCTTCGATGAGGATGTCGTCGCCGCTGCGGCGAATCGTCAGATGATTTCGCGAGATGCGCTGACCATCGGAAAGCCCCTCGAAGCGCTGCGGGTTCGCTCGCCCTAGCTGCACGGTCTCCCCATCCCGCAGCCCTTTATAGCCGACCTCTTTGGCCAGGCGCGAAGGGTCCAAGATGAAATACCCCACGCCCTCGTTGCGGCCAAGGGCAGCGGCCTCGGAGGGAAGGTCTTTGGTCGAAACGATCTGCAGCACTTTGCGGCCCGCCAAAGTGATGTCGATGGGCCGGGCATACCTGAAGGTTTTGGAATTCGCCATTAATTTGATCCGAGTCACCATGGGCGACGCCAAACCCGCTTGGCGTATCCAGAACTCCAAGCCGTCTTCCCAGGCATGATCGTAAGCCCACAACAAGTTCCCGCGGGGATTGGCGCGATCGTCATATGTCTCGATGGCATTTCCCGTGCGGGAATCCTTGCCGGCGAGTTTACTCTCATAATTTGACCCATAGCGCCATGAGATCAGGCCGGATTTCCCATACAGGAAATCCTCCGGAGGCAATTCAACTTTCCCTGATATTTTGACGTTATCCAAGGCGCTATCTAAAGTCGCCGCTATCTCTCGCGCGGAGCGGGGATCTTGGGTCCAGATGGTGATGAACTTGCCGCGCTGAGTTCCCTCAGTCGCTTCGTTGATCAAGTCGACCTTAAACCGATATCGCCCCGCCAGCTCCGGCATCCGAGTCAATTCCATAAAACGCCACAAAATCTCCTCGCGCGCGCCATATCCCGGATCGTCGATGCGCAGTTTTATGCCCTGATCGGCTATGCTGACTCTGTCGCCGGCGAGATATCTTTGGCCTGTGAGGGTCGATTCCGGAAAGCGGGCACGCATCATACGCTCAAGCCGCACCGCTTCTTCCACCTCCGCGGCCGAAAGTCCGTAGGCCGGAGCGAGAACGGAGATGCGTTGTTCTCCCGGGGCTATTTTAGAGAGCCGTTCGGCTTTGGCGGCCGCGGCAGCCACCTTGTCGAAGATCGCGGCATCGATCAGCTTCTTTGCCGCGCGAACTCCAGGGATTGCGCTCAACGAAATCATGGCGCCGGCAAACACCGTCGGGCTGTCATAGAAATCTGAGACGGCGCATCCCACGCTGATCAGCGGCGCGTTGCACGCCGCGAATTTGCCTAATTCCTTGCCTCCGCCCTCCCCCGTAAACGAGGCCCCCAAGCCGTTGAAGACGGTTCCCAGCGTGTTGTAGGCCACCTTCATGCGCGCGTCAAAACATGCGACGGCCGTCTCGCAATCCGAGGCGGAATCCTTTTTCGCTTTTTCCAGCTGCCGGTCGAATGTTTCCATGCGCACTTTGAAGCGATCGTGCGGGCTTGGAATATCCACGCGGTCCACTGATCGGTAGGCGCGCGTCGGCGCGACCGTGACGCCTTGCGTCGGCTGTTTCCCGGCGGCGGCAACGGCGGCGGGACCAGCCTCCGCGTCCACGATCCCGGCTTTCAACGCTTGTGCGTTTTTGCCCAAAGCATTGGTGACGGCGGTTTGAGTCTGCGCCATCCTGTCGAGAGGAACCGTCGGTTGCGGCATGGACGTCGGTCGTTTTTCCCTGAGATACAACGTCAGAACCGCGGAAGCGTCCACCGGACGTTGAAGGCTCGAAAATTCTTGCGCCACCCCGAGAATGCGCTCGCGATCAGCTCCCCCCCGCTGAATGCTCTTGATCCTATCAGCCAAAGCGCGGTATTTCCCCTCGACGTTCGGCGCGGGCGTGCCGGACACGAAGGACTGATGCAGTTGGGACACGACCGCGTCGGCCGCCCGCAGCAGAGCGGGAAGGCACAAGCCCACAGTCAAGGCCAGTCCAACAGCATTAATACGGAGCACAACGAAGGGTAGCCCCAAAAAGCCCCTATTTCAATAGAAAGAATCCAAGATGTTCCAGGGGATTTTCTTTTATATTACCGATTGACGTTATTAACGATGTCTGTTACTATATAAAGATGATCCGGTCTTTCCGCGACAAGAACGCGGCGGCCATATTTGCCGGCCATTCCGCGCGCAGGCTGCCGCACGATATACAACGCAGCGCTTACAGAAAATTGCTGATGCTCGATGCCGCAATGGATCTTCAGGACTTGCGCGCACCCTTTGGCAACCGCTTGGAAGAATTGCACGGCGATCGCGCCGGACAATACAGCATCCGAATCAATGATCAATGGCGCATTTGTTTCCGCTGGAAAGACGGCTCTGCGCTCGACGTGGACATTGTCGATTATCATTAATGAGGAAAATATGAAGAAAAAACTGCCGCCTGTTCATCCCGGAGAGATACTGCTAGAGGAATTCATGAGACCGATGGGCCTCAGCCAGTACCGGGTGGCCGTGGATATTCATGTCCCTCCCCGGCGCATCAACGAGATCGTTCACGGAGAGCGCGGCCTTTCGGCGGACACGGCGCTGCGCCTCGGTCGCTATTTCGGGGTTTCTCCTCAGTTCTGGCTGAACCTGCAGAGCCACTATGACCTTGACATTGAAGCGACCAAACTAAAAACACGATTGCCGCGTGAGGTGCGGGTCTTCGCGGCCAATCGCGCCTCTCTGAGCATATCCTCTTCAGCATCCATGGTTCACGATGCCGCAGGACGAGGCGGATTAACGCGGCGGAAGCCGCCGCGCTAGAGAAGGATCCAGCCGCACCGCCTCGCGCAGATGGGCAAGCCCCTCGGCCTTGCGGCCGGAATTCAGAAGGAGCAGCCCGAGATTGAAGCGCGCGGCGGCGAAGTTCGGGTCGCGCGCGACCACGCCCTCAAGAAGACGCCGCGCGCCGTCGACGTCGCCGGAACGGGCGCGCAGGCCCGCGAGATTGACGGCGGCGGCGGAGTCTCCCGGCCGCAAGGCCAAGGCCTCGCGAAGCAGCGCCTCGGCTCCGGCGAGATCGCCTCGTTCTTCCAGCACGGCTCCCAAGTTGATGCGCGCCTCGACGTCGCGCGGCTCCAAGCCGATCGCGGCCCGCAGATGCGGGGCAGCGGCTTCTCCCTCCCCGGCGGCGAGCAAAGCCGAGGCCAGGTTCGATCGCGGAAGATAGGCGTCCGGCTGCAGCGCGACCGCGCGCGACCATAACGTTTTATCGTCGCGCCAGAATTGGGATTGATGTATTGTCGCGATGGAAAAACCAACGACCAACGCGGAGATAAAAACCACTGCCGCGCGAGGACGACGCGTGTACAAACGCGTTCCCGCCAACCCGACAAGAACTGCGAAAGGCAGACAGGCTAGGTATGAATATCGGTCGGCGGCGGCTTGGCGGCCGTTTTGGAGAAGGCCGGACACCGGCGCCAAGGCGACGAGATAAGCCAACCATATCGGTACGGCCCAACTCCGAATACGACGATGGAAACACAGCGCCGTGACAATAACGGCCAAAACGGAACCGCGGATCAGCCCCAATCTTGCCGCACCTAGATCCAACGGCAATGCGTAGTAGGGAGACAGACCTAACGGCAAAAATGTTTTCTCGAGGTAGAGCCAACAGCCCGACAACGAGACCAACAATCGATCGCCCAATGATATATCCGGGACACGGACATCTCCCGTGGAAATGCCCCACAGATTCATGCCTGCGGCGAAAACGGCGACGGCTACATGCGGGAGCAAACCGATGAATGACCGGCGTACGCAACGGCCCAAAACGACAACGTCAACGATGAACAGAAACGGCACAACGGCAATGGAGGTTCCCTTGGATAGCACGGCGCCGATGAGAGCGAACGTCGAAAGACCACGACGATCATTCAGCCAAAGTAAAACGGATAAAACGGCAAAGAAACCTGACAAGACATCCCGACGCTCCGTAATCCAAACCACCGACTCCACGCGCAGCGGATGCAAACCGAAAAAAACGGCGCCGGCGACGGAACCGAACAACACGGCCGACGATGACGCCTTTGGCAATGCCCCAGACAACAATCGACGACAGACCAAAAAGAAAAGACCTGAAGCCAAAGCATGAAGCAAAACGTTCGTCCGCCGGAAGGCAACCGGATCCAATCCCCAAACGGCGTAGTCCATGGCCCAAGACAACCACGACAACGGCTGCCACGGACCATAATGTCGTGTGCCCCACATCCAGCGCAAATGATCCCAAGACAATCCGCGCCAGCGGTCGTTGTTCAACAGGTTCGCGGCGTCGTCCCAGGAGAGGAAGCGGGCGCTCGGGGCGAAAAAGTAGACGACAAGTACAGCTAACGCGACCCCGGCCGCGACGAATGAGTCTTTCCTGTCTGTCATTGCTTGCGCACCCATAAACGTCCGCATCCCGAAGGGCGGAAATGGCGATTGAAAGCCACGGTCACGTTGCGCGGCAGACGAGCCAAACATGACTCGCAGCGGATGGCGCCGCGCGTGCGCGCATTGGCGAGCGCTCCGATCATCCCGTGTTCCAACAGAAGCGGATCATAATAGGCCTGGCTGTCGTCGGGCACGAACCAAATCCGCGCCGCGTGCGGGCGATGGAAGGAATCCCCCGTCCACGCGTCCCACACCGCGGCGTCGGCGGGGATCAGAGAAGAGACGCATGTCCAGCGTTCGCGCTGAAGCTCGTTGCCCTCGCCGATCATCTTCAGCGCCGCGCGCGCCGGCAGCGCGAAGGACAGCGCCAGCGCGGCCGCGGCATACATTCCGCGTCTGCGGCTAAATCCCACCCAGCCCAAAAGCTCGGCCGACGCGAACCAGGCCACAAACGGCGCGACGATAAGCAGGTATTGAGGATAGGCGGAAGGCGTGATGGCCAAGCCGGCCAATGAGACGACCAGCGCGCCGGATTCCTCGGGACGCTGGCGCCAACGGCGCAAGCCCGTCAAGCCTAGAACCCAAATCAAAGGGTCCGAGAGCAAAGACGGCTTCAGCGTCATCGACCAGGCCACATCAGCCCCTGGAAAGCCCGCGTTGTAAAGGACGTAGTAAGTCCACAGTGCCCCCAACGCTCCCCGCGCCGCGAAATACGCAACGCCCGCTCCCACCATGAGAGCCGCGCCCAGAGTGGAGAGCAGAATAAAATCCGTCGCGGCGCGTTTTTTCTCCCGGCGTCTCCAGGCGGACGCCAGCACAAGACCCGCTGCGGGGAAGATCGCTTTCGGCGTGCACCAGCCCGCCAGCCCGAGCGCGGCGCCGACGGCCAAACCGCTCCAGCGCTCCGATCGTGCGGCGGCCGCGCAGGCGGCAAGGATCAAGACAGCCGCGGGAACGTCGGGCCGGATCTCCAGCGACTTCTGCAGAAATCCGGTAAAGAACGCCAACCATGCCGCGGCCAACGCTCCCTCGAATGCCCCGACTCCCCGCCGCTTGGCAACGAGCAAAAGAATCCCCGCCCAGCACAATGAGACCAACGCCCGTCCCCTCAGCGCCATAGACAGGGGATCGGCGGACCTCGAGATCACGGGCGCGAGCATGGCCGAAAACAGCGGGCCATGATGCTCGAAGAAGTCGCGAAACGGCAGATTGCCGTGCGCCACGAGCAGCGCGGCATGCAGATGAACCAACTCATCCGTGTCGAAATAACGGTGCGCGATCAGGCCGACGCGCAGACCGGCCGCGCAGACGAGAGCCGCCGCCAGCCCCGCCCAGGCCAGACGTCTCAGGGACATAAAGCGCGGGCCAACGCGCGCCAAGCGTCGAAAGGGATTTGTTCGGGACGGGCGCTCACGTCGAGGCCGACGGAGGCAAACGCCGCGTCGACCTCCGCGCGCGGCAGACCCAGCGCCTTGCACAGCACGCCCGCGGCCATCTTGCGGCGCTGCGTGAAGGCGGTCTTCGCCAAGCGCCAGAAGCCCTTCTCCTCGGCGGCGGGCAGGCGCGGAGACGGCAAACGCGTCAAGACGACGACCGACGAGTCGACCTTCGGCGGCGGCGAGAACGCTCCGCGCGGCACCTGCAACGCCAATACGGCGTCGGCGCGAGCATGCACGGACAACCGCAGCAGGCCATAATCGGCCCCGCCCAATGGCGCGGTGATGCGCTCGGCCACCTCTTTTTGGAACATCAAGATCGCGCGAGTCCATCCGTCCCAAATCAGGATTTTTTGCAATATCGGCGTGCCCACTGCGTAGGGCAGGTTCCCAACCACCAGCCAGGGCCCGGCTCCGAGAGATTTCAGATCGAGTCGGAGGAAATCCTCGTTGATGACGGTCAGCTTCGCCGCGTCGCCCACGACGCCGGGCAAAGTTCGCGCGATGGCGTCGTCGAGCTCGACGGCCGTGACCGCGGCACCCGCGCGCAGAAGCCGCCCCGTGATCGCACCTCTTCCCGGCCCGATCTCAAGCGTCGCTTCTCCCGGACGGGGCCCGGCTAGGCCCACGATCGCGTCGCGTGCGGACTCATCGCGCAGGAAATGCTGGCCGAGCTTGGCGCCCATTACACCGCCGAGGCGCCGCCATCCCGGCGACGGCGCAACAAATCCACGCCCGTCTTCCACACGTCGCCCGCGCCCAAGGTCAGGACCACGTCGCCGGGCCGCAGGTCCCGCGCGGTCTCAAGCGCCCCCGGAAACGGCGCGCACTTGATCCCGGATTTGGCGATCGCGTCGCGGATCAGCTTCGAGGTCACGCCCGCCATCGGCTTCTCGCCGGCGGCGTAGATGTCCGTGACGTAGACTAAGTCCGCGCCTTTGAACGCGGGACCGAACTCCTTGGCGAGGAGCTTCGTGCGGCTGAAACGGTGGGGCTGGAAGATCACCACCGTGCGCTTGGCCTTCCACAGGCGCACGGCCGCGATCGTCGCGCGAACTTCCGTCGGATGGTGGCCGTAATCATCGACGAACTCCACGCCGCTTGCCGTGCCCAAACGGTCCATGCGCCGGCCTACGCCGCGAAAATCGGCGAGCCCGCGCGCTAAGCGCTTGAGATTGAAGCCCAAAAAACTTCCGGCGGCCAGCGCGGCCAGCGCGTTCGATACGTTGTGGCGCCCGGGCACGCGCAGGCGCAACGTCATCACCTTTTTACCTCGGTGCAGGACGTCGCAGACCGAACCGTCCTTGGTCATGCGCACGCCGCGCGCGCGCCACTCGGCGTCGTGCGTCACCCCATAGCTGATGACGCGCCGCGTCAGGCGCCCGCGGATCGAAGTCAGCACGGGATCGTCGGCGCACAGCACCGCCGCGCCGTAGAAGGGCAGGCGTTGCAGATGCTCGACGAAGGCGTCCTTGAGTGCCCCCATCGTCTTGTAATGGTCCATGTGGTCGTTGTCGATGTTGGTGACCACGGCCACCAGCGGGGTCAGATACAGAAAGGAGCCGTCGGACTCGTCGGCCTCGGCGACGAGGTACTCGCCTACGCCGAGCTTGGCGTTGGAGTGGATGTTCTTGAGCTGTCCGCCGATGATCATCGTCGGCCCCGCGCCCGCTTCCTTGAGCGACATGGAGACCAGCGACGTCGTCGTGGTCTTGCCGTGCGAGCCGGCGATGGTGACCGTCTTCTTCATGCGGCCCAGCTCGGCTAGCATCTGCGCGCGCAGCACCACGGGAACGCCGTGCTTGCGCGCATAGGCGACCTCAGGATTCTCGGCCGAGACGGCCGAGGAGACCACCACGACCTGCGCGCCCTTGGCGTGGGCGGCCGCGTGTCCCTCGAAGACGCGCACGCCCGCTCCCTGCAGCCGGCGCGTGGTCTCCGTGGACTTGGCGTCGGAGCCGGAGATTTTATAGCCCAGATTGTTGAGCACCTCGGCGATGCCGCTCATGCCCACGCCGCCGATCCCGACGAAATGGATGCGCCTGACAAACGACTGCATCAGCCCGGCGGATTCTTTGCGGCTCATTTCGTATCTCCTTGTCCTTTCGATGAGGCCGCCGGCCGCAGCAGCCATTTCAGGCCTTCGGCGGCGCCTTTGTTCCTGGGCTCGATGGCCAGCGCTTGACGCAGCGCCGAGACAGCACCCGCCTCGTCGCCGATCATGACCGACGACACTCCCCGTCCCAGCCACGCCGGCACTGAGCGCGCGTCGAGCTCGGTGGCGCGGCGGAAGGCTCCCTCGGCCCTCTGCCCCTCGCCCACGGTGGCGTGGGCCAAACCCGTCACCGTCCACCAGTCCGCGTCGTCGGGATGATTGGCCTTCTCCCCGGATTCGGGAAGGATCTCGGCGACCAGCGCCATCCAGCCGGTGCCGATAACCCATAGGCCCATGTCGTTGCCCACCTGGCGCGGCTGATAGCTGACCTTGGGTTGATGCTCCGCGTCGCCGCGGCCGGCGTCGACCGGCCGCGTGAACGTGAGGTTCATGCCCAGACGCGCGTCGCTATCGGGCGGCGCCTCGCGCATGGTCTTGCGCAAATCGTCCATGATGCGCCGCACCTGCTCCTCGCGCGGCCCCGCCTCTCCAGCTTTGAGCGCGTAATCGCGGCGCACCGTCTGCGGCCCCGCGGCCTGGCCGCCGGCGGCGCCGTGCGCGCGGGCCAGCGCCTTCTTGAGGCTGCCACCCTCCGCGGCGTTGTTCAAGATCAGCTTCGGGCGCGGCAGGAACATCGCGTCGACGTGCATCAAGGCGCCCTGATCGAGCGGAACGCGGCGCAGGTTGCGCTCGAACACCGCCAGCGGATCGGCCGCCTCCGGCTCGGGCGCGTCCGACTTCGGCTGGGGTCCAGATCCGGCCGGCGCCTCTCGTTTTCCGCCCGCGTAGGAGACCGAGAGCTGCAGGCCGTCGCCGCCGCCTTCAGGCGTCAGATGAAAGGCGTCGGCAAGCGTAGCGCGGGCCTTGGAATGGTCGCCGGCCTTGAGCTGCAGGCGGGCCAAGCGCATGCGCGCCACCGAGTCGCCGGGCTTAAGGCCCACCGCGCGCTTAAGCGTGGCGGCCGCCTGCTTTTCTTCCTTGAGTCGCTCCTCGGCGCAGCCCAGCTCGAGCATCGCGTCTTCGTAGGACGACTCCAGCTTGACGGCCTCGCGCAGCTGCTCGGCGGCGTCGAAGTCGCGGCCGAGCTTGCGGTACAGCTGGCCGAGCTGGAAGCGGTACAAGGGATTCTTCTTGTCTAAGTCCACGGCCTTGCGGAAGCGTTCCAATGCGCCCGAGAAGTCTCCCCGGGTCTCGAGTATCGAGCCCAGATTCATCTGCGCGTCCGCGCGGACGCCATCGAGCTCGGTCGCGCGGCGAAACGCCGCCTCGGAGGCCGCGGCGTCGCCTTTCCAGGCATGGGAGATACCCAGCAGCAGGTAGGCCTGCGAACTCGCGGTGTCGAGAACGAGCGCGGACTTGTAGGACGCGATGGACTCGTCGACCTGACCGTTCCAGTACTGCGCGACGCCAAGCAGCATGTGGCCCACGGGATTGCGAGGATCGGCGGCGACGGCGCGCTTCATCTCCTGAAGCGCCAAGTCGTATTTTTTTTCCTCCAGGTAGCGCTGGCCCTGATGCATGCCACGCACCGCCTGAGAGGCCATGATCTGATCCCACACCGTCTCCTGCCCCGGCTCGGTCTTGCCGGCGTAAGCGGGAACAATGGCGGCAAAGACAACGACAGCGGCGATCACATCGCGCAAGCGCGGAAGGATCGCGCGAAGCGCGCGGCCGCGATGGCTGAGGGAGTTCTTTTCATCCGGCGTCAACTCGGCGAGAGTGCGGCCGTCGGGAAGAAGAAACAGAGGGTCGTAGCCGAAGCCGCCGGCGCCCCGCGACGACTGAGCGATCACGCCCTCCAGGATTGCCTCCGCGAACTCGACTTTGCCCGACGGATCCGACAAAGCCATCACCGTCCGGAACCGGGCCTGGCGGCGCTCGACTGAAACGCCCGCCATCTCGCGCGAGAGCTTCGCGCAATTGTCGGCGTAGGAGCAGCCGGCTCCGGCCCAGCGCGCGGAGTACACGCCCGGCGCGCCGCCCAGGGCGGCGACTTCAAGGCCCGTGTCGTCGGCCAAGGCCCAGACCCCGCACGCACGCGCGGCCTCGACGGCTTTCTTTTCGGCGTTGCCCTCGAGAGTGTCGCGGTCTTCGACGGTCTCCGGGAACGCGGGAAAAGCGCTAAGCGAGGCAACGGAGGAGCCCGCCGCGCCCAGCAGGCGCGAGATCTCCTCGGCCTTGTGGGCGTTGCGCGTGGCGAGCACGAGTCGAGCCGAAGGACGCACCATGGGGCGAAATGTTACCATTTCAAAATGCGCCGCTCCGACGAGCTGCTCCGATCGGACCTCTTGCGCTGGTATCGCCGCGCCAAGCGCGACCTGCCCTGGCGCCGCGACCCGACTCCTTATCGGGTCTGGGTCTCGGAGATCATGCTTCAGCAGACCACGGTGGCCGCCGTGACGCCGAAATACGAAGCCTTCCTCCATCGCTTTCCGACCTTGGCCCAGCTGGCGGCGGCCTCCGAGGAGTCGGTGCTCAAGCATTGGGCGGGGCTGGGTTACTACTCCCGAGCCCGGAATCTGCGCCGCGCGGCGCTCGCGGTCGTCGAAGGTCACGGCGGAACATTTCCCTCGGATTTCGACGCGGTCCTAGCTCTGCCCGGCATCGGACGCTACACCGCAGGGGCCATGCTCTCCATCGCCTTCGGCAAACCTTATCCTCTTGTCGACGGCAACGTGATCCGCGTCTTCTCCCGGCTGTTCGGGATGAAAGGCCGGGCCAAGGACGCCGCCTTCGCCAAGACGATGTGGCCCGTGGCCGAACGGCTCATGCCCGCCAAAGATCCCGGCGATTGGAACCAGGCGCTGATGGAATTAGGCGCCACGGTGTGCACCCCAGAATCCCCCTCCTGCGGCGCCTGTCCGGTGGCGCACCGCTGCGTCGCCTTTAATAAGGGATTGCAGGACAAGCTTCCTCTTCTGGAAACTAGGCGTGAGCCCGTGCCCGTCCGCTGGACCTGCCTTTGGATCGAGAAAGACGGACACGTGCTCATCTGGAAACGCTCCGAAAAAGAGCGGCTTCTCAAGAACCTTTGGGGGCTTCCCGAACAAGGCCGCGTGAAGGCCGCGATGGGAGAGCGGCTCGCCGCGGCCTCGCACTCGATCACGCATCACGCCTTGCAAGTGGAGCTGCGCGCGGCGACGCTTCGGGACGGCTCAGCACTCCCGCCCGAGGCGCGTTGGACGCCGCGGCGTGAACTGTCCGATCGCCTGGTTTCCTCTCTGTGGCTTAAGCTATTGAAGCCGCTAAGCCCTAAAGGCCCACTGAGCGCTTAGGTCCTTGGCCTCAGGCGTGTCCTAGACCGGCCTTAGTAAAATAACGACTTGAAAATCACCTCCTTCCTATTATCCGTTATCCTGATGTCGAGCGCCTTCCCCGCCTGGGCCGAGGTCGTCCGAGTCATCGAAGAAGGCGGTATTATCCAGATCTTAGAAGAGGGCCATCCCCCCCGCGCGGCAAGCGTCGCCGACCTCGCGGCATACGGCTATTCAATCGCCAAAAGCACCGATGGCGGCATCGCCGTGGTGGATGCCGACAACAAACCGATCGATCTGTCGGAACTCAGCGAGGCGGTCGTCAGCATCCAGGCCAAAAAGCGCGAGGAACGCGCCCAAAAAATCGTCAACGACACCCTCAAAGGCTGGGAGACTCGCGACGGTGGCGGCCCAACCAACGCGGCCGCTCCTGGGGGCGTCTACGGTCAAATCCCCAACCTCACGGCGACCATGCCGGTCATCCCTCCCCCCTCCGTTGCGGTGGAACCGGCGCTCCCGGAATTGGCCATCGGCGGGGAAGTATGGGATCCATTCCAGGCCTTCAACATCACGATGACCCGCTTCAATCTTTTCCTGGACGCCAACGCCATTCAGCCGGTCGCGCGGGTTTGGGAAAAAGTGCCGAAGGCAGTTCGCGACGCGATCAGCCGGTTCTTCGTCCATTTGAGGGCATTTTATCGCATCCTCAATAATATCCTGCAAGCTCCGGCCACCTTCGGGAAGACCTTGTTGGGCGCCGCGCGGGAAACTGGCCGCACCGTGCTCAACAGCATATTCGGGATCGGCGGACTCTTCGATGTGGCGGCAAAAGTCGGGCTCGCCGCCCGCCCGGAAGACGACCGAAACTTCTGCCAGACCTTGCGCAAATACGGCGTGCCCTCCGGCCCCTATATTCAGATGCCGTTCCTGGAGGGCATGAGCGCCTGCGGATTGACAGGCTTCGTCATCGAGCAAGGGACAAACCCCACGCAGCTGGTCATACCGATGCCGGTGCGCATATTCATGGAAGCAATCAACCGGGTCAACGATCGTCCCAATCACAAGCCCTGCCCGACTTGCGATTACGAACAATACAACGCTGAAACCCACTACTTCTTTCTCCGCGACACAAATCGTCAAGCGGAAGATGATAAAGCCCTCCAATGACCAAAGCGCTTCTCCTGCTCTCGCTGTTGACGCTTCTTCCGGGGACCTCCTCGGCGGCGCAATGCGCTGAGCAGGTCTCCGCCCTCGCCGAGCGCTTGGTACCCGCCCCTCTGTGGACGGAGCTTCCCGATTCTCAACTGCACGCCCGCGTGCGCCGCACGCGGGGGGCCGCGATCGGATCCTGGGTGGTCGAGAACACTTATCCCGACGGACATGTGGAACTCGTTCTTAGGACGATGGACGAGGTGAAACTTTTCACCTGGGAGCGGCCCGATTGCCGCCTTCAGTACGCTTCCCGCAAGATCAACTCCCTGGTTCCGTCCCATCCGTTCACCGACTCCGACTTGCGCGAGCTCGTCGCCGGAAAGAAGGCGGGCCTGGTCTACGCCTGGTCGCCGAACATGCCTTTATCGGAGGATTCCGTCCGGGACATCGCCGAGGCGGCCAAATCCATGGGTCTTGAATTGACGTATGTGGCCGACCCCAACGTGGACGCCGCCTTCGTCGAACGCGTGGCCAAGCGCGATGGCCTCGATATCATCGAACCAAAACAGATGCATTCCCTGGAGTTGGCGATGCTGGGCATGCACATGCACTACCCTTCGACCTTGGTTTATTCCAACGGCCGCATCCTCACTGCTTTTCCCGGCGCCAAGTCCTCCGGCGCCTACGTCACGCTTATAAAGGAAGCCCTTGAACATGCCCAAAACTAACTTTATTTGCATTTTGACGGTTGTGCTCTCCGCCGCAGCGCCTGCCTGGGCGACTCCTAAAGTTTGCACTTTGGACGCCGATGCCTGGAAAAACGCCCGGCGCGTCAACCTTCCCCCCGAGTTCGGCGCGTTTTATTTCTTTAAACCGATACCGGGGACTCCCTGGGTCTCGTTTCCCAACAATAACGAATCTCAGAACGTCCTCTTCAACCTCGATACGCGCGAATTAAAAAAGATTCCCGGGCGGACGGACGCTATCCCGGTCGTCAACAGCGGCTACATCGGCCTGTCTTATTCCACGATGCAGCTGTATTCGCTCGAGGAACTTCTCGCCTCCGCGAATGCCGTCAACGTCCCCGTGCGCTGGAGCGATCCGACCGTGTCCGACGCCTATCAGTCCTTCGGCTATCTGGGACGCAGCAACGGCCGAAATTACTACCGCGTCCTGACCGGCCGCCACCACGGCTTGAAGATCAAGGATTTCTGGATCGACGGTCAAGGCCGGTTCGGCGCGATCGGCGCGTCTCCGCTGCCTTTGTGCGGCGAACGCCCCATCTCTCTGCCGATGCTGTCGAAGAACGGCCTCGAGTTCGCGGCCGCCGACGGAGGCTCGAGGAATACCAACGGCGTCGGAGCTCCCACCGGCACCACGAAGATATACGGCTTCAACGTCAAAACCGGCCAATGCACGGTCAAACAGGACCTCGGCTTCTTCACGGAGAAGGTCGACTTCAACTACAACAACGACGAGATCGCTTTCACCGTCCCCGGGATGTCCTTCGTCGATGATGCCGGAAGCGTGCGTTTCGATAAAAACCGGCCCGATAATATGTGGGAGAAGGACGCCTACGTTTACCGGCGCAGCACCGGGGAGTTGATTCAAATCACCGACAATGCCGGACGGCGCAAGATGATGAGCTATCCCGCCTTCATGGGGGACGGCAAACACGTGATCGTGCTCCAAAGCGCGATGGGTCCGAACGATCCGGGCGTCAGCTCCAGCGGTACAGGCGGCCGAGCGCCCGGAGCCGAATCCCCCGATACGTTCGTGATCGTGGACATCACCAAGGTCCATTGCGACGCCCCCAATCCCGCCGCCAAAAGCGCCTTGGCTCGCTCCGCCAAGCGCGTCACCAGCGCGCAATGCAAGAAGATCATGACGGACGCCCTCAAAGACGCGGGCGCCATCGGCGACGCCACCACCGGACCCATGTCGATCGACGACGTGTTGGCCGTCTGCGACAAGTAGTCGGGGCTTTTACCGAAACGTTACCAAGTCGTATCAAGTCCGAAATCACGTTCGGCGCGACCGCGGCTATACTGTCATAGTCTTGATTGACGACTACGCCGTCAGCCGATTTCAACCACGATCGAACTATCCTTGAGGATAGTTCTCCGTCTGGTTCAACCTGTTTACGGATAACTTCATAAATCCAGCCTTGCGGCCGTTCGGTTTTCAACCCCGACCGGCGTCGCAGCCGCGCAAGCCCCTGACCGCTTATCGCGGTCCCGCCGGCCTCTCCCCCCAAGCTCGTCGGCTCGATCCCCGACGAGGACCCTCAAGGGCTTTACCATACGTTTACCTTGTTTTTACTGAAAGCTATCCAGTCGGAAATAAGATTTCGGGGGGTCGGGGCTATACTCATCCCATGAACGAGATGGGATCGACCAAGGCGAGCCGGATCAAAGAGCTCCTCGTCCTCCTGGCGGCCTGCCTGCTGCCGGCGACCAGCGTCCAGGCCGCCTTCCAGGTCCCCTTAAGCAGCGTGCGCGCCGCCTCCATGGGCTCGGCTTCCATGGCCGCCGCCGATGAGGCCGCCGCCCTCTTCATTAACCCCGCCGGCTTGGCCCTGATGAACAACTCCGAGGCCGCCTTCATGTACAACCGCATGTACGCCGGCCTGCCGGGCGTGGGCAACATCGGCACCGGCTACATGGCTTTCGGCATGCCCACCCAGCTTGGCACCTTCGGCCTGGGCGTGGGCAGCTTCCAGGCCTCCGATCTTAAGTCCGAGCGCACCTTGGCCGTGAGCTTTGCCCGCAAGGTCGGCAAGGTCCGCCTGGGAGTCACCGGCAAGCACCTCTCCCAGACCTACCTCATCGGCTCCGACCTGCGCGCCGGCCGCGACCCGGTCTTCAGCAACGGCACCTCGCGCTCGGCCGTCTCGGTGGATGCCGGCATCATCGCTTCCATTAGAGGGCCCTTCCGCGTGGGCGTGGCCGTGCGCAACTTAAATGAGCCCAACGTGGGCTTGATGACCAAGGACACCGTCAAGCGCGAGATCCAGGGCGGCGCCTTCCTCGATTTCGCCTCCCTCAACCTGAAGACCTCCGCCGACATGTTCATCCGCAACGACGGCATCGGCGGCCGCCAGTACCTGCCGGCCTTGGGGCTTGAGAAGGGCATCGGCGACACCGGCATGGCCATGCGCACCGGTATTAGCCCCACCGAGTTTACCGCCGGGGTGGGTATTAAGGTCGGCCAGCTGAGCTTCGACTACGGCCTGGTCATGAATTTCAACCTCATCAGCGACAACATGGGCTCTCACCGCGTGGGTATGAGCTACCGCTTCGGCTGCGACGACGACAAGAAGGACAACCGCACCATGCCCAGCCGCAAGCTCAGCGCCGACGACGACCTCTGGCAGAACGGATTCTTCGAGGTGAGATAAAACTATGAAAACCATGATCATGGCCTTAGCTCTTCTTCTTGCGGCGGTCTCCGCTAAAGCGGCGTCGCTCAACCTGGGCTGGGACGCGGTAACGACCAACGCCGACGGCACGCCGATCACCGACTTAGCCGGTTACCGGTTGTTTCAGTCCGGCAGTTCCATGCTCTCGATGACCACGGCCCAGGCCATGACCAACGGCGCCATCATCAAGACCACCCTGCCCGGAACGGGGCTGACGACCACGGTCAACAACCTGACCGCGGGAAGCCAGTACTTCTTCCGCCTGGCGGCCTACGACACCAACGGCAACCAAAGCGGCTTCAACGTCAACGCCAGCGGCGTGGGAGTCGAGATCTCGACGACCATCCCCAGTGCGCCCCCGGCCAACATCTTCGACGTCAACAGAGACGGGTCCGTCAACGTCACCGACGTGCAGTTGGCCGTCAACCAGGCCTTGGGCGTCACCGCCTGCGGGACGGGCAACGTCAACGGCGATGCGGCCTGCAACGTCACCGATGTGCAGCTTGTCGTCAATAAGGCCTTGGGAATATGATCATGGATTGGGATGGCAATATTATAGTTGGCGGTGTACACTTAGCCGTCAAACGTAATGGAGATATAAAACAATGAAAACCATGATCATGGCGCTGGCGCTTCTTCTGGCTGCGGTCTCAGCTCAAGCGGCGTCGGTCAACCTGGGCTGGGACGCGGTCACGACCAACGCCGACGGCACGCCGATCACCGACTTAGCCGGTTACCGGTTGTTTCAGTCCGGCAGCTCGATGCTCTCAATGACCACGGCCCAGGCTATGACTAACGGCGCCATCATCAAGACCACTTTGCCCGGAACGGGGCTTACGACCACGGTCAACAACCTGACTGCGGGAAGCCAGTACTTCTTCCGCCTGGCGGCCTACGACACCAACGGCAACCAAAGCGCCTTCAACGTCAACGCCAGCGGCGTGGGAGTCGAGATCTCGACGACGATCCCCAGTACGCCCCCGACCAACATCTTCGACGTCAACAGAGACGGGTCCGTCAACGTCACCGATGTGCAGTTGGCCGTCAACCAGGCTTTGGGCGTCACCGCCTGCGGGACGGGCAACGTCAACGGCGACGCGGCCTGCAACGTCACCGACGTGCAGTTAGTCGTCAATAGGGCCTTAGGATTGTGAGGTTTTGGAGCTAAATCGAATGAATACTAAATCCATCAGCACGGGGCTGGCCCTCCTCTCCTTGCTGACAGCGTCGGCCTGGTCGGCGCCGACGTTGACGGGAGGGAGCGCTTCGGGCTTGGCCGGCACGACGGTCAATCTTGACGTCAACTTTAACCCCGGAACGGACGCCGTCGCGGGACTGCAGTTTGACCTCACCATGCCGGCCGGCGTGAGCGTCGGGGGCGCGGCCATCCCGGGCGCTATCCTTAATACGAGCGGCAAAAGCCTTGCCACCAATCTCAGTGGCAACACCTTGACCGTGATCGTCTTCGGCTTTAACCAGACCGCTATTGGCGCCGGCGTCTTGGCCACTTTCCCCCTGGCTATCGCCCCCGGCACCGCGGCCGGAAACTTGAACCTGTTGGTTTCCAACCCGGTCTACACGAACGCCGCCGGAGCCGCGATCGCCCCCGGCGCAAGCGGCAATGGCACGATCACCGTCACCGCTCCTGCTTCGGTTTTGACTTCCATCGTTCTCACGCCTTCAGCGGCCACCATTGCCGCCGCCGGCACTCAGCAGTTTACCGCCACGGCTCGTGATCAGTTCGGCGCCAACATGTCGGGCATCACCTTTACTTACGCCTCAAGCAACGCTTCCGCCGCCACGATTTCCGCCTCGGGCTTGGCCACCGGCAGCAACACCGGCGCGACCTCGCTTACCTCTAACATCACCGCCTCCGCCGCAGGTGTGACCAGCAATGCCGCCGTCTTGACCGTCAACGCGCCCGCGGTCGTGGTCAATCCCACGCTGGCGGCTGGATCGGTCACCGGCCAAACGGGCACGACCGTCAACCTGCCCATCACCTTCAACCCCGGCTCGACCTTGGTGGCCGGACTGCAGTTTAACCTCACCCTGCCCGCTGGTCTGACCGCGGGGACCATCGCCGCCGGGCCGGTCGTTACCGCCGCGGGCAAGAGCATCAGCGCCAATCTCTCGGGTAACGTCTTGACCGTCATCGTCTTCGGCCTTAACCAGACTGCCATCGGCGCCGGCACCTTAGCAGCTCTTCCGCTAACCATCGCCGCCGGCACTGCCGCCGGTTCCTTGAACATGCTCATGTCGGGCGCGGTGTACTCGGACGCCACGGGGGCGCCGATTGCCGCCGGTGCCAGCACCAACGGCACCGTTACCGTGACAGTTCCCACGCCCGTCTTGACCTCCATCGTTTTGACTCCCGCCTCGGCCTCGATTGCCGCCGCCGGCACTCAGCAGTTTACCGCCACGGCTCGTGATCAGTTCGGCGCCAACATGNNTTTACTTACGCCTCAAGCAATGCCTCCGCCGCCACGATTTCCGCCTCCGGCTTGGCCACCGGCGTAAACACCGGCGCGGCCTCGCTTACCTCTAACATCACCGCCTCCGCCGCAGGTGTGACCAGCAATGCCGCCGTCTTGACCGTCAACGGCGCGGCCTCCGTTTTGACCTCCATCGTTCTCACGCCTTCGGCGGCCACCATTGCCGCCGCCGGCACTCAGCAGTTTACCGCCACGGCTCGTGATCAGTTCGGCGCCAACATGTCGGGCATCACCTTTACTTACGCCTCAAGCAATGCCTCCGCCGCCACGATTTCCGCCTCCGGCTTGGCCACGGGCAAGAACACCGGCGCCGGGTCGCTCACCACTAATATCACCGCCTCCGCCGCGGGTGTCACCAGCAACGCCGCCGTCTTGACGGTCAACGGCGTGTCCTCCGTTCTGACGTCCATCGTCGTAGCGCCCGCTGCGGCCACCATCGCCTCCAATGGCACTCAACAGTTCACGGCCACGCCTAAAGACCAGTTCGGCGCGAACATGTCCGGCATCACGTTGACGTGGGCGTCCAGCAACGCGTCGGCGGCTTCAATCAACGCCTCCGGTTTGGCCACCGGCGCGAACACGGGCGCTTCCGCCCTGACCTCTAACATCACCGCCTCCGCCTCGGGCGTGACCAGCAACGCCGCCGTCTTGACCGTCAGCGCGCCGGCGGCCGTGGTCAATCCCACGCTGGCGGCCGGCTCCGTCACCGGTCAATCGGGCACGACCGTCAATCTTCCCATCACCTTTAACCCCGGCACCAAGTCCGTCGCCGGACTGCAGTTCAACCTCACTTTGCCGGCCGGCTTGACTGCGGGCACCGTCGCCGCCGGTCCGGTGGTCACCGCCGCGGGCAAGAGCATCACCTCCAACGTCTCGGGCAGTGTGTTGACTGTCATCGTCTTCGGCCTCAACCAAACCGCCATCGGCTCCGGTTCGCTGGCCACCGTTCCGCTGACGATCGCAGCCGGCACCGCCGCCGGTAGCCTGAACATGCTCATGTCGGCGGCGGTGTACTCCGACGCCGCCGGAGCTCCGATCGCCGGAACCAGTTCCAACGGTACGGTCACGGTGACGGCTCCCGCGCCCGTCTTGACCTCCATCGCTTTGACTCCCGCCTCGGCCTCGATTTCCGCCGCCGGCACTCAGCAGTTTACTGCCGTCGCTAAAGACCAGTTCGGCGCCAATATGTCGGGCGTCTCCTTCACGTACGCGTCCAGCAACGCCTCCGCCGCCACGATTTCCGCCTCGGGCTTGGCCACCGGCAGAAACACCGGCGCGGCCTCGCTTACCTCTAACATCACCGCCTCCGCCGCGGGTGTCACCAGCAACGCCGCCGTCTTGACGGTCAACGGCGTGTCCTCCGTTCTGACCTCCATCGTCGTAGCACCCGCCGCGGCCACCATCGCCGCGGCCGGCACCCAGCAGTTCACGGCCACGCCCAAAGACCAGTTCGGCGCGAACATGTCCGGCATCACCGTAACGTGGGGCTCGAGCAACGCCTCTGCCGCCACGATTTCCGCCTCCGGCTTGGCCACCGGCAACAACACGGGCGCTTCCGCCCTGACCTCTAACATCACCGCTTCCGCCTCGGGCGTGACCAGCAACGCCGCCGTCTTGACCGTCAGCGCGCCGGCGGCCGTGGTCNNGCCGCCGGCTCGGTCGTCACCGCCGCGGGCAAGAGCATCACCGCCAATCTCTCGGGCAACGTCTTGACCGTCATCGTCTTCGGCCTTAACCAGACCGCCATCGGCGCCGGTTCTTTGGCCACCGTGCCTCTGACCATCGCCGCCGGCACTGCCGCCGGTTCCTTGAACATGGTCATGTCGGGTGCGGTGTACTCGGATGCCGCCGGAGCGCCGCTCACGGGTGGAGCCAGCGCCAACGGCACCATCACCGTGACCGCTCCGCCCCCTCCGACCAACGTCGTGACCTCCATCACCTTGACACCCTCGGCGGCTTCCATCGCCTCCAACGGCACTCAGCAGTTCACCGCCTCGGTCAAGGACCAGTTCGGCGCGACCATGTCTGGTGTTGTTCTGACGTGGGCTTCCAGCAACGCGTCGGCGGCTTCGATCAATGCCTCGGGCTTGGCCACCGGCGCCAATGTCGGCGCCAGCGTGCTCACCTCTAACATCACGGCCTCCGCCTCGGGCGTGACCAGCAACGCCGCCGTCCTGACCGTCAGCGCGCCGCCGGCCGTGGTTAATCCCACGCTGACGGCCGGAACCGCTTCCGGACAGTCCGGCACCACCGTCAATCTTCCCATCACCTTCAATACCGGCAATAAGTCCGTCGCCGGATTGCAGTTCAACCTGACGTTGCCGGCCGGTTTGACCGCGGGAACCGTGGCCGCCGGCTCGGTCGTCACTGCCGCGGGCAAGAGCATCACCGCCAATCTCTCGGGCAATACACTGACTGTCATCGTCTTCGGGCTCAACCAGACCGCCATCGGCTCCGGCTCCTTGGCTACGATTCCTGTGACGATCGCCGCCGGCACCGCCGCCGGCAGTTTGAACATGCTCATGTCGGGCGCCGTCTACTCGGACGCCGCGGGCCTGCCGATCACCGGCGGGGCCAGCACCAACGGGACGGTGACTGTGACCGCTCCCGCCACACCCGTGCTGACTTCCATCGCCGTGGCACCCACCGCGGCCACCATCGCCGCGGCCGGCACTCAGCAGTTCACCGCCACGGCTAAGGATCAATTCGGCGCGACCATGTCCGGCATCGCCCTGACGTGGGCCTCAAGCAACGGCTCCGCCGCCACGATTTCCGCCTCGGGCTTGGCCACCGGCAGAAACACCGGCGCTTCCGCGCTCACGGCCAACATCACCGCTTCCGCCTCGGGTGTGACCAGCAACGCCGCCGTCCTGACAGTCAACGCTCCCATCGTGACGCCTCCCCCGTCGGCCCCGACCTTGGCCGCCGGAACGGTGACCGGCCAGTCGGGCACGACCGTCAATCTGCCGATCACGTTCAACCCGAGCACGGCTTCCGTCGCCAGCCTCCAGTTCAATCTCACCGTGCCGGCCGGCTTGACGGCGGGCACCGTGGCCGCCGGCTCGGTCGTCACCGCCGCGGGCAAGAGCATCACCGCCAATCTCTCGGGCAACGTCTTGACCGTCATCGTCTTCGGCCTTAACCAGACCGCCATCGGCGCCGGGTCTTTGGCCACCGTGCCGCTGACCATCGCCGCCGGCACTGCCGCCGGCAACTTGAGTCTCCCCGTCTCGGGCGCGGTGTTCTCCAACGCCGCCGGAACCGCCATTGCCGGCGGGACCAACACCAACGGCACCGTCACCGTGACCGCCCCGGCCGGCACGCCCGTGCTGACTTCCATCACCTTAACGCCTTCAGCCGCTTCCATCGTCTCCAACGGCACGCAGCAGTTCACCGCCTCGGTCAAGGACCAGTTCGGCGCGACAATGTCCGGCGTGGTCTTGACGTGGGCTTCAAGCAACGCGTCGGCGGCTTCGATCAACGCCTCGGGCTTGGCCACTGGCGCCAATGTCGGCGCCAGCGTGCTGACCTCTAATATCACCGCCTCCGCCTCGGGGGTAACCAGCAACGCAGTTGTCTTAACGGTCAGCGCCCCTCCGGCCGTGGCCAAGCCCACGCTGGCAGCCGGATCCGTCACCGGCCAGTCGGGCACGACCGTCAATCTGCCGATCACGTTCAACCCGAGCACGGCTTCCGTCGCCAGCCTCCAGTTCAATCTCACCTTGCCTGCCGGCTTGACCGCCGGCACTGTCGCCGCCGGTCCGATCGTCACCGCCGCGGGTAAGAGCATCACCGCCAATCTCTCGGGCAACGTCTTGACTGTCATCGTCTTCGGGCTCAACCAGACCGCCATCGGCGCCGGTTCTTTGGCCACCGTGCCTCTGACCATCGCTGCCGGCACTGCCGCCGGCAACTTGAGTCTCCCCGTCTCGGGCGCGGTGTTCTCCAACGCCGCCGGAACCGCCATTGCCGGCGGGACCAATACCAACGGCACCGTCACCGTGACCGCCCCGGCCGGCACGCCCGTGCTGACTTCCATCGCCGTCGCACCCACTGCGGCCACCATCGCCGCGGCCGGCACTCAACAGTTCACCGCCACGGCTCGCGATCAGTTCGGCGCGACCATGTCCGGCATCGCCCTGACGTGGGCCTCGAGCAACGCCTCCGCCGCCACGATTTCCGCCTCGGGCTTGGCCACCGGCAGAAACACCGGCGCGTCCTCGCTTACCTCCAACATCACCGCTTCCGCCTCGGGCGTGACCAGCAACGCGGCTGTCTTGACGGTCAGCGCCGCCGGCACGACGCCGCCCTCGCTGACGGCCGGGACCGCCTCCGGTCAATCCGGCACGACCGTCAATGTTCCCATCGCCTTCAACCCCGGCTCCGCGTCCGTGGCCGGACTGCAGTTCAACCTGACGCTGCCGGCCGGCTTGAGCGCGGGGACCATCGCCGCCGGCTCGGTCGTCACCGCCGCGGGCAAGAGCATCACCTCCAATATCTCGGGCAACGTCTTGACTGTCATCGTCTTCGGCCTTAACCAGACCGCTATCGGCGCCGGGACTTTGGCCACCGTGCCGCTGACCATCGCTGCCGGCACTGCCGCCGGGAACTTAAATCTGCTTATGACCGGTGCCGTGTACGCCAACGCAGCCGGCGCCGCGATCGCCGGAACCAGCGCCAACGGCACCGTCACGGTGACCGCTCCGACCGCGACGCCCGTGCTGACCTCCATCGCCATCACGCCCTCCGCCGCCACCATAGCGGCCAACGGCGCTCAGCAGTTCTCCGGCGTCGCCCGCGATCAGTTCGGCGCCAACATGTCCGGCGTCATCTTGAGCTGGGCGACCAACAACACCGCCGCGGCCGTAGTCAGCGCCTCCGGCATGGCCACCGGCCGGAACACGGGAAGCAACGCTCTCACGGCCATCATCACCGCATCGGCCTCGGGCATCACCAGCAACCAGGCGACTTTGACGGTCAACGGCACCGGCGTCACGCCTCCCCCGCCGCCGGCGGCTGGATCGCCGACGTTGGCGGGCGGAACGGTCTCGGGTCAGGCAGGCACGATCGTCAGCTTGCCCATCACCTTCGATCCGAGCACGGCTTCCGTCTCCGGCATGCAGTTTAATCTAACTTTGCCCGCCTCTTTGAGCACGGGCACGGTGATCATGGGCGCTACGCTCGTAACCTCCGGCAAGAATGTTAGCGCCAACCGCTCGGGCAACACCTGGACCTTCATCGTCTTCGGGCTCAACCAGACCGCCATCGGCAGCGGAGTGCTTCTCAATGCTGAGCTTAAGATCGCCGCCGGCACCGCGGTCGGCCCCTTGAACCTGCCGATAACCGGAGTAGTCTACACCAACCCGGCCGGCAATGCCGTCGCCGGGGGGCCCAACGTCAACGCAACCGTAAACGTAGTCCCGGCCGGCGCGGACGTGACCGCTCCGATCGTCTCCAATGTGAGCATTCCCAGAGCCACGACTTGGGCGACCTCCGCCACCGTCAACTGGACCACCAATGAGCCCGCCGACTCGCAGGTGGCCTATGGGCTGACCTCAGCCCTGGGCACTCTGAGCCCTCTTAAGGCCGCCATGGTGACGTCGCACTCCGTGATCATCACGGGCCTGGTGCCTTCAACCCAATACTTCCTCCAGGTGCGCTCCAAAGACGCCGCCGGCAATACGGGGGTTTACCCGCTAATGACTATCGGCGTCGCGGCCAGCAATCTGGCGGAGTCTGGACTGCTCTCCTTCAGGACCAAAGGCTTCCGCGCCAAGCTTAACATGACCAAGACGCCGGCGGGCGCGTTCGCCCTAAAGAACGGCGTTTCGGCTCTTGCCTCCACTTCAAGCGAGTCCGAAGGCGGCTTCACGGGCGCCATGCTCACCAGCAACGTCGAGGTCGAAGAGGGCTTGGAGCCCTTCACGAACGTTAAGATGCTCCATAGCGACATCAGCGGCTCGACCTACACGCACACCGTGGTCATGACCTCGACCGACAGCATCAATTTCACGGGCTTCATCAACTCCACCTTGTACAAAGGGGCCGGCAAGATGAAGTTCATGGTCGCAGTCGATGACGCCCGCGGCGTGGCCGACCAGACGGACAACTACGACATCAGCATCACCAAGACGTTGAAGGTCGACTCCGACAACGGCTACTTCAAGGTCCCGGACATGGACTTGAGCGTGCGCATCGCGCCCAAGGCCAACGTGGGCGAGGTGCAGTTTACCGCCTTAGACGCCTCGGATATCAGCCTGCGCGCCCGCAGTGAGCGCGAGATCGACTTCCGTTATGGCGACCAGCCGGTCGCTCCAGTCGACATCAAGGTTCCCGGACAGTCGGCCACCGTCTTCAACCAGCCGGTCACCTTGGTCGCCGCCTATACGGACGTCGACGGCCTCGACAAGAACGGGGACGGAATCCCCGACGGCGACGGCTTCGTCGACGGCACCTCCATCCCCGAGCTCGACTTGAAGCTCTACACCAACGACGGCCTGCAGTGGCGGATGATCGGCGGCCGCGTCGACCCCGTCAAGAACACGGTCACGGGCACCGTCAACCACTTCACGAACTTCGCGCTCTTCCCCACCAACGCGAGCGTGGCCGCCTCGATGGCCGGGCTGGCGCTGGAGAAGTTCCTGACGCCGACCCTCGTCGACGGCATCAACGACGTCGCCACCTTCGGCATCACCGCCGAGAACGTGACCATCTACGACGTGATGGGACGCAAGGTCTACAGCGCGAGCCAGAGCAACAGCTCGGCGATCATCTGGAACTGCCGCGACGAGCTCGGCCGCATCGTGGAGTCCGGCGTCTACATCGCCAAGATCAAACAGGCCGACGGCAGCACGGTTTACCAGAGCTTCGCCGTCGCGAAATGAGGAACATCATATGAAACGCTTATGGATACTGGTCGCAATCGCGCTCTTAAGCGGCGCGAGTCTGGCCTTCGCCGGCGGGCGGGCCCAGGAGAAATTTTTGAGCCCCACGATAGCCGATGGGATCAACGACGTCGCCACTTTCGGTATCGAGGCCGACCAGGTGAGCATTTATGACTTACGCAACCGCCGCGTCTACAGCGGCAGCCGCAACAACGGACCCGCGCTGGTTTGGAACTGCCGCGACGAGAATGGAAGCATCGTAGAATCCGGCTTATACATCGCCATGATCCGGCAAAACGACGGGACCACGATCTACCAGAGCTTTGCCGTCGCGAAATAGTCATGAGCTGGATCCTGGTCGTCGAAGATGAAGAAGACGTTTCCAGCTTCCTTCGATACGTGCTGGAAAGCGACAGCTTCAACGTCGAGACCGCCTCCTCGATCGCCGAGGCGCGCGAGCTCCTCAAGCTCCGAGTCCCCGACGCTGTGCTTCTCGACCGCGGCCTGCCCGACGGCGACGGCCTGGAGCTGTGCCGCGAGCTCGGCGCCGCCGGCGGCAAGCCCCCCGTCCTCGTCATCAGCTCGCGCAAGGATTCCAAGGAAATCGAAGAGGGGCTCAAGGCGGGCGCCGTCGACTACATCGCCAAGCCGTTCCAGTTCGTGAACGTGCTCGCCCGGGTACGCGCCCAGGCTTGCGCTTAACACGAAAACCGTCTACACTTCGGGCATGTCCCATCGTGTACTGGTTGTAGAAAACGACGTCGACATCCAAGGCTACTGCAAAACCGTCCTTGAGTCCGCGGGCTTTGCCGTCGACGCCTGTGAGACCCTGGCCGAGGCCCGCGTCCTGTTCAACGCCAAACGGCCCGACCTGGCCGTTCTCGACATCGGTCTACCCGACGGCACCGGCATCGACCTCATGCGCGAATGGCACGGCTATCCCGGCCCGAAGGTCCCGGTGCTGTTTCTGACCGCCCGGGGCGACTTGCAGACGCGCTTGGATTGCTTTCAGGCGGGCGGTCAAGACTACCTGCCCAAACCCTTCGCCGCCCAGGAACTGCTCGCCCGGGTGAAGGTCCACCTGCAAGTCAAGAAGTCCCAGGAAGACCTGATCAAGCGCAACTACGAGCTCGAACTCATCGCTCGAGCCCGCCAGGACATGACCGACATGATCGTCCACGATCTCAAGGCTCCCCTGACCGCGATCAAGGGCACCATCGAGCTCATCCACGGGCGCGGCCTCATCAGCTTGGACAACTATGCCTCTCTGCTGCAGAACGCGGGAACCGCGGCCGATTTTATGCTTCTCATGCTCAACGATATGCTCGATTTGGCCCAGGCCCGACAGACGGGATTGAAGATCGCGCTCATCGAGATCGATCCCCTGCATCTGCTGCGCAAGATCCAGACTCTTTTCGCCAGCCGCCTGGAGTTGAACTCGCTGAAGCTGGTGCTTCACGTGTCCCCGAACGTCAAAAAAATACACGCCGACCAGAATTTGCTCTACCGCATTCTCGCCAACTTAGTCGCCAACGCCGTCAAGGCCGCCCCCGACGGCAAGACGATCGACCTGGAATGCTCGCTCCATGGAAAGAGCGCGCGCTTCGAAGTCTTGGACCATGGCCACGGCGTGCCCGACTCGGAAAAGAAGCGCATCTTCGAAAAATACACCACCAGCGGCCGCAAAGACGCCGGCGTCGAGACCGGCTCGGGCATCGGCCTGAGCTTTTGCCAAGCCGCCGTCTCCGCCCACAAAGGCCGCATCTGGGTGGAAGACCGCCCGGGCGGCGGCAGCCGCTTCATCGTCGAACTGCCGCAGTAATCAGGCTTTCGACAGGGTCTTCGGCCAGGAAGCAAAGATAAATAGTTCGCCTTCGCGGCCGTCTGCCGTGATCTTTAACCCTGCCCTGGCGTCGTCGTAGCGGACCATCCCAACGCCAACGGACCCAGAGACGCTTGTCAAACGCCCGATCTCGCGCCCATCGTGAAGCAGAACGGAATTGGGCGCGGGGACGGCGCCGGAAAATCGTATTCCCATCAAACATCGATTCACATGTCCCCGGTAGATCAGACGCGACACCGTCTCCTGGCCCATGTAGCAGCCCTTGTCGACGCTGATCGCGGCCTCGAGCCGGCCCTCGAGGGGCAAAGTCTGCGCGTCGAGGTCGGCGCCGAACCACGGCATGCCCGCGTTGATGCGCAAAGCGTGGAAGGCTTCCTCGGACAAGATCTCGGCGTCGCTGGGCGGGTCGACGCCCAGGACCAGGCGCGCGGGCTCACTCACGCGGGACCAAGGCAGACCCCGGTCGTAGCCCGCGCCGATGAACAGCCACGCCCGCGGCGAGAGGCGCTCGAACTTGGAGTTCGACAGCATGATCTTCTTCTCGAACGCCTTTTGAAAGCCCTCGGCCGCGGCGGGACGGGTCACCGCCAGGATGATGCCCGGCCCCTCCATATATAATTCGCAGTCGGCGACCAGAAGGCCCTTCGGCGTCAGCACGCAGGCCGGCAGACAGGCCTGCGACGCGAGCTTCTTGAGGTCGGCGGTGACTAGGCCCTGCAAAAAATCCGTGACGTCCGGGCCGTGAAAACGAAAAAATCCCCAATCCACGACCGGGAACGCTTTCAAGCTCATAGCCCGGATTATAGCGGATTCGGTATCATGGCCCGATGAAACGCAGGGTCGGGCTTCTCTTCGACATGGACGGCGTCGTCTGCCACAACATGCCGGCCCACGAGCAGGCCTGGCGCCGCTTTTTTCGCGGCCACGGCATCGATCTCGATATTCATGAGTTCCGCGCCAACACCATGGGAATGCCCACGCGCGAAGTGCTGCGTCATTATTTCAAGCGCGATGTCCCCCCCGCGGAAGCGGCGGCGCACGCGGCGATCAAGGAAGATTACTACCGCAAGCTCTATCTCCCCCAACGCCGCGCGACCGCCGGTCTGCGGCGGTTCTTGACGGCGGCGCGCCGAGCAGGCTGGCGTGTCGGCCTGGGCACCGGCTCCAAGGACGACAACGTGTCCTTCATCCTGGACGGCCTGCGCCTGCGCGACCGATTCGACGCGATCGTCGATGGCGGCATGGTGAAGAGAGGCAAGCCCGACCCTGAGACCTTTCTCACGCTCGCCGACAAGCTGAAGGTTCGGCCCAAAGACTGCGTCGTCTTCGAGGACTCGCTTCTAGGCGAGGAGGCGGCTCGGCGCGCCGGGATGGCCGTCGTGGCCATCACCACCTCCCATCGCGCCGATGAGTTCAAATACGCTCGCCTCAAAGCCCGTGATTTTCACAAAATCTCCCCCGCCCAGGCCGCGGCTCTCGTTCCCTTATCCGACTATGTTAGAATCCGTCCGTGAAGCTGGTCACTTTCGAGATTACGACCCCTCTGGGACCCGTCGAGCGCCTGGGCGCCTGGCGCGAGGAACAGATCATCGACCTGAACCTGGCCGCCTGTCTTTTGTATAAAGCCGGCAACAAAAGTCGTCCCGAAGAGCGCGCTAAGTTTTTCGTGCCGCCCTGCCTCCTCGGTTTACTGGACGCAGGCGAGGAGGCCATGACCGAAGCCCGCCTGGCCCTAGATTTCGTCAAGAAACAGCCCTCCGGCCCGCGCGGCGAGCGCGTGGTGTGGATGGAAGAGGAGGTCCGGCTCCTGGCCCCTCTGCCCCGGCCCCGGAGCCTGCGCGATTTCTTCGCCTTCGAGGACCACGCCAAGGCCGGTGCTACCCGGCGCAAGGAGACCTTGGCCCCGGAGTGGTACGACCAGCCCGTGTTCTACAAGGGCAACCCCCGCTCGATCATCGGGCCGGGCGAGACCATCCCCTGGCCCTCTTTCACCCGCAAGTTGGACTTCGAATTCGAGGTCGCCGCCGTCGTCGGCAAGAAAGGTCGCGACGTCGCCGTCGCCAACGCCCCGAGTCACATCGCCGGCTACATCGTCATGAACGATTGCTCCGCGCGCGACATCCAAAAAAACGAGATGGTCTGCCGCATGGGACCGGCCAAGGGCAAGGACTTCGCCTCGGCGCTGGGCCCCTGGCTTGTCACCAGCGACGAGTGGAACGGGAAAATCCCCGAGCTCATCGTCAAAGTCAACGACAAGGAGTGGAGCCGTTCCAAGGGCGCTCAGCCGTACTGGAATTTCCCCACCATGCTCTCGCACGCTTCGCAAGGCGAAACGCTTCTGCCGGGCGATCTGCTCGGCTCCGGGACCTACTTCACGGGCTGCGGGCTCGATATGGATCGGTGGATTCAACCAGGCGACGTGATCGAGCTCGACGCGGGGCCACTCGGCGTCCTCAAGAATACCGTCGGCCAGCCCGTCGGGCAAACCCATCTCAAATACAAGAAGACCGGGGCCTACGCATGAGCGTGATCTTGACCCGCGGGCGCGTGCCCAAGACGCCGCACACCGAATTCTACTCCGAGCCCGACGTCCTGTCCCTTGAGGAGATTCACGGCGTCTCCGGCTTCAACGGGGACTGGTCGCGCAAATATCACTACCGCAAATACCCCACTCAGCAGGTGCGCGAGCCTCATCGTCTGCCCCTGGACCTACGCCCGCAACTTCTTCCCCCCCAACCGCTTCAGCCCTGGCATCTGCGCACGGGCCGCCTGAAAGCGCACGGCGACATGGTCAGCGGCCGCGTGCCGCTCGTCTACGGAGCGACGACCGTGGTCTCCGCGGCTCATTTCGAGAAATCGTGCTCGGCCGACCGCTTCTTCCGAAACGGCGACGGCCACGAGCTCTGGTTCGTCCAAGAGGGCTCGGGCCTTATCGCTTCGGAATACGGGGTTCTGCCCTTTCGCAAAGGTCACTACGTCTGCATTCCCAAAGGCACGACGCACCGCGTCGAGCTGGTGACCGAAGAGTGTTCATTGCTGATCATGGAGTCGCGCCTGCCCATCCAGTTCGCGCCGCATTATCTCAACACCTCCGGCCAGGCCACCTTGATGTCGCCCGTGACCGAGACCGAGATCGGCCTGCCCGAGTTCCGCCCCCCGCGCGATGAGGACGGGCTGTTCCGCGTCTGGACCAAGCACGGCGGCGGGTTCATCACCGAGTTATTCCTCGGCCACCATCCTTTCGATCTCATCGGCTGGGAGGGCGCCTTGTATCCTTTCACCTTCCACGTCGACGATCAGCACCCGTTGGCGCGGCAAATCCACACCGCGCCCCCCACGCGCCAGACCTTCCAGGCAGGAAACGGACACAGCGGCTTTGCCGTCTGCACGTTCAAGGGCCAGATCGAGGGCTGGCACCCGCGCGATATTCCCGCCCCTTACGCCCATTTCAACGTCGACAGCGACGAGGTGATGTTCTTCTCCAACACCGACTATGGCGCGCGCAAAGGGATCATCGAGCCCGGTTCGTTCACGTTCCACCCCGGCGCGCTTCCGCACTCGCCGCACGGCATGGAGGCTCGTCGATCCTTCGCCGAACGCGGAAAGCTCTCGGATTACCTGGCGGTCATGCTTGACACTTTCTACGAGCCGCTGGCCATCGCCAAGCAAGCGCTGCCGCTCGCCGACAGGGACTATACGACGAGCTGGAACCGCGCCACGCAGGGAATCTCGTCGTCTTAAACCGATGAACATCGATCCCGAGACGTTGGCGGCGCGAGATCGCTACCGGCTGATGATCGCGACCATCCTGCCGCGTCCGATCGCCTGGGTGTCGACGGTGTCCCCGGACGGCGTTTCCAACTTGGCGCCGTTCTCTTTTTTCACGGGCATCGCCGCCAGCCCCATGTCGGTGTGCTTTGCACCCGTCAACGATCGCAACGGCAATAAGAAAGACACGCTGATCAATATCGAGGCGACCAAACAGTTCGTGGTCAACATCGTCAACGAAGCCAACGCAGTCAAGATGAACCAAACCTCGGCTCCCTACCCGTACGGGGTCAGCGAGTTCGAGAAAGCCGGGCTCACACCTTTGCCCAGCCTGAAGGTCAAGCCCCCGCGCGTGGCCGAAAGCCCGGTGTCCTATGAGTGCGAGCTGATCCAGATCGTGCGCCTGGGTTCGGGCGCGCTGGCGGGCAACCTGGTCATCGGCAAGGTCGTGCACTTTCACTGCGACGACAAGATCTACGCCGAGGGCGGCATCCGCCACCAGGATCTCAAGACGATCGGCCGCATGGAAGGCTCGTGGTACGCCCGCACCACGGACGCCTTCGAGCTCCCCCGTCCGGAGGCCGCATGAAAAAACAACCCTTCCACAATTTCGTCGTCGACCACATGACCTTCTTAGTCGAGCCCGACCTGTACAAGACCACCTACGCCCTGTTCCGGATCATCTTCGGAGTTTCCAAGACCGATCTGATCTACGAGAAGCGCAGCAATTGGCCCGGGCAGAAGAAGCAGGCCTCGATGACCTTCGCCTCGCGCCTGGGATTTGCCGACGGCCAGCGCACCCCCGACCAGACCATCGTCGCCGTGGTGCAGCCCACCGAGCCCAAGGGCCAAGGCTCCCACGTGCGCAGCATGCTCAAAAACCGCGGCGGCGGCTGCCACTGGCAGCACATCGCCCTGCGCACGCCCGACCTAATGGGCTTCCATCAGTTTTGCCTCGAGCGCGGCGTCAACTTCATCACGCCCGTGCTCAAGGACGCCGAGGAGGATCTGATCCAGGTGTTCAGCGGAGAGTGGATGGTCCCCGGCGGAAAGCCCACAGCCACCTTCTTTGAGTTCGTCCAGCGCGACCCCAGCGACGAGCTGATCAAGCAGCTCGAGACCGCCTCCAACCGCGAAGCTTGGTTCCGCGACAAAACCTTCCTCGGTTTATACGGCGAGAAAGAAAAGGAGTACCGCCGCAAGAAAGTCACCCCCTTTATCGACCCCGCCTTATCCAAGCGCATCGCCGCGCGCCTCAAGGGCCTCGAAGTCTGGGAGATCGGCGAGGACTTGCTCGATCAAGTCGAGGCCGACATGCTCGAGTACGCCTCTAAGCGCCGTTAACCCAACGTGCCCTATAAGCCGCCGTGGATGAGGATCAATATGTCTCTGTTATTCGCTTTGTTCCTGTTCGCACAGCGCTTGGAAGCTGTCGGCATTCCCACATTTTTTATTCCGCGCTCCATCCTCTTTGAATGTACGACCACGACAGAGCCTGAAAACATCCGCGGGACTTTTACGCTGAAGAAGTATACAGCCATCAGGGGAGACGTCTCTGATTTGGATAAAGCCGTGATCTCGATCGGAAAACGAACGTTTGAGATCGGGCCGAACAATTTTTCAAGCTCCTCGGGAGGGCGTGATGTGGAGATCGTCGAGATAAAACTCAAAGATCGCCATATTTTCCTCAAGCTCACCGGCAAACCACTGAGCAGAAACGGCACCGTTCGAATGACCAGTCTCGATCAGAAGCGAAGCATCGAATCGCACGTCACATGCCATTGAAGCTGACGGGGACAAAGCGCAGCAGTTATCCACAAACTTGGTCCAAACCAAGTTTGTGGATAAGTCTAAGACAGAACGGCGATCGTCTCTTTGAGCTGCTCGCGGCGGGCGGAAGCGGCCTCGTGCTGGGCTTTCGCCTCGGCGATCTGCGCCTCGGGGGCGCGGGCGATGAAGTCGGGGTTTTTGACCTTGGCCTCGATCTTGGTGATGTCGGACTCGGCCTTGGCCAAGTCCTTGGCCAGGCGCTGGCGCTCCTTGTCGAAGTCGATGACGCCGGCCAGCGGGATGTAGAACGTGACGCCGTCGGCCACCGCGGTCGCACTTTGGGCCGGACGGCCGTTCGCCGGCTCCAAGCTCTCTAACCGGGCCAAAGACATCGCATAGGCGCGGTGCTTGCCGAGAACGGCCTCGGCGAAAGGCCCCGTGGCGACCGCCTTGACCTTCAGGCCGAGCGGGACGTTGAGCTGGGCGCGTAGAGAGCGGATCGACGTCACCGCGGCCATCACTTTCCCCATCTCGGCTTCCACTTCGGGGTTAGACCAATCGTAGTCGAGTTTATGATAGCCGCCGGTGAGGACGAACTGAGACGTCTCTCCCACATGGGACTTGAGCGCTGCGTAAATCTCCTCGGTCGCAAACGGCATCAGCGGGTGGAGGGCCTTGAGAGTACCCGTCAGCACTTGGACTAAAATCGTGCGCGCGGCTTCCTTTTCCTCGCCGTCGATGCCGAGCAGGCGGGTCTTGGCCAGCTCGATATACCAGTCGCAGAACTCATCCCAGAGAAAGGCGTACAGCGCGCCGGCCGCGGCGGCAGGGTCGTGGACGTCCAAACTGGCCTGCGCCTTGGTCAACACAGCCTGATAGCGAGACAGTATCCACGCGTCGGCCAATTCTAGACAGCAATGGGAAAGCTTCTCGAGCTTATAACCGCCCGCCGGCGGGACTTCCGGTAAATTCATCAACACGAAGCGCGTCGAATTCCAGAGCTTGTTGACGAAGTTGCGCGCGCCCACGACCGACTGCTCGTCGAAGGCGATATCTTTCCCAGGATAGGCCTGGGCCATCAACGAGAAGCGCAGGGCGTCGGTCCCATACTTGTCCATCATCAACAGGGGGTCGATCACGTTGCCCAGAGACTTGGACATCTTCTTGCCGCTTTTATCGCGCACGATGCCGTGGATCACCGCGTCGGCGAAAGGAACCTTGCCCTCGAAGGCCAGCCCCATCATCTGCATGCGCGCCACCCACAGATAGAGGATCTCGTAGCCCGTGACCAAAGTCGAAGTCGGATAGTAGTAGGCGAGGTCGGCGGTTTTATCGGGCCAACCGAACACCGACAGCGGCCACAGCGCCGAGGAGAACCACGTGTCGAGCACGTCCGGGTCCTGCGTCCAGCCCGCGCCAGGCGACTCCAGGCTCACGCGCGGCTTCTCGTCGTCCTTGTACCAAACCGGAATTCTATGACCCCACCAGATCTGTCGGGATACACACCAGTCTTTGATGTTAAGCAGCCAGTCGCGGTAAGGTTTGGCCCAGTTTTCAGGATGAATCTTGAAACGGCCGTCTTCTAATGCCGCCAAGGCGGGCTTGGCCAACTCTGTCTGTTTAACGAACCACTGCAACGACAACAACGGTTCGATGACGGTGCCGCAACGGTAACAGGTCTGAACGGCGCTCTTGTGATCTTCTTTCTTACGGAGAAATCCTTTCGCTTCTAAGTCGGCAATGACCTGATCGCGCCCCTTCTCGCGTGATAGACCGGCATAACTTCCCGCCGCCTCGGTCAATTTCCCGTCGGGTCCGATCGCCTTGATGGCCGGGAGTTTATGCCTCTCACCGATCTCCCAATCGTTTTGGTCGTGCGCGGGCGTCACCTTCAACGCGCCGGTGCCGAACTCGAACTCGACGTAGGAGTCCTCGATCACCGGTATCGCCCGATCGATAAATGGGATCAAAACTTTTTTGCCCACCATGTGCTTCCAGCGCGGGTCCTTGGGGTTGACTGCGACGGCCGTGTCGCCAAACATCGTCTCCGGCCGCGTCGTGGCCACCACCAGACCTTCCTCCCCGCCCGCCAAAGCGTAGTGGATGTGGTACAGCCCACCTTTGCGCTCCTCGCGCTCGACTTCAATGTCCGACAAAGCCGTGCCGCAGCGCACGCACCAGTTCACCAGCCGCTCGCCCCGGTACACCAGACCCCGTTCCCACAACGTCTTAAAGGCGTGGAACACGGCCTTCGCGCGGGCCTCGTCCATCGTGAAGGCCTCGCGCTGCCAATCCAAAGAGCACCCCAAGCGTCGGAGCTGGCCCAGGATCGTCTTCTTGCAGTCCCGCGTCCAAGCCTGCATGCGCTCCAAGAAAGCCTCGCGGCCCAGCGCCTGGCGGTCGATTTTCTCGGCCTTGAGCTGCTTTTCCATCACGTTCTGCGTGGCGATGCCGCCGTGGTCGCAGCCCGGGACCCAGCAGGCCGCGTCGCCTTTCATGCGGTGGTGGCGCACCAGCACGTCCTGGATCGTGTTGTTGAGCGCATGGCCGACGTGCAGCGCGCCGGTCACGTTCGGCGGCGGGATCACGATCGTAAACGGCCGGCCTCCGGCGCGCGGCTCGCTGTGGAAAAGCTTGGCCGCCTCCCAGGAGGCCAGCCGCGCCTCCTCAACGAGCTTGGGGTCGTAAGTCTTCTCGAGCATGCGTTTAGAGCAGGTCCGAGGCCAAGGCCGCCAGTGCTGAGCGTTCGCTCTTGGTGAAGGTGACGTGGCCGAACAACTGCTGGCCCTTGAAGCGCTCGACTAAGTTGGTCAAGCCGTTGGACGCCGCGTCGAGGTAGTAGTTGTCGACCTGATGCGGGTCACCGGTCAGGACGATCTTCGCCCCTTGGCCGGCGCGCGAGATGATGGTCTTGATCTCATGGGGAGTCAAGTTCTGCGCGTCGTCGATGATGATAAGCAGGTTGGGCAAAGTCCGCCCGCGCAGGAAGGTCACGGCCTCGATCTCGAGGATGCCCTCCTCGATGAGCATCTGGATGTCCATGTCCGTGGTTTCCAAAGCACCCTTGGGCTTCTCCAGCAGATAGGAGAGATTGTCGTAGATGGCTCCCATCCAGTTGGTGAGCTTCTCTTCCTTGGTGCCGGGCAAGAATCCGATGTCGTGACCCACGGCGATGACCGGACGCGCGATCAGGATGCGACGGTAGAGCTTTTCTTCCAGCGTCTGCTGAAGAGCCGAGGCCAGCGCGATCATAGTCTTGCCCGAGCCGGCCAGGCCCACGAGAGTCAGCAGCGAGATATCCTTGTTGAGCAAAAGCTCGATGGCGAAGCGCTGCTCCATGTTGAGAGGCTTTATTCCCCAAGGCGCGGACTCGGCCTTGATCAGAGGAACCAGCGAGCGCGCCTTGGCGTCGTAGCGAGACAAGGCGCTCTTGGACGTGCCCTCGGTTTTGAGGATCACGAATTCGTTGGGCACCAAATCGGCCACGGGCGGATCGAGGCGCTTGTCCTTGTAGAAGGCGTCGATGGATTCCCCGGGCACGGCGACCTCGCGCCAGCCTTTGTACAGCTCGTCGACGTTGATCTTCTCCTTCTCGTAGTCCTGCGTCTCCAGGCCCAGCGACTCGGCCTTGATGCGCAGGTTGATGTCCTTGGAGATGAAGACCACGTTCTCGCCCTGCTTCTTAAGATACTGGGCGCAACTCAATATTTCGTTGTCCTTGGTGTGGGCGGAGAAGGCCTTGGGAAGGCCGTCGGAGACCTGAATCTCGACTTTGAGCTTTCCGCCGTGCTCAAGCGGGACCCAGTTCGAGAGCTTGCCGTGCTTGCGCAGCTCGTCGAGCTTGCGCGCGACCAGGCGCGCCGAGCGTCCGCGCTCGTCGTTGGAGCGCTTGAAGGTGTCGAGCTCCTCGATGACGGTCAGCGGGATGACCACGCGCGAACCCTGGAAGGCGAACATCGACATCGGGTCATGCAGGATCACGTTGGTGTCGAGAACGAAGGTCTTCATACGGTCGCCTCCTGGCGATCAAACGGCGGAACGAACTCTTGAAAAGCGTCGTTGGCAAGAAAAATCCCGTCATGCGTCAGTTTCCAGCGGGGGCCGTCCTCGCGAACCAGGCCGCGCGCCTTGAGCGTCGCCCAAGACCCGGCGAAAGCCGTCCGCAGCGCCGCAGACGGAATAAATCCTTCGATCAGCCGCAGCCCGAGAAACGCTTCCTCGCCCAAGGCGTCGAGACCCGCCGGCGCTTCATTCTCGGCCAGCGGCCGCCGGCCGGCTTCCACGGCCTCGAGATACGCGGGAATGCGCTCCTCGTTGGCCTGGCGCCGCCCGTCGTAGAAAGACGCGGCCGAGCAGCCCAGGCCGATGTACTCGCCGCGCCGCCAATAATTGACGTTGTGCGCCGAGCGATGGCCGGGCCGGGCGTAGTTGGAGATCTCATACTGCTCGAGCCCGGCCGCGCTCAGCGCGCACATGGACAGGTCGAACATCTCGCGGCCCAGCTCCGAATCCTCCGCCACGCCGCGTTTGGCGAACAGCGTACGGTCTTCGACCTGCAATCCATATAAAGAGACGTGCTCGGGCGACAAGGCCAAGACGAAATCGAGTGTGGCGCGCAGGCTGCCCAACGTCTGACCGGGCAGGCCGAACATCAGATCCACCGAAAGCGAGGGAATGCCCGCGCGGCGCGCGGCGGCGAAAACTGAAGCGAAGTCCGCGGCGGTGTGATGGCGGCCGATCGCCGGCAGAAGCGCGTCGTCGGCGGTTTGCAGGCCGATCGATAGGCGCGTCACACCCTCGCGCGCCAGGACGTCGAGCTTCTCTTGATCCAAGCTCTCGGGATTTCCTTCAAAGGTGATCTCGGAGAATTTATTGAGGTAGGTGCGGCGGATACGTGCGAACAAGTCGGCTATCTGACCGGCTGAGAGTTCGGAAGGAGTTCCTCCGCCCACGTATAAAGTCTCAGGGGTCATCGGCGGATGCAGAGACGCCTCAGCCTCCAGCGCTACAAGGTAGCGGTCGGCGAACTTTCCCTGCCCGGAATAGGCGGCGAAATCGCAGTAAAAGCATTTCACCGAGCAGAACGGAATATGGACGTAGAGACCAGTCAATTCCTCTGTATTTTTCAATATTTTCACTTCCTTTCGCAAGTATTGAAAAAAGCCAGCTATTGCTCTACAGTCGCCCGGCGGCGCGGCGCACGCTGTCGATGAGTTTAGCCAGCTCGACAGGCTTCTCAATGAGTCCCGCGGCGCCGAAGCATATCGCATCCTTCTGAAATTCAGAGTCGTTATGACCGGTCATGACCAGGACCGGGGTGCCACGCTCGCCGCGCAAGGCGCCGATGGCGTCAAATCCGTTCATGCCCGGAAGGCAGAGGTCGGTCAGGATGACGTCCATGGGCTCGTTGCGAGCCAACGCGATGCCGGACTCGGCGGTGGCGGCTCTGCGCACGACACAGCCGGCATCGGTCAGACAACGCTCGAGCATCAGGAGAACGCCGGGGTCATCATCCACGATGAGGACTTTAAGCGGAGGGACAATGGCGGAACGGATCTCATCCATTGGTAAAATTATCGCTTAAATAATCTCGCAAGTCGCTAATTGCTAGACTTACGCCTTGACTATTCATAAAGCCGGCTTCGTGGCCCTCGCGGGACGCCCAAACGTGGGCAAATCGACTTTGCTCAACTCCCTCCTTAAGTTCAAGCTCTCGATCGTGTCGCACAAGCCGCAGACGACGCGACATCGCCTGCTCGGCATCGTGGAGGGCGATGATTTTCAGGCCTGTTTTCTCGACACGCCGGGATTAATCGACACGCCGGCGGATTCTCTTCAAAAAAGCCTGCATGTGGAGTCGTCGCGGGCGATCCGAGAGGACGCAGACTTGATCGTCTACATGGTCGACGCGGTGGAGGCCGATCCTAAAACGGTCGGCCAAACGCACGTGCGCGAGGGCACTCCGGTCTTGCTGGTTCTCAACAAGTGCGACCGCGAGGTGGCCGTGACCAAACTGGCGGCTTTAGAGACGGCCTATTCGGCGGCGCTCAAGCCGGTAAAAGTTTTTCGGATCTCAGCGCTTAAAAACCAGGGTGTGTCGGAGCTAAAAGACGAGATTATTTCCCGCCTGCCGGAAAGTCCTGCGTTTTACGAAAAGGGGCAGTTGTCGGACCGCTGGGAACGTTTCTTCGCTTCCGAGATCGTGCGCGAGCAGGTCTTCGACTTATACCATGACGAGATCCCCCACGCCGTGGCCGTCGTCGTCGAGACTTTCCGCGAGAACAAGGGAAAGCCCGACGACGTGTTCGCCACTCTTTATGTCGAGCGCGATGGGCAGAAGGGCATCATCATCGGAAAGGGCGGGAAGGATTTGCATCGCCTGACGGAACGGTCGCAGGCGATGCTGGAACAGTTCCTGGGGCGCAAGGTGACGCTGGAACTTTGGATCAAGGTGCGTAAGGATTGGCGCAAGGACCCGCGCTCGCTCAAAGAATTCGGCTATGCCGGCTGAAGACGCGCCGGTCTATAAGATTTTCCGGGCCGAGGAGTGGGAAAAGGCGAAGTCGCAGTCTCATTTCCATGGATCCCCCGTCGATGTAGCGGACGGCTTCATCCATTTCTCGACGGAAATCCAGGCGAGGGAGACGGCGGCGAAGCATTTCGCCGGCGCAGACAAATTAGTATTTGCCCAGATCGATCCGAAGCGCCTTGGTCAGCCGCTTAAATGGGAGCCTTCGCGCGGCGGGCAGTTATTTCCCCATCTCTACGCGGCTCTACCTCTTGCCGCGATTACACGAACGTGGACGCTGTCTTTAGGAGCGGATGGGCACCATATGTTTCCGGCTGAGCTGGAGCGCAAGTAGCACTTTCCGCGCTGGAACTACCTTTTAATGACGCAAAAAACTTAGCGCTATTTCGGCAGCCCCATTTTCTCCCATTTGTCCAATATGGCATCGAATCTCTTGGCTTGCTGTTCCTGCTTGTCAAGTAATCGCTCCACTCGGATTGAATTTGCCTCATCCTTAGCCAACAATTTTTCAGCTCGTACAAGATGATTTTCATATCGAATTGAATTCGTCTTTTCCCGAGCCATCGCTATTCGGGCTTGAGCAAGCTGGTCTTTATATTCCGAGCTTAGCGCATCGTTTATTTTCAATTGTTCCGCCGCTTTATCGAGCTGCTCATTTGTTTTCTTAGACTGCTCGTCATGCTGTGCAACTATATCTGCGAGCTTAATCGGCTTTTTGGAAGAAGATTTTTCTGTCGCTTGCCCGTGACTTGTCATCGTCAATATCGTTGCTAGCATCATTATTTTAATCACATGTTCCTCCATGCATTCACTTCACACGCTCGCATTATATAGGTAAAAACAGAAAATCACCAGTCACGTTGCCCACAAAAAATCATTTCACGGTCTGCATACCGCGCTCACTTTGGATCCTTCATAATGAACGCCTGACGTGAACTTTGACTCAGGAGGTGGACCCTATGGCGATCCTAGCTATCATCACCGCGCCCGACATCAAGAAAAACCAGTACGAAGCCCTCCGCAAGGAAGTCGACTGGGAGCACCGCCAAGCCGAAGGCATGATCTTTCACGCCGCCGGCTTCGACAACTCCGAAGCCCTCCACGTCGCCGACGTCTGGAGCTCCCAAGAGACCTTGAATCAGTTCTTCAACACCCGTCTGATGCCCGCGATGCAGCGGCTCAAGATCAACCCGCCGAAGCCCGAGACCTTCCCCCTGCACAACGCCAACGCGACCGTGTCCATCGATCAATTCAAGATCAAGCAGCCCGCAACGCTCTAAGGAGGCGGGAGCTAAAAGGAGCCGGGGGCGCGAACTCGCCTCCGGCTCTCTGTTTAAATGGAGGGAACGGCCGCCGGCTCGCGCAGGACCGGACGCGCCGCCGGCTTGTTCTCATCGGCCGAGGGAAGATGGTCGACGTACGTGTATTCCGACAGCACCGCCTCGTAGCGGTCCGCGAGATCGGCCGCCTCGCGAGCCTTCAGCTGCCCCGCCTTCACCCGCGCGTCGGCCGCCTCTTTGATCATGCGCACCAGCTCGAAATCCGAGTACTGGATCCCCGAGAGCACGTCGCGCACGCTTTGCCCCTGGATCGTCTCCTCGATGTAATAGCCCTTCTCCTCGGCCTCGTCTTTGAAGACGTGCACTTCGTTGACGCGTCCGAACAGATTGTGGATATCGCCCATCGTGGCCTGATAGGCCCCCATCAGAAAGAACCCCAAGTAATACGGGTTCCCGTCCAGCGTGTGCACCGGCAAAGTGCCGCCCGCGTTGCGGTGGCAGGCGAAGTTGGTGATCTTCCCATCGGAATCGCACGTGATGTCGGCCAAACTCGCCCGCCGCGTCGGTTCTTCGTTGAGGCGGTGCAGCGGCATGATCGGGAACAGCTGCCCGATCGCCCACGAGTCCGGCAGCGACTGGAAAAGGGAGAAATTGCACAGATACTGGTCGTTAAGCGCCGTCTGCATCTCGAGAAGATCTTCCGAGACGAACTTCGCCTTGGGAAGAAGCTTCCCGATCTCCAGACACAGCTTCCAGTACAGATGCTCGACCTTGGCCTTGTCCTCGAGTCCCAAGTAGCCGAGCTTAAACAACGTGAACGCCTCTTCGAGGTGCTGCTGACCGTCGTGGAAATTCTCGGCGAGATTCTTCGGATTCAACGCGCGAATATCCTCTCGCAGTTCCCGCACGACTTGGTGCTCATCGGACGTCTCTTTAAACTCGATGGGTGTGGCACCCGTTTCGATGGAACCGAAGACGTTGACGACCAATAATGCATGATGCGCCACCATCGAGCGGCCAGACTCCGTCACCAGGTTCGGCTCGGGGACTTTCTCCTGCTTGCAGACTTCCTGCACCGAGTACACCACGTCGGCGACGTACTCATTCAAATTGTAGTTCATCGAGCTCTCGACGGCCGTGTGCGTGCCGTCATAGTCCACGCCCAGCCCGCCGCCGCAGTCGAGATACTCCACGCCCAGCCCCATCTTGCGCAGCTTCGCGTAATAACGAGCCCCTTCCTTGACCGCGTCCTTGATGGTGCGGATGTCGCAGACCTGCGAGCCGATGTGGAAGTGGACCAGTTTCAGGCAATCGCTGAGCCCCTCGGCCTTGAGCTTCTCCACCGCGGCCAGTATCTCCGGAGTGGTGAGGCCGAACTTCGCGAAATGGCCCGACGAGGAGCGCCACTTGCCCGTGCCTTGCGTCTGCAGCTTCACGCGCAGACCGATGAGCGGCACAACCCCGGCTTCCTTGGCGGCGTTGAGGAGGAGATCGAGTTCCGAGAGCTTCTCGATGACCACGATCACCTTCTTGCCGAGCTTAAGCCCCAGCACGGCCAGGCGCATCATCGACTCGTCCTTGTAGCCGTTGACGATCGTCAAGGAGTCCGACGCGTTCATCGCCAGCACCGCGAGGAGTTCGCCCTTGGAGCCCGCCTCCAGGCCGAACTGCCAGGCCCGGCCCGCGTCGCTGATCTCCTCGACTACCTCGCGAAGCTGGTTGACCTTGATCGGATAAACCCCGAAGAAGCGTCCGCCGTAGCCGTACTCCTTGATGGCCGCGCCGAAGGCTTCGTTGATCAACGTCACCCGCTGGCGCAGGATGTCCTGAAAGCGGATGAGCACGGGCATCTTGATGCCGCGCGCGGCGACGTCGTTGATCACGTCGAGGATGTCGATGGCGCCTTCGCTCTCGCGCGTGGGCTGCAGCGTGGCGTTGCCTTTGGCGTTGATGCCGAAGTACTTCAGGCCCCAGCCCTCGAGATTGTACAGCTGCTCGGCGGTTTCGGTCGTCCAGGGTTTCGGGGTAGCCATCGCGAATATTATATCAGTAAGGCGAGAAGTGTCCGGGATATTTCTCACCGACGCAGGGACTCTTGAGGCACGGCTTGATCAGCGCGCGGTAGCCCCAATCGTCGGCTTCCGCGTAGGCGGCGCGGTAGGCGGCAAGCGCCTCGGCGCGGCGGCCGAGCGCGTCGAACAACTGGCCCGCGCGCACCCGGCTCCAGACCATCCAGCGCGTGCGCACCCCCCCGCCGCGCGCCTCGGCTCCCGAGAGGAATTCCTTCAGAGCGCGCATCTTCTCTCCCGAGGCCCACAGCACCGTGCCCAGCTGCGCGTGGCTCTTGGCCAGGGCCATCGGCGGATAGCGCCCGGCCTTGACTTGGTCTTGAAACTTGCCCGCCTCCTTGATGGCCTCGTCGATCTTGCCGTCTTCGTAAAGGGACACGATCAGCACGGAGTGCAGCATCGCGCTGTTCGGATACTGGGCCACGATCCCGCGTATCAGGCGCATGGCCTCGGGCGGATTGCGCCCGCCGAAGTCGTCCTCTGTGAATATCTCGGTGAGGATGAGCTGGGCCGCGGTCTTGCCGTAGACGCCCTTTTCCGCGGCGATCGTGAGCTCCTCGATGCCGCGCCGGCGGTCGCCGCCCAGCATGACCTTCGCCAGCCAGCCGGCGAAGCGCGGGATCGTGTCGACGTAGTAGTCGAACATGCCCAATCCCAGATAGGCGTCATACAGCTCAGGATCGAGCGCTTTGGCCCGGCGCACGCTTTTCATCGACACGCGCCCGTGCTTGAACGCTCTCAGCCATTGGCCGCGCACGATGGCCATGCGTCCGGCCACGCCGTGGGCCGAGCCCCGGACGAGCAGGACGTCGGGGTCGTTGGGGTGCGCCTTGAGCCAGGCGTCGGCGACCTCGATCGTGCGCGCGGTCTTGGCCTCGAAGCTCTTGATCAAGGACGGGTCGCCCTGCTCGGTCCCGTAGCTGAAGCGGATGAGATCGTTGGCGGCTTGGCCCAGGTAGGCGTGCGGGTAAAGGGGGTCAAGAGCGATGGCCTTGGCGGCGAGCACGTCGGCCACATCGAAGTCCATGCTGTAGACGGCGTCCAGGCCGTCGATTAGGAGCTTGTGCATCTCCGGCGTTATCGACGTTTTGCGCGCGGCGGCGGACGGCGCCAACAGCAGTAGAATGAGCAATTGTCGCATAGACTGTTGATCTACCTTAGAAGCGTTATTTTTTCTTCAATCCCAGTGCCTTGCCGATGATCAACTGGACGTCCGCGAGGCTGCAGACTCCGTCCTTATTGATATCTCCCGTCGTGCAAACGTTTAGCCCCCGCGCCTGCTTGATCCCAAGCTGCACGTCCTTGACATTCGTTACCCCATCGCCATTGAGGTCCGTCGGGGCCGTAACGGCCGACGCGACCCCGATGCCGTGCATCATCTTGAGGACGCGCAGGCGCTGGCTCTCGCGCGTCTTGAGTAGACGCTTGAGGCGGTTCTGGTAGACTTTGGGCGTCGAAGAAGAAAGGGCAATCTCGTAGAGCCGCTGGTCAAGGGCGGTTTCTGCCGGCTTGGCGGCATGAGCTGGCGCGGCGAACACGGCGGCGCAGGCCGCCATGGCCAGACACAGACCGGACCCGCCGAGTTTGGAACGTTTAGCGGCCATCATCCTTCTCGTTTTCCGCGCGGCGGCACTCGTCGTCCTCATCGCGATCCTTGGCCTTGGTGGGCAGTTTGGCGATGAGGAAGTCCGCGTTGATCTTTAGCAGTTGGAAAGCCTCGTCGCTTACGAACTTCTCGCGGTATTGATCGTCTTTATCCTTGTCGTTATGGTCGCGATCCTTGTCTTCGTTCTTCCGGCGAGTTTCGGTCAAATCGTGGACAAACTGGGATAGACGCGTGCGGGCGAGCTTCTTCCTGTCCTTCGCGAGAGCCGCCTTAGCTTGGTCAAGCCGCTCGTCCAGCTTGATCACGAACTTGGTATTCCCGAGCCAGCCAAGTGACGCACCCTGGTGTTTGAGTGACGCCAAGCGATCAATGAGGCCTGCGAGGTTGATGATTTCCGGGACGGGATCGGGTCCGATAGTCTTGCCCTTGAAGCTGTTGTTTTTGAATTCGTCCTGGAGATCGCTGGCAACATCAGACTCTTCCTCTGTAAGATCCATCTTGACCATGGCTTTGTCTGTGTAACCCTGGATAAGGAAATCTTGGATGGCGGGCAGGCTCCTCACTGTCAGTTTGAAGCCCCCTAATGAACGTCCAGGTTTTATCAATGCAGAAATTTCTTCTGAATCCCATAAAATGACTTCTTTCGTTGAACCGTCATCGAGCTTTCTCTTAATGCCTGCCGATCCTACAAACCATCCCGGGGCTGCGATCATGTCTGCCTTAGCAACAGGCACCTTAACCTGAACGTAAAGGTTGAGAAGGTCTTGTTGGCTGAACACACTGTTCTTGAGCGTGTACATGTACTCCTGTCTGCCATTCGGAAGCGATTGAATTGAAACCAATACTTGGGCAGTCACCTTGTTCTGCAATTCGATGCCGAAGTCCGCGGGAGTTGTCTTGGCGCCCTGGGCAGAAATGCGAGTCAACAATAGCAGCAGTGTCAGTGTTCTCATAGAAAGTGCTCCTCAAAAGGCTTTAAAATCGACATGCCAGTGGTTCCTTATGCCTGGATATTCGCGGATGAAGACCTTCCCGTTTCCCTTTTCTTTGATGAGGTCGCGAAGTTGTTTTTGTTGTCCGTACGGTAGTGTGCTTGGACTCAATCCCGGTGAGACCTGAAAATCGACGCTGCGTCCAAGGCGATGGGCCTTGTGGCCACCATCAGGAGGAGGTGCGTCGGCACACGAGTCCGCCACGTTCCATGTGCCGCAGATGTCGAAGGCCCCACCCTGGCTTAAGCTCATGTCGTTGATCTCAAGCTTTGGATGGGTTTCCTGCCATTCCGTCGCAATGACGACCATGGCTTGTACGACTTCCAGTCGCGCGAAATGATTCTGGTCCGGCGTATCGCAGCCGGCGACCTCGGAGCAACTAGGGCCATGATGTCGTGCCGTACCTCCGTCCTTAATGTAGATCGAGGGAGAGGTCGGCAGGGGAACGAACACGTTGCCCTGCGAATTGCGCTCCCGAACATCAAGTTCAACAGAACCGCGAACGTTGGGGGTGTTCACAAGGCGCGCTGCAAGATCTCGGCGCCGCCGAACTCACTGGCCGTGTAATCGACAGTCAACTTGCCATCCGCATCGCTTGTCGCCAAACTCGGATTGGAGCCGATTACACCATTGCCGTTGAATATTCCGGCTGGACGAGCTCCGCCGTGGTCATGCCCACCTGACGTAGGAATAGCCGCGGCCGAAACCTCGACCTGGCGCTGCTCACCCAATGGAGAACCCGCCGCATTCACAAGCTGAACCGTGAGCTTCGTTTTCGTCCCTGGCCTGACGCTCATCGGATTAAGCGTCAAATTGAGGGAAATCTGCTCGGAAGTCTGCTGCTGGTAATGAAGCAGGACTACGGGACTGGGGGTCACATTAAACGCGACGCCGGCGACATCGAAGGTCGTGGAACTCGCGGCGGCCACCGCGCCCGGAAACAGCGTGTCGGGAAGGTTGAGATAGGGCCCCGGCTGATCCCAAGCCAAGACGTTGCTTGCATTGATCTTGGCGACCGCCGGAAGGAAAGTCGTCGGGTGAAAGCCTATGACGTAAAGGCTTCCCGCCGGGTCCACCGCCATCGGCGAGGCAACGGCGTCGAAGCCCTCGAAGCGATACGCCGGGCCGAAGCCTCCCGCCGCCACGCGGTGCAGATAGAGATTGTCGTCGGCCCGACGGTCGCCGGCCACCACCACCCCTCCGCGCGGATCGGCCACGGCGGAGACTTCCTCCGCGGACTGCGACGGCAGCACCGCCACCGCCCCGCCTGCCAGATTCGGGCCGTAATGCGCGGCGAAAAGTTCGGCGCTTGACGCGCCGGGCACAAGCCGCAGGCCCGCCACCCACACTTGCCCGCTGCCGTCCACCAGAGTTCCGCCCTTGGGATCGGGGCCGATAAAGCTCCCCGTAAAACCCGGATCATGGATCAACGGTCCGGCGACCCGTTGGAGCGCGGCATCAAAGGCCGTGACGGCGAAGGTGTCCTGCCCCTGGGTGCTGCTGAAAAAGGAATGAGCCGCGTAAACGCGGCCTCGAACAGAGTCGACTGCGATGCCCGCCGAGAAAGGGAAACCGTCCCCGCCGGCCTCCGTCGCCAGGTCCGCGCGGGCAGTCTCGCTGCCGGACGCGTTGAACTTGACGATACGGGCATGAGGCTCGGCGAAGTTGGAGAAGTCCGTGTAGGCGACGTAAGCGTTGCCTACAGCATCCGCAGCCAGACCCGTGAAGACCGCGGTGAAGGGATCGGCGACGGAGATAGCCCAGGCTTGCGTGCCGTTCGGGTTCAATTTAAGAAGGAACTCGGCATTGGCGCTATTGCCGGCCCCGCTGCCGAGCACCAAACGCGTGCCGTCCGCTAACGCGACCATGCGTTCGGCGCTGAAGGAGGAAAATTGGCCTGGGGTGATGTTCAAGACGAAGTTCTCAGTGGAGACATTTGCCGGCTGTGGCTCGGCCTTCGACCGCGACGGTAAAAGCGCCAGGAGTATTCCAATGAGCAGGGCTCGATGATGGGCGGACATCGGTGTTAGCTTGGACTCACAACGTTAATACTTCCCTGTCTCACGATAACACACATCGCGACGACGGCCTAAGCATAGCAGACGAATCCAAGAATAAACAGGGGGGCGATGCCATCTGGGACAAAAGTTTTTGCGGTTTTTTCTTGATTTTTCCGATGGAAAACAAGCTCCGCAAGTGCGATCACTCCATTTTCTTGTCGCATGGGCGGCGGATATCGTATCATTGACATAGTTCTTTATGAAGGCCATACTGGCCCGCGACGGGCGCGCCGCACTCGCCGATGTTCCGGTCCCTGAAATAGGGGCCGGGGAACTCCTGCTGGCCGTCGAGGTCTGCGGATTGTGCGGCACCGACGTCATGAAGCTCGACACCCGCGCCGCTGGCGCGGTGCTCGGCCACGAGCTGTGCGGCAAAGTCGCCAAAGTCGGCCCCGGCTCTCCTTTCGCGGCCGGAGAGCGCATCGTCGTCTCCCACCACGTGCCGTGCCTGACCTGCCATTTCTGCAAAAAGGGCCAGGAATCCATGTGCCGCCAGTTCAAGGCCACCAATATCGACCCCGGCGGCTTCGCCGAGTTCGTCCGCATCCCCGCCCTGCACGCCAAGCACGCCGCCTTCCGCGTGCCCGAAGGACTCGATCCCGTCGCCGCCTCGCAGATGGAACCTCTCGCATGCGTCTTGCGCAACGTCAAGCGCCTGCACATCGCCGAAGGCGACACCGTCGGCATAGTGGGCCTCGGGGCCATCGGCCAGATGACCGGCCAATTGCTGAAAATGCTCGGCGCCACCGCCGTCGGATTGGATCTCGATGCAGGTCGAGTTAAATTGTTCTCTCGATGGGGATCGGCGACGACCAACGCGGGCGACTTCGCCAGAACCGGCAGGTATATGAGCGGCAGCCGCGGCTTCGATGCTGTAATCTTTTCCGCTGGAACTCCCGCCCTGGTCGAGCAATCCCTGACCTGGCTCAGAGACGGTGGGATATTGAACATATTTGCATCTTTCCATCCCGATCCATTTCTCAAGTTGGATTTAAATCAGGTCTATCACCGAGAGTTGTCGGTGCTCTCTTCATACTCTCCCTCTTTATCTGATTTGAAAGAGTCGTTTGAACTTATCACGAGCCGACGCTTTGATCCATTATCTTTGTCTCCGTTGTCTTTCCCGATATCTTCGTTCGACGATGCCGTTCAAGCCGTTAAATCGAAAAAAGCTCTCAAGTCGGTGTTGGTGCCCGGATGAGCAAGAGCATGCGGGCCGTTATTTATCATGGTCCCCGCGACATCCGTTTAGAAGAGCGCCCCATCCCCACACCCGGCCCCGGCCAGGTCGTCGTCAAGATGGGCGCCGCATTGACCTGCGGCACCGATTTCAAAGCTTACCGACAGGGCCACCGCGTGTTGCTCGGCACTTATCCCTCCCCCTTCGGCCACGAGCTGGCCGGCACCGTCTCCGCCGTGGGCAAAGGCGTCAAAGTCTCTAAAGAAGGCGATCGCGTCGTCGTCGCCAACTCCGCGCCCATGGACGACTGCTTCTGGTGCACAAACGGCCAGAACCACCTGTGCCCCAAACTCAAGCTTCACAACGGCGCTTACGCCGAATTCGACTTGGTGCCGGCGCATATCGTGAAGCAGAATCTTCATCCCTTGAAGTCCTCCGTGCCCTTCGGCATCGGAGCGATGGCCGAGCCCTTCTCCTGCGCGATCCATGCCGCCGAGGTCCACGGCGTGCGCAAGGACGAGACGGCGCTGGTCATCGGTGCCGGCCCCATGTGCCTGTTTCTCGTGCACGCCCTGCGCGCGCGCGGCGCGCGGGTGGGCGTGGTCGGGCGCTCGAAGCCTCCGCTGGCGGCGGCCAAGATCGCGGGAGCCGAGGAGACGTTCAGCGTCTTGGACGGTTCGGTCGAAGGCAAGGTCCTGGTCTGGGCGGACGGCCGCGGACCCGACCATGTCTTTGAAGCCGTGGGCACGCCCGAGACCTACCTTCAGGCGGTGGCGTTGGTCCGCGACGGAGGCAAGGTGTGCCTGTTCGGCGGCTGCGCCCATGGGGCGACTGTTCCGCTCGACGTGCACCGGCTTCATTATAAGCAGATCACGCTTCACGGCGTGTTTCACCATACGCCGCCTCACTTCAAGGAAGCGGTCCGGCTGTTGTCGGCGGGAAAGGTTAGGACGGAACTGATCGTCAGCGGCACCGTGCGCCTAGACGACATCCCCGCTTTTTTCGCCGCCAACGCCGAGAAATCCATCCCCAAAGCGGTGGTGACGCTCTGAGCGGACAAGACCGCCGTTTCATGGCCCGAGCCTTCGCGCTCGCGGGCCGTGTGTCACCCCGCGCGGTGTCTCCGAATCCGCGTGTCGGCTGTTTGTTGGTTAAAAACGGGCGCGTCATCGCCGAGGGTGCCCACGCGCGATTTGGCGGCGCGCACGCCGAGCCGGCGGCTCTTTCGCGGGCGGGCGCTCGCGCCAAAGGTGCCACGGCCTACGTCACGATGGAGCCCTGCGCGCCGTTTGCCGGGAAGAAAACCCCCTCGTGCGCGGAAACCTTCGCCGCCGCCGGCGTCAAGCGCGTGGTCTGCGCCTCTCTCGATCCTAACCCGAAGGTCAGAGGCCGCGGGCTTGCGATCCTGCGCCGCGCCGGCGTCAAAGTCGAGCGCATGGACGCGGGCGCTGAGGCCGAGTCGCTCAACCGCGGATTTTTCTCGCGCATGCGCCGCGCCCGCCCCTGGGTGATCCTTAAAACCGCCCTCTCGCTCGACGGCAAGGCCGCCGCCGCGTCGGGCAAATCGCGGTGGGTGACCGGACCCAAGTCGCGCGCGTCCGTGCACGCGCTGCGCGCCGAGCTCGACGCGATCTTAGTGGGCGCGGGCACCGTTCTGGCAGACAATCCCGCTCTCACCGCGCACGGCGCGGGCAGAAACCCCCTGCGCGTGATCTTGGCCGGTCGGCGGCCTCTGCCTCGCCGCGCGCGGATTTTCGACGACTCCGCGCCGACGGTGGTGTACAAGGCCCGCACCGCGGCGGGGCTGCGTTCCGTGCTGAAGGACCTCGCCCGAGGCGGCGTGGGCACCTTGCTCGTCGAAGGAGGCCCCACGGTGCACGCGTCTTTCCTGCGCGCGGGCTTGGTCGATGAGGCGCGCGTCTTTCTAGCGCCCAAGCTCCTGTCCGGCGCCGACGATCCAAACACCGCGCCTCGGCTGAAGACGCCGAAGGTCTCGCGGCTCGGCGACGATTGGCTTATCCAGGGAGTTCTGTGATGTTTACCGGAATTATCGAGAATTTAGGTGAGGTCACGACGCGGGACGGCTCGATTTTGGCCGTGAGTTCGAAGATTCCCAAACCCAAGATCGGCGCCTCGATCGCCATTAACGGCGTCTGTCTGACAGCAGTCGAAGTCAAAGGCAATGTATGCCGTTTTGACGTCGGTCCCGATACATGGAACCGAACGAATCTTGGACATCTCAAAGTCGGAGAGACCGTCAACGTGGAGCCATCGCTGCGCGTCGGCGATGAGATCGGCGGCCATTTCGTGTCCGGCCACGTCGACGCCGCGGCAAAAATTAAATTTATAAAGCCTTGGGGCAAAGACTTTTTATGTCTACGGGTCGAACTGCCTAACATTTTAAGAGGACTCGTCGCCGTGAAAGGATCCATCGCTATCGATGGCATCAGCCTCACTGTAACGGCCGCCACCAAAGATTACATTGAGGTCATGCTTGTCCCTCACACTCTGCAAAATACAAATCTCGGCAAACGCAAAGCCGGTGATCGCGTGAACTTAGAGTCAGATCCGTTAGCGCGTTACGCCATGGCAGCCGCCTTGACGCTGAGAAAAAAATGAATTTTACGGCATCAACTTACAAAGTGGAGTTTAATAACTGAGCATGAAGCCGGCAAAAGGGTTTGACCGCATCGAAGACGCGATCGACGACATCCGCAAGGGACGCATGGTCGTCGTGCTTGACGATCCCAACCGCGAGAACGAGGGCGACATCGTGATCGCGGCCGAAAAATGCACGGTGGCCGCGGTCAACTTCATGGCGGTGCACGCGCGCGGCCTGATCTGCGTGCCGTTGCCCTCGGGACGGCTCAACGCCCTCAAGCTTCAACCCATGATCGACGCCTCCGCGACCAACGGACCTTTGCCGGGCCGCGACACCGCCTTTACGGTCTCGGTCGACGCCAAGCGCGGCACCAGCACGGGCATCTCGGCCAAGGACCGCGCGGTCACGATCAAGGCGCTCATCGATCCCAAGACCCGTCCCGAGGACTTGGTCCGGCCCGGGCACATCTTCCCTCTGCGCGCCAAAGAAGGCGGCGTGCTGGTGCGCGCGGGCCATACCGAGGCGGCCGTGGACATGGCGCGCCTGGCGGGACTTACGCCGGCGGGTGTTATCTGCGAGATACTCAACCCCGACGGCAGTATGTCGCGCACCGGCCAGCTCATGCGCTTTGCGCATAAGCACAAGCTCAAAATCATCACCATCGAGGACTTAATCGAGCACCGCCGCCGCAAGGACCGCCTCGTCGAGAGGAAGGCGAGCGCCAAGCTGCCGACGAAATACGGCGACTTCATCATCCGCGTCTACGAGGAATCGCTCACGGGCAAGGTGCATCTAGCGCTGGTCAAAGGCGAGGTGCGGGGAGCCAAGAGCGTGCTCGTGCGCGTGCACTCCTCGTGCGTGACCGGAGACGCGCTGTTCTCCGAGAAATGCGACTGCGGCCAGCAACTGGAGGCCGCGCTCAAGCAGATCGCGCACGCCCGCAAAGGCGTGCTGGTCTACCTCAATCAAGAGGGCCGCGGCATCGGCTTAGTCAACAAGATCCGCGCCTACGCGCTCCAGGACAAGGGTCTCGACACCGTCCAGGCCAATCTTAAGCTGGGGCTCAAGGCGGATCTGCGCGAGTACGGCATCGGCGCGCAGATCCTGGCCGACCAGGGCCTGAGCACGATCCGCATCCTGACCAACAACCCGCGCAAGATCGTCGGCATCGAGGGCTACGGGCTCAAAGTCGTCGAGCGCACGCCCCTGCAGATGCCCGCGACCAAGCACACGGCCTCCTATCTCAAAACCAAGAAGGAGAAGATGGGCCACCTGCTGACAGTCCCCGAGGAGATCAGATGAAACGCGTCGCCATCGTCAAGTCCCGGTTCAACGAGGAAGTGACCTCGCGGCTGTTGATGAGCTGCATGAGCACCTTTCGAGACGAAGGCTGGACCGACTCCCAGCTCAAGGTCGTCGAGGTCCCAGGAGGTTGGGAGATCCCTTGGGCGGTGCAGGAGCTGGCCAAGACCAATCTGTATCAGGCCGTCATCGCGCTTGGCTGCGTGCTCAAGGGCCAGACTCCGCAGAACGACCATCTCTCTCGCTCGCTGATCCAAAGCCTGCACCGGATCTCGCTGGACACGCGCGTGCCCGTGATCCTGGGCGTCATCACCCCCAACAACGAGCGCCAGGCCCTGGCGCGCACCAAGGGAAAAATGGACCGCGGCCGCGAGGCCGCGCTGGCCGCACTTGAGATGATCGTGCTCAAGGAGGAGCTCCGTGGGTCGTAGGCGGCTGGCGCGCGAGATAGCACTTCAAGCCCTTTACATCGCCGACGTGGCGCGCACGCCCGCGCTCGAGGCGTTCGCCCTCGTCACGCGCCGGCAAGGCACGGAGCTCGACGGCGAGACCCTCGACTTCGCCCGGGAGCTGACCTTGGGCGCGCTCGACCGCGTCGAAGCCCTCGACACGCTCATCGCCGAGCAGGCCGCGAACTGGTCGATGGCGCGCATGGCCGCCGTCGACCGCAACGTTCTGCGCCTGGCCGCCTTCGAGCTCACCGCCCGCCCGGACACCCCGGTGGGCGTCGTCATCGACGAGGCCATCGAGATCGTGCGGAAATACTCGACTGAAGAAGCCACGCGCTTCATCAACGGCATTCTTGATTCTCTCAAGAAGCTCCGCGATGAAAAATCTCCCAAGAAGAATGCCCGCAAAAAAGAATCCTGAGGCCGAGATTTCGGCACTGCGCGACCATATTCGCGAGCACGACCGGCGCTATTACCTTCTCGACAACCCCGCGATCTCCGACACGGAGTACGATCGCCTCATGGCCCGGCTCAAGGCCCTCGAGGACGAGCATCCCGAGCTCGCCGATCCCAATTCCCCCACCCGGCGCGTCAGCGGCGGCGTGAGCTCGGACTTCAAGCCCGTCCGACACGCGGCGCCGATGCTCTCGCTCGACAATGCCTACGAGGAGGCCGACATACGCGCTTGGGATGAGCGCGTGCGCAAGAACCTTCCGCCTGGAGCGGCCCCTTCCTACCTGGTCGAGCCCAAGGTGGACGGCCTGTCCTGCGCGCTGACCTACGAGAACGGCGCCTTAGTCCGCGCCGCCACGCGCGGCGACGGCCAAACCGGCGAAGACGTCACCGCCAACGCCCGCGCCGTCGCCGCGATTGCCTTGCATCTCTCCGGCGAGCCGCCGGAACGCATTGAAATCCGCGGCGAAGTGTACATGACTTTCAAAGGCTTCGAGCACGTCAACGAAGAAGAGAAGCGGGCCGGACGCGAGCCCTTCGTCAACCCGCGCAACTGCGCGGCTGGCTCGCTGAGGCAAAAGGACCCCGCGATCACCGCCGGCCGCCGCCTGCGCTTCCAGGCGCACTCCTACGGCGTCTGGACAGGATCCGAACCGACGTCGCACTCCGAATTCCTCGACCTGTGCCGGTCTTTCGGCCTGGCCTCAAGCCCGTACAAGCGCTGCGCCGACATCGACGCCGTCGTCTCTTGGTACGCCCAATTCAAAGATGCGGAGATGCCCAAGCTCGCCTACGCCGTGGACGGCCTCGTCGTGAAGGTCGACGCCTTCGCCCAGCAGCGCCGTCTGGGTTGGACGGCGAAAAGTCCGCGCTGGGCCATGGCCTTCAAGTACCCCGCCCAACAGGCGACCTCGGTGGTGCGCGACATTGATTTTTCCGTAGGCCGTACAGGAACTATTACGCCTGTGGCCAAGATTGAGCCGGTGTTTTGCGCCGGCGTGACCATTTCCTCGGTCACGCTCCATAATTTTGAGGAAATCGCGCGTCTTGGTCTTCACGTTGGAGATCGAGTGCTGATCGAACGCGCCGGTGAGGTCATTCCAAAGGTCATCAAGGTCGTAGAGATGACCAAAAGAGGCACGGAGATTCATCCGCCGACAAAATGTCCGGACTGCGGAAGCCCCGTCGTCAAAGAAGAAGGGATGGTTGCCTACCGCTGCGACAACATTTCTTGTCCGGCCCAATTGCGCCGCACGCTCGAACACTTCGCATCCCGTCCGGCCATGGATATCGCCGGCCTCGGCGACTCCGCGGTCGATCAGCTTGTGGAAAAAGGCCTCGTCAAAGACGTTTCGGATATCTACAAGCTGACCAAGGAGCAATTGCTCGAGCTCGAATTGTTCGCCAATAAAAAGGCCGCTAATCTTTTGGCCCAAATCGAGGCGAGCAAATCCAAGACCCTCGACCGCGTCGTCTTCGGCTTAGGCATCAGGCATGTCGGCGAGAAAACCGCGGAAGTCCTCGCGGAGATTTTTTCAATTGACGACATGCTCGCCCTCTCGGCCGAGGGCTTCCAAGCCGCGCCGGACATCGGTCCGGTGGTGGCGAAGTCTCTCCACGATTTCTTTTCCTCAAAAGCCGGACGCGCTCTTCTTGAGCGCCTGCGCCGAGCCGGAGTGTCTATGGCCAAACCTGAGCGGATCATCGCCGCCGGAGCGCCTTTTTCCGGTATGACCTTTGTCTTCACCGGCGAACTCAAGAGCAGCACCCGCGAAGAAGCCGAGGAAAAAGTTAAATCTCTCGGCGGCAAAGCTTCGGGCTCGGTTTCGGCCAAGACCACCTACGTTGTGGCCGGAGAGGCCGCCGGCTCCAAGCTCAAGAAGGCCCAAGCCCTCGGCGTGAAGGTCCTCACCGAGGAACAGTTCCAGGAGATGCTCAAATGAGCGCCCGAAAAGAACGCGACCGCGCGCGCGTGGCCCTGCTCCATGTCGCCGACCGCACCGGCGTCGTGGAGTTCGCCCATTCGCTGATCGCGCTGGGTTTCGAGCTCGTGGCCACCGGCCCCACGTCCACGGCCCTGCGCCAAGCCGGCGCGCCGCACAAAACCATTTCGGAGTTCGTCGGCGAGCGCCTTCCGGCCGACGCCCTCGGGCTTCTGCACCCCAAGCTGATCGCCGCCCTGACCGAGGAAAAGGCTCGAGTAGACCTCGTCGCAGTCAATCTCTATCCCCTGTCGCAGGCGACGGCCGACCCGGCGCTGACCCAGGACGAGGTCTTGGCCTACGTCGATCCCGTGGGCCCCGCGCTGCTGCGCGCAGCTGCGCGCAACTTCAAGTATGTTATCCCGCTCTGCGACCCGGACGACTATCAACAGGCCCTGGAGACGCTCAAGGCCTACGACCGCATGCTTCCCGACCGCCGCCAGGCGCTGGCGGCCAAGGCCTTCCACTACGCGTCCTACTACGACTCCACCGTGGCCCAGTACTTGGGCGGCCAATGGGAAGAATTCCCGGACGAGGTCGTCGTGGCTCTCAAGAAGTCCGCCGACCTGCGCTACGGCGAGAATCCCCACCAGTCCGGGGCCTTTTACACGCTCTCGGGCGCACGCCCCTGGGGACTCAACGCCGTCCAGCTTCACACCGGCCGTCCGCTCGTGTACGGACACTACCTGGATTTGGAGACGGCGTGGGAGCTGGTCAACGCCTTTCAAGAACCGGCCTGCGCCATCGTCAAGCACGGCGTGCCCGCCGGGTTCGCCTGCGGCGAGGACTTAGCCAAGGCCGCACGCCGCGCCTACGCGGGCGACCCGCGCGGGTGCTTTCGCGGCACGGCCGCGGTCAACGCCGAGGTCGGCGCTTCGGCCGCCGAGTTCTTCGCCGAGGAGTTCGTCTCCTGCATCGCCGCGCCCGAGTTCTCACCCAAGGCGTTGCAGCTGCTTAAGGCCAAAAAGGACATCCGGCTGGTGACCTTGCCCTCGAAGCTGATCTCCGCGCACGAGCTCGACCTGCGCGCGGTCGCCGGCGGCATGCTCGTTCAGGAGCGCGACCAGCGCCCCTTCATCGGCGATCTCAAGACCGCCTCGCGCCGCCAGCCCAGCGCGCGCGAGACCGCGGGCCTGGTGGTGGCTTGGCACACGGCCATGCACGCCCGCACCCACGCCGCGGTGATCGCGCGCGGCACGGCGGTCATCGGCGTGGGGTCGGGCCAGACCTCGCGGTTGGACTCGGTGCGCCTGGCCGTGGTGAAGTCCCAGGAGCGCCACCCCATCCTCGCCGCGGGCGAGCCAATGGTCCTGGCCTCCGACGGGGCTTTGACCGCCGAGCACATCTTGGCCGCCGCCGAAGGGGGCGTGACCGCAATCATCCACCCGGGCGGCGCCGCCGAGGACGCGGTGGCGGCCGAGGCCGCCGATAAGCACGGCATCGCGCTCGTGGCGACCGGCGTGCGCCACTTCCGCCACTGATGCTATTTCGCTAGACTAAAGACATGGAGCACGAATCAAACGGCGTCCGGCTGAAGATCACAAGCAAGGTCCTCACCGCGGCGGACATCGAAGCCCGTCTGGGACTCAAGCCCGACGAGTCTTGGAAGATCGGCGAGACGACCGGAGCCTTCGGAGTGGTATTAAAGGACCACGGCTATGCCATCGATTCGACGGCGTCCCTGAAGGCTCCCATCTCCGAGCACCTGCGTTCGGTCATCAAGCGCATAGCACCCGTGGCCAAGCAGATCGGCGAGGTCTCCACCCAGGCGACCGTCGAGATGATCTGCCGCGGACTCCAAAGCCATGCCCCCGCTCACATTCGACCGCGACGACCTGCGCTGGCTGGCCGCCATCGGCGCGCGCCTTGAGCTCGACTTGCACCTCATCGTCGAGCGCCACACCGAGCCGGCTAAGAAACCTTAAAGAACGCGCACACTAGGAGGTCCGCTGCCACAATTCGATTCCTACGGAAATGATCCCCCCCCCTAGCGCGCCAAACACAACGTTTCCGGGAAAAAGAGCCGGATTCAGTGCCAGCCCACTACTCACCCCGAGAATTATGCCCACAATCGCTCCGCGAATAAACGCGCCGCCTAGGGGTATATTAGTCCTACGATGTGTGGCCGGGACGGGAACGCTACGTTGATCGGACACAAGTTTTACACCGAAAGCAGCCAAGACAGGCTCCTTTCGATTCGACAATAAAGCTGTGACGGCCGTGCCGCGGACTTGCCCGGCATGAGGACTTTCTAGGAATCGCTCGCCCGAAGCGGCTTTCATCGACTCATTATCCCCGGCTTGGGCGAAAACGGCCGACACGATGGAAACGAGGACGCACAACAGTATCTTGCTGACTTTCATGAGATCTCCTTAACGCGCAGTAGGTATCATGAATTTATAACTATAAGAGCGAATCGCCCTAGGCCGTTAGTCCTAGATTTCTTGAAACATTTGGCCCCTGACAGTTAGGCCCCCGGACTGAGCAGTTTGGCGCGGCCGTTGGGCACGGGCCAAAACCATGGATTGAGGGCTTTCGGCGCGGGTTTCATCTCGTGCTGGAAGGTGCGGATTCCGCGAACGGTTAAGAAACCTCAAAGTACGCGCACGCCGGGAATGCCCTTGAAATCGGCATCCAGCGTGATCAATTCGACGTCGCAAGAGCGCGCAGCGGCGAGGATGAGCGAATCGGCCATCGCCAGACTGTGTTCCCGGCTTAGGTGGGCGGCGGTCAAGGCCTGATCTCGATCCAAAGCCACGCTTTCCGATTGGGACAAGCGTCCGGCCACGGTCTCGGCCACTTCTTCGTCGAAGGCGCTAAGCGCCTTTTTCTGAACCTCATAGAAAACCACGGCCGGAACCAAAATTCGTTGGGGATCAACAAGGAAAGGTTTGACGAGGTCCGCTTTAGGGCGATCGGCGAAATACTCGATCCAAGCCGAGGAGTCGAGGATCACGCGTTTCACAGCGGCCGTTCCTTTTTCTCCCTAAGATCCGAAAGCGCGACGCCTTTCATGATGCCGCGCAGGCTTTCTAGAGGGCGATCGCAGACCAGGGAAATCGAGGAGCCCTTTATGAAAACGGCCAGCTTCTGTCCAGGACGCACCTTCAGCTTCCGGCGCACGTCCTTGGGAATCACGACCTGGTACTTGCTGGAAACGGTGACCTTGTCCATATGCCCCCGATCGTAAAACGAAATACTGATCGATATAATTAGTGTAAACCAAGGACGCGTCCAAGTCAAGGGCTATCCTTGAGGTCAGTTACTCAGCGGTCAGGAGACAGAAACCGCGATATCCCAACACTCGTTGGCGTGCTTGAGCAGGTCGGTCTCGGTCTGAGCGCGGCGCACGAAGTCTTGGACCTCTTTTGAGCGCCAGGCGGCGCCGACCTTGGGCCAGGCGGAGGCCAGGCTTTCGGTCTTGAGGTCGGCCACGGCGAAGGGCAGGGCATTGAGCAGCTTGGCGCGGCCGTTGGGCACGACCAACACCATGGATTGGGGGCTTTCGGCGCGGGTTTTCATCTCGTGCTGGATGCCCCACGGATAGACGGCCAGGCGCGGGCCTTTGCGGGCCTTGAGGCGGGCGACGGCTTCTTTCCAATCCTCGTCGGAACACGCCAACGAATCCCAAGCGTGAGCGGCGCGGCCCAGGCGCATCATGGGGCCGGTCACGAAAGTCCGGATTCCCCGGGCCGCGGCCTGATCGTAGACATCGACGGCGTCCTGAACGTTGAAGCGGGTCGGGATGAAGACGAGCTCGGGCTCGAGGCCGCGCTTGACCAGCCGGTCGATGGCGTCCCAGGCTGGCTGGTAGCCGGAACCGGGCCGAAGCTTCTCGTGAACGCCGGCGGTGGCGCCGTCGATCGAAATCTGGACGCAGGCGATTTTCATCGCCTTCAATTTGTCGCAGGCCGCGTCGTCCAAGTCGAGGCCGTTGGTCTCGATCTTGATCTCGACGCCGCCGGCCGTCAAGATCTCGAAGATCTCCCAGACCCAGGGGCAGCCCATGGGCTCGCCGCCGCCAAAGGCGACGTAGGCGATCTTGTTGGAGACGATCTGCCGGGCAAGCGACAGCGCCTGCTCGCGATTCATCTCGTCAGCCCAAGCCTTGTCGGGTCCGGACTCCTCGCAGCAGTGCAGGCAGCGCCCGGTGCAGCGGTTGCTCAGCTGCCAGGCAAGAAAGAGAGGGGCGCCGTAGTCTCCTACGGACGCCCCTCTCCGGTGCGTCACGTGAACCGGATGTAGGGCTGCGCCATCACGCGCTCGGAAACTTCCTCGAGAGAGGGGGTTTCCCAAGCGAGCTTCGGCTCGGCCTTGGCATCAGTCACGGTCTTTTGGTCGTTCATGTGTCCTCTTTTTGCCGGTTAGACCATCGCCGGCAAATCGTGAGCGGCCTCCAAGGAGGCCCACTCGTTGGCCTTCGCCGCCGACGATGGGTCCGCGGCCAAATTTTTCAAACTCTCCCGCACGCGCGCGTCGGCCCAAGCGTTTTTATACGACTGCCACGCTTGAAGGAAATTCTGCGTCTTAAGGTCGGCGCATGTCCAGGGCAAAGGTGCCGCCACCTTCACGCGCCCATCGGGAAGTATCAATAGTGTGCCCGAAGGCTGAATGGCGCGGTGCGCCATTTCGTCGGCGAGGGAGAAGGGCTTGTAGCACAGCTCGATCTTGCCCGCCAACGCGCGCTCCTTGCGCTCCAACATGGCGACGAAAGCCTTGTAGTCGGCCGGGGAGGGCTCCAAGCGGTCCCAGAGCTTGGCCGCGGTGCCCAGGCGCATCAATTGACCCGTGTTGAAGCGAAAGGCCCCGATAGAGACGGCGAGATCGATCGCGGCCTCGGCCTCGTGGATATTAAGCTTGGTCGGAGCGAAGGTGATCTCGAGCGGCAGGTCCGCCTCGACCGTCGCCTTGCACGCGGCGATCGCTTTATCAAGCGACCCATTGATTCTCTGCTTGGCGTACACACCCTGCGTCGCCCCATCGAGTGAAATCTGGATCGAGCGAATGCCCAGGCCCTTGAGGGGACGAGGATCGAAATCTTGGCCGTTCGTCTCGATCTTAAGGAGCACCCCCCCATCCGACAGGGTCCGGCACACGTCGAGGAAATGAGGCACAAGAGTCGGCTCACCGCCGACGATCATCGCGTAGGGAACGCCCGCGGCGGCGATCTCACCGCACAGAGACAGCGCGCGCTCGCGCGCGAGCTCGCCCGGCAGCGCCTTGCCCGGAGCGGAGTCGGTGCAGCAGTGCAGGCACGCCAAGTCGCAGTCGCGCGTCAGCTGCCAGGTGACCATGGTCGGCGCGCCGAAGGACTCGATCTTCATCCCAGCGCCACCGTGAGCGCGAACACGGCCGTGGCCAGCGCGTAGCACTGGACGATGCCGCGGACGGCGGGAACGAACAGACGGGGAGTGTCCCAGGTGTCGCGGCCAGACAAAAGGCTTATGGCCCAAAGAGGTAGGCCGGCGAGAGTAGCTAGGATGGTGAGCTTAGGAAAGAGACCGGAAACGATTCCGGCGGGGATAATGAGCAATCCAAGAGCGGAAAGACAAAGATACAGATAACGGCCGTTTTTACGCCCTAGACGGACCACCAAATTCTTCTTACCGACCAACCGATCCTGATGAAAATCAGGAATATTATTAACGGTCGCCAACGACATGATCAATAATCCCGGCACCAACGACGCGAGCAGGGCCCCCCAAGAAAAACGATGGGTGTGAAGCTGCAGAGAACCTAAAACCATCCACGGACCGTACGACAAACCGATCACGGTTTCCCCCAACCCTCGATAAACCCAGCGGATGGGCGGGCCGACGTACCAGACGGCGGCTGCGCCGCCGAGCAGCGTGTACAAAACGATGGGCCAGCCGCCTTCCCAGGCGAGATAGAAGCCGATCGCGGCGGCGACGGCGAACGCGGCCACTCCCAGAGAGAACATCCATTCAGGAATGTATTCGTCGGCGTCGGGGTTGAAAACCCGATCGGTGCCCATTTTCGCGTCGAAGTACTCGTTGAAGCTTTCCACGCCCACGACCGACAGGAAGATGCCGAACAGCCCCAGCCAGAACACGCCGGGCCGGAACGTCTTCTCGACCCCGTACGCCCACGCCGCGCCCAGGAAGTAAGGCAGAAGCCCCGCGTACAGAAAGAAGCGGTAGCGCACGACCGAGGCGACCTTCATGACGAGGGTTTGCTCGGCCGGCGCGTGCGGGGCGGCGAAAACGTCGGTCATCGGCTGCCCACCTCTTCCCACTGGTGCAGGCGCGAGACGATGTTGGGGTCCTCGGCCAGGCGGTCGATGAAGGTCGACACGCGCGGGCTTTTCCACGCGGTCTGGAACTGCGCCCAGACCTGGCCAAGCGTGTCGGTGCGTAGGTCTCCGCAGGTGAAGGGCAGCGCGTTGATCAGCTTCACCTTGCCGTTGGGCAGGATGATAAACAACGCGGCCGGATTCTCCAGCCGGTAGCGGAGTTCGTCGAGAAGGCCCATCTCGTGGAAGTACACGCGCATGCGGCCTTTGTACTCCTCGGTTTTGGCCTTGAGCGTCGCGAAGAACTCAGGGTAATCGGCCTCGTCGGGAGCGGTGATGCCCCAAGTGCGCACGGCGTTGCCGGTGAACATCAATTTGCCGGTGTAGAACGAATACGCGCCGATGCTGTAGGCCAAGTCCACCGCCGCGCCGATCTCCTTGATGTTGAACTTGGCGGGCACGAAGTTGATCTCGATGGGAACGCCGGCCGCGCGCAGGTTGGCGATGCCGCTTAGCGCGGTCTCCAGCCGTCCGTGCACGCGCATCTTGTTAAACGACGCGGGAGTCGCACCGTCGAGGGACACCTGCACGGCTTTGACGCCCAAGTCCTTGAGCCGCTTGCAGTTCTCGGGGGTCAGGTAGTGGCCGTTGGTCTCGATCTTAAGGCCCACGCCGCCCTTGGTGATGCGCGACACCATGCCGAAGAAGTCGGGACGCACCATGGGCTCGCCGCCGGAGAACGAGACGTAGGGCACCTCGCTTTTGATCAGCTGGTCGATGACGGCGTACACTTGCTCCGTCGTCAGCTCGTCCTTAAACGCCTTGCCCGGCCCCGATTCCTCGATGCAATGCAGGCAGGCCAGGTTGCATTCATTGGTGATCTGCCAGGCCACGTACAGGGGAGCGCCGAGATCGGACGTCTGGTTTTCGTGCGGCGCGGTTTGGGTTTCCATAATCACTCGATGATCAGGCCTTTTTCCTTCAGCTGCGCGAGGAACGTCGCGGCTTCCGCCGCCATCTTGCCGCTGGGATCTTCGAATTTGTCCTTGAGCTTGTCGACGAGGTTCGAGGACTCGGCACCCGCGATCACCTCGCGCACGACGGCGGCACCGGTGGGGCTTAACGTATAGACCTTCTCGGAGCGCGTCTCAAAGAGCACCGCGCCGAACTTCTCCTCACGGAACTTCACGAACGGGGCTAATTTCATGATTCCCTCTCTATGGGCGACGAGGCAGGAGTTGGCGTCCCAGGCCTCGCGCGCCGCGATCTCTTCCATCTCGGCGCGGACTTTGCGTCCGCTGGCCGCGTCGACGGGGTCGGCGGCGGCCGCCTCCGTCTCCGATACGGCGAAGTCCCCGCTTTTCCACGACTTGCGCAGCAGGGCTTCGTACGACATTTAGAACTCCCTCTTGGCCATGATCTCAACGAAGAAGGAAAGCTCCGTGGCCTCGGCCTTGCAGGGAAGTTTTTTAATCATGGCCAACATCGAGTCGACGATCTCTCGGCCCTTCTCGCGCGTCTTTTGGATATGGCCGCGTTCTTTCAAAAGGGCGGCGATCTTCATCGCGTCGGGCTTGGGCTCGTTCCACAGCGCCAGGAACCTCTCGCGCGAGGCCCCGTCTTGAAGGGCATAGATGCAGGGCAAAGTCAGCCGGCGGTTCTGCAAGTCCTGGCCTTCGTCCTTGCCGGAGACGCGCTCGCTCAAAGTGTAATCATGAATATCATCGACGATCTGAAGCAGGATGCCGGCCGCGCAGGCCAGCCGCGGCGGGTCGGACTGCTCGTGCGGGAAAGGCGACAACTCCGAGAGCACCGCGCCGGCCCACTCGAAGAGGGCGCCGGTCTTGCGCGCAGCCACGCCCATGTAGGCCTCGACTGTGACCGCCGTCGAGCCCTTGAGGAACTCTTCCTGCAATTCCCCCACGGTCATTTCGCGCACGGTGGTGACTAGAAGCTTGGGGGCGTTGGGCGAGATGTCGATGGCTTCTTCCAGACCCTGCGAGAAGGCCAAGTCGCCCAGCAGCAGGCCCACGGTGGTGCCGAAAATCTTATTGGGGGTCGGGTGGCCGCGGCGCAGGTCGGCCTCGTCGACGCAATCGTCGTGGAGCAGGCTGGCGTTGTGCACCAGTTCCATGGCGCGCGAGACGCCCTCGGCCTTCTCCTGGTCGACGCCCAAGGCGCCGGACAGCAGCAAAGCAAAGCGCGAGCGCAGCATTTTGCCGGGACGCCCGATATGGGAGGCCAACTCCTGGCCGACCCGGCCCTCGATGCGGCGGGCGCGGCTTTCCAGACCGGCGCGCACCCGGGTCAGAGAATCCTCTACCTTAAGAAGGGAGATCGGCATAAGGTCTACGGATTATACCAAGTTCCCGTCGTCGGGCTGAGTCGGCAAAAGACCTAGATCAGTCGATTCTAAGCTTTGGTCAAACCCAACTCGCGGCCGACTTTGGCGAACTTCTCCAGGGCGAAGTCCAGGTCTTTGGGCGTGTGTCCGGAGCTGACGATGGTGCGCAGGCGGTCCTTGCCGCGGGCCACGATCGGGTAGCAGATGGCCAGGGCGAAGACACCCTCCTCGAATAATCGGGCCGAGAACTCCTGGGCCTTTTTGGTGTCCCCCACGATGACTGGGGTGATCGGCGTCTCGGAGGCGCCGGTGTCGAAGCCCAGCTTCTTGAGACCCTCTTTAAAATGGCGCGCGTTGGCCCAGAGCTTTTGGATGCGCTCGGGCTCCTCGAGCATGACGTCGATGGCGGCCGAGCAGGTGGCGATTACCGAAGGCGGATGCGAGCTCGAGAACGTGAAGGGGCGGGCGACCGAGGTCAGGTAATCGATCAAACGTCGCTGGCCCGCGACGTAGCCACCCACGGAGCCCACGGCCTTGGACAAGGTTCCAATCGAGACCTGGACGCGCTCGGAGACCTTGAAATGGTTGGGGGTGCCGCGGCCGCTCTCGCCCATCACGCCCGAAGCGTGGGCGTCGTCGACCATAACAAACGCCTCATATTTTTCCGCAAGATGAACGATCTCAGGCAACGGAGCCAAATCCCCGTCCATGGAGAAAACTCCGTCGGTCACGATCATACGCCGACGCGTTCCGACGGACTCTTTAAGAATCGTCTCCAAGGCAGCCATGTCTTTGTGCGGATACACCTTGCGTGCGGCCTTGGCCAGGCGGGCGCCGTCGATGATGGAAGCATGATTCAATTCATCCGAGATCAACAAATCTTTTGGATCGCTCATCAGGCTTTGGCAGCAGGCCACGTTCACCGTGAAGCCGGACTGGAAGACGAGGGCGGCTTCGGTGCCCTTGAACTTGGCCAGCTTCTGCTCGAGTGCTAGATGGATGTCCTGCGTGCCGATGATCGGCCGCACCGCAGCGGTGCCCACGCCGTGGGTGTCGATGGCGGCCTTGGCCGCGGCCTTGAGCTTGGGATGCTCGGTCAAATCGAGATAATTGTTGGAGGTGAGGTTGACCACCTTTTTGCCGTCGACGATGGATACCGGCGCCTGCTGGCCGGTGAGCACGCGCAGGCGCACGAAGCGGCCCTCGGCCTTCAGCTGCTCGAGCTCCACATCGAGAAAGTCCATGAGTCCGTCGGTCTTCGTGGTCATGGGGCGATTATATAGAATCTACGCCATGAGACGCATCGACGCGGCGGCCCTGGTTCTTCTGGCTATTTGCCTGGGCGGACTGCTCGTCCATCTCGGCAACGTGCCCGCCCTGTCTCTGGATGAGGCCTGGCTGGGAAATTTCTCGCTGCGCCTGCGCGCGTTGGGCTCCTACACCCCGCACCAGATGAACCACTACACCGGCCCTTTGTATTCGTGGGGCTTGGCCGGCATGACCAAGCTCCTGGGCTACGGCGTCTTCCAAATCCGTTTGATGGGAGCCGTGCTCAACGCTCTGGCGCTGGTCGGCCTATGGCTGCACTTGCGCCGCCGCGTCTCTCCCGAAGCGGGCGCTGCCTGGGCCGTCCTCGCCGCGGCCTCGGCGTACTTTCTCATGAAATCGCGCCTGGCCTGGGAGGTGTACGCGCTGCAGCCGATCCTGATCTTGGCGACCCTGTCTTTGCTGGCAAAGCCCGGCCGCGGCGCGGTCGCCTTGACGGCGTTGACCATGCTCGGCGTCCAGAACCATTTCATCTATCTCTCCATTCCCGCCTCGCTCGTCATTTTGTTCAGCGTCCGCGCCGCCTGGCTCAAGGAAGAAGAAGCGCTGAAGGCCCTGCGGCCCGCCGTCTGCGCGCTGACCGCCGGCATCGTCCTCGCCGCAATCAAGCATCCCATCAGTGACGAGGCCTGGGTCGCGCACCGCTGGCTTCTCGGCTCGACGATGGCGATCGTTCCGACCCTGGCCGCGGCCGCCGCTTGGCGCCTGCCGTTTACCCTGCTCCTTGGATTTGTCACCCAGTTCCGGCGGGAGCTCACGATGTTCTTCGGCCTGACCGTGCTCGCCTTTTTCATCTGGCATGTGGCACCGCTGGTGCAGATCTTCGCCGGACCGGTCGTGTTCAAGCGGATGTTCGCATTGACGCTTCCGTTGCCGTTGAGTTTTCTTTTACACGTTTGGGGCTTGTTTCTTGTTGCCGTTCTGATCTGGCAGGCTGTCCGGGCTTGGCATGGCGAGAAAATGACCTTCCACGAGCGCACGCTCCTGCTGTGGCCGGCGGCGTTTTCGGCCGTGTTCATCGTCTTCCGCCACACCAGTTCCCTGCGCTACTATAACCTGCCCTGGATGATTTGCGCCCCGGCTTTGGCCGCAAGCCTGCCGCGCCTGGCCCGCGTCGACAAGAAGGCTATCTACCTCTGCGCGGGCTTCGTCGCGCTCATCACTCAGGGCCTACTGTGGCGCGAGATCATCGCGCCTGCCGAGCGCACCCCGCTTAAGTTCCGCGTCGGCTGGCGCAAGGAGAACTCCTACGACTTCGCCCGCAAGGAGGGTCTTTTCGCCGCCTTCGACGCCTCCAACGCCTGCCAGATCGGCCACTCCGAGCGCAGCTTCAGCGCGATCCCGCTGTTTTTCCACCGCTACGAAAAGCCTCTGCCCAACTGCGATCCCAAGCTGATCTTCGACGCGGACCAATGCCCGCAATGCGCCCAGCCGCCATACTATCGCTGGACGATCGTTCCCGCCGCAAAGTAGTCACCCGGCTGGGGGATATACCCACCTTGTCGGTTTGTGTCTACAATTTTAGACATACACGACCAAGGACACCCATCCCCCGCCCGCCACTCATTGGTAGGACACGCGTCTTGAAAGAACCCGACCGCGGGCCTATACTTCAGCATGCGCACGTTGGCCCCTCTTCCGGCGCTTCTCCTGCTCGCCGTCTCGGCGAGCGCCGCGGAACCAATGCCCGAGGGGAATTGCACCGGGCGCGGCAAGCCCCCCGCCCCGGGTCCGACAACTCCCTACAATCTCAATACCCATCCTATCCCGCGTGCTGTCCGTCCGTATTGGGAGATAATTGGTTATCGCTTCGACGACAACACCGGGCGCGTCCTCGATGTCAACGGCGCCGTGATTTCCCAGGCGGAGATCGACGATTTAAATAAGCCTTTCGACGCGTCCTATGAGCGGATCGATCACTCTCTGTGGCTGAACTACTTGCTGAGAGACTATCGCCTTGACGAGGGAACCGGCCACCTCCTCGATTCAAACGCCGTGGCGCTCACGCGATTCCAGGTGAAAACACGAGACGCGGAGGTGCGCGATTATTTGGGTCACACAGCTCTGGAGAATCTTCTCGGCAAACTCCGCGGTCTCGATCCCAACGCCCCCGTTCCACCGGCGGTGCGCAAAGACATGCAGGACCTGGCAAAAGCCGGCACAAAGCTTCCTGTGGAAATCACAACTCTTCTCGCCCGCAATAACCTTACCGTCGCTCAACTCCAAAGACCGGCTTTTAAATCCTACGCCGATTGGACGGCTTACTACGACGGCCAACGCTCCGCAACCGATCTTCTTCTCGCTTCGATTCCAGCGGGCGCCAAGTCCGGGATCGCATCGCGCCGCAAAGAGATACCAACTCCTCACGAGCGCGCGCTCGGAACCCTGCTTCGTACCGCATTCAATCGGGAGATCGCCAAAACCGCTCCGGGACGCGAATTGCTTTCACATTTCCGCGGCGTTAAGGTGGAAAATGGGCCGGCCGTGATGGTGCTCAAGCTGACGCAGGACGCGAATGATCCAAACGCCCAAGGCGCGATCTATGACCCAAGTTCCGATAGGATGATCATCAATCATTGGCACATTATCAGAATTCTAAATAAGCGTCTTTCGCCAGAAAAAATGGCTCGCATCAAGAATCGCATCGCCGACGCGAAGCAATTGTCGAAGCTTCTTGCCGAGGATCCAGCTCTCATCCCTCTCGTGGTCGACGATAATGACGTGATGTACTTCCATGAATTGACCCACGCCGCTCAGACACGGCGCAACCGCGTGGACGATGAGCTTGGGCGCGGAAATCTGCCCACGATGAACCCTCTCGCGAAGGAACACGAGGCCCATCGCGAACATTGCCGCTATCTCCTCTCAAAACCTTCAGCCGCCATCGACCGTTCGGAGTGGCGCGATTATTGTCTTAGTATGGCCATAAACCCGGGCGCCTTCAAAGAAGAGATAACTAAAAAATATCTCTCAACTTATTCAGGCAGCACGATGCTTGATGATGTGCGCACTCTGCAAAATACCCGGCGCGACGCCTCGCTTTGGATCATGACCCACAGCCCATCGGCGAGCGTGCTGGGTCAGGCGTTTAAACAATTGGGGATAGCTCTGGGCGATGCCGAGCTCTGGAAGTATCAAGCCGACGTCGATAAGCGCGAAAAAGAATTTCTTGCCGGTCTGCCCAAGCTGCGGCGCGAGGCGGGAACGGACCTAATAAACTATTACGAGAAAACTGGCGCCGCGCACAAGGCTCTCCAATTGGCGCTGTATTTGCCTCCAGGCGACGTCAAGAAAGCGCAGCTGGCCGAGCTCACCAACAAAACTCTCGATTGGCTAACGCGCAGTAAAAAGCAGGATCAGCGCAACGAGCGCCTGAATTCTGTGTCCGCTCTCGCCCCGCTCCTGAAAGCCGAGAATCGCCAATGGCCGGTCCATATGGTCGAGGTCTACGAGCGCGACGTCCGTTCTTATGCAGAGGAGATCTTGGACCAAGCACTCAAAGCTCCCCCAGCCGCACGTGAAGACCTCCTTAAGCGCGCCCAAGCTTGGGCCGCGGTTCTCAGGAAGCCTGGCGACCTGCAGGAGCGCATCGCGCGAGCGCGGACGATATCCTGATGAAGTTTATTGTACTGATCGCACTGGCCACCGCGGCCTGCTCGCGGCCGAGCCTGAACGCTCCGGCCGAGTACCGAGCGCGCGACGACAGCTTCGCCGCCTCCCTCCCTGGCGGCTGGAAAGTGGACGATTCGCCCGATGAGACGCGCAAAGCGTCTTTCTTCGGGCCGCCGACCGGGCCCGCCGCCTTCACGCAGTCCATCCGCGTCTCCCTTTATCCCGCGAAATCGCCCGAAGCCTATCGCGCGACGCGAACCGGCCTGCCCACACCGCTGCAAGAAACCGCGGTCGGCGGCGCCACAGCCCAGGAGTTTTTCAGCGAATCCGAATTCCGCGACCCGCACGCGGGAGTCACGAAGCTGTCCGCGCGCGCCGTGATGCTTCCGACGCCGCGAGGCCTGTTCGTCCTCGAGCATACCTGGCCAACCGGCGCGGCGGCCGACCGCGAGACTTTCGAAAACCTGCTGCGGACTTTTACGCCGAAAGGCTAGCTGTTAATGCCCACGTAGAATGAAGGCGGGCCTTCGGTGGGAGATAATTCCCACAGATCCTCGACGTTGACCGCACGCAGGGCCTCGCGGCGAGTCAAAACGCGGACGTCCAACTTCAGCGACCAGCGTTCGGAAAGCTCCGTGGTCAACTCGCGAACGGCCTCTCCCAAGGCCCGCCGTCCGCTTGGGCCCTCCACCGCGATGACCTCGATAGCCTGGCCTGGCTCCAGCCGTCCCTTCGCCGCCGCGCCCGCAAGCAGGATCGCCGCGGCCTTTCCGCGCAGGGCTTTTTTGATCATATCGGCCACGCCGTCGGCATGCTCGTTCTCTTTCTCCAACAGAGGAAGAAGCAGTTCGGAGAGAAGCCAGCGACGTCGGTCCAGGCGCCATTGGCTGGAGCGCCCGGCCGGACGCCGCTCCACGAGCCCGAGCTTGGCCAGGTCGGCCAAGGCCACGGCCGCCCCCTGATGGTTGATCCCCGCCAAACGCGCGAGCGCGCGCCCCGACAGCGGCGACCGAGCGCGCGCCAGCTCGCGCAGAATGGACAGGCGGCTGGGCGCCGATAAAATCGCATCCAAGGGACGAGCAAGATGGCCTTTCAGGTAGATCATTCAAGCCTCCGGGGAGATACCCTATCTATCGCGGTCATGTCTAAAATTATAGACACAAACCGACCAAGGACACCATCCCCCCCGACCCTCGAAGCCCCGCGGTTAGCTAAACTGTCGGGATGACGCCCGCTTTGCCCATCCAGGCGTTCCGCGACCGGATCACGACCGAGATCACCCGCGCGGGAAGCCTGATCCTGACAGCACCCACGGGCAGCGGAAAATCCACGCAAACGCCGCAGTACCTGATGGGCAAGTTCCCCGGCAAGGTCCTGGTGCTCGAGCCGCGAAGGCTGGCCGCGCGCAGCCTCGCCGGACGCGTCGCCAGCGAGGCGAAAACGCCTCTGGGTGCCGCGGTCGGCTATCAAGTGCGCTTCGACAGTCGTTGCGGGGCGGACACGGCCGTCGTGTTCCAGACCTACGGCGTGTTCATCGCGCAAATGCTCAAAGACCCCGACCTCAAAGGCGTGGGCGCGGTGCTTCTCGACGAGTTCCACGAGCGGACCTTGGAATGCGACTTGGCTCTCGCTTGGCTTAAAACCCTGCGCAAGAAGCGCCGGCCCGATTTGAAGGTCGCGGCCATGTCGGCGACCTTGGAGACCGAAGCGCTGACGCGGTATCTGCCCGAGGCGGCGCGCGTGGACGTGCCGGGAAGGCTGTTTGCCGTGGACGTGCGCCATCACCCGCTCGAGTCGCGCACCGGTCCTGCGGAAGGCGCCTTGGCCGCTCTCAAGAATCTGGCCCGCGAGGGGCTCGACGGCTCCGTGCTGATCTTCATGCCCGGCCTGCGCGAGATCCGCCGCGCGCTGACCGTGCTCGCCCCCTATTGCCGCGAACAGGACCTCGAACTGCACTCCCTTCACGGAAGCCTCGAGTTCGGCGAGCAGCAGCGCGTGCTCGAGCCCTCGACTCGACGCCGCGTGATCGTCGCCACCAACGTCGCCGAGACGGGCCTGACCATTCCCCAAGTCACCATGGTCATCGACAGCGGCCTGCACCGCGTGGCCGCCTATGACGCCGCGCGCGGCATCAACACCCTGTATCTCTCGCGCATCAGCCGCGGCAACGCGGCCCAGCGCGCCGGCCGCGCCGGACGCACCGCGCCGGGGCGATGCGTGCGGCTATGGTCGAAAGCCGAGGAGAGCGGCATGGCCGAAAGCCTCAAACCCGAGATCCTACGGCTGGAGCTGAGCTCCCTGCGCCTTCAGGCGGCGTCGCTGCCTGAGCCGGTGGATTGGATCACGCCTCCGCACGAGGCCGCTTGGACCGGAGCGGGCCGCGCGTTGGAAGCTCTCGAAGCGATCGACAAGCAAGACCATGTCACCACGCGCGGACGCGCCCTGCTCCGCTACCCCGCACCGCCGCGAGTCGCGGCGGTGCTCGAGGCGGCAAGCGCGCTGGGGCCGCAGGCCTACGAGCGCGCCTGTGCTATGGCCGCGGTCTTCGAGAGCGCCGGCGAGCGCCGCGCCGATCAGCCGGCCGACCTGTCGGCGCTGGCAGCGGACCTCCTGGCCGGCTCGCGCGAGGAAGTCTCGCGGGAGGCCTCCGAGGTCTTCCGCCAGTTCAAGCGACTCTACAAAGAGGAAGCCGCGACGCCGACTCCCGCCGACGCGCTGTCGCGCGCCTGGCTTGACGCGTTCACCGACCGGCTCGCTGCGAGGGAAGGCGAAGGATCTTTCTACCGATTGCCCGATGGTCGCGGCGCGCTGTTGGGTGTGGCCAAGAACCCGCCCGCGCTTATCCTAGCCTTGGACGTGCGCGAGCGCGCCGGCGGCGGACAGGCACGGCAGGTCGCCGTAAATTTGTTCTTGCCCTTCGAGGCGGAGGCGGTCATGCGCGCTTTCCCCGAGGAATGCGCCTGGACGCCGACCTCGGAGTTCGACGAGCGCAAACAGCGCGTCATAAAGGAAGAGCGCCTAATGTTCCGCGGTTTGGCGCTGGCCCGGCGCGAGATCGCCCAGCGCAAGGACGATCGCAAGGTCTCGGCCGAGATCTGGGCGGAAAAATTCTCCTCGGGCGAGCTTGCCCACCCCGGAATGGATGAGCGCGCGGCACAGCTCGTCGTGCGCGTTAAGCTGGCGCGGCGGCTATATCCCGACATGGGCTTTCCCGAGTTAAGCGCCGACGACTGGCGGCTGATCTACGGCGAAGTCTGCGCGGGAAAGAACTCGCTGCGGGACATCGAGCGCGTAAACCTAATCCCGCATATCGAAGGCTACTTGGGACCGGCGCTGGCGGGCTTCCTCGACCGCTCGCTGCCCGCGACCAAGCGCCTGCCCTCGGGCAAGACCGGCCGCTTCACGTATCATGAGACGCGGCCGGCGGAGTTGGCCGCGCGCTTAGGCGACTTCATCAAAATGACCGGCACGCTGAGCCTGTGCGAGGGACGCCTGCCGGTCACCTTCGACATCTTGGCACCCAATCACCGGACCGTCCAGAAAACTGCGGACTTAGGCTCTTTCTGGACCAACGCCTACCCGACGATCAAGAAGGAAATGCAGCGCCGCTATCCGCGGCATCCTTGGCCCTGACTAAAGACCGTCTTCGGTGATCTCCACGGCTTTGCCTGCGTAGCGAGCCCGCTCAGCGGCGGTAAGAAATTTTTTGTGCACGACGACCTCGAAGACGTTCTGCATGAACCACTCATGATACATGTGGTAGATGCCCTTGTCGCCGGTCTTGTCGTTCCATGAGTTCTCCACCTTGAACTTCACGATCGGCCGCTTCAAGCTGGGCCGGTCGAAGCCGGTCAACAGCATCGCATGATTGGGGGTGATCTGACGGAAATAGGATCTTTGTTTGCGATTGAGAGTCGGGGCTTGAGCGTCCTTGGGATAGACGGCATCGCGGTCGAAGATGCGCGGATGCATGATGCCGGTCGCGCGGTCCGTATCCTGACCGATATCCGCCGCGAACCAAACCGGCTGGCCGCCTTTGATCGCCCTCGCCGCCAGCTGTTCCATCCGCTCGGAACTCACGTTTAGGAAGCGCAAATCGAACTTGGGCTCGCCCGGCTTAGCCGCGCCGATGGCCGATTTAGGGACCTCATAGACGGTGTCGAGCTTCTTTTCCGGATAACTGGTAATTGAAACGTAGTCCGAGGGGTTGAACTTCGCGACTTTCTTGGCAAACTCCTGAGGCGTCATCGACTTCACTTGCGCGGGCGTGGATGTGATTCCGCCGGTTGTCTTAGGCTCGCCGTTGGTCCGGTATTCGATGCGGCTTGGCGGATCGCCCAAATGCGTGGCCAGGATGCTCCACACGCGGGTCATGCCCCGCCGTTTGATCTCCTGGGATAGATTCGCCTTCCGCCCCGCTTTGAACAGCTTCGCGTTGGCGATCATCTCCGCGGCCGTCGCCGCCAAGCTTGCGTTCAGTTCATCGAGCAATACGTTGGTGGACTCAGAACTGATGGTTTCGGGCATCGCCGCTTTGGGAACCATGCCGTACTTGGTCACCAGGAAAGCGAAGTACTCGTACCAGCCGCCGTCCGAGATGCCGGGAATGACGGCCTCGTGACGTTCGAAGGAGCTTTTGCTGCCCACGGGCTTGTAAATCGTGTCCACGACATGCTCAAGCTGACTGTTCGACTTCTCGAGCATGTTGAAGAAATGCAGGTAGTTTTGGGACAGCTCCAAGTTCTTCAGGTTCGCGTTCTGGGCGATCATCATGGAGCGGACCATGTTGAGCCCGGCGAAAATCCAGCACCGGCCCGAACTCTTCTGGTCCGTGATCGGCCCGCGCGACAGATCAACGGTGTAATCGGAGTTGTGCTGAGCCAGGATGCTCCGGTTGAGCGCGGTCTGGGAGAACCCCACTCGTTGGACGACATCGCGCAGACGACTGGTTTTCCCGTCGACCGCCTTGTCCTGCTCGATCATGCTCTGGACCCACTCGCTGGAGACGCCCTTGGCCGGCTTGGCGCCGTCGAACGCGGCGGAGGAAGACGATCCCGGCTTGGACTTGACGGCGGCGGCGTTGAGATTCTGACGGGCGGTCGCGGAAGCGGGTTTTTTCGCGGTCGGCGCGGCTGCGGGCGCGGCCGCGGGCACGGCCGGGGTCATGACGCCCGCGACGGGCATGGCCGACTGGATAAGCGAAGGCGCGCTCATCGGGATCTGAGATTGCGGAAGGAGATTGAGAGCGGGATTTCCGATTCCCACGGTCATGGCCGCGTTGAGCGGCATAACGGCGGCAACGACTCCCTTGGTCTGGGCATGGAGGGACGCGCAAAACAAGACTGACGCGGAAAGGCTCAAAAGGTATCTCATGTGGGATACTGTACCAAGAGCCAAAAATCCGCCCCTAGGCCTATAGGCTCAATCGCGGACGAGCAAAGGACCCGCGCCGGAATAGGCCCGATGTGCCTTTTTTAAGGAACGAAGACGACCTTGCCGCAGTCGCGCGCGGGCGCGGTCATCGCGGCAAATCCCGCCGCGTAGTCCTTGAGCGGGAAGGTGTGCGTCACCACGGGCTTGAGGTCGATGGCGCCGCCGCGCAGCAGGCGGTCGGCTTTGTACCAGGTCTCGAAGATCTCGCGGCCCACGATGCCGTGCACGCGCACGCCTTTAAAAATCAGGTCGTTGGCCCAGTCCAGCTCAACTTTCTTGGACGGAATGCCGAAGGCGGTGATACGTCCGCCGCTGCGCACGTATTTGAACGCGTTGGTGATGGCGGCCTGGGCCCCGGACATCTCGCAGACCACGTCGAAGCCGTCCTTGATCTTGCCCGCTTTCACGGGGTCTTCCTCGGGCGAGACGACCGTGGTGGCCCCCATGCGGATGGCCAGCTCGGCGCGGTAGCGCGAGCCTTCGACGGCGACGATGGAGTCGGCACCCGAGGCCTTGGCCACCGCGATCGAGAACAAACCCTGCGGGCCGCAGCCCATGACCAGCACGGACTTAGCCGCCACGGGCTCAACGAGCACGGAGTAGACGGCGTTGCCGAAGGGCTCGAACAGAGAGCCCAAGTCCTTGAGCGTGTCATCCTTGTGCTTCCACGCGCAGCGCGCGGGCACGGCCGCGTACTCGCCGAAGCCTCCTGGGCCGTCAACTCCGATGATTTTCATCTCGCGGCAGACGTGGCGCTGGCCGTTCTGGCATTGGTAGCACAGGCCGCAGAAGATGTGGCTTTCGACGGAGACGAAGTCGCCCTTCTTGAAGTCGCGCGCCGAGGCGCCGATCTCCACGATCGTGCCGCAGAACTCGTGGCCGAAGGTGCTCGGCGTCTTGAAGCGCTCCGGCGCCCAGGAGTTCCAGCCGTAGATAGGCAGATCGGAGCCGCAGATGGAGGCGCGGTGGACCTTGATTAAGACCTCGTCGGGCTGCACGCGCAGGTCGTCTATTCCTTCATAAGCCGCGCCGGGAGCGGGCGATTTCTTGATCAGGGCTTTCATTCGAAGAGGTTCCTCAACACAAAAAGCAGGTTCTCCTTGCGCTCGCGGATGCGCCGGTAGAAGTACGGAAACCAATGCGTCCCGTAGGGGACGTAGATGCGCACGGTATGGCCTTTCTGGCACAGCTCCGTCCAGCGCTTGGCGCGCAGGCCGTAGAGCATCTGCAGCTCGTAGTCGGACTTGACCAAGCCGGCCTTGTCGCAAGCCGCCAGCGCGTTTTGAATGCGCGCGTCATCGTGGGTGGCGAAAGCGGGAAGCGGAGCCTTGGTCAGCAGGGCCGCGCAGCGGTCATAATTGGCATCGACGTCTTTTTTATCTTGAAAGGCGACGGAGGCTGGCTCTTTGTAGGCGCCTTTACATAGACGCACGCGCACGCGCCGCGCGACGGCGTCTTTGACGTCGGCCTCGGTACGCCGTAGCGCGGCCTGCAGCACGATGCCTACGCCCGGATGCTTGTCGTGCAGCGAATAGAAAAGATCGAGCGTCTTCTGCGTCCAGGCCGAGCTTTCCATATCGATGCGCACGAAATTCTTCGTCTTCTCGGCCTCCGCGATGATGCGCAGGAGATTGTCCTTGGCCAAGCCCTCGTCGAAGGAGAGGCCCAACTGAGTGAGCTTCAGGGAAATGTTGCTGTCGACGCCGGATTCGGCAATGCGGCGCAGCATGAGGATGTTCTCCTCGGCGGCGGCCAGCGCATGGGGCTTGTCGAGGCTGTCCTCGCCCAAGTTGTCGAGCGTGACCTTCAGACCCGCGGCGTTGAGCGCGCGCACGGCTTCGATCGCGTCGTCGACGTCGTCGCCGGCGACGAATCGGCCGGCTAGGAAAGTAAGGGCTCGCACGACCCGATTCTAGCAACTTGCGGGAACTTTTTAGGGGGGTCCGTGACTGTTGGCGCCAACAGTTACGACACCGTGCGCGTGGAGATAAGAGGTGTTTTCAGCGCTCCTTAAGAGAAAGCACGATCGAAATTCTCTCTTGCGGAGGACGCTGAGGATTCACGGAAGGCGGGATGAAATATGAATTGCTTGTAAGCGAAGCAGGCTTTAGGCCGGCACGAGTGAAAACCTCTTTTAACGTCAGCGCATAGCGCCCTTGGCTTGTCACATCTCTTATCACCGTGCTGTAATCGAAGCGGCTGAGGTCTTCAAAAGGGAAGAGCATCTCCAATGGACTTGTTTTATCTTTAAGCTCAACTTCGCGGGGCTGATGGTTAATGACCAAAGCACCCCCCGCGCGGCTGAGGGTCTTTGCAATCATATTCAGCGGCTTCGCGTTTGAAGGCAACATTGAATTCGCGTTCCATAAAGCCAGCTGCAGCTGGCTGTCCCCCTGGAATGGACCCATTGCTTCGGCGACCAGGGACTCATCGTTAAAATCCAATACATGCAAATAAACATATCTCGTCACGTTTCCCCCATCCGGCAGCGGAAGATCGACCTTGTAAATCAGCGGCTTGCGAAGCCGCGGATCCTTTCGGACATTCACCGTGAACCAATCGTCGCTGTAGTCGTGGGCTTTTAAAACGTCAGGCGGCACCGCTTCAAGAAATCCTCGATCCACGATCTCAACTTTCCCACCTCCTGCCAGCTCGGCGATGTTGGCTTGCAGATCTTCTATGAGCGTCCCTTTGTGAAATGTATCGGCGAAATCGATAATGTCGTAGTTGTGAAAATGAGTCGCCTTGGGCGCAAGGCTAAACAGCTCAATAATATCGCTGCTCCAGGAACCGAATGCCGCCACGTGCTGTCCATCGCCCAGTCCGGGCCGCAGTATTTTCCAGGCGTTGCTGATATAAGCGCGGCTTCTGATCTTATTCAATAAATCGGCGCCGCGACTTTCGCGAACTGATGCCGCAGCGGCGGTTTCCGGCGTCTGGCGCGGACCCGCGCCGTCATATATCCGATGAAGGAGACTCGCCCCTTCACCGGCCTCGAGAGATTGGGAGAGCTGCGCTGCCTCGGTTCGCAGGGCTTCCGGAATGGAGACCGCCGTCTTTTGAGCGGAATCGGCGGAGGGCAAGCCGGAAACCGCGACCTCCCTGACCGGCTTGACCGATGGGAACTGTAATGGCGTCGGCAATGCCGAAAGAGCCGCGAGATCGAGGCTGGTTTGCGCAAGGCGAATAGGAGCCTCGGGAAGCTGTTTGGAAAAGATCTGAAGCGACATGCCAGAAGACTGAATCGGAACCGCTTTGCTGAGCAGGACCACGGCGAGGGCCTCTTGAGCGCTTGCTCCCGACATCAGGATGACGAGGGCAGCGACGAGCACTACTCTCACTGGATCGACTTGATCGCGGCCTCGATGGCGGAATCGATCACCGGGATCGCGAATAAGCCGTTATCGGCGTTGAATCGCGGTACTAAAACCCTTTTCGTCCCGTGGTCGTAAACCGCCGTCCCGTTGAATTTGCCGATGCCTTTTTGACAGGCGGAATCGCAGATCGCGACTTGAACGCCGCGCCGTTCCAAGACCGCGAGGGTCTCATCCGAAAAACGCACCAGGCCGTCACCGGCGGCGATTAGGTTTTCCACGTCGCCCTCGGCAACGGCATCGGGGGCAGACTTGGCTTTCTTCGCCGCTCGCTTCAACTCCAACGGACCGAACGAGAGAGGCTTCGGCTCCGTTCCCTTAAAAGCCTCGATGATGCCCAAAAGCGTACGGCCCAGCGCTTCGCCGTCGTCAAATCCCTGCGCGGCGGCCTGAATCGGAGCCACGCCGAGGGCCAGGCTCAGTAAAAGGGCTGTTTTCTTTTCCATACGTTAAGAATAGCCTCTCCCCCCTTCAGCATCAGGGGTCTTTAGACCTATTAACGTAGGCCCTTTGTGAGCGAGTTAGGGAACAATTTAGGGGGGGCAATCGTATGGTAGATGAGAAGTACTGGCAGGATTTAGGCTGGGACGTTACAATGGGAGGATGAGAAAGAGAATGGGGACATTTTATGCCGGCTGCGTCGTCGTCAATCTGACCGACCGCGATCAAATGGCAGAGGTGCCGAATTTGCTCGTCGATACGGGGAGCGAGTGCACTTGGATCCAGCCCGGAAGCGCTTGATCGGCGCGGGACCGCTGCCGGCGGCCGGTTCCATGACTGTTGGCGCCAACAGTTATGCTTGCGGATAACTCCGGAAGAGAAGACACAACCAGCCGATAAGAAACAAAACGCCGCCGATCGGCGTGATCATGCCCAGGCGGCGTTCGCCTGTGAGCGCGAGCAAGTACAAGCTGCCGGAAAACAAAACGATTCCGGCGACGAAGCACCAGCCCGATTTGTCCGGGCCGCCGAACGAGGCGATCGCAAAAAGGCCGAGGGCATGATAGACCTGGTAGCGCACGCCTGTCTCGAAGATGGCGAGCATCTCAGGAGAGAGTCGAGTTTTTAACGCGTGCGCTCCGAAGGCGCCGAAAGCCACGGCCAAAAACATGAGGGCGGCGCCGCAGCGGATCCAAATGATCGGGTTCATTTAAGCGACCTCCAAAAAACGTCGAAGTCCTTGGGCGGCTTGGCCTCGAAGAACGCCGGACGGCCCGTGAACGGATGCTCGAAGGCGAGGCGATACGCGTGCAGCATCAGACGCGGAGCGGCCGGAACGCCCTTGCGGTCGAACTCCGGGTCGCCCATCACGGGGTGGCCGATATGGGCCAAGTGAGCGCGGATTTGGTGGGTGCGGCCGGTCAGGGGCTTGGCCTCAAGCAGGGCGGCCTGCTTCTTTTTTGAGACGACCTTAAACGAGGTCTCCGCGGCCTTGCCCAGAGGCGTCACGACGATCTTGCGAAGGCCCGGCTCGCGGCCGATCGGCGCCTGGACGCGAGTCGACGGCGGCGGCACGCCGCGCACGATCGCGCGGTAGGTCTTGTCCATGAGGCGTTCTTTGAACATGTCCGTCAGCGCGGCATACGTCTCGGGGTCCTTCGCCACGCACAGAACCCCGCTGGTCGGACGATCCAAGCGATGGACGATGCCGCACCGAGGCGTCCCCGCCTTGAGGATGGCCGGGCGATGGACTTGAAGCTCGGCGGCGAGGTTGGTCTCGCTGCCCGCCCGCGCGGCTTCCGGGCTCTTAAGCCAGGACGAGCCCAAGGGGTGCATAAGCAGCCCGGTAGGCTTATTAAGGATAAGCAGTCGCTTATCCTCGTACAGCGCCCACGACTCGAAATCATCCGAGGACGCGGCGGCCGTCTCTGGAAGCTCGAACGTGACGACTTCCCCCTCGCTCACGCGCCAATCCGGCGCGCGGCGCGAGCCGTCGACGAGCACGTGGCCGCTTTCGACCAGGTTTTTCAAAAAAACTCGGGTGTAATCAGGCAGGCCCTTGGCCAGGAAGGCGTCAAGCCGAGGTCCGTCCGTTTCTACGATCAGGCGCTTATTCATGAGTTCTCCGCCGGCTTAGAAACGTCGCGGCCGCGACAATGGTCAACATCGCCAACCACTGCGACGGAGACAGCCCCGCCCAGTAGTTTCCCCGATCGTCGCCCCGGAAAAACTCGACGAAAAATCGCAGAAGCCCGTAGCCGAACAGGTACCACATCATGACGCTGCCCCGCCGCCAACGCCCGTCCTGGACCCGCGGCAGGCCGAAGCGGACCAGAACGCCGAACAGCGCGAGATTAAGCGCCGCCTCGTAAACCTGCGTGGGATGGCGAGAGGGATCGCCGGCCAGCGCCACGCCCCAGGGCCATTCGGTGTGCCTCCCGTAGCAGCAGCCGGCCATCAGGCAGCCGAGGCGACCGATCCCGTGGCCCAGGGCCAGGCCCGTCGCGAAATAATCTCCCAGATGGAGGAACGAGAAGCCGCGGCGCCGGCAATACCACCAACCGAAAATGAACGAGCCGAGAAATCCCCCGTAGAAAACGAAGCCGTAGCGCAGGGCGTCGAACGACCAAGTCAGCGATTCCGGACTCACGATGAAGTACAGAAGCTTTCCGCCGACGAAAGCCCCCGCGAACACCCAGTAAAGGACGTTCCAGATATCGTCCTCGCTCAACCCCATGTCCCCGCGCCGCGACACTCCCCAACGCGCTCCCAGCAGCCAACCGGCGGCGACGAGGACGCCGTAGGTCGGAATCTCGAAGCCCCCGACGCTCAGCAGGATTGGATGCACCGGCTTCTCCCCGCGAGAATCGCGCCTGCGACTGCCAGCATGATCAGCGACAGCGCTTGGCCCGCGGTCAGAACCCCGATCAGCGGCAAGGTGTCTCCACGGACGAACTCGACGGCAAAGCGCAGGCTTCCATACGACGCCAAATATCCGGCCGCGACCAGCCCCGGCGCCCAGCGTCCCGCGTCGGTCGCGCGCAGCGCGCGCCAAAGCGCCGCGGAGATGACGACGTTTCCGGCCATCTCATAGAGCTGGGTGGGGTGTAGGGGCACGCCGAGAAGGTCCGCCGGCACCAACGCGCGCACGTCGCGAAAAGTCACCGCCAACGGAAAATCCGTGGACAGGCCGTAGCAGCAGCCCGCCAGAAAGCAACCGAAGCGCCCCCAAATGTGCCAGAACGCCGCGCACCAAAACACGTTGTCGGCCAAGCGCAGAAAAGAGATCTTCTTCCGGCGCGCGAACGCGGCGACGAAGGCGATGACCGCGATGAAGCCCCCGAAAACGGAATAGCCTCCGGACAGCGAGAAGGCCGCGCGGTTGAACGCCTCCGTTCCAGGCCGCGCGTATTCGAGAAGGTACAGCAGGTGCCCTCCCGCGAAGCCGGAGAGCAGGAGGCCGTTGAGAAAAGCCCAAAATGTCTCATCCGAAAGCCCGGCCTTGTTGCGCCTCAGCCACAGGATGCGCGCGGCGATCGTGCCGCCCACGGCGATGGCCGCGCCGTAGCCGAACACGCGCAGGCCGAAAAGCTGGAACAAGACCGGCCGCATTACTTCTTCTCGGGCGGCGGAAAGCGGTATTCGATCTCGCCCTTCTTGATGTAGCCCAGCTCTCGGCGCGCCATGCGCTCGATGGGGCCGTCCCCGGAACGCAAGGACTTGAGCTTGCCGTCGAGATCCTTTTCCTCAGCCTCGAGGGCGACGATCTCCGCGTTGAGGCGGCGCAGCTCAAACCAGTTGCGCGTCAAGGAACGAAAGCCGCCGTTGCCGAAGAACACCAAGAACAACCCCGCGCCCGTCAGCAGCCGTCCCCAGTGCTTCCGGGCGAACTCGGCCGCGCGCCGGGCGCGGCCCTTCATCGCGCCCCGGTCGCAGTGGCGAAGGCGCGGCCGCCGGCGTAGGAGGCCTTGGCCCCGAGCGCGGCTTCGATCTGGAGAAGACGGTTGTACTTGGCCAGGCGCTCGGAGCGGCAGGGCGCGCCGGTCTTGATAGCACCCGCGTTGAGGGCCACGGCCAGATCCGCGATGAACGCGTCCTCGGTCTCTCCCGAGCGGTGCGAGATCACCGTGGAGAAGCCCGCCTTCTGCGCGTCGCGCACGGCCTTCACCGTCTCGGTGAGCGTGCCGATCTGGTTGAGCTTAATAAGGATGGCGTTGGCGGATTTTTCTTTGATGCCGCGCGCCAGGCGCTCGGGATTGGTGACGAACAAGTCGTCGCCGATGATGCGCAGGCGGTCGCCGAGTGCTGTGGTGATCGCCTTCCAGCCCGTCCAGTCGTCCTCGGCCAAGGGATCCTCGATGGAGACGATGCCGTACTTCGACGCCCAGCCGGCGTAGACGTCGGTGATCTCGGCCGACGACAAGGGCTTGCCCTCGAGCGCGTACATGCCGCCTTTATAATATTCGCTGGCGGCGCAATCAAGGGCCAGGCGCGCCTTTCCCTTGTATCCGGCCTCGGCTATGGCCGAAGACAGGACCTCGAGGACCTCGGCGTGAGTCTTGAGCTTGGGCGCAAAGCCCCCCTCGTCGCCGACGGCGACGGTCATCTTCATCGCGACGAGGTTCTTCTTGAGGACTTGGTAAATCTCGGCGCCAGCGCGCAAGGCCTCGTGAAAAGAGGGCGCTTCCGTCGGCACGACCATGAACTCCTGGACGTCAAGGCCGCTGTCGGCGTGCTTTCCGCCGTTGACCACGTTGAACATCGGGGCAGGTAAGATCCAGGCGTCGCTCTTGATGTCGTAGGCCTGCCGCAGCCAGGCGTACAAAGGCTGTTTGGACGCCGCCGCCTGGGCCCTCGCCGCGGCCATGGAGACGGCCAGGATCGCGTTGGCGCCGAGACGGCCTTTATTCGGCGTGCCGTCGAGAGCGATCATCTTGGCATCGAGGCCGGATTGATCGGCCGCATCCATGCCTTTGATGGCCTTGGCGATCTCTCCGTTGGCGTTGGCGACCGCCTTGAGAACTCCCTTACCCAAGAAACGGGCCTTGTCTCCGTCGCGAAGCTCCACGGCCTCATGTTCACCGGTCGAGGCGCCGCTGGGCACGGCCGCCTCGCCCTGAGATCCGTCGGCCAGCGTCACCGCCGCGGCGACGGTGGGAAAGCCGCGGCTGTCGAGGATCTCCTGCGCGCGTACGGATTCGATCTTGGCCATGTCAGAATTTCCCCTTGATCATCTTGTTGCCCGCGTCCACCATGTCCTGCAGACGCTTGGGCGTGTGGGCCTCGGCGTAGACCCGGAACACGGGCTCAGTGCCGGAACTGCGCAGGCCCAGCCAGGAGCCGTCGCGCAGGATGAATTTGAACCCGTCGGACTGGTCGATGCGCCACACCGAGGTGCCGGCCAGCTCCAGGGGCGGCTTGACCTTCAGGCGCTCCTCGAGCTCGATGATGTCGCGCAGGCGGTCCATCTTGCAGTTCAAGCGCACCCCGTGGAAGGCACCAAGCTTCTTGAACAGGCGGTCGCGCACCGCGGACAGCGGCTTGCGCTCGTAGGCGACGAGTTCGAGCATCAGCACGCAGGCGAGTATCCCGTCCTTCTCCGGGACGTGTCCCCGCATCGACAGCCCGCCCGACTCCTCGCCCGCCAGCAGGAACGGGCCCGAGCGTAGCAGCTCGCCCAGGAACTTAAAGCCCACCGGTGTCTCGCGCGTCTCCGAGCCGTGGGACTTGGCCACCGCGTCGACGAAGTGAGACGTCATCACCGAGCGCGCGGCCTTGCCCTTGAGCCCCCGGTTGACGACGAGGTGCTCGTAGGTCAGGGCCACGATCTCGTTGGGCGCGATCCAAGACCCGTCGGAGTCGAGCACGCCGAAGCGGTCGCCGTCGCCGTCGCAGGCCAGGCCCAAAGAAAAGCGCCCCTTCTTGACCTGCTCGGAGAGCCCCGCCATGGACTCGGGCGTGGGCTCGGGAGAGATGCCTCCGAAAAGGACGTCGCGGTCCTCGTGGCGAGCGGCGACTTCCACGCCCAGACGCTCCTCGAGGAACGCGCGCAGATACAGGCGGGCGGAGCCGTGCATCGCGTCGATGGCAACTTTCAGCTTGGCCTTCTTGATGGTCTTGACGTCGAGCAGGCTTTCGAGCTGATCAAAGTAGGACTCGCGGAAATCGACGGTCTCGGTCCAAGACTCCTTGGCGGCGCGCTCGTCGGTCATGGCCTTGATGGCGTGGTCGCCAAGCAGCTCGACGCGGCGCTCCAGGTCGTCGGTGATCGCGGGAGAAGCCGAGCCGCCCCAATAGGGCATCCACTTCAAGCCATTGTACTGGCCGGGGTTGTGCGAGGCGGTGATCATCACCCCTCCCACCGCTTTATTGGCAAGCACGGCCCAGGCCACCGCCGGCGTGGGCAAATCGGCCTTCGACAACAAGGTCCGGATGCCGTCGTTGGCGAATACCGCCGCCACTTCGTGAGCGAAATCCTCCGATTGGAAGCGCGTGTCGTAGCCGACGATGACCGTGGGCACGCGGCTGGGCGCGGCACCGGCCAGGAACTGGCGGTACTCGTCGCTGTTGTAGCCGATCTCGGGGCTTTCCTTCACGCAGCCCGAGACGCCATGCGCGACCTTCCGGACGTTCTGGAAGGTAAAATCGTCCGACACGATGCCGCGCCATCCTGATGTACCGAATCTTATCATGGGCGGCATATTAGGATAAGCGCGGTCAAACGTCAACTGGCCTGTTGGCGGCCGAGTATACAGGTCTTTAGACCTACTAATTAATAGGCCTTTAGTCCTATGGCGAGACCCCCGCTTCGGGGTTATGCTGTGACTATGAATGTCAAAACCCCCTCGCTTGCCGCCGCCCTCCTCCTGACGGCCGCCGCCGCCGGGGCGGAGATCCAGCCGAACCCTTTTGAGACGCTGGGCGCCTACGACGTTCCCGGGCAATGGGCGAGTAAGGACTGCCAGCACGTCCCCTGCGCCCGGGCCGATGCCCCTCAAACCGCGAAGGCCGCGCCGGAGTTGCCCCCCGCGAAATCGGCGACTATCGCCGCCGATGCGCCGGTTTACGGTTCGCCTCGTCCCGGCCTGGAAGAGGGCGAGAAAATCGCCAACCTCATGGCGAGCATGAACGGCTCCGAGGCAGCCGCTCCGCGCCAGCTCGCCGCTAACGCCGACTCCAGCCCGGTTCCCAACGCGACAACGGTCGTTCACGTCGGCGGAGACCAAGCTCGCATAAACAGCGGCGTGTTCACCTTCCTGCAGACCCGAATTGCGGCGGAGCAGATGGAAGCGCACCGCAATGAGATAAACACTCCGGGCAATGGGTTCGCCGTTCCCGGCCAAATCATCAATCCCAACGCAGGCACCTCCAACTTCACCGGCCGGCCCACGCGCACCGTAAGCAATACCAAGGAATAACACTGGGCCTATGGGCCTAGGCCCCGCCGGGCCCTAGGACACTGAGCAAGCCGCGTCCTTCCCCGTATAATGAGGGTAGAAGGCCCCATGAGAACCCCGCTTCTGGCGACGCTCCTGATATTGACGGCCCTTAACACGGCCGCGAAGCCCGGCGCGTTTTCAACGTTCGTCGGCGATCCTCTGACGGATCACATCAAGAAGGAGCTCACACGGGGCCAGGGACAGATCACCGGCAGCAGCCTCGACGCCTCGGGCCGAACCATCCCGCTCAAGATCGTCGATCCGCTCGCCGCTTCGCTCAGGGAAGCTCCTCTGCGCGACGCCGTGGCCGACACGAAGACCCCGCTCAATGGCCTGAAACCGGCCTCGGGCCTGGAAGTCAAAGCGTCCAAGAAACGCGTAACCGAGAAGCCTTTGCGCGCGCCGAAGGCGCAGCTCATTAAAATATCCGATCAGAAACAGTGGGAGCGCAAGTAGCCTTGTTCTCGAGGATCTTCGCCTCGGTCCTCTCGCTGCTGCTCGTCACCGGCCCCACCCCTCTCGCAGCCCAAACCATTACCCGCACCGTCCTTCCGGGCATGACCCTGGCGCCGACCGTAGCGACGATACCCAGCAGCCCGGCGCTGGCTCCTTCGTCCATCAACGCGACTATTCTCGCTCCGAGCGTGATAATCGCCGCTCCGGCACCTCTCGCCGCGCCCGCGCCCGCACCCGCTCCCACGCTCTCTCCAGCGGCCCCGAAAGCCGCGCTGGCCGCAATCGCTTCGCCCGAGACCAGCGCCAAAGAGAAGTCCAACGAGCTCGACGCGATGTTCGAGAACTCTCGGTTCATGGCCACTGAGATCGTGGTCGGGCCAAAGACGTTCGAACCCGCCACGAAGGAAGACAGGCAGATCGTCGGATATCTCAAAGGCATGAGCGGCGATGATCAACGGAAAAAAAACATACTGCAGGCTTTCACGCGCACTCCTGATTCGGCAATCCTGGCCGTCTTAGACTCGCCGGTCAATCCCGAGTACATGGCCCAGGCTCACTCCAAGGCGTACTCGGCGTATCGCGCCAAGCTCAATAATAAACTGGAGACAATCAAGGCGGCCCTTCCTGAGATTTTAAAGAAACAATTCGAATCCACGCTCTCGCGCTACCCGCACTCCTCTGCCGAAAGCAACGAATTGACGACTTACTCGATCCCCCGCGGCCTTGAGTTTTGGGCTGACTTCGTCAGCTCCGAGGATTTCAACACGCGCGTGGCCGCTTCGGCTTTCCTAAACAGCCGAGAGTCCGCCGAGGACGCCGCCAACCGTATCGTGAAGGGCATGATCTCTCCGCTACGCCATGAAAGCCGCGTCCTCAACGAGTCCACGCTGACCCCTCCGGAAAGGACCGCCGTGACGCGCCTCGCCAAGGCGCAGATGCTCAACGTCGGCCGCTGGGGTCGGTACATGCACGTCGGCGGAGGCAACGCGTTCTTCATCTTAAAGGATCTTTTTTCCGCGGCCTCGCAGCTCACTGACCCGGCGCTGCTCGCGCGCTTCGGCCGAGTCATCCGTTTTTTGGCCGTGACGGGCATCGGGGTTATCAACGACCAGGGTCAAGGCTCTGAAGCCTATTACACCCCCATGGGCGATGAGATGGCCTACGTCATGCCCAGCCGAGGCAATCTCGACACCACAGCGCACGAGCTCAACCACGCGCGGTTCGACCGTTTCGTTAAGCGCCTGACATCGTGGAGCAAAGCCAAGGGCTACGCCCTACCGTACGAGATCGACGGTCCGACGAACGGGTATCCCGGCTTAGGCGCCTTCGAGAACCTGTTAGACGAGCTTAATTCCTGGCGCATAGGCGAGAGCTTCAGCGATAAGATCAGCGACTCCAAAATCCTGCAGATTTTGCACCGCAGCTACGGTTCGCAGGTCGGCTTGGAGAACGCTCAGCTTTTCTCCGAAACCTGGACACCGGCGGCCGTAGCCGGACAATCGGTGCCGCGCCTGATGCTCGACCGCACGCGCGCGCTCAATGGAGTCAAGGACGCGGAATTGGACAGCTTCGGGCGCGACGCCCTCAAGAGCGGCGACGTCGTCAAGGCGCACAATGTCCTAAGGCTTATCATCGCGCGCCATCCAGATCTCAAGACGCTTCCCACCGAGCGCAAGGCTTTGATCGAGAAGTTTGTCCGGCACTCCAATGAGGACGTCGCCGCGGAAGCGCGTCATATCCTTAAAAAAAGGGCGAAACAGGTCGACGAGGACGACGACGATATCTCCGACAAGATCGACTCCATCGTCAGTCGAAAGACCTCGCGATCCGTCAAAGAAAAAGAGCTTTTGAATGTCCTCGGCTACGCCCTCAAGGCTGACGAGAAAAACCATCCCGGCCGTCAAGAATACGCCGTCGTGTTGCTCCAGTACGTTTTTAAGCGCTGGGGCTGGGAGCCCATCCGCGAGAACGGCCGCACGAATCGGTCGCCTCGGCCCGGACACGTCTTCTTCGCAAAAGCGATCGACGATCTCCTGGCCAGAGGCATGTTCGATGAGACCTCAGGTCAATATCGCCTTGACCTCGTCAACCTGCTCGTCGCCTACACTTATCCCCAGGAACTTCCCAAACTGCATCGGCGCCTTCTGCAGGTGATCTCCCGGCCGCATGCGAATAAAAACGACTTATGGCTTGCGCGCATGTTTCTCTCCCCCGAGAGCGAAGTGTCCCGGACACACGTCGCCTGGGGCGACGACACGGCCCGCGCCGTTCAAAATGACAAGAGGCCCGTCTGGTCGGCTCTTGAGTACGCCGGAGAATTTTACAGGACCGGCCTCAACTATACTCTGCCTGGAGCCACGTGGGGCCGATCCCCGAAAGTCCGCCTCGACACAGACACTCGAGCCGCCACGGAGAAAGCGCTTCAACGGATGACAGAGCTTCAACGCGACCGCTATGGAAGAGCGGTCAGTCATTTAAGCTTCATGCTGGCCCACAAAAGCCAAGAAGTTCGGTCGTCCGCGCGGTACGCGGCCGCCGCGTATCCCGGCTATATAATCGGACTCGAGGAGTCGATCCTGGCGGGTTTGACCTTGCCGGCCTCAGCCCAGCGCATGGAGTTGGTGAGCCTCGTCGCCATGACCGACAAAGGCTTCCTGCCGAAGGTGGAGGATTTTCTCGATGGTTCCTTCACTCCGACGGCGGAGGAAGCCGAGATGCTCGCTCTCCGGCGCTGACATCCTCGCCTAAGCGCACCAACACGGAATACTTGAACAGATCGCCGAATACCCCGCCCGGCGCCCAGGAGAAATCAGCCTCGAGTCCTCGCCAAGCCGCGCCGAAGCCGAGCGAGGCTCCCGCCAAGATGCCCTCATCCGAACGGCCGGTCCTGTAGCCGGCGCGAACCGAGGCGGTCAAGCCGCGCATCGCCGCCCAGCGCCGCTCGACGCCGAAGCCGAGCGAGGCGGCGTCCTGTTTAGGAAGGTCGAGCTCGGAGGTCGCCAGCCAGCCTTCGCGCGGGCGCAGCGCGAGACCGAGATAATAGACCGTGGGTAGAGGATCGGCGACGGCGGCATACTTCAAGGAGCCGCCAAATCCGCGCACGCCGGCGCCGGCGGACGAGCGTTCCCCCCTCCACAACGCGCCGCCGTCCCAGGTCAGCGCCGAGGCGCGCGAGGAGTCGATGGAAGAATCCACGAATTTGGCGCTGCCGCCGAACGACAATCGCGTTCCGGGCGCGGAAAGAGCGTAGGACAAAGCGTACGCGCGGTCGGCGGCGCCGAACTTGCCGCTCGGCTCGTCGGTCTCGACTAAGCCGCGGCGCTGGATATCGGAGGTGGCCAAGCTGTACACCGACAGCGCGGTTACGCCGTAGGCGTTGGCCCTCAGCGGCGAGTCGCGCCAGGACAGCACCGGAATCGCCAGAATCGCCGCGTCATAGGACATTCCCTCGAAGCGCGACTCATGCGAACCCGCCGCTTCCGCTTTTTCCAACAAGGCCAGACCCGCCGGATTGTACCAGGCCGCGTAGGCGTCGTCGGCCGCGCCGGCGAAGGCCTCGCCCATCGCCGAGCCTCGCGCGCCGGGCGCCAGACGCAGAAAGACTCCCGCCGCCGTTCCCCGCGAGGCGACGTCCGCGCGCGCGGCCGCGGCCAGCGCTGCGATCGTCAAGGCGGCAAGTATCGCGCGCCTCATTTGATCACCGCCATCTTGAAGCTCTTGCGCTTGGAGCCGACTACGACCTGGCCGATGTAGACGCCGCTGGCCACGTCGGCGCCGCCGTCGTTGCGCCCGTCCCAACCCGAGTAGTACGTCTGGCCGCCGGCCAAAGTGCCCAGGTCGATGGTGCGCACCAGACCGCCCAGCACGTCGTAGATCCGAAACTTGGCCTCGCCGGACAGATCCCGCGGCACCGAGACCCGCACCATGGTCCCGCGCACGCTTTGCACGCCGGCGCCGTGGATCGTGGTCACCGTCTTGACCTGGAGATCGAAGGGGTTGGGAAAGTTGTAGGCGTCGAGCTCTCCGGAATAGGCCGAGCCGCCGATGGCGCCGGCGGCCGAGGCCAGGAGCACGAACGTCGAGAAGTGACCGACGCTCAGCGACAGCGAGCGCGCCGTCGAGTTCAGCGCCGGTCTTCCGCCGAACGCGTCGGGCTGGAGGACGAACTGCCCGGAACCGGGGTTGTACCAGTAGACGTTGAGAGTCGACGGGTCGGCGACCGCGCTCGAGTAGACCAGCGTCAGCCGCGCGGGCCGCGCGAGAGTCGAGGGCACGCCGGCGGGCAGTTCTATCTCATAGAAGTCGCTGCGCGCGGGCAGCCCCGCGGGCAAAGCCGCGGCCGCCGCGCGCAAAGTACCGGGCAGACCCGCCGTGCCTAAAGCCGTGGGCGCTCGCCGCAAAGTCACCACCACCGCCGAGGACGAGCCTACCAGGAACGCTCCGCGCGGCAGGCTCACCCGCCCAGCGTCGCCTTCGACCAATAAGGACCCGCCCAGCGCGTTGGCCACCACCGCTCGGTGCGTTCCCGTCTCGCCGATAAAGAAGGAGGCCGTGGCCGAGGCGATGAGCTCGCGCGCCGACGGATCGGCCGCGTCGTAGTCGAGCCCGGCCGCGGGCGCCCGCGCGCGCAAAGTGAAGCTCGACTCGCCCACGCCGGGATCGTAGTCGACGCTGACCTTGCGCCGGTCCTCCGACAGACGCCAGCCCGACAGCGTTCCCGTCGCCGAGACCGTCGACACGATGCGCGAGGCGACGTCGTCGATGGGCAGCCGCGCGCGCAGCGGCCGGCTGAACAGGAAGTCGACGCGGAAACGCGTCTCCGTCTTATATGCCCGCGCGGTCACCGTCGGCGCGGGCGGACGCACCACCAAGTCCAGCGCGCGGACCTCCGCCGAGCTCGTCAAGACGACGGCCGCGGCCTCATCCGGCGCGGTGGCCTCGTCGCCCTCGGTCAGCACCAAGAGCCGGTAGGACCGCCCCGCGCGCAAGCCGCCGATCTTGTAGCCGCTGACCGAGCGCGCCGATGTGTCGCGCGTGAGTGCGCCGTAGATGAACTCCGATAGATCGGGCGTGACCGCGGCCACCGCGCGCGCCTCGGAGTCGGGAACCGCCGAGCCGTCGGGCAGACGCAGCGAACCCGCCACCGCCCCTCCTCCGCCGAGAGTGAGCACGCCCAGGTCGGCCAAAGCCGTGGACAGGATCACCGTTCGAGTCAGATTCGCCTGCCCCACCGCCGTCACGGTCAACACATACGTGCCCGTCGACAGAGAGGCAATCGTGAAGCGCCCGTCGGGACCGCTGCGCATCGCCAGATCGGCCAGAGGATCGTCGGCCGGCGGCACGCCCGATCTTTGGAGGAACAGGGCCGCGCCCGGCGCCTGTGCGGCCCCCGCTCCCAGCGCGCAGACCAGCGGCAGCCCGTCGCCGGAGACAACGCGCCCGATCACAGCACCCGCCGCCGGCGCCAGCGCGAAGTCGAGGACCGCGCCGCTGGACACGTCGACGGAGACCACGCGCTTGGACTCGTAAGGCGGGACGGGATCGCCCGAATCCGCCGCGTCGCGGGGTGCTGCGGTGATATCGTACCAGCGCAGCGACGGGTTCAACCCGCGCAGCAGATAGCGTCCCGCCGCGTCGGTGACCGCCGTCGCCGACGCCAGACCCGCCGCGCGCAAAGTCGGACGCGCGCTCACACGCACTCCTTCCAGGGGAAGGCCCGTGCCCGCGGCAGTCAAGCTCCCGGAAACCGCCGCTCCGGAGAAAAGCGGCACCACACCGAGGTCCGCGGCTTGTCCCGCGCCCACGATCACGCCGGACAGGCGAGCCGGCGCGAAGACCATGGCACCCGGAGCCGCGCTGGCGGGGGCCGCGAACTCCACGTCGTAAGTCCCGGGCAGCAGGCCCGAGATCGTCACGCGGCCCTCGGAGTCGACAATCGAGCCGTCGGCGGCGGCGCGGGCCTCGAAGACGCCGAAATCGGCGTAAGGGACAGGGACCGCGCGCGCGCTGAAGCCGGGCGGCAGAAGGAACGCGTTGTCGCGGGACACCAAAACCGTCTCCTCGGAACCGTCCGAGGACGTCCTGACCAAAGACAACCGCGCGCGGATCGTCGCCGCGGCCGTCAATGCCGCGTCGCGGCCGTCGACGTCGGAGCCCGCAACCACGACCGCGGCCGGGCGCGCGGTCCAGGCCGTGGGCTCGCCCAGATCCGTCACGCTCAAACGGTAGCGGCCGTCGGGAACGCCGTCGATGGTGTAGGCCGTGCCGGCGAAGCCGCAGGGGATGTCGACGGAACGGACCTCGGTTCCGGTCTCATCGTACAGCGCTACGCGCAGCGGCCGCCCGGCGGCCAGGCCCGCAGGCGCGGACACGCTGCCCGAGACGCGCCGTCCGCGCGTCAGCTGCAGCGACGCGCTCGCCGCAGAGGTGGACACGCTGACCAAGGTCCGCGCCTCGCTGACTTCTGGTCCATTGTCGGGATTGTCGTCGAACTCGCCGGGCACGCGCAGCCAGTACAGGCCGGGCGAGACCCCGGCGAAGGAGAAGCGTCCGTCGGCGGCGACCTGCGCGACGTAGGCGACCGACGCCGCCGGCGCCGTAGACGTCGCGGGCGCTGCGCACAGGCCCGAGGCCGTGCCCGTCGCCCGGCGCAGCTGCGCGGGCGTCTCATCGTAAGGCAGCAGCTCCGCCCTCAGCGCCGAGCTCGCCAGGGGATCGCCCGAGCCGAGAAGGCAGAAGGAGACGTTCGGCGCCTGCATCAGCACACCCGCCACAGAGCTGACCGCCACCGTCACCGCCTCTGCCGCGTTCGTGCGCGCGGAGAAAGCCAATTGTCCGGAGAAGGAGACCGCGCCGGTCACCGCGAACGTCGAACCTGACAGATCGAGCGTCAGGGCCGCGGTCGTGCCGTCGGCCAGCGCCGCGCGCGCCCGAGCCAAGCCGCCGGTCGGCGCGAACAAGGCGGAGGCGCGCACCGGCCCGGGAGGCAGGGCGGGCGAAAACGCTGTGACGCTCGAGCAGTTCATGATCAAGAAGGCGCCGGTGACGCTCGAGTACTGCGTGCGGGACGAACTGGGCGTCGGGGCCATCGCGGTCGCGTCGCCGAAGACAATCGGCGCCGAGCCTTCCGGTTCCAGACTCAGCCCCAGGGAGCGATAGGACGTCGTCGAGCGGCAGGCGCCGCCGGCCAAAGGCGGCAGCGCGATCTCAAGCCTCAGACGCGCATCGAGCTTGCTCAGCGTCAAGGCCGCGGCCGCCGATCCTCCGGCCGTCACCGTCGCCGTAGCGCCCTGAGGAGGCTGCAGCCCGAAGCCGGGAAGGAACGTGCGCAGGACGTAGTCGCCGGCGTCAAGACCCGTGATCGCAAACGTCGCCGAGCTCAGCGACGCGTCCGTTCCCAGGCGCACGCGCGCCGCCGCACGGTCTAAGCGGCCGACGGCCAGCGCCTCGACTTCCACCTCGTAGCTGCCCGCCGGGCAAGACGCCGGCGCGCCGCCGGACGAGGGGAAGCACTGCGCCGCTTGCCGCGTGTCGCCGATCGCAGACACCGAGCCGGTGATGCGCGCTCCGAGCCCCGGCGCCAGGTTCAAACTGACGTCGGCGCCGCCGATGATCAGGATCGTCGTCGAGGACGTGGTGAAGCCGGGCGCGCGCGCGACCACCGTCCAGCTGCCCGGGTCCAAGCCGTACAGCGCGTAAGCGCCGCTGGAAGGGCCCGAGAGCGGCGGGATCGACGAGACGAAAACGCCGCCGTAAACCGAAGGCTCGGCGTCGCCGAAGCGCCGCGCGGACACCGTCGCCCAGGTCCCGAAGCTCACCGTCGAAGGCAGGACGACGAAGCCGAAGACGTTGGCTTTTTTCTCGAAAGGCAGCACCAGGTCCGCGCCGCCGCCGGCGGGCACGGTCACCCCCGCGATCCGCGTCGACAGGCGCAGATCGGGCACGTCGACGTCCAGGTCGTAAACGCCCGGCAAGGCGGAAACCACGCTCCACGTGCTGGCCGAGCGGCCGAACAAAGGCCCGCCGTCATCGGAACTGGCCGCGCCCGAGGACAGGCGCAAAGTGCCCGAGAAAACGGCCGTGCCGTCGGGCGCGCGGCCGATGAAACCGCCCAAGGCGTCGCGCGGAGACGGAACGGGAGCCAAAAGCGCCACTCGCAAATACGCGGTCGCCGGCAGCGCGAGCGTGCCGACGTCCTTCAGCGGATCGGCCGCGGCGGCGACCGCGACGGCGGTAGACAAGGTCAACAGACGGCCGAGAACCACGACCTCGGTCGTCACGCTCAGCGCGTAAGGCTGCCCCGCTTTGAGTCCGCGAAGCTCGAAGTAGCCCGTCGACGACGCCACGGCCCAACGGCCGTCGCCCGCCCCGGCGCGCACCTGCGCGCCCGCGCCGCGCGCGCCCAAGCGCCCGGCGTATCCGGCCGTGGGCGGGACCACGATCTCAAGCGAGCGGTCGTCGAGAGCGCCGCCGCCGGCGAGCAGACGCACCGCGTAGCGTCCCGGGGGCGCGTAGCGCGGCGGGAACTGCGAGCGGTCCGTCCCGTCCCAGCTCAGCGCGACGGGCCGCGCGGGGTCGCCCGGGCCCGTCGCCGTGAACACCGGCGAGGAGAAAGCGACCGGGTCGGCCGAGACGATCGCTCGCCAAGTCAGCTCCGAGTCCGAGAGCGTGAAGCGGATGTATGCCGCGCTGGCTCCCGGGTCCGCGGCGGACAGCGTCGCGCTGGTGGCGCCCGGCACGGGCGTCCCCGTGTCGACTGAGACGGCGCCGAAGGACGGCGCGGTCGCGCGCAGACGGACGGCGCGCACGGCTTCCACGAAGATCGGCGCGAACGTGGAGCCGGAGAAGGTGGCAGTGGCGCGCAGCACCAACTCGGCGGGCGCGTCGGTGGAGGTGCGGATCGAGAAGGAGGGCGAAGCGCCCGCGGCCAGGCCCGTCGACAAGTAGATCGAGGAAATCGGCGTGCTGAAGGCGTTGAAGAACTCGGCGCTTGCGTCTTTGACGAGCGCGCCTGCCGTCTGCGCCGACAAGGACAGCCCCACGGTCCCAGACGACAGCCCCAGCGCCGGGTTTCCGCACAGGTCGGTGACCACCAGCTGCATGGTGGCCGACGCCGTCAAGCGCGTCAGCGACAGCGGCGAGGGATCGGCGAAGGCGAGGAAATGGGTCGTTCCCGCAAGCAGCGTCATCACCGGCGCCGAGGAGATCGCAAGAAGCGTTCCCGATCCGTCTCCGCGCGTCATCACCGAGAAAGACTGCTCCCCGCGCCCGGACGGCCCGAACGGAGGCCGTCCGCGGTAAGTCAGCACGATGCGCTGGCCGGCCGCGTAAGTCTGCGCGGCGTTCGTGGCCACCGACAGCGTCAGCCAGCCCGCGGACACCGACGCTCCGGACGTCGAGGGGACATGCCAATAATCCGACGGGGGCGGATATTGGCTGGTCGCTCCCAGCGGCAGGCTCCAGCCCTCGGGCGGGCGCACGGACACAGCGCCTCCTTGTCCGATGCCGGCGGCCCCGACGGTGAGCGTCACCGTCGAAATGATCTCCGTGCAGCCCGGCGCCGAGGCGGGCAGGACCCCGGCCGTGCCCTGGCCGTCCTTGGCCCCAAAAGCCAGCATCCCGCGATCGAAGGTGAAGGTGCTCGTCACCTGAATCTGCAGGCCGCTGGGATTTTCCACGCGCGCCGTGAGGAGGATATGATGACCGTCGGTGAAGGCCGCGTCGACGGCCGCCCGGAACCAGGTCGTGCCCGGCGCCAACGGCGCGCCGAGCGTGGCGGTGGTAAAGACGGGAGAACCCGACAAGAAAGACTGCGTGGTCCAATTGAAATGCAGGCCCGCCTCGATGTCGCGCAGGTCCACTAGCACGCGCTCCACCGACGAGTCGTCGGTCGCAAATCCCGAGACCCCGCCTCCGAGCGTGGCCACCCTTGAGCTGTTGGGAACGTAGCCGCCCAAGATGGGCGTCGACGCGCTCGGCGGCGAGACGCCGAACACCGCGCTGGTTCCAGAGATCACGCCCGGGTTCGTCACGTCCGTCGCCGACAGCGTGAACAGCCCCGTCGAGTAGGATACGATGCCGGAGAAAACGCGCTGCCCCCCCGCCAAGGCCGCGGCAGCGGGCAGCGACGCCGAGGAGGCGGACATCGACAGCGCGACCGTGTCGGCCGCCGTCGAGATCAAGTTCCAGAATGCGTCCACGGCGCGCACGGTCGCCGTAAACGGAACTCCCCGCACGCGCGCCGAGGCCGAGCCGTTCTTGCCCGACACGGAGCCGGGCCAAGCGCTTTCGCCGGTCACCAACACCTGCAGACGAACCAACGAGTTGGGATTCACCGAGAGGGTGGCAGTCGACGTCGCAAACGGCGTCGAGGCCGTGAGCATGGTGGCCCTCGGCGAGGGCTCGGCCGTGCGCGCAATCATGGTGAAGCTCGTCGCCCCCTGAACGAGGGGATGAGGCGCGTCGATGACCGCGCCGGCATCGTCGCTGGTCAGCGTGACGGTCGCCACCGCCGTCGTCACCGGCTCAAAGCGCGAGGAGACGACTTGAACCCCCACCGTGATCGCCACGCCCGCCGTGGAGATCTCCGGTATTCCGGTCTTGCCGGGAGAGACGCCGGGCGTGAAGGTTTCTCCAGGCAGGAGAATCAGGAGCTGCGGCGTGAAGTCCCAATTGACGTTGCCGCCCGCGTTGACGTTGGTCCCATCATCCGCGTTGACGGTGAGTCCGCCGCTCGCGTCGCAGTCCGAGACCATGGTCCGGGTCACGCTGGACACGCCGACGACGTTCAGGAACCAGGGCACGCCTGAATTCATCGACGCCAACCGCTGCCAGGCGCCGCTCGAGCCTCCGATATGCAAGTCGTCGACGCGGAGGGTCGCGCCGCCGGCGACGGCGATCGTGCTGCCTGCGAGCGCGTCGGTCAGCGTTTGGACCGTGGCCGAGGTGAGGAAGGCGGCGCTTGAGACCTCCACGCTCAAGCCGTGGAAGGAGCCTCCGCCCAGGAACGACACGGTCTGATAGGGGTAGGCGAAATAGGCGCCGTTGAGCGTGACGGTGCTGCTCTGGCCTTGAAACGCCGCGGCCGACGATATGCGGATGTGTCCGGCGATCGAATGGGTCGAGGCACCCGCCAGGAACTGTCCGGCGTTGACCGTGAAATCTCCCCGAATCGCCAGGGAAGAGGCCGCGCTCACCGTGCCGGTTCCAGAGGCGATCAAGTTCCACAGCGTCGTTGCGGGCAGCAGGCTCAGGATCTGGGTGGACGCGCCGGTCAGGCGCACGGTGCCAGTCGACGCCGCGCCGAAGTCGATCGCGCCGCCGGTTTGGATCAAATTGCCGCCGACCGAGATGGTGCGCGCGCCCTGCGGACGCAGCGTGCCGTCCGCGAGGATCAGCGAGCCGGACACGTTGAGATCCGGGACACGGAACACCTCGGTCGGAGAACTCAGCGACACCAGGACGTTGCCGAAGGTATTCGTCGAGATGGCCGCGCCGCGCGCCAGGCCCGTGCCCTGAAACACCAGCCATGAGTCGGCGGCGTTGCCGGCGTAGAACCAGTTGGCGCCGGAGGCGGGGACGAGATCGCTGCCTCGGAAGGTGATCGTCGATCCGCCCGCGGCGTTGAGCACGACAGCGCCCTGCTGCGGGATGAAGCCGTTGCCCGGGCCGTCGACCAGCAGGGACCCTTGAAGCGCGGCGATCTTGCCCGTCGCCAAAGTCAGCTTGGCGTTGACCACGGAGCCGGAGACGACGGTGATCGTGGACGTCGGCGTCCAACTCACGGAATGCTGCTGAGGGACGGATAGATAATTGGCTCCGACCGTGCTCCAGGAGTCTCCGGCGATGTTCAAAGCGCGCGCGGTTCCATCGAAAGTCCGACCCGCGTTGATTCTGAAGTTGCCCCAACTGGCATTGACGATCAGGCGCACGCCGGCGGGATCGGCGTTGTCGATCACCACGGAATCGAGGACCGAGAAGGACACGCTCTGCGTGGACACCGCGGCGAAGGTCACCGTCGAGCCGATCGCCGCCGGCACGCCCCCGCTCTTGTTGAGCATGTCGCCGCGGATGGTCAGCGCCCGCCCCGGGAAGCTCAAGGCGCCGCGGTGCCACTCGAGCTCGCGCGTCGTAGATAGACCGCTTGCGATCGTCACGCCCGTAGCGCTCGAGGAGATGAACGCCCCGAAGGAGCTCGATGACCGCTGCACCACTGTCTGGGCGAGCACGCCGTCGAAGACGACGCGGCTGGTCCCGCCCAGGACGGTTCCGCCCGTCTCGATCCAGGCCCCGCGCACGGTCACGCTCGCCGCAGATAGATCGAGCGTTCCCGACGCCACCGTCAGCGTCGAGGCGGCGATGATGGCCGTGGAGAAGACCACCTTGCCCGACTGCATGTTCACGGCCATATAGTCGAACGCACCGCCTCCGGCGAGGATCGAGACGGTGCTCCCCACGGCCGAGGCGAACGTCACAGTCGAGCGCCCGAGATAGACACTCCCCGCCGCCGACCAGTTTCCGCCCACGCTCAATGCAGTGGAGCTGGCGCGAAGCACGGCGGCGGGATCGACCGTCAACCCCCCGGTCAGGGAGAACGACGACCCCGCCGCCGTGGACAGCGTCAGCCCCCCCGCGCTCGTGTTGGAGACGCGCAGGGAGCCCAAAGATCCGTTGAATTTCGTCCAAGTCTGCGTCGAGGCGCCGTACGCCTCGGTCCAATGGCCCGTGGAAGCCGACACCCCTCCCGCTCCCGTAAACGGGCCGTCGCCGCTCAAACGCAAAACGCCCGTCGACAAGGCGAGTTCGGCCGACGCCCCCACGTGCACGCGCCCCGTCGTCGTCAAAAATCCCGACACCGTCGCCGTGGCGGGCGTCGCCGCGCCGATGATGAGCCNNCGCGCCGATGATGAGCAGTGCTGCCGAAGCGTCGAAGAAGCTCGCGTCGGCCGCGCCGCCGGCGCCGACCAGCGCGATCGTCGAGATCGACAAATCCAGCCGCCCGCCGGTCTGCGTCAGCGCGCCGTCGACACGCAGGCTGAGGTCGGCTCCGGCGGTGATGGTACCCGAAGCCATGTCAAAGCTTCCCGCCACACTCAACGAGGAGATCATCACCACCGTCGTCGAGAACTGCGGCAGGATGGTCATGCTGCCGGCCGTCACGCCCCAGTCCCAAGTGCAGGTCCTCGCCGTTTCGGACGTCCCGAAAACCAAGCGGCCGCCGAGTGGAACCGTGCGGCCGCTCCAGTTCAACGGATTCGAGGCCAAGTCGTCCCCGCCCAAACGCGTCCAGTGCTGGGGATCGAGGAAAATCGTCCCGGCCGATCCGACGACTCCGGAGGCGGTTCCGCCAGCGCCCAAGGAGCCGCCGGTCGCGCGGACCGTCAGTTGGGAGGACATCGTCGCGTAGGCCTGCTCGCGAATCCATAGGCGTCCGCCTCCTCCTCCGCCGCCGCCGAAATTGACCGCGCCTCCCCCCGCTCCGCCGCGGGCCGACACCGTGCCGCTGCCGAGCAGGACCGCGACGTCGATGACGACCGAGCCTCCCGCGCCGCCGCCGCCACCTTCGTTGCCGACGGCGGCGCCATCGGCGCCGTCGGCGTCGACCAATCCATTAAGCGTCGCCGTGGAGGCTTGAAGGATCAAGAAGCCCCCGCCAGCGCCGCCGTTGGCCGACGGCGAGCCGCCACCGCCGGAGCCGCTGTCGGACGGGAATATCGCGTCGAAGCCCGCGCCCCCGGCGGATCCCCCGCCGCCTCCTCCTCCCGCTCCGCCGTGGCCGCCGCCGCCGCCGCCGGTGCCCGCCGAGCCCGCGCCGCCGCCGCCCGTGCCCGCGCCGATCACCGCGCCGACGCCGCCGGCGTAGCCGGTGCCGCGCACGCTGATCGTCGAGCCGGCGGGCAAATCAAATGAGCCCGAGGCCGCCAGCCTCAAGACCGGAGCCACCGCTCCGGCGCCGGTCGTGGGTGAGACCGTAAACAGAACGCTTGTTCCGGCAGACAAAGAGATGTCGGCCGCCGTAACGGCCGCGGTTGACGCGACCTGCAAACCCGCGCCGTTCTGCAGAAGCACGGCCCCGCTCACCGCCAAGCCGGTGGACAGCTGAAGGATGGCGACCGGCGTCACGCCGATGGAGCCCAAGGTCAACGAGGCGGCGCTCAACGCGGCATCGGTCGAATAGGCCACGACCGTCCCGGACGGGATGGTCACCGCGTCGGCGCCGGTGGGCACCTGGGCAGGCGACCAGTTGGCGGAAACCTTCCAGTCGCCCGACGCTCCGCCGCTCCACGTGATCGCGACCGCGCGCGCCTTGTGCGCGCAGGACAGCAGCAGCGCGGCAGCCAGGAGCGCTCGTCTCACCAGGCCCACCTCACGCCGGCCAGGGCGGTCGTGGCCTCATACGCGTACCTGTAAAAATGCTCGAAGCGCTGATTCGAGGAGGCGCTGGCGCGCTCTAAGGTGAACAGCACGCTGAAGCGTCGCGCCATGGGATAGGTCAGCGTCGATGAGAGCGTCCACTCCGTCGTGTACAGCGAGCCGCCGCCATAGACGCCCGTGCCGTCCTGGGCGGAGCGGGCCAAATAGGAGCGCTTGCGCCAGCCGAGGCCGAGGTCGAGGCTCACCGGCTCGCGCGTCGGGCCGAAGAGGACCTTGATCGCGGGCGCAACGGAGAGCTCGTTGTAATCGTAGAAGCGCGCGAGAAATTTCCCCCGGGACGCGTCATAGCCGTTCTGGTTGGAGTTCATGAAGCCCGCGCGCACGTTCAGAGAGGCCAGAGCCCGGAGATCGGCGTTCCACTCATGGGGCATGCGCGCGGCCAAAGTCGCCGTCGTCAACAGGTCCTCGCGGGCGGCGTCGTCGAATTGTCCGGCGTCGTTGACGACCTTCTGGCTCGAGTAGCGCGACCAGACGCTGGAAAAGCCGGCGTCCAAGCGCAGGCGTTCGCCGACGGGCAAATCCCAGGCCAAGCCCAGGCGCAGCCCGCTGCGGTCGAGCACGCTGTCTCCGACCAGCTCGCGTGCGATGGGCTGTCCCGCGAACTGGAGCGCGGCTTGGGATTCGAGGCTGGTGTAGTTGGGATAGGCGGCGTCGAACCAGTCCAGCGAGGCGCGCAGGGAGTGCGGCTCGCGCAGGATCAGCTCGGCCTCGCCGCCCACCGTCCACAGGCGCTCGTCGAACAGCCCCCCGCCCCAGGACTCGTCGCGGGTTTCTTTTAGAAAAACGGTCTTGTAGGAGAACCCCGGCTTCAGCCGCCAGCGCGACGAGGGATCGGCCCAGACGGCGCGCGCGCCGACCTTGTGCTCCATGATCTCCTGGGCCGGCGTGGCCGTGCCCAAGACGTCCGTCACGCGCCGCGTGCCTTGGTAGCCCGAGCGCGCCGACGGAAGCAGCGACCAGCTCTCGCTTAAGCGCACGGCCGGCGAGAACACCGCGTCGACGTTGCCCGACAGCGTGCCGCGGCTGCCGCGGAAAGAATGAAGGCCTCCCAGAGCGGTCAGGCCGGCGATGGGGATCCACTCCAGCGCGCGCGCGGGGACCGCGCCGAGGATGAGAAGCGTAGACAAGATGATTCTCACGGCAGCTGCCCCGTGATCACGAGATCGCGCGCCGGCATCACCAGCCGGATGGCGGTCCCGCCGATGGATATCCGCTGTTCATAGCGCCAATCAAGCAGCGCCCGCCGGAAGGCGTTGCCGGAAGTCGCGCCGCCGAACTCGCCGCGGCCGGCCGTGCCGCCTGAAAACTCGACGGCCAAGTCGTCGATGGAGATCGACGTGCCGTCGCCGTAGGACTCCAAGGTCGCGCGCCGCGCCGACGCTCCGTCTGGAAACGACGAATTGATAACGACGACCGGCAAGGCCGCGCCGAGGGCGGCGCCGGTCAGGGGATCGTTGGTCGTGCTGGGCACGGAGTCCGCGTAAGTCTGCAGGTTCGCGCCGGTCCAGCCGCGCTTGAGCGTCCCGTTAACATACAACCCGAAGCGATCGAACAGGGTCTTGTACACCGCGCCGGCCGCGACGTAGGCGTCGCGTGAAGCGTCGAATATCTCGGCGACGTCGTCATTAGGATCGGCATTGGCGTTGACGTTTACTTGATGCCCGCCTGCGGCGCGCTCGACGAGGGCGTCGGTCCCGTTGGAACGCGTCGCCGTATAGGAGGTGAGCGTCCACGCTGTCGGCGCGCCCGCCGAAGCGGCAAGCCCCGCGAACACGGGCTCCAGATTCCGGGGAAGAGCTTGGTCAAAAACCCCGTCCCATGAAAAATAGGACAAGCCGTCTGGCCTGCCGTTGAGCACGACCAGCGCCAGGCGATCGGCAGAAGGGCGCACGACGAACTCCTCGACGCGCACGCGCCGCCCGTCGGCGTCGGTCAGCACCCGGCCCAACTCGTGCTCGCCGCGGCGCGCCTCTCGCGACGCCGCGGCGAAATCGGCCTCTCGGCCGAGCTCGTAGCCGAGCTCGCGGCGCATGGAGGACAGAAAATCGAGCTTGCGGGCTTGGACCGGCGTCGGCGCCTGCGTGGCCTCGCGCAGGCCCGCCAGATCGACCTCGACGCGCTGGCCTTCGGCGACGAGCAGCGCTCGGCCGCGGTTGTCCTCGATGCCGGCCAGTCCTTTCTCCACTTCGACGGTGGCATTGCCGCCCCCCGACACGGTCAAACGCAGAACGACCAGGTTGCCGCGCGCACGCACCAGGCAAGTGGGAGCCCGCAAAGACACCGACCGCCCACCCGCGGCCGACGCCGTCAGACGCAGACTGCCGAACAAAGCGACGACGCTGGCCCGGCCCGGCCTGTCGCTTTCAAGGGAGAAGTTGGCGTTGCCCGCGGCCTCGAGGGTGGAGCCGCCGCTGAGCTCGACTTTGGCGCGCGCGTTGAAGCCCGTGCGCACTCCGTCGCCTTCTCCCAGGTTTTTCGGCAACGTCCCGGCCGGGCGCCAGGAGTCCGAGCTAACCGTGCGCACCTGAACGAGTCCGGTCGCCTCGCGCAAAACGGCCGCGCGGGCGGACGCGGCGGCGCCGAGCAGCGCCGCTATTAGGAAAGCCCTGACCGGGGGCATTCCTCTGAGTGTAAGCAGGCATCCCCAGCGCGTCAACTACACTTTTGTTACAAGGTTAGGCCTGGTTTTTTCGTCAGAATTCGGCCATCCGCATGGGCGTGTTGGACGGGGCTTAAGCCCGAGACCGCGGGACCGTTGAGCACGCCCCCGGCAGTGTCGAAGCGCGAGCCGTGGACCGGACAATCCCAGCTTTTTTCCGCCGAATTCCAACACACCAGCCCGCCTAAATGCGGGCATACGGCCGAGAGCTCGTGAAGCGCTCCGTCAGCGCCGCGATAACACGCACTCTTGCGCAGTCCGTGCCGCACGATCGCGCCCGAGCCTGGGGCGATGCTCTCGACCGAGGCGATGTCGCCAGGCGTGGCATAGTCCGCATATCGGGTCGCGGCGTTGAGGTTTTCCTTTACCCAAGCGCCCGCGCCTCGGCCTCGGCCGCGCGAGGGGCTGTAAACCTGGGCCCAGGGATTGGGCCGGCCCGAGATCAGATCGGAGATGATCAGAGCCCCGAGGGTGCCGTAAGTCGTCCCGTTGCCGGACTGGCCGGTGATCACGTAGACGTTGCGCTCTCCCGGGTTGCGGCCGATGAACGCCAAGCCATCGACGGTCTCTATGACCTGTCCCGACCAGCGGTATTCGATGGAGCCGATGGCCTCGAAACGGGCGCGCGCCCAACTCTCCAGGCGCCAGAAGCAGGCATCGGCGTCCTCGCTCTGGCCGGTCTTGTGGTCTTCCCCGCCTAGGATAAGCACGTCGTCGGCCGGCAGCGACTCGACGCGGACGTAGTGATAGGGGTCAGCCGTGTCCCAAAAGTGAGCCTTCGGCACGTAGCCGCGCGGAACTCGGGCCGCGATGACGTAGGTGCGGTGGGCGGACTGACGCGTGTGCAAAGTGACGCGGTCGTTGAAAGGCACGTTGGCCGCGACCACGACGGTCCCAGCCGCGATCGTCCGGCCCGAGAGCGTGCGCACGCGCGCGGGCGCACCGTCCTCGACGGACACGGCCCGCGTGTCGCCGTAGACGCGCGCGCCCAGCTTTTTGACGGCTTCCGCCAAGCCGGAGAGATACTTGACCGGGTGGCATTGGCCTTGCCGGCTGATCCGCAGGGCCGGGCTTCCCGGAAAGCCGCCCAGCGGAACGCGCTCGACGAACTCCACCCCCGCCCCGCATCGGCGCGCGGCGTCGAACTCGGCGCGCAGGCTCTCCAACTCTCCGCCCGGAGCCAGGAACAGATAGCCGTCTAGACGCTCGAAACCGCAGTCGATCTTCTCCTTGGCGACGATTTCCTCGATCATGTCGACGGCCGAGGCATGGCTGTCGATCACGAGCCGGCAGGCGCCGCTGCCGTGAAGACGCTCAAGCTTGGTATAGCCCCCGTCGGGCAAGGAGGACAGCTGGGCCGTCGTCGCTCCGCTCTCCCCCCCGGCCACGTCGGCCGCGTCGATGACGACGACCTTGCGGCCGCCTTTTGCCAGAAGATAGGCCGTCGTAAGTCCGGCGAAGCCGGCGCCGATGACACACACGTCGGTGGAGAGATCCTCGGTCAACGGCTCATGCCGCGGAGCCGTCGCCGTGGCCGACCACAGAGTCCGCGTCCCGGCTCGCGCCGGCTCTCCGGGTCCGGGCTCCACACCCTGTGTCCGCGTGAAGGGATCGCTGGCAGGAAAAGACTCGCGGCTCAACTCGTCCATGAACGCCTCGTCGTCAGCCATGGGGATTACCTCCTGGTGAGTCAGCATAACGCAAGAGGCCGGGTGGGAGCTATAACGGTCGTGTAGATGAATCATGCTAGAATCGTCGCATGGCCCGCCTGCTCATCGTCGATGACGAGCCGTCCCTCGTCCTCTTGATGCGCTTCGTGCTGGAGAAATCCGGCCATCAGATCGACGAGGCCCGCCACGGCAAGGAAGCCCTGGCCAAGCTCGGTGTTAGCCCGGACAATCCCGCCGCGGTCCTGCCGGACCTCATCCTTCTCGACGTGATGATGCCGGTCATGGACGGCTTCGCCGTGGCCTCGGCCCTGCGCGACTGCCCGCGCACGTCCAAGCTTCCCATCCTGATCGTCACCGCCAAGGGCGACATGCGCACGCTCTTCGAGGCCATGCCCCAAGTCGCCGGCTTCTTCCAAAAGCCGTTTGATCCGTCGTCGCTGCGCGATGCGGTCGCGCGCGCCATCGCGCCGCGTTAGGCGCTGGGCGCCGGGCGCCGGGCGCTTGTCGTATGACACATTTTTGTAATAAGTGTAAGTGCATAATGTAGAGCGATAGGATCGCGTCTTCCTGACGCGAGGAGGTTTTATGAACGAACCCTCAATCGCTGATTCCGTCGGACTGTATTTGTCCGAGATGGTCAAGGTCCCCCTTCTAAGCCGCCACGAGGAGACGGCTCTGGCTCGAGAGATCGAAAATGCAGGGGCCGAACTCAAGCGCCTGGTGCTCGGCTCGCCGGTCGCCGTGCGTCAAATCCGCAACTGGGCCGCGCTACTTAAGCAGCACGAGATGGATCCCAAAGAGCTCATGCCCCGCGGCACGCCTCCTCCTGTGCAGATCGCCGCGATGAAGCGCCGCGTGCTGTCCTTGGCGGCGACTCTCCCCCGCGGCGAACCTGGAGAGGCGTTCGTCAAAAAAATGCTGTCGCTCGGGCTGCACGACGACAAAGTGCGGCGTCTGGCCAACCGCATCCACGATCAAGCGCGCCGCCTGCGCGATGGGAGGCCGACGGACCCTCTGCCCATGCCGCCCCAGGACCTGCTTCATCTCGATGATCGGATCACGGTCCTTCAAGAGAGGATCGACGCGGCCAAGAGACGCCTGCTTCGGGCGAACCTGCGCCTGGTGGTCTCCATCGCCAAGACCTTCCGGTCCGAGAGCTTGGAGTTGGCGGACTTAATCCAGGAAGGCAGCCTGGGGCTGGTGCGCGCGGTGGAGAAGTTCCGCTGGTCGCGGGGGTTTAGGTTCTCCACGTACGCGACGTGGTGGATCCGGCAATCCGTGCGCCGGGCGATCTCCGACAAAGAAAAGACGATCCGCATCCCCATTCACATCCAAGACGACATCTCCCGTTTTAAAAAGGCGGCGCGGACCTGCATCCAGGAGCAGGGGCGCTTTTCCGACAGCGCGGAATATGCCCGGCATCTGCACATTTCCGGCTCGAAGCTCCAAAACATCCAGCTCGCCATGCAAGAATCCACGTCGCTGAATCAATCGTCGGCCGAGAACGACTCCGACGGCGGTTTGGAAGCCTTGCTCGAAGATAAAGGCGCGCCGGCGCCGCAGCAGCGCATCGAGGAGACGCTTAGGCGGGATGAGATCGGAAAATGGATCTCGCATCTCGACAAGCGCGAGGCAAAAGTCCTGCGCATGCGCTTCGGGCTCGACGGCGGTTCGCCGCGCTCACTCGACGAGGTCGGCCGCGTCTTCCACGTCACCCGCGAGAGGGCCAGACAGATCCAGTTCCGGGCGCTCAACAAGCTTCGAGAGTCGCCGAACTTCGAGCGCATGCGGGATTACTGGGCTCCCTAGACGTCGGCGTAAACGACGCGCCGCTAAGGCGCGGGAACGGCGCGGGGCTTGGGCTTGCGGCGCTCGATGCGCGTCAGGCGGACTCTCGGCACCGATGACACCGACCTCTCGGGCGCGCCGCTGGCGACGCCAGACGACGCCGGTTCATCGGCCTGTTCGCTGTCCGCCGCCGCGACGGGCGGCGGCACCGAACGGCCGCGCCGCCACAGCTCGCGGCCGATGAAAACCGCCAGGAGCAACGCCGCCGCGAAAACGGCGATCTCGAAAGCGGGATGGCGGCCGCGGCGGCGGGTCATCGCCTCAGTCCAGGTAATCCCGCAAGCCCTTGCTGCGCGAGGGATGGCGCAGCTTACGGATGGCCTTGGCCTCGATCTGCCGCACGCGCTCGCGCGTGACGCGGAAGATTCGTCCCACTTCCTCGAGCGTGCGCGGATAGCCCGAGTCGATGCCGAAGCGCAGCTTGATGATCTTCGCCTCGCGGTCCGTCAAGGACGAGAGCACCTTCTCGATCTCGGTCTTGCGCAGGAAGCTCGAGGCCGTGTTCGAAGGCGCGGCCGTGGTCTTGTCCTCGATGAAGTCCTCGAGGTAGCTGTCCTCGTCCTCGCCGATGGGCGTCGCCAACGACACGGGCTCCTGCATGATCTTGAGGACGTTTTTGACCTTGTCCATCGAGATATGCAGCGAGCGCGTGTACTCCTCGAGGGTAGGTTCGCGGCCGTACTCCTGACGATAGCGGCGCGTAACCTTGGTGAGCTTGGAGATCAGCTCCTTCATGTGCACCGGGATGCGGATGGTGCGGGCCTGATCGGCGATGGCGCGGTTGATCGACTGACGGATCCACCACGTCGCGTAGGTGGAGAACTTGAACCCGCGCTTGTACTCGAACTTCTCGACGGCCTTCATCAAGCCCAAGCCGCCCTCTTGGATCAAGTCGGAGAGCTCCAGGTTGGAGTTGACGTGTTTCTTGGCGATGGACACCACCAGGCGCAGGTTCGCCTTAATGAGCTTGAGTTTGTCCTCGAGGATGGTGTCCTCAAGGCGCACGATCTTGTCGTTGAGCTCGAGGAAGCGCTCAATCGGGATGGGCAGCGTGTTCTGGATGCGGCCCAGGCGGTCGACGACGACCTCCATGTTCTCCATCGCCGCCTCGACGGCCGAGGGCGCGTAGCCGGTCTTGGCCTTGAACGCCTCGGGGCGCATCTTGCCCTTCTTGATCTGGGCGAAGTAGGTCTTGAGCTCCTCGTAGGAGCAGCCGTAGCGGCGCTGGTAGCGCTCCATCTCGTCGCGGCACTCGTCGATCTTGCCGGCCAGGTTCTTGATCTTGTTGGTCAGACGCTTGATCTTGTCCTGGTTGAGGTTGAGGCTGACGATGCGCGCGATCACGAGCTTGTTGATCTGCTCGATCTTCTTCTGCAGCTTGATGCGGCGCTGGGGCTTGAGTTTGGGGTTCTCGAGCTTCACGCGCACGGCCAGCATCTGCTTCTCGGACTTGGTGATGAACTGGGCCACCGACTTCATCTTGCGGCGCATGCCGGAGAGCTCGGCGTTGGTCTTGCGTCCGCGGGGCATGAGCTCCTTGGGCGTCATCTCCTGCGCCTCGATGAGCGTCTCCCAGGAGCGGATCTCGCGCATGGTGACGGGGCTTTCGAGCACCAGCATACGCAGCTCTTTTTCGCGCTCGCGCACGTTGCGGGCCAGGGTGACCTCCTCTTCGCGGTTGAGCAGGGGCACGCGGCCCATCTCGGAGAGGTACATGCGGATGGAGTTGGAGATGTCGGAGGAGCCGCCCCAGTCCTCGGAAAAGCGCTCGCGCTCGCGTTCCACGACGGGCGAGGCGCTGGGCTTTTTGCGGTCGACGACCTCGATGCCGAGGTCCTCGAGTGCCGTCATCAGCTCGTCCATCTCCTCGGACTTCATGTTCGCCGCCGAGACGGTGCGGCTGATCTCCTCAAGGGTGAGGTAGCCGTGCTCCTTCCCGAGGCCGATCAAATTCTTCATCGCCTGACTCGTCTGAATCGCCATATGTCTCCTTACGTCAGCGCTTAGTGCCCTTCAGCTCCGCGACGAGGCGCTGGAACTCGTCGCGAAGGCCCTGGTCCACCGGTGCGGTTGCCGACAAAACGAGAGGCTCGATCTCCTTGAGACGGCGCTGAGACCGGCGCTTGGACGTCATGGCCCGCAAAGTCGCCGCGGGGTCCTCGTAGCCGAGTTCATCGCCCAAGAGCCGCGAGGCCGCCGCGCGCACGTCGGGCTGCAGCGCGTCGAGCAGGCGCGGAGCCCATTTTCCCTCGAGCGAAATCCTCGACAGCGCCGCCACGATCTCGCGCGCCGAGGCGGACTCAAGATCGGCGGCCGCGATCTCGGAGACCGAAGAGGGCGTCTTAAACAGCACGCCCAAGAGCTGGAGGTCGACGGGAGGTATGGCCGCCGCTTTGATCGGCGCCGGCGCGGGAGCGGGCGCGTTCGCCGGCCGCCGCGTGCTTTGCGCGACCGCCTTGCCGCCGGAGCGGCGCAGGGACTCCTCGTTGAGGCCGAGACGGGAGGCTAGACGCCGCACCCATTCATCCTTCAGGATCTCATCGGGACAGCGCACGATGGTCGCCATGACATCTTTGGCGATTGAGGACTTGGCCTCGGGAGTCAATTGTCCCGCGCGCTTAATTAAAAGCTCGGTCTTAAACGCGACCAAGTCCTGGGCGGAGTCCAGCGCCGCCTGGAAAGCCTCGAGGCCTTTGGCATGCAGGAATTCATCCGGATCCTTGCCTTCCGGCACGGAGGCCACGCGCGTGGAAAGCCCTGACTCCAGCGCCACTTCCGCGCCCCGCACCGCGGCGTTCTGGCCCGCGTTGTCGGCGTCGAAGACGATGGCCACGGAATCGGCGTAGCGCTTGACCAGCAGGGCATGCTCGGGCGTCAGCGCGGTGCCCAGCGGAGCGCAGGCGGTCTTCAACCCGTGCTGATGAGAAGCAATCACGTCCATGTAGCCTTCCACCAAATGGACCTTGCGCGCTTTGCGCGTCTCGGCGAGGCCTTCATAAAGGCCGTAGAGCACCTTGCTCTTGGAGAACACCGGCGTTTCCGCCGTGTTCAAATATTTGGGTTCGCCATCGCCTAAAGTGCGCCCGCCGAAACCAACGAAGCTTCCTTTGACATCGCGGATCGGAAACATCAAGCGGTCGAAGAAGTAGTCGCGCAGAGTGCCGTCCGCACGCTTGGCGGCGAGGCCGGCCTTCAGCAGGATCTCCTCGGTGAAGCCTTTTTTGAGCGCCGCGGCGACGAGCGTGCCGTTTCGCGGCGCGTAGCCGATCAGGAAGTGCTCGACGGACGCCTTGCTCAGGCGGCGCTTGGCAACGTACGCCCGCGCGGGCTCGGCGGAGGCGTCCTGCTTGAGCTGCTCGTGGTAGTGCGCGGCCGCGAATTCATTGGCCTCGCGCAGCTTGATGCGTTCTTTTTCCTGCGGACCCAACTCACGGTCGGCCTCGATCGTCACTCCCGCCCGCGAGGCCAGCTTCTCGGCGGCCTCCATGAAGCTCAGGCTTTCCGACTTCATTATGAAAGAAAACGCGTCGCCGCCCTCGCCGCAGCCGAAGCAATGAAAGGTCTGGCGCTCGGGGCTGACGATGAAAGAGGGGCTGCGCTCCTGGTGGAAAGGGCAGCGCGCCTTCATGTTGCGGCCGGCGCGCGTCAGCGGGACGTACTCCCCCACCAGCTCGACGATGTCGAGCCGGGACCGGATCAACTCCAACGTCTCGGAAGGTATCAGGGCCATTCAATCTCAAAAATCAGACGAGCCGGCGGCGCGCTCGCGCGCGCCGCCGGCCCCTCGCGGCGGTGTTAAGGAACGCGGCGGCGCTTGGAGCGACGCAGCTTGCGGCGGGCCTCGGCGGCCTTGAGCTTGCGCTTGACGGCCGGAGACATGTAGTGCTCGCGGCGCTTGACCTCTTTGAGGACGCCGTTTCGCTCGCACTCGCGCTTGAAGCGGCGCAGAGCCTCCTCGAGTCCCTCGCCTTCGCGCAGTTTAATGAAAACCATTTAAAAATTCACCACCTTTTCATTACGGACTACATTCAACCCGGAGGCCAAGCCATCGGCCGACCGGCCAACAAATGATAGTGCAGATGATCCACTGACTGCCCGGCCCCGCGGCCGTTGTTGGTGACGAGCCGGAACGAGGAAAGCTTCGCGCTCTCCGCGACCTTGCACGCCAGCCTCTGCAGATGCCCCAACAGGGCGACGTCCTCCTCCGTCGACGAGCTCAATGACCCGAGATGCTTTTTCGGGACCAATAAGACGTGCGTCGGAGCCTGGGGCGTTATGTCCTTGAAGACCAGCGCTTTCTCGTCCTCGTGGACGATCTGGGCGGGAATCTCGCGTCGGACGATCTTGCAGAACAGGCACTCGGTTACTGGCAACAGTGGATTATAGCCTTATAGGTCCCTTGGAACAAGGGTCCTAGGCCCTTCCATGGGCGTAGGCCTTATGGGGAATCAATCCTGACGCAGCGCGGCCCTGGCGCTTCCGTCATTGATCCGATAATAGGCTTGTTCGGCCCAGAACCGGGCCTTGGAGGTTATTTCTTCTGTGCAATTCGAACAACCCCGCGCCAGATTCGTCAGAAAGACATATTCGAGCCCGTAGCTTCCGTTGGCCCCTACGTCGCAGGACTTGAGACCGGCCACCGACTCGCCCGTCAACACGCTGACGATGTCCCGTCCCTGGGCATCCAAAAACGGCTTTGGACACACAACATGCCCCCCATGATCAGGCAAGCTGAAATGACGCGCCTCATGGAGCAGCACCACGGCCCTGCGCACCACGTCCACGCGCGGAAAACTGGGCGTGATCTGGATTTGGTCCCAACCATAGGTGCGGGCCAAAACCTTGCAGCCCATGGGAGGTTCAGGATCGCATTCTCCGGGAATAATCTCCCTGACATTCGCGTCGATGAAGGCGTCATAGGCCGCGCCGTCGATCCCCCCGAAGAGTTCCCGGTGAAGCTGGGACTCCTTGGCCTGGCCACTGCGTATTCCTTCGAGGAAATTGAGAGCCTCCTCTAGCGACAGCCTCATCTCCGCAGGCATATCCGCGCTGATCGCGACGGCATGGACCGGACAAGCCAAGCCCACCGCCAGCAAAGCGCTCCAAAACCCGTTCATGACAATAGAATATACTGGAAAAGACGCATTGCCAGGGTCTTAGGACCTAGGCCCCCCGGAAGTAGGTCTAAAGGGCTGGGGCGGGGCTGATCAACGCCGCGGCCGAATTGGCAAGCGCGGTGGCGATCGCCGCGGCGTAGTCGAAATTCAAGCGCTCATCGATGACGTCGCAAGGCTGGTGGTAGCAAGAGTTGCCATCCCCTCCGAAAAAATTCTCCGACACCGCGATGGCGGGGATCCCCATTCTCCAGAACGAGGCGTGGTCGCTTCTCTCCGTGCAGGCCTTGTTCCGCGTCAGAGGAAGTCCCAGGGACTGGACGTTGCCCATAAGCGCCGCGGTGAGGAACTTCGAGTCGGCGCGGTCGCAATCGATGACATGGAAACGCCCGTCCCGCTTCGAGTTATAGGAGATCATGTCCATCTGCATGACCCCGAGGATCTCTTTTTTGTCCACGGTCTTGGAGTAGGCGTCGGAGCCCAGCAAGCCCTTCTCTTCCGCGTCGAACCCCAGGATCTGCAGAGTGTGGACGTTGCCGGCGTTCTTGAGCGCGGTCGCGATCAGCAGCGAGGCGATGATGCCGCTGCCGTCGTCGTCGGCTCCGGCGTTGTTGACGGAATCCAAATGCGCCGAGATGATCAGCGTCTTGCCGCTGGTCCCCGGCTTTTTGGCGATGAAATTAACACCTCTGCGGAATTGATGGGTGGACGTCTGGAAGCCGATCTTTTGGTATTCCTGCGCCAGCCAAGCGCGGGCCAAGTCCAGTCCCTGGGCGCCGCCTCGCTGCGGAATCCGGACCTTATTGCCCGCGATCGTCACTTCGCGCACGCCGGTCAATTCCTCCAGCTTCTCCTTGAACTCGGCGGCGCTGATGGTGATGGCCGCCCCCGAGCGCGGAAGACGCGGGTAAACCGTCGCATCGGGCTCGACGCTCTTGTAGGCCGCCTTGTCGTCGCGCCAGTCCATGTCCGAATGCGAAGGATGCTCGACGGGCGCGGCCGGCGCCGGCGTGACCGCTGCGGCTTCCAGCGCGGCCGCCACGGAGGCCTGCCCCCGTTTCCCGTCAAAATCGGCCGGAGTTTGGGCGAAAAGCCCTATGGAACACGCGAAAACGAACGCCAGCGCCGCCAGGTAATTTTTCATAGCGGCAGGCTAGCAAATATGACGGTTGCCGACTACACTGTTCACTGGACTTATTTATGATATTGACAAACATGATGTTTCGTGAACATATTCTGGAAACGAACGAGCGAGCTGGAGAAGCTGGATCGCGCCGCGGGAAAAAGCGCATTTGGATATGTGACAGGGCGGCGTCGGGTCGGAAAGACGGCTCTCTTGAAGGAAGCCGCCCGGCGGTGCGGCGGCATCTACCATCAAGCCGTCGAAGGCGCGGTTCGCCAGCAGCTGTTTCATCTGACCCAGGAACTGAGGGAGAGTCTGGCGATCTTCCAAGAGGCGGTCCCGCGCACCTGGACGGAATTTTTCGCGCTTTTGTCCAGGGAATCCGTGCCGCCGCTGATCATTTTTGATGAATTTCCATATTGGGCCCAAAGCGATCCCTCGCTGCCCAGCGTCCTGCAAAAATGGATCGACCATCAATTGCCGAAGATCAAGACCAGCGTCTTTGTCTCGGGATCATCGCAGTCCATGCTTTTTTCGGAATTCCTGAATCCGCAGGCTCCCCTCTACGGGCGGACCACCCTGCGATTAGACCTTCGCCCCCTAAGTTTTCGTTGGTTCTGCCGCGCACTCGGTTATGATGAGGCGCAACCCGAATCCTTCGAGCGCTACAGCCTGACCGGCGGGATACCGCATTATTGGCGTCTGATGCCCAAAGGCCGCTTGCTCGACCAGGCGGAAAGGCTTTACTTTGAGCCATCCTCGATACTCGCCGAGGAACCGAAAAATTGGCTCCGGGATGAGTCCATCACGGGTTCAATTCATAAGTCGATTCTGGACCTGGTCGGCAACGGGGTCAGCAAGCCGAGTGAAATCGCCGCCAGAATCGGCACGGTGCACGGAAACCTAACGAGACCCCTCTCGATGCTTCTTCAACTGGGCTTCATTCAGAGGGAACTCCCGTTCGGGGAATCGCCCCGCACGACCAAGAAGGTGCTTTATTCGATGTCGGATCCGGCGTTATCCTTCCATTATCGAACCTATGTCCCCAATCGCGAGCGCTGGCGGACGATTCGAGAGCCGGATCGAGCCAGATTGATCGCCGAGCACGCGTCCCGGCATTGGGAGCAATTCTGCCGCCAGTCCCATCCCGGCTCGGCCCGTTACTGGGAGCCTGGCGTGGAAATTGATTTGGCCGTCGAAACCACGGAAGGCGGCCTTTTGGTGGCGGAATGCAAATGGAGAGAACTGACCCCAGGCGAGGAGCAAGCGATCCTTGGGAATTTGCGCGCAAAATTCGCGAAGACGCGCCTCGCCGGGAAATACAAGCAAGTGCGCTTTCAAACTCTTTCAAAGAAGGACCTGCCCCGCGTTGCCCGCCTTCAAGACCGACTGCCGTAACCATTTCGCAGGCTTCGGCGGTCACTGCCCCAGCTCCTGAGCCGTCGCGTACTGAGGATCGATGTCGACGGGGATGCCCTTGAGCTTATCCAAGACAGCCTGAACCGACGGACGAATCACGCCTTGATCGGCAAGCAGTTTTTGCGCGGCCGCCATATCCCCGCGACCTTCGATGATCATTAATTGCCTCGTCAACTCGCGGATGCACAGGAGCGCCGTCGGAACAAAAAACGCTTTAATTTCCTAGCCATAAATAGGATTGCAACCCCGACATAAGCCTACTTCATGGGTCTTATGGGGAAGCCCAGTTAAGTATTTCGGCCTAAGAAAGAATTTCGCGGGCTTCGGCCGCCAGCTTATCGTCGGAAGGCCAATGCGTCGCCAGGAAGCCGAGAAAAAGCGCGTAGGGGACCATGTTCACCCAATAAGCCGGATAGACGCGGAGCACGCCGCTGCCCGCGGCGATATAGGCCGCCGTCATGCCCAGCAGTGCTGCGCCCTCGCGGCAAGCCAGACGCGCGAGAAAGGCGGTCTGCGTGCGCGCGCCGAGCTCGCGGGAAGACCGACGCAGAATGACGCGCCACAAGACTTCCGAGGCGGCGATGGCCGCGACCGCGGCCACCATTGCGATCGTCGTCAAGTAATTGACCATGCGCAATTGATCCGGGGTCGGTATTTTTCCGGCCGAGCCCGCGTGCGACCAAACGATCAGTCCGGCCATCAACGTCAGCCCGCCGGCCATGGCGGAAACGATGACTGTCACAGCCCCCCCAACTCGTACTGCACGAGTGCCACCGCCGCGATCGCGGCCGTCTCCGCGCGCAGCACGCGCGGGCCCATGCCGAAGACGACAGCGCCCTCGGCCTCGGCCAACGCCACTTCTTCCTCGCTGAAGCCGCCTTCCGGGCCGATGAACAAGCTGACCTCGAGAGAATCCGCGCCGCGCGTGGCATCCGCCGCGCGCAGGGCCGGGCCGATCGTTTGGGCCGCGGACGAACCCTTCATGCCTTCCCACGCGAGAAGGATGAGCCCCTTGTCTTTGACCGCGCGGATCGCGTCGCGGAACTGCACCGCCTCGCGCACCACGGGCAACTCGGCGCGACCGCATTGCTTGGCCGCGGCCATGATCAGCCGCGACCATCGTTCGGCCTTGGATTTGACGCGGTCGACTTCGTGAAGCAGCACGACCGTGCGCGGCGTTAAAATCGGGATAAAGGAGGACACGCCCAGCTCTGTGCCCTTCTCGAGGGCGTAGTCCCAATGGCTGGCCTTGAGCAGGCCCATGTACAGATTGAGCTGAACCGACGCGCGGACGTCTGCTGCGATCGTCTCGGTCACCTTTCCTGTCACGGTCCCATCTGCGTGCACGGCGTCGATCACGCCGATAAAACGACCGCCCTTCCCATCAAACAACTCTAAGGTCGCCCCGGCGCCAAGACGCATGACCTTCGCGACATGAAAAGCCTCGTGCCCCTGGAGGCGGAAAGAATCTTTGCTCACGTCTTCGGGCGCGACTAGAAATTGGGGCACTAGTCGCCGCCGAAGATGCGGCCGAACACGCCGCCGTCGTCCTGAGGCTTGGCGCCCTCGCCGTGGATGGTCTTGTGCAGCTCTTCGAGCAGCTCGCGCTGACGCGCGGTGAGGTCGCGCGGGGTGTCCACGCGGATGTGGACGAGCAGATCGCCGCGGCCGCGGCCGTGGAGCTTAGGCATGCCGCGCTCGCGCACGCGCAGCGTAGCGCCCGACTGCGTTCCCGGAGCGACCTTGACCTTAATGGACTCTCCGTCGATGGTCGGCACATCCACGGTCCCGCCCAAGGCGGCGACGGCGACGTCGATATGTGCGTTGACTGCGAGATCGTCCTCATGGCGCTCGAAACGGGCGTCGGTCTTGATCTTGACCTCGAGGTACAGGTCGCCGGGCTGGCCTCCGCGCGGCGCGGCCTCGCCCTCGCCGGAAATCCGCAAGGTGGCGCCGTCGTAAATGCCGGGTGGGATCTTGACCTTGATCTCCGCTTCCTTGCGCACGCGGCCCTGGCCGCGGCAGGTCTTGCACGGATCATCGACGGTCTCGCCCTCGCCGTTGCAGCGCGGACAGGCCTGGGTCATCGAGAAAAAGCCCTGGGACACCTGTACCCGCCCCGAGCCGCGGCATTGCGCGCAGCGCTTGCGGCCCGTTCCGGGCTTAGCGCCGGAGCCCGAGCACGTCGTGCAGGACTCCACGCGCTGGAAATGGAGAGGGAGCTGGGTCCCCTTGAAGGCGTCCTCGAGCGTGATCGTCGTTTCGTACTTGAGGTCCGAGCCGCGAGCCGGCCGGCGCCCGCCGCCCCGGCCGCCCTGGCCGCCGAAGAGATTCTCGAACAGGTCGCCGAAAACCTCGTTGACGTCCACGCCCTGCCCGAAGCCTTCGAAACCGGGGTGCCCGCCGCCGGCGGCTCCGGCGTTAACGCCCGCCTCGCCGTACTGATCGTAGAGCTTGCGCTTCTTGGCGTCCGAGAGCGCCTCATAGGCTCCGTTGATCTTGCGGAACTTCGACTCCGCCTCTTTGTTGCCGGGGTTGCGGTCCGGGTGATGCTTCATGGCGAGCTTGCGGTACGCGGACTTGATCTCCGCGTCGGTGGCGTTGCGCGCCACGCCCAGAAGCCCGTAATAGTCTTCAGCCATTAGATCACCCGGACCGCCCGGTCCTTACTTGGAATCCTTCTCGTCGACGACTTCCGCGTCCACGACGCCGTCGCCCTTGGGCTTGGCGCCGTCGGAGGACGCGCCGCCCGCGGCCGCGCCGGCTTTGGCCGACTCGGCTTTATACATCTCCTCGGCCAGCTTATGAGACGCCTTCATCAGCGCCTCCTTGGCCTTGTTGATGGCCGCTAGGTCCTCGCCCTTAAGCGCTTCCTTGAGTTCGGAGATGGCCCGGTCGATGTTCTGCCGATCCTCAGCCGAGACCTTGTCACCGTGCTCCTTGAGCGCCTTCTCCGCGGAGAAGAGCAAAGTGTCGGACTCGTTCTTGGCCGCCACCTTCTCTTTAAACGCTTTGTCTTCCTCGGCGAACTGCTCAGCTTGCTTAACATACTTCTCGATTTCAGCCTTATCAAGCTTGTTGGAGGCCGAGATGGTGATGTGATGCGCCTTCTTCGTGCCCAAGTCCTCGGCCTTGACGCTCAGAATGCCGTTGGCGTCGATGGAGAAGGTGACTTTGATCTGCGGCGTGCCCCGCGGCGCCGGCGGAATGCCGTCGAGGTCGAACTTACCCAGCGGCACGTTGTCCGACGCCTTCGGGCGCTCGCCCTGCAGGACGTGAACGGTCACGGCCGGCTGGTTGTCGGCGGCCGTCGAGAAGGTCTGGGACTTCTCGACTGGCACCGTGGTGTTGCGCTCGATGAGCGGCGTCATGACCCCGCCCAGCGTCTCGATACCGAGAGTCAGCGGCGTGACGTCGAGCAGGAGCACGTCCTTGACCTCGCCGGTGAGAACGGCGGCCTGAACGGCCGCGCCGGAGGCCACGCACTCCATCGGGTCGATGCCGCGCTCGAGCTTCTTGCCCACGTAGTCCTCGACGAACTTCTGAACCACCGGCATGCGCGTGGGTCCGCCGACCAAGATGACCTTGGTGATGTCGGAGGCCTTGAGCTTGGCGTCGGTGAGCGCGTGCTCCATGGACGTCTTGCAGCGCTTGACGATGGGGTCGACCAGCGACTCGAGCTTGGCGCGCGAGAGCTTCATGGCCAGATGCTTGGGCGCGTTGTCGACGGCGGTCAGGTACGGGAGGTTCAGGTCGGTCTCGAAAGTCGTGGAAAGCTCGATCTTGGCCTTTTCCACGGCCTCGCGCACGCGTTGGATCGCCATCGGATCCTTGCGCACGTCGGCGCCGGTCTCCTTCTTGAATTCGTTGACCACGAAGTCGAGCAGCGTATTGTCCATGTCCGTGCCGCCGAGCTGCGTGTCGCCGGAAGTCGAGATGACCTCGAAAACGCCTCCGCCGAAGTCCATGACCGTGACGTCGAGCGTTCCGCCGCCTAAGTCGAAGACCATGATCTTCTCGTCCTTGCCCTTCTTGTCGATGCCGTAAGCCAAGCACGCGGCCGTGGGCTCGTTGACGATGCGCACGACCTCAAGGCCCGCGATGGTGCCCGCGTCCTTGGTGGCCTGGCGCTGGTTGTCGTTGAAGTAGGCCGGGACGGTGATGACCGCCTTCTCGACCTTGTCGCCCAAGAAGGCCTCCGCGTCGCGCTTCACTTTTTGGAGCAGGAACGCCGAGAGCTGCTGGGGCGTGTACTGCTTGCCGTCGGGAGTCTTGTAGTGGAAGTCGGTGCCCATCTTCCGCTTGAAGGCCATGAACGTGCCCTCGGGATTGGCGACGGCCTGGCGGCGAGCCGGCTCGCCGACGAGAAGCTGGCCGTCCTTGGCGAAGGCGACGTAGGACGGAAACGCCTTTCCGCCGATGCTCGTGCCTTCGGCCGACGGGATGATGGTGGTCTTGCCTGCCTCCATCACCGACGCCGCCGTGTTGGACGTTCCCAAGTCGATACCGATGATTTTGCTCATAACATCCTCCTAAAGTTTTTCCTCTACCGTCTTTTTTTTCTGCAGGCGCACTTTCGCCGTGCGCAGCACCTTGTCCCCCAGCAGAAATCCAGATTGCAGCACGTCGGCGACCATCCCCTCTTCGAAGTCCGGCCTGTCCACGAAGCCAAACGCCTCGTGGTAGTGAGGATCGAACGCCTTGCCCAGGGGATCGACTTGCGATACACCCTCTTCCTTGAACAACTTGTCGAACTCCTTGAAAATCGCTTCCATGCCCTTGGCCAAGGGCGAGTCCGCGTGCCCCGACTGGACTTCCCCGTGCGCGTGCCTCAGCAGATCGTACAGCGGCAACAGCTTGCCGATGACCCCGGCGGCGCCGAGCTTGACCCATTCGGGCTTCTCGCGGTCCACGCGCTTGCGGTAATTCTCGAATTCCGCCTTAAGACGAAGAAGCTGACCGTAAAAGTCCGGTCCTTTTTCCTCGACTGCGGGTGCGTCGGAAGCGACCTGTGCTTCCTTGGCCTCTTCGCTCATCGTCCGTCCTCCAAATCCCACTCCTTAAGCCTCGCCTCGACTAAGCGGCCCACGAAGTCGACAAGACCCATCATGCGCGAGTACTCCATGCGCTTGGAGCCGATCACGCCCAAGACGCCTAGAACCCGGTCGCCATGCCGGTAGACATGCGTCACCAGGCTCGCCGACTGAAGCTCAGGCAGGCCGCTTTCGGCGCCGATGCGCACGCGCACCCGCGAGGGCAGCGACGCGTCGTTGTCCTCCAGTTCTTTTTCGAGCAGCGAAGCCAGGCGATCCTTCTCGCCGATCACGCGCATCAGTGACTGGACCGTCTTCAAGTCGCCGAACTGATCGGCCTGGCTGAGGATATTGCCCGCGCCTTCGACGTAGATCGACTCCGACGTGACCACGCGGCCGACCTCGGTCAGGAGCTCGCCGGCCAGGCTGGTCAGCTCTGAGAACTCGCGCTCCATCTGCGAGAGCTTGCTCAGGACCATGTGCTGAGCCTTGTCCACGCTGCAGCCCCGGATGTTCTCATTAAGGAAGCGGTTAAGGGTGTTGATCTGCCGCGTCGTCGGCGCGAAGGCGAGCTGGATCGGCCAGTGCCGGACCATGCCCGAGTCGGTGATCAAGACGCCCAAGACATTTCGGCCGCCCACGGGCAAAAGCTCCAGACGCTTAATGCTCTGGCTGCGCACCTGCGGCGAGAGCACGATGCCCGCTCCGTGGGAGACGCGGGAGAGAAGGCGCGACGTCTCGGCCAACAACGTGTCGAGCTCCTCGATGCGGGTCCGATACTGCTCCTCGATCCTCTCTTTCTCGGAAGCGGCCAGGCGCTGCACGCCGGTGAGATAGTCGACGAAGAAGCGATAGCCCTTATCGGTGGGCTCGCGGCCGGCCGAGGTATGCGCCTGGTGCAGGAAGCCGTCGTTTTCCAGCTCCTGCAGGATGCTGCGAATGCTGGCGCTCGACAGGTCGAGCCCGGCTTCCTCCGCGATCAGCGAAGACGAGACCGGCTTGGAGGTCTTGATGAAATAGTGGACGATCCACTGCAGAAGGTGGCGCTTGCGTTCCTGAACGACGGCTGGTTTCAGCTGTCTCATAGCTAATATTAGCAGTCAGACCAATCGACTGCTAGTATTTTAACGCAACGAATCAAAATTGTCAATCCCCTCTGCCGACTGCTCATTTAGGCCGGCAGGCGATTGCTCGACGCGAGCGGGATCTCGGCCTCTTCGGCGATTCTTCGGCCGTTGATCTTCCGATAAATCCGCCCCGTGCCGTCGCCGTTCTTAAGGATGCAGCCGGCGGCGCTCACGGCGATCTTGAGCAAGATCGTGCCGCCATCCTGGCAGCCGAATAATTGAACGCGGGGCAGGCGCCAAAGAGGATGTCGGCCGTCCGCCCAGACGGGCTCCGTGGTCATCACCAGGCGCGCGCCGCACAGGGCCGCGTGCCGGGCCAGGTCCACGGTATAGTTCCCGTTGGGAAAGGCGAAGCTCGAGCACGGCTCGCCGATTTCGGCGCTGACCCGGGCCATGCTTCGGGCGATATTGGCGAAGGCGTCTTCTTTGGTCTCACGAGTCAGGATCGCGTGCGTGGCTCCGTGGGCTCCCACGCCGAAGCCGCGCGCTCCAAGCCCGCGGACGTGATCCCACGTCATCGGCGCGACGTTCTCGTCGCGAAGATCGGCGCTGATGCCGCGCTCCCGACAAACACGCTCGATCCTCTCGATGAGCACCTCGTATGGCAGCTGTTTGACCGCGCGGGCGCTCAATCCCGCAGGCATGGGCTTAGAACCTTGTTTAAGAAGAGAGTACAGATCGAACCACAACGCCGCATCGCTTCCAATAAAGTCCGTAACGACAAAGAAACAGGCCGGCACGCCCAATCTTTCCAACTCATCGGCGGTCGCCGTCGCGTTGCTGAGCTTGCCGTCGTCGAACGTGAGCAGGCAGAACGGCCGCCGCCGGCGCCGCCTAAGCCTGTCCGGCAGATCGTCGGGATGGATGAAGTCGAACCATCGGCCCAGGGCGTCCACGTGGACGCGCGTCTGCTCTCGATTGAGGGTGTGCTCGTTGATGATCACTCCCCCGTCCTTGCAGCGCGCGGCCAAAGCCATGGCGGCCGACCCGATCGCGCTCAGCATGCCACGCCCTCCGGACTGAGCGCGTAAGTCCTTAGGATTTGCACCAAAGCCTTGGTCGCTTCAAGATGCGCGCGGAAAAACAAGTCCAAGGATGCGTCGCCGGGAGCCAGCTGCGGGGCGCCCCGCCAAAGAACCCGTTGAGAATCGGCGCCTTCATCGACGATGCAGGCCGAGCCTTTCCCATGGCGCACGGTCAGCGCCGCGATCCTCGGCCGCGGCAAGGCCCGCGGTCCGGGCTTGCCGCCCAGGATCCTCACGACCACGTCTTGCGCGGAGGAATCGGTCGTCGCCGTGATGGCGCTTCGCGCCCACCAAGCGCGCAAGTCGTCGCAGTCGAAATACTCGTCGAGCGCGGCTGCCCCGCCGGCGCCCAAGAGAAGGATCCCGGCCTGCGCCTCATAAGCCACGCTGAGGTCGCAGGCGACGAAGGACATATGCCGCAGCGTCCACAGTTCGTGAGGGGCCGGATTCAGGCTGATTGCGGCCGATAATTTCAATCTTGGAATCATATGCGCTCCTGGGTCGCCAGCCGGGCCGTAATCGCCTCGATGATCGTGTGGCGATCGGCCTCCAGCGCCTGCGTGTGCCTCAGCTGCGGGAAATAATCCACGGCCGCCAAGCCTTGGAAATCGATCCCCTCGAACATGGCCTTGAACTGGCCTTTATGGTTGAACGTCTCACGCATGCCCCCGGTGTAGACGAAATGCATGGGAACTTTGCGCCGGATCAGCGTCCGCAGAATGCGGCCGGCCTCCGCGCGACCCATCGACGCGTAATCGATGAGTCCTCCCTCCGAAGCCGCGGAGCGGTATGTCGGCAAAAGCCCCGACAGCCACAGCGCGCGCCGGACGGCGCGGATGGCCAGATCGCGCCGCTTCCAGCCCGCGGTCTTATAGCCGAACGGGTCCATCAGGACCAGCCCCGCAACCCGCTCGTCGCGCTCCGCGAAGCGAAAGGAGTCTTCCGCCCCGGAGCATAGCCCTCCCACCCAGACGGACTTCGGCGCGCCGCGCGCGCTTAAAAAATCAAGCGCGGCTTTGATCTCGAGCTCGGTGCGTTCCTTGAGCGGACGGCCGGAATATCCCTGGCCGCTGTCGCCGATGCCTCCCAAGTCGAAACGCAAAGTCAGATATCCCTCGGCCGCCAGCCGGCGCGCGAGCTCGACGTAGAGGCGGAATGGGCCGAACTTCGGGGTCAGGCCGGCGCTGACGAGCACCAAAGCGGCGCGCGGGGCGGCGTCGGATTCGGTGACGATGCCGGCCAGCTGCCCGTGCTCGCCGAACCGGCAGGAGGATTCTTTCATACGCGCTCCGTTGTCATTCTGGCCAGCGCCGCCGAGATGCCGGCGTCCGGGAGGAGATCACCGATCCGAGCGACGTCGTTCCACTGCAAGCCCGACTCCAATCGCCCGAGCCGGCAGCGCAGATCCGCCGGAGGAAAGGACAGCGCCTTCAATTCGCGCGCGCCGGCTTCGGAGTAGGACATCCCCAGAAGCTCGATTTCTCCCTTGGCGCGCGCCGGCGGCGGACGGAACAAGCGCCGCCAACGCGGATAGAACTCCTCGTGGGCCGCGGACAGCTCGGCGAAATATCCCGCGCCGTCGCACACCGGGTCCCAGACGATCAGTCGGTCGAACTCAAGGTCCCGGGCGGCCGCGCCAAGAAGCGCGCCGCCCAGCCGCGCGCCGACGGCGGATATCCTCTCGGCGCCGGTGCGGCGCTTGAGCTCATGATAGGCGTCTGCGACGTCGCGCAGCCACCGGCCGCAGGTGGCGCCGACACTCTCGCCCAGGGAATCGCCGACTCCGTAATAGTCGAACCGCAGCGCGGGCACGCCCTGCTCCGCCAGCCTTTGGGCCAGCCGACGCAGTATGAAGTGCGCGCGATAGTGATCCTGACCGATGGGAGGACAGATCAGAACCGCCTCCCTTGCGGCCGGCTTACCGCTCAAGACCCCGTAAAGACTGCGTCCATCTCCGAAATGGAAGGCCTCGAAATCGTTATCGGCGGGCGCGGCGGAAACGGCGGCCGCCGCCTTGCCCAGACGTCTGTCGCACAACGCCGCCTGGCCTTCGAGAGACTCCCGCAGCACCTCCATGCCGCTGAGAACGACGCCGAGGTCTTCCTCGACGTCGAGGATCAGATTGATGCCGAGCATGGAGTTTCCGCCCAGATCGAAGAAACGGTCGTCGAGCCCGACGCCTTTGAGTCCCAGCAGCTTCTCCCACAGGGCCGACAGCCGCTTCTCCGTCTCGGTCCGCGGCGGACGCAGGCGCGCGCTCGAGGTCTGAAGGCTCGCATCCTCCGGCGGCGGAAGCGCCTGCCGGTCGATTTTCATATTGAAATTCAGGGGCAAGGCCTTCAGCGGGACGTAGCGGGCGGGAAGCATGTAATCGGGGAGGTGCTCGGACATATGCCGGCGGACGGCCGCCAGGCGGTCTTGGTCTTGGTCTGCGTCATGATCCATGACCACGTAGGCGACCAAGGCTTTCTCCTCGCCTCCGAGCGGCCGCGCGGTCACGACGGCGTCGCGCACGCCCGCCGCCCGGCGCAGATGATGCTCCACCTCGCCCAGCTCCACGCGCATGCCTCTGAGCTTGACTTGAAAGTCGGCCCGGCCGAGAATCTCGAGCCACCCGTCCTCGCTGAGGCGCCCCACGTCGCCGGTGCGGTAGAACCGGCGGCCGTCGAGCTCGACGAACTTCTCCGCGGTCAGATCGGGGCGATTCCAGTAGCCCTTGACCAACCCGTCCCCGGCGAAATGGATCTCGCCGGCCACACCCGCGGCAAGGAGGTTGAAATCGGAATCCAGAACGCGCACGGACATGCCGTCGAACGGGCGTCCAACAAAGGTCCGCTCCACGCGCCGTCCGCGCGGGACGGGGTACGTGCATCCCATGCAGCTGATCTCGCTGCAGCCGTAGATGACGAAAATCTCCGCGTTGAAAAAGACCCGCTTCAAGCCTTCCAGCAGCTCGGGCGGGATCATGTCTCCTCCGGAGGAGGCGTGGCGCACCCCGGCGAAGGCGTCGAAATCCGCGTAATGCCGGACGATATGGGGGAGCAGATTCTTTAGAAGGCTGGGACCCGCGTGGAAGATCGTCGCATCCGCCAAGGTGCGCGCCAGGCGGTCCATATCCAAGACGTGGTCGCGCTCGAGAATGACCAAGGTCCCTCCCGCCGCCAGCGGCGACATCAGCTCGAACATGCTGATGCTGAAGCTGTAGCGCGCGATCGCCGGCATGACGTCGGAGGCCTTGATGCCGTAGCGTTCGCGCGCGGACCGGATATAGCTGGCCAGATTGGCCTGGCTGGCGGCGGCCCCTTTGGGACTCCCTGTGGTGCCGGAGGTATAGTAGATGTACGCCGTTTGATCGGACGCGACGTCGAGTCCAAGGTCGGCGCCGCTGAAACCGGCGGAGAGCTTCTCAATATCGGCCAAGCGTTCCCGTGTGAGCTCCAGCCGCGGCTGGATATCCTCTAAAGCGGCGCGCAGCCGGGCTGGAGGATACGACGGATCCAGCGGGACATACACCGCCCCGGCCTTGAGCACTCCTAGCAGCGCCACCGCGACCTCCGCGGAGGGCTCCAGGCTCACCACGACGCGGGATTCGGCCCCGATGCCGTTGTCCGCCAAATACCGGGCGAGCCTATTGGCCCGCGCGTTCAGCTCGCCGTAGGTCAGGTCGCGACCGCGGAACCGCACGGCCGTCGCCTCGGCAGACGCCGCCGCCCGCGCTTCAAAACTGCGATGCGCCAACTCGGCGGGCGGGCGCGCGCGTCCGTCGCAAACGGACTCGATCCATCGCCGCTGGGAGTCGGGCAGTTCAATCGCGTTCATGGCGCCGTTTTGCAGATGGTCATGCCGCCCGCGTCCGCGAACATCCCCAGGTTGTTGAGGAGCGCGGCCGCCTTCTGCTCGGTCCGGAAAGCGTGATTGAGGGCGATGACTTGCTGGGGCCCGGAGCCTTGCGTCACGTAGGCGCTGTAGGTGCGGGCCTGAATGTTGACGGTCAGTTGAAAGCGATACGTCGCCCCCGCGACGTAGGGAATCGGCGCGGCGGCGGCGTAAGCGCCGCCGTTTCGGGCGTCGATCTTGCCGGTATTGTTGAAGCGCACCGCGGCCGCTAAGCTCGCGTAGTCGGCCGCCGGTCCGTTGGAGAGACCGATGACGCCGTCGATGTTGGCCTTCCCCGGCACGCCGTCGAAAACCGCCGTGAAAGATCCTGTCTGCGCCGGCATGGAGATGTTCCGCCAAGCCCCGGCGCTGGTCGCACAGCTGGGCGCCGCGCCCGTCGTGAAGGTCGCGTCCGGAGAAGCCGCGAGGTTTCCCGCCGCATCGCGCGATAGGACGCGATAATGGTAGAGCGTCCCGGGCGTCAGGCCGCCGATGGAAACGCTGTGGCTTGTCAGCGGGGCCGCGTTGAGCGTCGTGGTCACCCCGTAAGCGGTGGTGGGGCCGTATTGGACCTGGCTGTCGGCCGGGTTGTTGGTGGTCCACAGGATCGTCGCCGAGGTCGGACCCACGGCCGTCGCCGAGACCGCGGTGACAGAGGTCGGCGGGATCGAGGCCGTCACGGTCGCCCTGCAGGCCATCAGGCTTCCTGCGCTTGAATAGACCCCGAGGCTGCTTAAAGCCGTGGGCGCGCTCTGCTCCGGGCGGAAGGCGTAGTTGCCGCCAATCAGGCGCTCGGGATTGTATCCTTGGCGCGCGTAGGCGCTGTAGACGCGGCCCGGGATATTGACGACGAGCCGGATTCGATACGTCAGGCCCGACACGTAAGGTATGGAAGCTGCCGCCGCATAGGCGCCGCCGTTGCGGGCGTCGATCATGCCCGTATTGTTGAAGCGCACCGCGGCCGCCAAGCCCGTGTAGTCTGACGCGGGGCCGTTGGAAAGGCCGGCGACCCCGTCGATGTTCGGCGCCCCGGGCGTCGCGTCGAACTCGAGGGTGAAGAATCCCGTCTGCGCGGTGAGCGGAATATTCAGCCAGGCCCCGGCGCCGGCCACGCAGCCCGCAGGCAGGGGAGGCGGCGGGGGCGGCGCGATGGCTCCTCCGTACTGAAAAGCCCCGGCGTCGTTGCGGCCCGAACGCGGAGTCCCGTTGAAGTCGCGCGGCACGACGGAGAGCGCGACTCCCGCGCCGATGGCCGGGCTGCCGGCAAGCAGCTGGAAGTTGAAGTTGGGCACAGACGGCGTGGTCAGCTTCGGATCGACATTGAGCCGGTTGTCGGATTGAGTACAGCCCGAGGGCAGCGCGTCGATGAGCCCCGCCGAGCCCGAGTCGCTGAAAACGATATTGTGATCGAGGCTGCACGGGCCCGAAACGGATGCGCCGACGTTGTCGATCGCGTAGGAGACGGGGTTATAGAAGATATTGTTGCGCACGAGCACGCTCCCGTTGGGGTCCCACACGACCATCTGGCCGATCTTTCCTGGGTAAGGGTTGGGCCCGAAGAACGTGTTGTTGGCGATCGTTCCGGAGAAATTGACCGCGGTCTGGATATGCCATCCGTTGCGGGCGTTGAAGAACACGTTGTTGGAGATCACCATGTTCCGGCCGTGCGTGTAGATGCCGTGATCGTGGGCGCCCGTGAGAACGCTCGTGCGCCCGACGTCGTGGATGACATTGCCGTCGACGACTATGTTCATGTTGGCATCGGTGAATATTCCGGCGATGCCCTGCGCGGTCGTGTCGACGCGATTTCCGATATGGTGGATGATGTTTCCTTGAATAAGAAGATTGTTGCTTCCCGCGGGATAGATGACGATCCCGAAGTTGGTGGCGTTGCGTATGTCGAAGCCCTGGATCACCCAATACGCCCCCGACGCGCTCGGGAAATTGAAGTACGCATGGCACACCATCCGGCAGTCGAGAATCGCCTTCCCTTTATTCTCGGCCTTGAGCGTGATCGGCGCCGAGGCGCTTCCCGAGGTATTGATGGTCACACCCATCGAGCCAGGGCCGCCGGTGGGGCCGTAGGTTCCGTCCCGGACGATGATCGTGTCTCCCGCTCGGACGGCGTTGACTCCCGCCTGAAGCGTCAGGAACGGGTTGGCGCTGGTCCCGGGGTTGGAATTGCTCCCGGTGGGGGCCACGTAATAAGTCGCCGCGAGGACGCACTGGCAGCAGGCCATCAGACCCGCCGCGAGAACGGGCGATAAGATCGATTTCATTCTATCCATGGCGACCCCCCTCAGTGNNCAACCGGAAGCGCGAGCTTGTGGTGAACGGGATCGGCGATGAAAGTCGGCACCAGCTGGGACAAGGCTCGGATCATGTCGCCGTTGCCGGCGTCCTGCCTCAGCCTCTCCAGCATCGACATCCGGCCCTCAAGCGCCCCAATCCGCCTGTTCTCGGAGCGCAGGACCAATATCTCGGGATGCTCAGATTGCTCTTGTCCGGAGGAATCCTCGATGAGCTCCTCGGCCAGCTTCTCGCCGGGCTTCAGTCCCACCACCCGGATCTCAATGTCGCGGCCCGGCTCCAAGCCCGACAGGACGATGAGCTTGCGCGCCGTGTCCATGATCCGCACCGGCTCGCCCATCTTCAACACGAAGATTTCCCCGCCCTTGGCCATCGCCGACGCCTGGAGGACCAAGCCCACCGCCTCCTCCACCGTCATGAAATAGCGCGTGACGTCCGGATGCGTGAGGGTGATGGGCTGGCCTTTCTCGATCTGCTCTTGGAATATCTTCAGGACCGAGCCGGAGCTTCCCAGGACGTTGCCAAAACGCACGGCCGCAAAACGGGTCTTGCTCGCGTGCGCCATGTTCGACACCACGATCTCCGCGGCGCGTTTGGTGGCGCCCATCACGCAGGAGGGGCGCACGGCCTTGTCGGTGGAGATGAGAATGAAGCTCTCGGCGCCATAGCGATCGGCCGCGCGGGCGAGGTGATAGGTCCCCAGGAGGTTGTTGCTGACCCCCTCGTGGATATTGGTCTCCAGCTGGTGCACGTGCTTGTGCGCGGCCGCATGGAAAACGATCTGTGGCCGCTCCTCGCGGAATATCCGCTCGAGCAGGGCCTGATCGCGCACGTCGCCCAGCACCGCCGCGACCGCCGAGGCCCCGCCGCGCAGTTCGGCCTCGCGGTAGAACAGGGCCGTGGCGTGGTTTTCCAGGAGGATGATCTTGGCCGGCTTATAACGGACGACCTGCCGCGACAATTCGCCTCCGATCGTGCCGCCGGCGCCGGTCACCAGGACGACCTTTCCTTCTATAGAGCGCGCGATGCCCTCGGTGTCGAGCGAGACGACGCGGCGGTTGAGAAGGTCGCAAGGCATCACTTTCCGGGGATCGGCCCTCCTCGGCGAATTGAGCATCTCGTCGATGGTGGGCATGATGCGGACCTCCGGGCGCTGGGCTAGCCCCTGCAGCGCGTCGGCCACCGAACCGACGGCGCTGCCCCTGTTCCGGCTGACGGCGACGACGATCTCGTCGACCCGAACACGCTGGAGGAACGCGGTCATCGCCGGGACGCCGCCCACGACCGTGGCTCCATGCAGGCGCATCCCCCATTTGGACCGGTCGTCGTCGAAAAACGCGGCGATGCGGTAATCGACGGACCTATCCGAGCGCATGCTTTGGTACACGAGCTCGCCCAAGTCGCCCACTCCGACGATGACCGCCGTGCGCCCGCGTCCCAGGCGGCGGAACAGGAGTCCGCGCTGGGCGCTGCGCGCGCAAGCGCGCAGCGCCGCGGCGCCCACCACCGAGAGGGCCGGCCACAGCAAAAGGACCGAACGCGGAAATTTCGCGTGGGTAGCCGGAATGACGACCAGGCTCAACAGCAGCGCGGCCAGCGCCGCCGCCATCAGCACATCCGCCTCCTCGCCGAAGCTCGACGAATACTCCAAGCCGCGCCTAACGCCCAATCCGTAGGCGATCGGCAGATACGCCATGATCGCGAAGGGAGCGGTCGCGACCAGGCAGCCGAGATAATATGGGTCGAGTTTGAAGTCGAACCGGAGGAGAAAAGCCAGCACATACGCCGACAGCACCGCCGCGACGTCCACCGTCATCACGACCATGCGGCGGAATGAAACGGCGCTCAATATCCTCATGAAGCGAATGATACTTGGACGGCCGCATCGCTGGACATCGAGATCAGGCAACGATAATGTGCATTTTTATTTTCGCGCCCAATAAAATAAATTCACGCGCCCTCTATGGGTAGACAGCCGGCTTGACGCTAGACTTCCCTCATGGAACAACCCGATATCAGCGTCGTGATCGTGAGCTACAACGTCAAGGACCTGCTGCTGAAATGTCTCGACAGTCTGCACCGCTGGGCCCCGCCCACCATGGCCGTCGAGACGATCGTCGTCGACAACAACTCCTCCGACGGCAGCGCCGCCGCCGTCACGCGCCGATTTCCTCAAGTCTCCGTGATCGAGAACAAGTTCAACGCCGGCTTTCCCGCGGCCAACAATCAGGCGTTCCGGACGGCCAACGGCCGGTACATCTTCATGCTCAATCCGGACACCGAATTCATCGAGGACACGCTTGGGAAGCTGTTTACGCGGCTGGAGAAAGACCAGCGCGTCAGCCTGATCGCGCCCATGCTCCTTAATACCGACCGCAGCCGTCAGCTCAGCGTTTGGCGCTTTCCGACCGTCTGGACGGTGTTCTGCGAGACGCACCATCTCACGCGCTTACTCGGCAGGAAGCATTACGCCGACAAGTCCTATCACGCCCCTTTCGACGCGCAAAGCTGCTCGGGCGCGGCCCTATTCTTCAGGCGCGAAGTGCTGGGAAAGATCGGGCTGCTCGATGAGGCGATGTTTTGGATCGAGGACGTGGACTTTTGCCGTCGCGCCTTCGACGCCGGCCTCAAGCTCCTTTATTTTCCGGAGACTCGGCTCGTCCATCACATCGGCCAAAGCGCCAAGAAGAATTATTTCATCTCGGTCTCCAACCAGATCTTCAACAAGATCAAATTCTTCAGGAAATACAATTCCGGCCTTGAGTCCGTGCTGGTCACCGCCCTCGGGCTGTATCAGGTGACGCTGAAAATCGTTTTCTTGGGGTTATTGTCCCCATTCAACGCGATATATAGGAAAAAGGCCGAGGCGTATGTCCATACCTGGCCTCGGGTCATCAGCCCACCGAGAGGGATTCAGTAGCTGACGAATGAATTCGCATTTGTGCCGCGTAAGCGCGGTGATAATGGGTCGGCTTCAACTGGTCGAATTTGATGCGGCACAAGCGCTTAGTTAGACCCCACGCCGACAAGCCGTGCACACAAGATCAAGCCGCCAAAGAGGCATGCCTCAGCGGCACGCTGAACCACGCCCCGAACACGTCCCATCGCAGGCACGCAAATAAGAATTCCTGCACCTCCCACAACGAATCCGGCTATACGAAATAGCTGGCCATGCTTCTCGCCCAATCGCAAAAGTGCATAGGCCCCACCAAAATACTCAATCGCTCCACCTAGATTGTGCAAGGTCTGGCGCCAAGAGCCATATAACGGCGACCCTGGATCGCAGGGGAAAGCGACCGCAACCAAATAGCCAGCAGCCACGCACAGGGCAAGGAGTCCACTCGGTTGGCTCAACGGTTGGAGCAGCAGTGCAACTGCAGCAAGAGCCAGGCCGACAGGCAAGAAGACGCCGAACGACGCAACGGATCGATCCGCCGATCCGAATTCACCCAACTCGCTGATGGTGTGGCGCGCGTGGCTATACGCCGGCCGCCGCTTGCCGAGCAAGGTCAGTGCGACTGCCAGATAGATGGCCACTACTGCTGTAAGTGTCGAGGCGATCATTCACTCCCCATTTTGTGGGTCTAACCGCCAGGCTGAACGGCGGCGGCTACCCGCTATCCAGCCGATATGAGGCCGCCGGCCGTTCAAGCCATTGTTAGAGCGCCGAGCGTTTCCGCAGCCGTTCAGGCGACGGCCAGGACATGGTGCGAATCAGTAGAGATGACGCGCGCCTTCTGCCAGGCCTTCGAGTCGTGCGAGGCGTGCCAGAGGTCGTAATTCTTCTGGAGATTCATCCAGAGTTCCGGAGACGTGCCGAAGGCGCGTGCGAGCCGAAGCGCCATGTCAGGGGTGACATCGCCACGCTCGTTAACGATCTTAGAGATGGTCTTCCGCGAGACACCGAGCGCTTCCGCAGCCCGGGAAATAGCCAGAGCAAGGGGCTCAAGGTAGTGGCGCTTGAGGATTCCACCAGGATGCGTCGGCGGCCGCTTTCGAGAAATCATGTTAATTCGCCTCCCTAATGGTAGTCCAGATAATCGACAACGTATGCGTCGCCGCTTTCAAAACGGAAAATAACACGCCAGTTGCCGAAAACCTTGACTGCCCAGTGCCCCTTGAGGGAGCCTTTCAGTGGGTGCAGGTCCGAGCCAGGATAGTCCATATCTCCTACGAGTGCTGAGGCGTCCAATCGGTCTAGAATGTCTTCCAGCTTCTCGGCATGCTGGGGCTGGATGCCCTTTTTAATCCCATCGTTAAACAGCTTCTCCAGCCCCTTATGCTTGAAGCTTTTAATCACCCCTAGAGTGTAACCCGAAAGGTTACATCTGTCAAATGCTTAACGCCGAGAATCTGCCGCCGCGGCTATTGGAACTCCTGCTGGCCGCGGTCGGCAGAATTCCTTGGTTAGCCCGTCAACGGTCGTAAACATCGCTTCGGTGCCCGACCGTTAACATTAGAATGAGCACTTCCGCTTTCTTCACTTTGTAAAGAATGCGCCAATCCCCGACTCGATAGGACCAGCGGTCGCTCAGGAGGCCGGTGAGGCGTTTGCCCAGTTCGGGGTGCTCCGCGAGGCGAAGGATTGCCTTGCCGACGCGCTCTTTAATCGCCTTGTCAAGCTTCCCAATGCGGCGTGCCGCTTCCTCCGTGTAGAGAATGCGATGAGTCATTTGAAAATGTCTTCATGCTCCACGAGCCGCTGCGCCCGCTCATCCTCTTCCGCTTTCAGCAGAGACAGCATGAGTTTCTTATCCGCAAGAACTTCGAGTGTTTCGAGTTCTTCCGGAGAAATCAGCACGGCCGAGGCCAAGCCGTTTCGGGTGATGATGACACGGCCGCGCTTCTTCTTTCCAAGAGAAGCGACCATTTCGGGCAGATGTGCCCGCACGTACGAGACGGGAGCGATTCTAGTCATGCCCATAGTGTACAAGATATTGTACATTCCTGCCAGGGGTGTCAGCAGTACTAAGGGCTAACGCGGGGGCTGACCAGCGGCGGCTTCAACTATCCACCCAAACGAGGCCGCCGGCTGGTCAAGCCGATGGTGAGGCCCCGTGAGGTCTAAGTTCTTTTGCGATTCGCTCCGACAAGAACATCTTCAAGAGCGACTGATAGGGCACGTCCCGCTTGTTCGCCAGAAGCCGAAGCTCCTCAATCATTGATCCGGGGAGGCGAAGAGAAATGGACTTGAGAGAGGGCCGTAGATTGGGGAAAATGACGTTCTTTCCCTTCTTCCAGTCCACATAGTCAGCTGAATCGTGCGAGGCCCAAAAAGCCCGCTCGTCCGCCTCGCTCTTAAACTTCGGGATCTTATTCTTCATGATTTTTGTAAGCCTCCTTTTCCGAGCGGCTCATGTCGCGAGCTGAAATGACCCGGACCAAGTGCTTCCGTGCGGTGAAAACGAGGAAAAGAAGCCGTGCTGCGTCGGTGCGGCCGAGCACGAAAAAACGATGTTCCGAATGCGAGTGTGCCTCGTCGGGTGCGACCACGAGCGGCTGGTTGAAGAAAATCTGTTCGCACTCAAATGGGCTGACCTTGTGCTTCCGCCAGATTTTCTCGGCGTTCTCCTTGTCCCAGTCAAATCCGAGGTACCTGGAGAAATCTGTTTCGCTCACAGGATTAGTATACTATGGACATATACATGCTGTCAAGGCGCAAAGGGGGCCTAGACACAATGGTTGCTTGAAAGCAAAAGCTCGCCGTCCTTTGTATCGTGGGTCATGTCCCGGCAAGGGAAACACGGAACCACAAAAGGAGGCGAGCTATGGGTGATTCTACCATGTACGTCGGTCTTGATGTCCACAAGGAGTCGATTGAGATCGCGCTGGCGACGTACGACGGAGGCGAGGCGCGTCATTACGGAAGGATAGCAGGAGATCTCGAAGCCGTCGATAAGGTAATTTCGCGGCTGAAAAAGACGCACGCGAAGCTGAACTTCGTCTACGAGGCGGGTCCGTGCGGCTATGCGCTGCACCGGCACCTGACCCGAAAGGGATTCTCCTGCTCGGTCGTAGCGCCGAGCATGATTCCGTAGTGCTCGGGAGACCGGATTAAGACGGACCGCCGGGACGCGATCATGCTGGCGAGGCTGCACCCGGCGGGCGAGTTGACGGCGGTGTTCGTGCGAGGGCCGAGGACGAGGCGGTGCGCGATCTGACGCGCTCGAGAGAAGACGCGGTGGCCAATCACCGGCGCTCGCGCCAACAGCTAGGTGCGCTGCTGCTGCGCCAAAACATCCGCTACACGGGCAAGTCGGCGTGGACAAAGGCGCATTTGAGGTGGCTGTCGGAGGTGACGATGCGCCAGCCCACCCAGCAGATCGTCTTCCAGGAATACCTCAACACCACCCAAGAGACCGATGGCCGCGTCTCGCGCATCGACGAGCAGCTACGGATCGCGGTGGAGGGCTGGCGCATGGCGCCGGTGGGCGATTGCCCGGGAGGTGAAGCCGATCGCCGCCTAAGGGCGGCTAGGCGTTAACCGGACTTACAAGCGAGACGTGGGCAGAGTCAGGGGAATCCTCGACTGCGTTAAGAGCCGGCTCTTCGGAGTCGACGCTCGATCCTAGAGCGAGGCAGCCCCGTGACGAACAAGGGTCATGCGGTAACCAACCCGCGGATATCAGCAGGAGCGACCGTCGTCAGGAGCCCACGTCTCCCTTGGGGGTCTGGTTTTGTGCCAACTTCCAGTCACGATTTGGAGGGCGGAGAGTTCTGTCTACTTGACTTCAAGCAACCATATCAACGATACGCTGTGCCGCGCGCGCTACTGGAACTCCATAAAGAAAGCGCGCGTCGGCACAAGCGCATGGTTATGCGCCGTCGGTGGTGCCCGCGCAATTACTCACCGGAGCTGGATTACGAGATTGCGGTGAAGCGCATCCGCTATTTTTGACAGTGTTGCGAGCGTCAGATTCTGATCTGCCCGCTCGATGCGCGAAATCACCGACTGTGTTGTGCCAATCGCTTTCGCGAGCTGATTTTGCGTCAAGTGCGCACGATCCCGCGCCTTCGCAATATCGATGGCCATGCGCACCTCAATATCAGCCTTTGCATAGGCGGCCTTCCACGCGGGGCTCTTCTCCGCCTTGGCAAAAACTTCATCCAGAGACACGCTGCCGCTAATTCGCTTCTTCATAAATCCTCCCAACACTTTCGACTTATCCAATCGGCCAGTGATTTACGGGATCTCTCAATTTCTTCCACCGGCACGGTCCGCGACTTTTTCAAAAAGGCATTGGTTACGATGACGATATCCTTCCAAAACGAATACAGAAATCGGTGCTGGTGATGCTGGATTATGATCCGAAGCTCCCAAACGCCGTCGCGGAGATGCTTTCCGTAGTCCTGAGGGATATTCGGCCCCAGATCGGCCAACGCCACGAACCATCGCTTAGCCTTGGCTTGATGGCCTTCATCCATTTCGCGCGCATAGTCGCAGGCCTGACAACGCCCACGGTTTGTGCGGTAGAAGGCAATCTTATAATTCAAGCTGATATAAGTATAGCAGATACGCTATATTAATCAAGGCCCGGCGTGGCTTGCCGTGGCGTTCCAGAGGGCGTTCAAACGCAGAGGCTGACCAGCGGCGGCTTCAACAGTCCAACCAAACGAGGCCGCCGGCTGGTCAAGCCAATGGTTCGACCGAGGACAGGTGCCCGCAGTTGTCATTGAAATTCGACTGTTTTCATTTGGTGTGTCGCCCCACCGGATTCGATTGATACTAAAACCTTGCCCGATTCAATTAAAAATCTCGTGTAGTTCCTAGCACCCGATGCCAATGAAGAGAGTTTTCCCTTCAAAAGAGACGTGGCTAGATCAAGATCCAGTGCTGGACCTTCGAAGTTGTCGTAGATTGCTAGCCAGTATTCAGGGAATGTTCGAAATCCTTCTTTATTGAGGTCAGCTATTTTCTTGTTGATGCAATAGAAAATGGCATCAGCCCACTCTCGTTCAACCGCATCCCCGCTCCAACCCTGGCCGCGCAGCTGTGATCCGAATTTCTGAAAAAAACGCTCATATTCCGGTCCCGTCATTTGAGTCTGTTCCCATGTAAACATGGATCGATCAATCACTGCATTTGGGAAATGACGTTGTCCGTGGACGATTGCTGCAGCGTAAGCATTCGGGACGGCTTCCGTTATCTCTACCCCAATTGATCGTCCCGGCAAAGTAATGTCTAGGTCCGGGCGATCATTTGGAGACGCCATAAGGGGATAAGAGAAGAATTCAGATTCTGCGTAGCAGGCTAATACGGTTCTTCGAACCCAGTTCTCAACTTGTTCCTTTGTGCGGCGTTGGCCGCGAGGGAGAACAACAATCTCCATTTGACCCAAGCGGGATAGCAATTCGGCAGCCGACGTCGAAGATATACCTTTCAATGCATAACCTTTGCGTCTATACCCATACATGCTTCTGCGGTCGAACGAGACGCTGACCGGCGGCGGCTATTAAGCTACTCCTCACTTGGCCGCCGGCCGGTCTAGCGAATGGTTAGCCCGCGCCTGCAGAAACGATTGGAATCCTTCTTCGTTCCCGTTAAATACGTTTTGATCCACCAGCCCATGAATGCCGTTCACGCGAGTGTTGTCAGAGTACTGCCAAATAGTCCAGTCGCGTTCGTCGAAGCGTCCTGGTCGGCGGAATACATCCCGGATCCATAGGCGATATCGATCTGCTTGACCAGCCAAGTATTGCGAGTAAGCCGGGCTCGTCACATAAAGCACCGGGGGCTTCCGATATTTCTTTTCCACGATGTCGGCGAATGCTGATAACTCTTTCAGCACATCCTCTTTTGGCGGGCGCTCGGCGCAATTGCCGACGAATTCGAAATCGATGACAGGCGGTAGCGCCCCGGCCTCTTCTGGAACGGATTCGATAAGATTCGCTGCCTGTGTCTTGCCGGGTTTGCAAAAAGTGAAGAAGTGATACGCCCCGACAGCCAAACCGTTTAGCTTCGCTTCCGCCCAGTTGCGCTGAAAAACCGAATCTTTAAAATCGCCGCCCTCTGTCGCCTTGATATAGACGAAGCGGTATCCTTCCTTGGCGACGGCTTGCCAATCGATCTCACCCTGATGATGGGAAACATCTATGCCCCTGACTCGGAATTCAGTTTGACTGGGGTAATTCAAACGCCAGTGCCCCGCAAAATAGCCCCATACCACCAGAGATCCAAGCAGGAGCAACGTCGTGGCGCCTATCAAATACTTTTTCATAATACTGGCGGGCTAACGCTATGCCGCCGGGACAAGAAAGAGTTCTGCCCGTGTTCGGTTCCTGAATCACCACACTGGTCCCGGTCGGCATCAGCGCTTGGTTAGACTGTTCAGGCTAGTTTCGAATTGATCTGACTCCGGCTATCTTTCCCTGCTTATCCAGGTCCACGTCAATGAAATATTCTCGCTTTAGGGGAAAGTCGAACTCATATTGCGCAAGACCAGTCGGCTCAATTTGAAACTGCACCCCATTTCCGACAGCTTCTTGCTTAATTACCCTGCTTCTCTGGTCGAGAATGCTCCGGGCTTCCGCGACAGCCATTCCAACCTGAATACTGGCCCCAGACTTATGCCACTCGTGAAAACTCTTAGTTCTGGCATCAATAGCTGCAAACAATAAGGAGATAGCACCGAAAATCACAAAAAACAAGCCAGCGAATAGTCCGCAGCGTTGCACAGCTCGCGAGAATCTTGGATCTCGTGAGATTCTAATCCCTGCATAAGCGAGACCTGCAATTGCGGTAATTATCATCACACCAACCAGTGACTTACTTGCAATCGCTCGGCCAAGTAAGGACAGCCCTAAGTAGCCAACAAGGGTAATGCTATTCATCGCGATGCTTCCTCCATGCCGCCACAATGTTACTCGATAATCAGTCTAACGCCACGCTGTGCCGCGCGCGCTACAGGAACTCCCTAAAGAATGCGCGCGTCGGCACAAG
>CXWL01001463.1_pt1 | contig 179344 bp, 168 predicted proteins | sample 590931 | NCBI WGS metagenome assembly CXWL01 (sample SAMEA3498368, study PRJEB10139) | groundwater metagenome | biome: water well; material: biofilm material | place: Germany | collected 2015-04-27
TCGCTCGTGAAAGCGCCGCTGCGCGCGAAGCCGCCGCCGCTGCCGCGCGCGAAGCCGCCGCCGCTCGCGAGGCCGCCGCCAACCACGAAGCGGCCATCGCACGTGAAGTTGCCGCACGGGAGGCCGCCGCCGAGGCCCTTGCTGCCGCACAGGCGCCAGTACCTCCCATGCCCCCGACTCCCGAGACCATGCCCGCCGCGGTCCCGCCGACTCCTCCGTCGCCTGAGATGCTAGCGGCGATGTTCGCCGCACCGATGGCCCCATCTCCCGTTCTTGCCGCCGCGCTTGAGACCGTGTTTGCTCCGATGGTAACGCCCGAGGTCCCTGCTCCGGTGGCGCCGCCGGAGGCCTTCATTCCGATGACATCGCCTGAGGCTTCCGTTTCGATGGAGACGCCCGAAGTCTCCGTTTTGGCGGCGACGCCCGAAGCTACTGCTCCGATCGTCGAGATTTTGCCGGCGCCGGTCGATAACACCATCGCTGATCCCGCCCCGCCGGTGATCCCGCCGCCCAGTCAACCTGAGACCGTTCAAGCGGAGCCGGAAGAGCGCAAGGGATCGTCTTTTGAGGCGAAGACATTTAAAGTCGTGCCGACGGTCAGATCTTTTCGCGTCGTCGGTTCCGATGCCGACCCCATGCCGGGTGCGCCAATGGCCGTTCCCGCCGAGGCGTTCACTCCGTCGCCGCAGGAACCCGAGGTCGACTTCAGAGCCGCCGATCCCGTTTCGTCGCTGGAGCCTCAGGCCGATATCAACGCCGCCCCTTTCATTCAAGCGCCGGAGCCTGAGTTAGAATTCCCCGCTTCCGACCCTCTGGCCATGCAGCCGCTCATGGAGGCCATTCCCGAGCCGCCTGTCGCGGCGATGGCCGCCGACCTCGCTGCCGCTCCTGCCGACGATCTCGCTTTGGCTCCTGCTCCCGCTTCCTCAGAGATGCCAGACATGCCGCCCATTTACCCGGCGCCCGCCGTCGCGGCTCCGTTGCAATCATTTGCGCCCATGGATCCTATGTTTGTCCAGGCGCAGCCCATGCCGGATTTTCCGCCGCCGAACACGCTCGTGGCCGCTTCCGCCGAGGCCCCTTCGAGGGGTCCCGATGAAGTGCTGGCTCGTTTCGCCAAGCCCGTGCCTGAGCCGGTAACGGACTTGCCGAGGAAGCCGGCGCGCAACAACAAGCCGTTCGTCCTCGTCGTGGGGTTGGTTGTGTTCCTTATCATGGGCGCCGGTCTTATTTTATTGCGTCAGCCGAAGGACGATTTGAAGCAGATGACGGCTCTCGACGACGGTAAAGCGCCCATCGGCGCGGCGAGCTTTGACGAAGGACACGCTCCCGCCGCGGCCAAGCCAGGAGCGCTCCTGAATGAAATTCCCGCCTCCGAGCCCCCGCGCCCCGCGGCGTCCGCGGCATCGGCGGAACAGGCGGCCGCGATCGCGCTGGTGAAGGATTTCCCGCTGGACGGCGATCGAGGCACGGTCGGCCACTGGCTTCAGTACTCGTATACCGCCAGTCCCGGAGCCGGCACAGAGCAGTGGAACGCGAGTCCCACGGCGGATAAGACGTTCCTAGTCGAATACCGGCTCCTGTCGGGCCCCAAGGGCGGGAAGTCCGCCATGTATCTGTTCGAGGCGGACACCGAGCGCGGACTGATCGTGGGAAAGAACCTCGACGCGCGTCAAATGCTGGCCGGCTCTCGAGCGACCTCCGTGAAAGCCGCCAAGAAAGTCGTCGCGAAGAAGGTCCAGGCCGTCAAACCGGTCAAACGCGCGCCGGCGCGCGCGCCGAAGGGACCGACCTTGCTGCCGCTTCCCGAGGAGTCGCAGCTGGCGACCTCCCATATCGATGAAGACGCCTTTGGCGACCCCGTAAGCCCCGTCAAAAAGACCGCCGCGCCGAAGGCCCGGAAGGCCGCGAAGGTTCAGAGCGTCACGATCAAACACTCGGCCAGAAAGCTCGCGGAAGACGCACAGAGCGAGGAAGAGCCCGACCAGATCCTGCCCGATCCGGGCGAGGCCAGGACCGCGCCGGTCGATGAAGACGCCTTCGGCGTCGATTAGGGCGTCCGGCGTTTACTTCTTGTTTATACGCCCATTTAAGGCTCCGGCCTTGACAAAAATGCGCACGGACCCTAACCTATAGAGGAATGGGCAGCGTTCAACACATCATCTCCCTGGGTCTATCGCGCCGCCTGGCCGATCTATTGGTCGAGGAGAAGCTGATCAGCGCCGCCCAGCTCAAGGAGGTGCTCGACGGCCATAAGCAGGGCGGGGAAAAACTCGGTTCCCTTTTGATCGAAAAAGGCTTCATCGAGGAAGAGAAGCTTCTTCAGTTCTTGGCGGAAAAAACCGGCATTTCCTTCGTCTCTCTGGCCGACATCGGCGACATCCCCGAGGACGCGATCGCGGCCGTGCCTGAGGCCATCGCGCGCCAAAAGATGCTGATGCCTTTCAACAAGACGAAAACCCGACTCACCGTGGCCATCGCCGATCCTCTCGACGTGATGGTCCTCGACGACCTCAAGATGCTGACCGGCTGCGACGTGGTCGCCTGCCTCGCCTCGGAGGTCGAGATCTCGGCGGCGCATGAGAAGTACTACAAGTCGGCCACCTCGCAGGAGGCCTTGGAGGACATCGTCAAACAGTCCGCCGTCGACGAGGCGGCGGCCGAGGAAATCGAGCACGTCGAAGAGAAGATGCAAAAGGACAGCGAGTCCGGGCTCGAGAAGGAGGCCGAGGACGCGCCCGTCATCAAGATGGTCAACTTGATCATGGCCGGAGCCGTCAAGGCCCACGCCTCGGACATCCACATCGAGGCTTACGCCAAGGAGCTGCGCATTCGCTACCGCATCGACGGCGTTCTGCACGAGCAGCCGGCGCCGCCCAAAAAATTCCATAACGCGATCTGCGCCCGCATCAAGATCATGTCCAATCTCAACATAGCGGAGAAGCGCATCCCGCAAGACGGCCGCATGAGGCTTAAGATCGACGGCAAGGAGATCGACATGCGCGTCTCCGTGCTGCCCTGCGCGCCGGGTGAGAAGACCGTCATGCGCATCCTGGACTCGTCGGGACTGAAAGTCAACATGACCCAGCTCGGCTTCGAGCCCGAGGCGATGGCGGTGTTCAAGAAGGCCATGGAGGCGCCCTACGGCGTCAACCTCGTCACGGGCCCCACAGGCTCGGGCAAGTCCACGACTCTTTATTCGGCGCTGTCCAACCTCAACACGCCCGACACGAACATCATGACCGCTGAGGATCCCGTCGAATATCAGCTTCCCGGAATCAACCAGGTTCAGGTCAACAACCAGGTGGGTCTGACCTTCGCCGCGGCCCTTCGCTCCTTTCTGCGCCAGGACCCCGACGTGATCATGGTTGGCGAAATCCGCGACCAGGAGACGGCGACGATCGCCATCAATGCGGCGCTGACCGGCCACCTTGTCTTCTCGACTTTGCACACCAACGACACCTCTCAGACGATCACGCGCCTGGGCATGATGGGTGTGGAGCCCTTTCTCATCAGCTCGGCGATGCTGATGATCGAGGCGCAGCGCCTGCTTCGCGGCATCTGCCCCAAGTGCAAGGAAGCTTACGAGGTCGAAAAGGATTGGCTGCTGAAGCTTGGGGTTCCCGACACCCAGCTCCAGACGGTCAAGGGAAAGATCATGCTGCACAAAGGGAAAGGCTGCGAGAACTGCGCGGGCACTGGCTACCGCGGCCGCCAAGGGCTTTATGAGGTCATGGAAGTCACCGACGCCATCCGGCAATTGGTCTTGGACCGAGCCTCGGCCAAGGAAATCAAGAAGCAGTCGATGAAGCAGGGCATGCTCACCCTGCGCATGTGCGCCATCCGCAAGCTCCTCTCCGGTGCCACCACCGCCGAGGAGATGATGCGCGTGACCGCGGCGGACGGCGACACCTAATGGCCAAAGGAGACGCAATGGTGTCCATGGGCGAGCTCTTCATGCTGATGCATGAGCGCGGGGCCTCTGATCTTCATCTCACGGCAGGGGCGCCGCCGATCCTGCGCATCGACGGCTCGCTGGTGCCAACCCCTTTCGCGAAGCTGACGCCGGAGACGGCGCAGACGCTGATCTACTCCCTGCTCAACGACCAGCAGCGCCAGCAGTTCGAGGCGACATATGAGCTCGATCTCGCCTTCAATCTGCGCGGGGTCGGACGCGTGCGCATGAACGTCTACCGTCAGACGGGCTCGGTGGGCGCTGCAATCCGCTCCATTCCCAGTTCCTTCCGGTCCTTCGAGGAGATCGGCCTGCCCAAGTCGATCCTCGACATCATCAAGCTTCCCAAGGGGCTGATTCTGGTCACGGGCCCGACGGGCTCGGGGAAATCTACGACGCTGGCCAGCATGATCGACTTCATCAACGAGACGCGCTCGGCCCACATCGTGACGGTCGAAGATCCCATCGAGTTCGTGCACGCGCATAAAAAATCCGTCGTCAATCAGCGCGAGGTCGGCCAGGACACGCAGACTTTCTCGGCCGCTTTGCGCCATATCCTGCGCCAGGATCCCAACGTCATCTTGATCGGCGAGCTGCGCGACCTGGAGACGATCCAAGAGGCCCTCAATATCGCCGAGACCGGGCACTTGGTGCTGGCGACCCTTCACACCACGGACTGTGCGCAGACGATCAACCGGATCATCGACGTCTTCCCTCAGCATCAGCTCGACCAGGTGCGCGTGCAGCTGTCTTTCGTCCTTCAGGCCGTGCTGTGCCAGCAGCTTCTCAGCCACGCCTCCGGCGCTGGGCGCGTGCTGGCGTGCGAGACTTTGGTGGTGACCTCGGCCATCCGCAACCTGATCCGCGAGCAGAAAGTCGAGCAGATCCAGATCGCCATCCAGACCGGCGGCAAAAGCGGGATGCAGACGATGAACCAGTCGCTGGCCGAACTTTATATTAGAAAGAAGATCACTTTCCAGGAGGCGATGTCGCACTCCTTGGATCCCGAAGATCTTCGCCGCATGATGCAAAAACATATGATACACGCCCAGTCGTAAGGAGAATCGAATGCCCGCTTTCGCCTACAAAGCCAAGACCTCCGCCGGAATCGTCATGGAGGGAGTCATCGACGCCGCCGAGCAGCGCGGCGCGGTCGACAAGCTGCGCGCTCAGAAATTGGTGGTCCTCGAGATCGCGGAAAAAGGCGAATCTCCGGTCGCGAAAATCCGTGCGATGCTGGGGATGGGCAAGAGTAGGGGAAAAGTCACCTCGAAGGACCTCGTGCTTTTCTCTCGTCAGCTCTCGACTTTAGTCAGCGCGGGCGTGCCCATCGTTCAAAGCCTCGGCATCCTTGAGAATCAGGCCGAGAACCCGGCTTTTAAAGAGGTACTCGCCGCGGTCAAGACGGACATCGAGTCCGGCTTGTCGATCTCCGACGCGCTGCGCAAGCATGAACACGCTTTCCCCGAACTATACACCGCCATGGTCAAAGCCGGTGAGTTGGGTGGTATTCTGGACGTCATCCTCGAACGCTTGACGGTTTATCTGGAAAGTTCCGAGGCCCTCAAGGCCAAGGTCAAGGCCGCGATGATGTACCCGGCCATCGTGCTCTCGATATGCGGAGTCGTCACGGTGTTCCTGATGATATTCGTGATCCCGACGTTCAAGAACATCTTCGCGAGCTTCGGCGCCGAATTGCCTCTGCCCACGCAGATCCTCATCGATCTCTCCGACGCGATGACGAAGCGCTGGTATGTGATCGTCGCCGCCCCGTTCGCCGCCTGGAAGGGCTTTAATAGGTTCTATGCCACCCCCTACGGCCGCAGATGGGTGGACGCGCAGTCGCTGAAGGCGCCGATTTTCGGCCCCATCCTCAAAAAAGTCGCCGTGGCGCGCTTTACGCGCACGCTCGGTACGCTGATTAAGTCGGGCGTTCCGATCATGCAGGCGCTCGACACGGTCGCCGCGACGGCCGGCAACGTGCTCATCGCCGAGGCGGTTATGATGACGCGCGAGTCGATCCGCGAAGGCGGCCACCTCTCCGACCCGCTCAAAAAATCGGGCATTTTTCCGAACATGGTGACCTCGATGATCTCGGTCGGCGAAGAGACCGGCGCGCTCGACATCATGTTGGCCAAGATCGCCGACTTCTACGATCAGGAAGTCGACACCGCGGTCAAAGGCTTGACCTCGCTAATTGAGCCCATCGTCATCGTCGTCATGGGTGTGATCATCGGCACGATCGTCATCGCGATGTTCATGCCCATGTTCGGCCTAGGCGAGCTGGCCGGCAAGCAGGGCTAAGCGGCGTCGCTCTCGAAGAGGTTCTTGTCTCGGAGCAGGCGATGGTAGGTCACGCCGAAGCGGTGCGCCTCGTCGCGCAGCTGCTGCAATAGGCGCAAGGCCGGGTCGTCGAGGCGCAGGAGCAGGGACTCGGGACGTCCGGGGAGGAACACCTCCTCGATGCGTTTGGCCAGCGAGGCCATGGGGATCTTGAGCTTGAGTTCGGCCAAGGCGCTTTGCGCCGCTGAGAGTTGGCCCTTGCCGCCGTCGATAAGGATCAAGTCGGGCAAAGGCTCTTTTTCCGCCGCCAGCCGTTTATAACGGCGGTACACGACTTCGTGCATCGATTTAAAGTCGTCAATGCCGGCCACGTCGCGGATTTTGAACTTTCGGTAGTGATCGCGGTGCGCCCGCCCGCCTTGGAAGCAGACCATGGACGCGACGGTTTGGTGCCCTTGGAAATGCGAGATGTCGAAGCACTCGATGTGCACGGGGGGCGCCGAGAGCAGAAGCGCTTTCTGCAGGGCGGTGACCATCTGCGTCTGTGCCACCCGTCCGCCCACGTCGTCGGCCTGCACGGCACGCACCTGCACACGCTCTCCCATCTGCGACAGGGCCTGCGAGTTGTCGCGCAGCTGAGCGGCGCGCTCGTACTCGAGATTTTTCGAGGCCGACCTCATCTCTTTCTCGAATTCTGTTTTAAGATCGGCGTATTGGCCCTTAAAAAACAGTGCGGCGCGTTCCGCGATCGCTCGGTAATCGTCTTTCGCGATCCGTCCCGCGCAGGGGGCGGGGCACTCCTTGGTGTGATAGTAAAGACAGGCGTTGATCTTTTTTTTAGCAAGCGGCTTGGTTTCTGAGAAATCCCAACGGCACGGCCGCAAGGGGAACATGCGCTGCTTCCAAAGATAACGAAGAAGAGCGCGAATGGGCGTGATTTTTGGATAGGGACCAAAATAGACGCCCCCATCCCGCAGTTTTCGTCGCGTAGTGAAAATCCGCGGAAAGTCTTCACCCATCGATATCTTCAGATACGGATAGGTTTTTCCGTCCTTCCACATCACGTTGAAAAAAGGCTGGTTCTTGTTGATCAGACGGCGCTCCAGCAGAAGCGCCTCTCTTTCCGACTGGCAGACGATGTAGTCGATGCGGCGGATCAGGGGAACGAGAGACTGGTTCTTGATGTCTTCTTTGTTGGGGTTGAAGTACTGCGCGACGCGCTTGGCGAGGTTAAGCGCCTTGCCGATGTACAGAATCTCCCCGGCGGCGTCGCACATGATATAGACGCCGGTTTTTTTGGGGATATGGCTGCGATCGAAGGACATGTCTACAGTATATCAAGGGTCGGGAAGGCCGGATTTGCTTGCCGCTGTCAACTGACGGTACCGTCAGTTGACCGTCGAGGATTCATTGACGGAGGGGGGCTAAAAAAGCCATAATGTCCATCCTATGGCAAAGAAGAAGCAAGCACGTCACAAGTCCGGTCTTAAGGCCCATCGTCAGTCGATCAAGCATGCGATCCACAACCGCGAGATCAAGAAGTCGGTCCGCCTCGCCGTGCGCGCCGTCATGGACGCCGCGAAGGCCAAGGACATCAAGAATCTCTCCGATCTGACCGCCAAAGCCGCCGCGGTCCTCGACAAGGCCGCCAAGCGCGGAACCATCCACTGGAAGTCCGCCGCGCGCAAGAAGTCGCGCCTGGCCGCCCAGGTCGTCAAGCTCACCGCCGCGAAGTAGTTTCTCGGATCGATAAAAAGCCCGCCCAGAAGGCGGGATTTTTATTTTATAGGTCGAGGGGCCTAATCTCATAGGGCCAGAATAGGCGGGGAACACGACCCGAAGGACCCATAGGGAAATCCCCCAGCGGCCATATAGTATTAACATGCATAAACTGCTCTTGGCCTCTATGGCTTTGTCCGCCGGCACGCCCCAGATCGCCGTCCCGACTGTGCTGAGGCCCGCCGCGCTCTCGCCGATGGTGGCGACGCCGACGGCTCACATCCCGTCATTGATCATGGGGCAGGTTTCTCGTCCTCTCATCTCCGCCCCCGCGCTCGCCTTGCAGCCGACGGCGGCCAAAAAGATCGTGGCTCCATTGATAAATGCCGCGCAGGGAGAGGAAAACGGCGGGCACATGTTCGACGCATCCGTCAGCCGTCAGGAGAGTTCTCTCGATGTCGCCGTCAACGGAGACGCGGCCTTGCGCGCCAAGGTGGAGGCGGATATTTCCGCGGTGCGTTCCAATACGGGCTACCTGGGATACAGCATCGATCCGGGAGAGCCGGGTCACCCGAATCCGTCCATGCAGGTGAGGCACGTGCTGATCCGCATGAAGCATCCCGACTACATCACTACTCCCAACTCGGCGATTGTCTATCGAGCCGCAGGCCTGCCCGTCATCTATGATTTTGCCGATCATGGAGACATCAGGACGATGGGTGTGACCTTGGCCAAGGCGAGCCCCAAGTCGTCTAAAAATAAAGCTTCACACAAGTCGAGCGCGCAATAAGCCTACTTCCCGCGAATGAGCCGCGCCCGCGCGCTCTCGCGGACTGACGCGGAAGGATTGCCGGTCGCCGCGTACATGCCGGCGATGCGTTCGTGGGCGTCCGCGTCGCGGGTGATGTCGTAGACGAGGATGGCCCGGCCCACGACGGCTGCCGGCTTGCGATCCCCCAGCCAACCCCATGCGGGCGGGCCGCTTTCATAGAAGCCTTGTCGCTTGGTCGCGGATACGGCCAACCATTCCCGGTCGATTGAAACCGGCAGTAGGCTCGATCCAGGACAAGGTCCGGGCGTGGAAAAGGCATCTTGACGCTCGAGACCCAATCGCGCGGGGCAGTCGCGGCCGAAATACGAGAGGATCAATCCGCCCGGATTTTTCTTCATGAATTCCGTCAGTTCCGGCAGGGCCTGGCCCCAATCCACGTTCGAATCTCCCATCAAACGCCATGCGGCCGAGGGACCGCCGAAGGCCTCGTTGACGTAGGCCAGAGGCTGGGGCATGGCCGCCAAAGAGGAGGCCGCGTGCCAAGCTAAGGCGGCTCCGGCTGCAAGACGCAGCGCCCCGCGACGCTTCCAGAGAGAGGCGGCGGCCGCGCCGGCGGCGACGGCCAGTACGGGGTACAACGGCAGAACATAGCGGACGCCGAGCTGGCGTCTTACCGACATGGCGCAAAGAAGAAGCAATCCGGCGCCGGCAAACGCCACGCGCCGATGGCTTTGGTCCTTCCATAGACGGCGATCGGCAAAACCCCAAAGCGACAATCCCAGAAAAGGCAAAGTGGTCTTCATCGCTAAGATCGCGGGGAAATAAAGCGGATGCCCCTGCGGCCAGACCCGGCCGAACAAATAGGTTGGGGCGGGGGACAATGTTTCACCGGTGCGGAAGGCATAGGCTTCCCATAAACCGTGCAAACCGGTTGGGGCGTACGCCAAAATGATCATGACGGCCATGCTGGCGAGGGCGGCGAGCAAAGCCTTTCCGCCGTCCGTGCGCCGCTTGCCGGATGCCCACGCCCAGACTTCGGCCGCAAGGAAGGCGCCGGGCAGCATGGCGCCGGTGGCCTTGCTGCTCGCCGCCAGGCCCGCCGCGGCGCCGGCGGCGGCGGCCGCCCAAAGCGGTCCGGATGATCGGGCCCAGGACCATAGAAAGAGAGCCGCGATAAAAAAAGAGGTCAGCCAACCGTCGGCGGTGGCCAGAGAGAAGTGAGCGAGCATGTTGGGATCCAGGGCGGCGAAGCTGAGAGCAAAGAGAGCCGCCTCGACGCCCAAGGCCGTCGTGCCCCAGAACCAGACGGCCGCAAGCATGATGGCCAAAGCGAGAAGTCCTGTCGCGCGACCAAAACGAAGAAGTGTTCCGCCTGGGACGCGATTGTTGAACAGGAAAAATTGGCCATAGGCATGAGGAACCATCGACTGGCCGCGCAGCTCTTTGGGCACCTGCGGGGCGGCCGCGCCGGCGGCCAGCAAGGCCGCGCCGCGCAGATAGGACGGCACGGGTGCGGCGATACGAACGGCCGATGGAGGCAGGCCGTTGTAATAGCCCCAGGACAGGGCCAGATCATGCGGCTCGTCGTAGGTGATGCCCGTCGCGCGCGTCAGGAAAAAACACAGGGCGAGACCGAGGCCGGCTAAAAGAACCGCCGCTGCGGTTGGCGTCCTCACGCCGGGCGGGCGGTCGGAGTGCAGAGTTCGACGACCAGGCTCTCGAACTCGATCTTGGCGTCGAGCCAGGTCTTGGACTTCAAATCGGTCTCGACTTCCAGCATGCGGCGCAGGTCGCGGCGCAGGCGCTCCTCGCTGACGCGCTGCGCGCGGGCGAAGAAGCCGTTGTCGTAGAAGATGCGCAGACGCGTCTCGATCTCGCGCTGCTGCAGGCCGGCCTTGAGCATGCGCTTGGCCTTGAGCTGCTTGAGATAGCTGCCGCGGGCCTGGGCCAGGGAGCGGAACACGACTTCGTCGGGCTTGGCGTCGGCGAAGGCCTCGCGCAGATACGTTAAGCAGGCTTTGAGTTCTCGACCGGAAATCAGGCGTTCAAAGGCCCAAGGATCCACGGCTTTGCGAAAGCCCAAGCTTGAGGACACGGCGTCTAGTCCTATGTCCGACGATTTGCCGGCGAAGATGATCGCCTTCTCGAGCTCCCCGGTCAGGATGCCCCAATCCGTCCCCGCCTCGGCGGTTAAGGCCGCGGCGGCCTCGGGAGCCAACGTCTTGCCCGCCTTTTTGGCCTCGTCGATTAACCGCTCGACGGCCTCTTCTTCCGACAGGGGCGAGAACACGCACACCGCGCCCGCCGCGGACGCGGCGTTAAACAAAGAGTCTTTTTTATCCGGACGGCGATCTTCAGAGAGAAGTACGAGGGTAGTCGTCGCGGATGGAGATTTGAGGTAGGCGGCGAAAGCCGCCCGCGCGTCGGCCGGGATTTTCGGATTGCGCACGATCACCAGGCGCCGATCGGAGAAGACGGGAAGGGTCAACGCCTCGCTGATGATCGCGGCCTGCTCGGAATTCGGATCGCCGGTGAACTCGCGGAGATTAAAGTCGTCGGCTTTGAACAACGCCTTTAACGTGATGACCGCGTCGGCCTTGGAGGCGGATTCCTCGCCGAACAGGTAGTAGACGGGCCGGAACTTCCCGGCCTTCCACTCCGCGACGAGATCGCCCGGCCGCAGCTCCATCAGTACGGATTGGGCACGACGGGCTTGAAAGGCTCGACGGGTTTGACGTTGGGCTCGGTGGAAGGCGCGTCTCCGGTGATGCGCCGCTGAGACGTCCCCGTCACCGTGCCGAAGCCGAAGACCGTGCGCTTAACGACGTTCTTAGCCAGGATGTCCCAGATCTGCTCGCGCGATTGCTCCTCGGTGAAGCCGCCGCGGAGATTTACGGCCGGATACGACAGGCTGCCCTCCAAGTTCCGCTCTTCCCACAGGATCTGGTTGGTGATCTTGTCGATAAATTGCACGTCGATGATGACGCGCAGCTTGTATGCCGTCACGGCCTGCACCGCGTCGTATTGGACCGCGGTAAGGATGTAGCGCGTGATGGTGATGGAGACGATGCCGTGCGCCTCGGATTCGGGGACGACCGGGTAGCGGCCGTTGCGCAGGAACTCGTCGCGCACGCGGAGCAGGAGCTTGTCTTCCAGGCCGAATTGCTGGGTCTTGTTGATGACCGGGCGCAGCGCCAGGCGCTGGACGCGTTGAGGCAGAAGCTGCTCCGTCGGCTTATACGCGACGTCCGTGCCGCATGCCGCGGCGAGAATGATCAAGACGAAGGGCAAAAGGCGTCGATTCATTTGACCACCAGGTTGACGAGCTTTTTGGGTATCACGATGGATTTTACGATTTGCTTTCCTTCCAAGGCGATTTTAACCTTATCGAGAGACAATGCCGTGTCTTTAATCGCGGCTTCCGCCGCATCGGCACCGATGGAAAAGGTCGCGCGCAGCTTGCCGTTGACCTGGACGGCATACTCGATGGTCAGATCGACAAGATGCTTGGCATCCCAAGCGGGCCAAGCTTGGCGAGCCAACATGTCTTTGTGGCCGAGCTTTTCCCACAGCTCTTCAGTCAGATGGGGAGCGAATGGATTTAACAGAATCAGCAAAGTATCAAAATCGATCTTGGCCGGCACCTTTTCGTCTTGTATCGCGTTAAGATAGATCATCAACGTGGAAATACAGGTGTTAAAGCCGAATGACTCGATGTCCTCGGTGATTTTCTTGATGGTGCGGTGGCGCAGGGAGGCGAGCCCTTCGCCCGCGACGCCCTCGGCGCCCCGGTCGAGGATGAGCGTCCAGGCCCGGCGCAGGAAGCGCGAGACGCCCTCGATGCTGCGCATGTCCCAAGGCTTGGCCTGCTCGAAGGGCCCCATGAACATCTCGTAGAGGCGGAAGGAGTCGGCGCCGTACTTCTTTAGCACGGTGTCGGGATTGACCACGTTCTTCTTGGACTTGGACATCTTCTCGACTTGTGACTCCAAGGCCTCGCCGGTTTTCGCGTGCACCGGTTGGCCTTTCTCATCGTACTCGACGTCCTCGGGCAGATGGTAGGCTCCCTTTGAATCGCGGTGCGAGTAGGAGAGGATCATGCCCTGGTGCCGCAGTTTCTGAAACGGCTCCTTCGTTGAGACGAATCCCAAATCAAAAAGAACCTTATGCCAGAAGCGCGCGTACAGTAGGTGCAGCACGGCATGCTCGGCCCCGCCGACGTAGCAGTCGACCGGACCCCATGCTTTTTCTAAATCCTTATCCCATGCGGCCGTGGAGTTCTTCGAATCGATGAAGCGCAGGTAATACCAGCACGACCCCGCCCACTGCGGCATGGTGTTGGTCTCACGCTTGGCCGGACCGGAGCATGTCGGGCATTTCGTGTTGACCCAGTCAGGAACATTCGCTAGCGGCGATTCGCCCGTGCCGGTCGGTTTGAAATCGGCGACTTCGGGCAGGCGAATAGGCAATTGGTTTTCGGGAACCGGGACAATGCCGCACTTGGAGCAGTGCACGATGGGTATAGGTTCTCCCCAGTAGCGTTGTCTGGAAAAAAGCCAATCTCGAAGCTTGTAATTGGTTTTACCAACACCGATATGTTTTTGCTGGAGCCAAGAGGTGATATGTTTCTTCGCTTCAGGCGTTGACATACCGTTTAGGAAGTCGGAATTGACAGCCGTTCCGTCCCCCGTGAATGCCGTGCTTTCCTCGAGTTCCAGACCTTTTGGCGCCTGCACGACCGTTAATATGGGGATGTTGTACTTCACGGCAAACTCATGATCCCGATCATCATGGCCGGGCACCGCCATGATGGCTCCCGTGCCATAGCTTCCTAGTACGTAGTCGGCTATATACACAGGGATCTTTTTGCCGTTGACCGGGTTGATGGCATACCCACCCGTAAACACACCGGTCTTTTCTTTCTGTAATTCAGTTCTTTCTAAGTCAGATTTATTTTTTGCTTTTTCGACGTATGCCGTTACTTCGTGTCTCTGCGCCTCTGTGGTTAATTTAGATGTTAGAGAGTGTTCCGGGGCTAAAACCATGTAAGTCGCCCCGAACAAAGTGTCCGGTCGGGTCGTGAAGACTTTTATCTCGTCCCCGCTTTCCGACTTGAACGTTACTTCGGCCCCCTCGGAGCGCCCGATCCAATGCCGCTGCATAGACAGCGTGGATTCGGGCCAATCCAGACCGACGAGATCTGACTCCAAACGATCGGCATAGGCCGTGATCTTCAACACCCATTGCCGGATGCTCTTTCGTTCAACTTTCGTGCCGCAGCGTTCACAAGCCCCGTTGAACACTTCTTCGTTCGCCAAACCGGTTTTACAGGATGGGCAGAAGTTAATCGGCGCCGTGCTCTCGTACGCAAGTCCCTTTTTGTACAACTGGAGAAAGATCCACTGCGTCCAGCGGTAGTAATTCGGATCGGTCGTGTCGACCTCGCGGTCCCAATCGTAAGAAAAGCCCAGCGACTTAATCTGCCGCCGGAAGTTGTCGACGTTGTCGCGCGTAACCTTCGCCGGGTGCGTGCCGGTGGCGATGGCGAAGTTCTCGGCGGGCAGGCCGAAGGCGTCCCAGCCCATGGGGTGCAGGACGTCGAAGCCCCGCATGCGTTTATAACGGCACAGGATATCGGTGGCGGTGTAGCCCTCGGGGTGGCCGACGTGCAGGCCCGCGGCCGAGGGATAAGGGAACATGTCCAGGCAGTAGAATTTTTTTCCGGGCCGCGGGGCATTCGGCGCGCGGAAAACGCCCTCGGCCTCCCAGCGGTCTTGCCACTTCTTCTCGATGTCCGGGAAGTGGATGTGCTCGGTCTTCACGACGAGATTATAGCCTTTTACTCATAACTGCTAAACTCGAGCCCAGTGGACCGGAGAGAGTGGGTGAAGGCCTGGCTTCCAGTGTCGTTGGCTGCCTTTTTCCTCTGCGCGGCCTATCCCATCCATAACCCCGACGTGTTTTGGCATCTGGCTATCGGCCGCGCCCAATGGGATCAAAAGGCGCCTTTGCGCAGCGAACCTCTCTCCATCTTGAGTTATCCCCAAACTCATCCCGGGATGAGTTTGGGGATAACTTCGGCCCAACCTGGGGAACCCCTGCCGTGGTTGGGCTTCGAATGGCTCAGCGAGCTGTTCTATTACTTGTTATGGGCAGCCGCCGGAGCATGGGGGCTTATCGTTTTCAAGGCGCTGATGGCGGTGGGGACGGGATTTATAAGCGACCATAATCTGGCTCGCCGCGGCGTGGGCGTCGCCTGGCGCGCGGCGGCATTGCTGGGTCTGGCGTGGGTCAGTCAGACGCGTTGGATGGTGGAACCCGAAATATTTACGTTTCTCTATATTGCCGGTCTTCTGGCGTTTCTGCGCGCGTCCAAAGAGCCGTTCTCCCCGAGGAATCAACTCGTCGCGGCGGCATTTTTCTGTCTCTGGGCCAATCTGCACGGGGGATTTATATACGGCGTGTCGATTTACGTGCTTCATCTTTTTTTCTCAAAGCAGCGCCCGAGCGTCAAGGTCCAAGCCGCGATGGCTGTCGTTGCTGGGACATTGATCAATCCTTACGGCTGGCGCGCTTACGAGGTCCCATTTTTTCTTCTGGCCAATTTCGGGAAGCTGCACGTGGGCAACGTCGAGTGGGGCGCGCCGGTGTTGCTGAAGAACTCGGGTTTGCCCATGTTCGCGGCGATTGTCCTGTCCGGCTTGGGGGCCGCGTCCTATCTCAACCGTCGAGGTAAAAAACTCGACATTGCCGGCCTGGCATGCCTGTCTTTATTCGGGTTGTGGGGATGCCTGTCCTACAGAAACCTGTCCGTGGCCTCCATCGTCGTTGTTCCCTTGTCGGCGGCATGGATGTCCGAGGCGTTCGACCTAAAACGCGCGCCGCGCTGGAGCGGCCTCGCTTTGACAGCCTGTCTGGCGTTGGGCTGGCTCTCCTTGGCGCGCAACGCCTTGGCGCTGGGGTCGCCCGCGCAGGGCGTGGTGTGGCCGGTGTATCAGCGCGGGGTCGTCGAGATGATCGCCCGGCAGCCCTGGTCAGGTCCCGTGCTGATCCCCCATCATTGGGCGGCCTACCCGGCGTGGAGGCTGTACCCGCAACGGCGCGTGTTCGCCTACGGCCGCCTCGACGTGTTCCGCGAGCGGCTCTTCGAGTATCAGAACGCCAAATCCAATCCCGAGGTGTGGCGGTCCTTTCTCGACCGCTACGGCATCGAAGCTGTCGTCGAACCATACCCGAAAGTCTATTTCGACGGCGAGCTCATTGATGCGCGCAGCAGAAAAACCACGCGCGTGCTCCGCTCTCCGTTGGTCCCCTATCTTCCGCGCGAGCAATGGGCGCTGGTCTACTGGGATGACCAGGCCTTGCTGTTCGTCCGCCGCGGCACGCCTATTGCCAACGAGTACCGCTTGCTCGACCCGACGGATATCCCCTATCTGTCTGCATTAAAGGAACGAGGGTGGCTGAACCAAGGTTTGCTCGCGGCGGAGCGGCGCCGGCACGAGAGCGAAGTCGGCCCGTCGCGCTTCGATACGGCCCTTGATATCTTGATGAAAGCTTCTACTGGCGGATTGCCGTTTCATGACCTACACTGAAATGTCGCCAGAGAGAGGCCTGAAACTATGAAAAATTACCCACTCTCCAGCACGATGACCCACAAAAAAGCGATCCAGTCGTTTTTCGTGGCCGCGGCATATGTCTGGATAGCTCAGTGTCCGGCCTCGGCCGCAATCCGCAATGCCGCCAGTTGCCAGCTGGCCGCGGTTCAGTCCGCTGTCGCCTTGGCCGTCGTCGGCGACACGGTCCGCATCCCCGCGGGACAATGCGATTGGGGCAGCGGAAATCTCGCCATCAACGCGGGGATATATCTGCAGGGCTCGGGCCGGGATGCCACTCTCATCCACGCCAGCACAGGAACGGGCGCGTTGATCACGGTCAGTTGTTCCAACGGAAAACCGGCATTGCTCTCGGATATCGGGTTGACCGGCAAGGCTAATCCCGCGATCTGGGACGGCGGACTTAATCTGACCAATGATTGCCAGAACTTCATGGTCTTTAATTCCAGATTCAGCGATTTCGTGGACTACGGGCTTTCCGTGCGCGGCAACGCAAAAGGCGTGATTTATCAGAATGAATTCCTGAACAATTATAGACCCGGCCAAGTCGGGGGAGCGACCGGATACGGGGTGGTCGTCTACGGGAACGGGACATGGACTGCGCTCGAGTTGGGAACCGAGAAAGCCGTGTTCGTCGAGGACAACTATTTCCACGGGAATAGGCACGCTATCGCCTCAAACAACGGATCCACATATGTTTTCAGATACAACACGGTCATCAGCAGCGATTCGGTGAGGCACTTTTCCATGGTGGATGCCCATGGATTGAGTTCCTCGCCCAGAGGCTCGAGAAGTTGGGAGATTTACGAAAATAAATTAACGGCCGGCACCTCAGCTGCGCAGCAGCGTTCGGCCATTGGAATTCGCGGCGGAGATGGGGTCGTTTTCAACAATACCATCACCAACCCCGCGGTTTTCGCGAGAATCATCGAACTCTTAACCGAGGGAGGCACGACCTGCCCTATCCCGGACCAAATGACTCAGGGCTATTTTTGGAGCAATTCTCCCCAGATCATCTTGAACAGCTCGACGGGATGTTTAGTCGAAGGGACGCATTACTTTCAAAGCGCCCTCGCGGGGTACAAGCCCTATGCCTATCCTCATCCCCTGCGCATGCCCCCGGCCAATCCGCGTGGATTGAAAATCCTTTAAACATCCCGAGCTTCATTGCTAGCTCGATCATTCTGGTGAACTGACCGTCTGACCCAGCTATGCCTCCAACTTTAACCGGACAGGAGTGGGACCTTAGGCCAAACCTATTAGGCCCAATGCCTCGCGCATAAAGGGTCCTTGGTCCCAGATGGCTCTACACCGCCTGGGCATACAATGTATGTGTGAATAAACCTGCCATTGCTTTGTTGCTTGTCGTCTCCTATTCGTTGTCCGCCGCCGTTCGCGCCGAAAGCGGCGAGAAATGCAAGGAAACCGTACGCGCGTTCGCGGAAAGAATCAAAACCGAGAACGGCGTGGCCTCCATGAAAAGCGAGATGGAAGCTGTCGTGAAGGCGGGCCGGCTTGACCAAGTCTCCGCGATGTATGGTCGAGCGACCAAGAGATTCGTCGCCTTGCAAACGAAAAGCAGTGAAATAGATCTCGAATTACAGAGTGACTCTCAGCTGTACGTCGACTCACGCTGGTTGAGGGAAAAACGCGCGAAAACATTTTCAGATCTTCGGCAGGTTGACAGTGAGGTTGCAGAGATCCGCAAACTGTTTCGGGCTGCAGCTAAAACGGCAATCAAGGATAACGCCTCGGCCGCTGAAATTCGGGAAATCCCTTTTGAGACGGAGATTGTCCTCAAGAAAAATATCCCGAATGAGAAACAGCTGCACTATTCCAAGCTCGAATGGAATAGATATTGCCAAGGCACGACCGCCGGCAAGCAAATCACCGTCTCATACGGCCTCCGCACACGTCAGTATTTGGTTCGGATCGAAAACAACAGAGGCGGCTGCGGGTATAAGGTCGAGTTGGGCTGGTTTGTCTCCGCCCTGCCGTCCGAATGCAGGTTAGACGATAGGGAGTTCGTTGAGTCTCTGTCCGTGCTCAAATAGAGGATCGATGAAAAACAACAAACTGATCGCCGCGTTGTCGTTGGCCGTCTGCTGCTCTTGGCCCGTCGCGGCAAAGGCGGACGCCCAATTCCAGATCATATGCATGAATGGCGCCCGACAGAAAGCGAAGCAGATTTTAATGGAAAACAACGCGGCCGCGATGAAAAGCGAGTTGAAAGCCATCGCGGAGAGATCCGCCGTCGTGCGCACGGTGAGCCTTTACAAGCGCCGGGCTGAAGTTCAGCGGGCCATGGCGGCATTGAATGCTTCGCTCGATAAGAATACCCGCCTGCAGGACGATGATGCGGTCGCGGAATTAGCGTCGACGCTTTCCCTGAAAGCGGCGGAAAGCGCGCGGCTCACGCGTCAAATTGGGGAATTGCGCTCCGCCGTGGAAGCGGCGATCAAGGCAAAGGGCTCGTCCGCCGAACTCGCGGGGGCGGAGATCGTTCTCAGAAAAAAAATCCAGAGACATGATTTTTCTCTCATGTATTGCAGGGGGACGGCGACCGCCAGCAAGGAAATCCTGGTCTCATACGTCCTCGGCACCGGCCAGTATCAGGTTTCGATCTCAAAACACGACGGAAAATCCTGCGAGTATACGATCGGCCTTGGCCAGTTCGCCTCCAATCTGGTTGCCGAAGCCGTGAATCAGAAGTACGAGCGCGGGTCCAAGTGCGAATTCAGCGAGCTGTTCATGCAATCTCAGTCCGTGCTCGATTAAATCCAAGGATTTCTTGGAATCGGTGACCATTCTTAAATAGCTCCGCGTCGGACTTATCCACAGCCCAACTGTTGGCAACAACAGTTGGGCTTGTCTTTGGGGATGGCGGGACTAGCGGGTCGTCGACGAGACCACGACGTTCGCTTTGAGGGCCAGACGGCCGCGCCATAGGCCGGCGCGGATCGTCGAGGTCGAGGCGTACAGGAATTCCGTGCCGTAGATCAGCGGCCAACTCGTCGTCTGGTTCGCCAGCAAGGGACCTGCGGCGGACATGTTCTGCTCGAAGCAGAGGATCGCGCGCGGCGGGATTTTGACTTGCTCGGTGAGCGCGCCGGCGACCGCCTGCGATGAGGCCAGCGCCTCGAAAGGCCGCAGCGGCTCGCCCACTCCCAGGACCAACGGCCTCACGGCGGCGTCCCGCACGAAATCCAGGTAGATGTTCTTTTTTCCGGGGTTCTGGATCTCGACGAGAAGCGATACATTCTCGCCGGGGCCGTAAATGGCTTTGGCCGGGCGCGCCCGGGCGCGCAGGCCGTTGGAGGGTTTGCTCCACCATTTCGGCGCGGGCGGAAGGTCGTCACCGACTGCGTCCGGACGCAGTCGGTGCAGGCACAGCGCCGAACGCTTGAGCGGGTTGTCGAGGCGGGGCTTGAGCTTGGCGTCGAGGTCAAGAAAGACCAGCGAGAACGGATCGATCCGGGAGTTCTTGAGCTTCGCGGCCCAATGCAGATGCGGCCCTGTTACTCGGCCGGTGGCGCCGACATGCCCGATGACCTGGCCCTTTTTGACCATGTCGCCGGTCTTGACCAGGAATTTCGAGAGATGGGCGTACAAAGTGGTCAGCCCCAGGCCGTGGTCGATGACGATGGTCTTGCCCGCGTAGAAAAGCGGATCGGCCAAAACGACGCGGCCGGCGGCGGTCGCACGGACCGGGACGCCCGATTTGGCCTTGAGGTCCATGCCCGAGTGCGGCGCTTTCGGCTCGCCGTTGAACACCCGGCGCTCGCCGAAACGCGCGGTGGCCGCTCCCGGAATCGGCGAATCAAAATGCCCCTCGAAGAGCCGCTTCCCCTCGCCCGCGGCGAACAGCTTGTGCAGTCTGTTCGCCTCGGCCTCGGCACGCTCGGCGTCGCTCTTGTCCGGCGTGACGAATTTCTGATCGACTTTCAATTCCACGATAGGGAAATTCCCGGGTTCGATTGTCAGCGTCTGCGTGGAGCGTACGACTCTGCCTCCCGGCGCGTGCAGCATGGCGCTGAGCAGCGCGGGACCCGTGGACGTGTCAAGGTCCAAGGCCGCCAAGGCCAGCCATGTCCCCGTCGAGGCCGAGGGGAAGAACGGTAAGGACTGGCCGCGGAAAGTCGCCGTCGGCGGGACCCGCATGTCGTTGCCCTCGACGGTCAGGAGCAGGATCTCTCCCGGTTTGATCGCGCGAGCTTCAACGGATAGCCGCGGATCCGGACGCGGCGCTGCGGCGGAACAGAGAGAGGCCGCGGCGAAAAACAAAACGGCAAAAGAATATATCCTCATTCGACCATCTTCTTATACCACACCTGGGCCTTGGCGTTGGATGGGTCGCGCTTGAGGACCTCTTGCAGTTGCTCCGCGCACGGCTTCAGACGTCCGCGCTCGCAGAGAAGCTTGGCGAGATTGAGCCGCGCGTCGATCTGCTCGGGTGCGACCTTCAGCGACTTCTCCCACCAGTCGATGGCGCCGTCGGCGTCGCCGGAGAGATAGGCGAGGTTTCCAAGATTATTGAGGGGGCCCGGCCGCGAGGGTGCTAGCTCAGCGGCGCGACGAAACGCGGCCGAAGCCCCGGCGAAATCGGAGGCCTTGGCCTTGAGATAGCCGATCTCTTCTTCCGTGTCGGCGTCATTGGGCGCGCGCTTTAATCGATCCTCGAGCTCGGCCATCCGCCCGGCGTCCGCGCCGACGTGAAACGGCGCTTCCGCCGCGTTGCGCCGCACCGCCAGCGCGGGCCGGGCCGCCAGCCAGGCACAGGCCGCCAAGGCGCAGGCCGACAGCGCGCCCGGGACGATCGCCGGGCGCTCCTCGACGCGGACCGCGGCGCCGAGTAGAACGAAAGCGGCGAACGCGGAAGCGCCGAAGCGCAGATCGGGAGAAACAAAGGCGGCCGCAAACAGTGCCAGCGCTCCCGCCGTGCAGGCACCGCGCGTCGTCTCCGTTTCATGCCGCAATGTCAGCCAGGCCGCGACCGGCACCGCCAAGAGGGCGCCAAGACCCAGCGGGCCCGTTTCGACCAACGTCTGCAGATACTCGTTGTGCGCGAAGTTGATGATTACCGCACCGGACGGCCAGCGAGCTCTGAGCTCGGGCGAGGCGAAGCCGGGAAACTCGAGATGAAAGCGGCCTAAGCCGCAGCCCAGCCATGGCTTGGTTTGCCACAGGGCGAACGCGTCGCGCCAGATCAGACCGTGCGTCCATTCCCGCCCCCAGACCAACCAGGTCACGGCTGCGGCCGCCGCGGCCGCCGCTCCGAGAGCCTGCCAGCGCCGGCGTCCCTCAAGGCGCGCCAGCGCCCACACGGCCAGCCCCGCCAGCAGCCCGAAGGCGGCCGCGCGCGAGCGAGTCAGCCCAAGAGCCGCCGCCTCGATGACGAGCGCCGCGATCCAAAGGGGCCTTGCGCGATCGCCCCTGATCACGCCGGCCAAAGCGATGGGCGCGGACGCGGCCATGGCGGTGCCCAAGAAAATGGGATTTCCAAAGCTTGCGAAGGGGCGAGTTTGTCCGCCGAAAGCCTGATACGCGGCCCAAATCGCCGCGGCGCAGGCACCCGCCGTCCAGACCGACGCGAAGACTTCCGCCGCGTTGACGGCGAAGCTGCGGCTGGCGGCCCAGAAAGTCATCGCGCAGAAGAATATTCGGGTCATCTCGCTTTCCGAGGCCGCGTGCTCCGGTGACAGCGCCCAGAACAGCGCGCCCGACAGGGCGAGTGCTACGACGGGCGCGTCCAGCGCGGAACGGCCGCCCTTGCCGCGCCAGATAAGGCGCGCTGCGACGAATAGGACGGCGGCTTGCACCGTGAGAAGCTTTGCGCGGATTATTTTTTGATCGGGGACCAGCCAGAATCCGGCGATCCCAAGGATCCAAAGTGCGGACAGAAGGAGGTCGGGCTTCGGCGCGGCGGCCGGCTTGGTTTTAGGCACGCAAAGAGGCGACGATCTTGTCCTGGATCTTGAACATCTTCGCCTTCGCCCGCGGCTTGGAGTCGTCGTGGCCGAGCAGATGCAGCGCCCCGTGCGCGGCCAAGGTCGCCGCCTCAACGCGGACGGAGTGGCCGAGCTCCTTGGCTTGGCGGCGGGCCATCCAGGATGAGATGAATATGTCTCCGATCGGGAGCCCCGCCGACGGCAGACTTGGGGGGATGTCGTGTTGGAAGGTGATAACGTCGGTATCGTAATCGTGTCCCAGGTATTGGCGGTTGATCTGAAGCATCTTTGATCGCGTGACGAATACGATGGAGATTTCGCCGCTCAGTGTTTTACGCGCCGTTGCAAAAGCCACACGCACCGCCTTTTCATAAAGCGATGCCGCCCGTGCCGAGGATGGCAAGGTGGATAAACCCGCAACGGCGATGTTCAGCCCGCTTTTTCGTCCCATTTGTCGTAGGCGCGGATGATGAGCTTGACCAGCTGATGGCGGGAGACGTCGGCCTCGGCCATGCGCATGGTGGCCACGCCCTCCACGCCCTTGAGGATTTCGAGCACGCGCACCAGGCCCGAGGCCGTGCGCGCGCCGAGATCGTTTTGAGTCGTGTCGCCGGTTACGACGGCCTTCGACCCCACGCCCATGCGCGTCAAAAACATCTTCATCTGTTCGGGGGTGGTGTTCTGAGCCTCATCGAGAATCATGAACGCGTCCTCGAAGGTGCGGCCGCGCATATAGGCCAGCGGCACGATCTCAATGACGTCGTTGTCGCGCCAGGTGCGGAAGCGCTCGCCGCCGAGCAGGGAGACGAAGGCGTCGTAGAGCGGGCGCAGATACGGGTTGACCTTCTCCATCATGTCGCCGGGCAAAAAGCCCAGCTTCTCGCCCGCCTCCACGACGGGGCGCGAGAGGACGATTTTCATGACCTGGCGCGATTCCAAAGCGCGCAGGGCGCAGGCCACGGCCAGGAAGGTCTTGCCGGTGCCCGCCGGGCCGATGCCGAAAGTCAGATCGTGCGCGGTGATCATGTCGCAGTACTTCTGCTGGTTCGGCGTGCGCGGGCGCAGCACTTTGCCGTTGTGCGCGCGGTAGATGCCGTCCTCGGGGAGCGAGGGGGAGTCGAGGTTGATAGGCTCGAACCCGCGCGGGTCGACGGGAGCCGCGCGCCGGCGCAGGGCGTCGATCTCCTCGCGCAGGCGGCGCGCGGCCTTGGCCACGCGCGTAGCACTGCCCTTGACGGTCAGCGACAGGTCGCCGCTTGAGGCGTCCTGGCGCAGGAAAATCTCCACGCCGAAGTCGCGCTCAAGCTCGCGCAGGCGCGTGTCCTGCTCGCCGAGCAGGCGCACGGTCTCGGCTTGATCTTGAAGCTGGATCTGTTTGGTCGTCATATCGTTTCCTCGAGGGCCTCGGCCAATCCCAGGCGCGAGCCGAGCGCCCTGCAGGCGTCCAAGGCGGCGCAGCGCTGGTCACCGAGGGTGCTGCGCCAGCGCTGGTGCGCGTCGCGCAGCCGCCAGGGCGAGGTCAGAAGCTTGGCCTCGCGCAGGGCCGCGAACCAACGCAGGACGCAGGAGGCCAGGGCGGGGTCGTGGGGCTTGGCGATGAGCAGTTCAAAGCGTTCGTGCAGGCGCTGCTCGAGCGTCCAGTACCAGGGCAGGTCCTCGCAGCGAAACGACAGGGCCGATCTCTGTGTCAAGAGCTCGAGCACGGCGTCGTCGTCGCGGCCGCCCAGGCGCATAGCCGAGACGCAGGAGGTCCAGCGCTTCAAAAACAGCGCTCGCTCGGGGCCCATGGCGTCCTCGGAGGTCAGAACTTTGACGATCTCGGGACGCTCGTCGGGGAGGAGGGTGTCCAGACCGCGGGCGGGCGCGCCGAAGCGCGCATCCATGCGGGCGTGAAACTCATCGTCCGCGCACCGGCGGAAATCCTCGCTGATGGACGCCAAAGCGTCGCCGTTTTGGCGCGGGACGACCCAGCAGGAGACGTCGAGGCGGTCGGCGCGGTGGACGATCGCGTGATACTCGTCGGCCTCGCTGGTCTCGGGACGGGACACGGTGACCAGTCGCATGGACAAGGTCCGGTCGCGTCCCGCCAGACCGATTTTCTCCTCGCGCAGGCGCGACGCCATGTTCCAACGCAGAGACGGCGGCTCCGGCGCGGGAATCTCTAGATGATCCATGATCGCGGCATGGGCGGCGGCGCGTTCCAGGTCGACGCGGGAGCGCAGGACCAAAGACGTCCAGACCTTAACACCCGTGTCGAAGCGCGGCAGATTCGACCGGCAGGCGTTGAGGCGGACTACGAAGCCCGCTTCGAGGTCGGCTCCCAGTCCCTTGGCGATATCGAGCGCGCGGGCCGCGCGCTGGAGGCACAGGACGGTCTCCACGCCCGAGATGTCGTCGAAAAACCAGCCGCAGCTGGTGAACATCGCCAGGCGCTGGTACTGCATCGCCAACAGCCTCAGCGCGCGGCTCTGTTCCTGGGCGTTGAGGCCGGCCTTGGCGAATCTCCTGAGAAACTGGCGCTGCGCCGCGTCTCCGGGTGCAAGCCACAAGGCGATGGACTCGTCGCGGGCCCGCCATGGATCGATCAGGACGCGCGGGGCCTCCTTCTGATAAAAATCATCGATGCCGTGGGCCAGGTGCGAAAGCGCCGTGCGCAAAGGGGTGCGCCACTCCTGCCGCCATTTCGACAGATGCGCGGAGCGGCAGCCGCAGTCGCGCTGCCAGCGGCCCAGGCCGTGATCGCAGCTCCAGGCGGTGCGCTCGCGGATGCGCACGTCGTGGGTCGGAGGAGCGAGATCGAGAAAACGGGCGTAGTCGATGGGGGTGACGGCGTCGGCGACAAGGCGGTCCAAGGTCAGGTCGAGCACGCGTCCGATTTTTTTGTGATGATGTCCGTAGAATTCGCCGTCGGAGGCGATCGACAGGAGCTGAGCGGTGTCATCGGGAGTAAAGCGCGAACGCACCTCCTCGACTAAGTGAGCCGGACTCGCCAGCGCGTCGCCCGTGACGACGGCCCGGGAGAGCCGGCGGCTATAGAAAAAGACGGCGAGTTTTTTCGTCGGGTCCTTCGGCGACGTCCATTGATAAGGCATCTTGGTGTAAAGAATGTCCGGGTCCATATTCGTCCAAATGCCGTTGGGGGACCTGACCGCCTCGGCCTGCTTGGGATCGAGGATGGTGAAGGCCGCGCCCTCGGCGCTCAAGACCTCGAGGGTCTCGTTGTCGACGGCCGTCTCCGGCAGCCACATGCCTCGGGCCGGGCGGCCGAAGCGGTGGCGGAACTCGGCCATGCCCCAGCGCACGAGGGTCTCTTTGTCCCGGCGAGACTCGAGGGGCATGATGTTGTGAAAATAGGGTTGGGCTATCGCCGCGCGCCAGACGCGGTCGGCGGCGACGATCCTCTTTAAAATCGACGGGCGCTCGCGCTCGAGCCAGGACGTCAACGTCGGGCCGAAATCGAAAGACAGGCGGTTGAGGGTCGCGTCATAGGCGAGATCGCGGCCGTCGGTGCCTTCATGCGCGGCGTGGGTGATGGGGCCGTAGCATTCCTCGGCGACGCGCTCGTTCCAGTCGTGAAAGGGGGCCGCCGACTCCTCGCACTCGACGGCACCGGTCCACGGGTTTTCCCGCGGCGGCTGATAGAAATGCCCGTGAACGCAGATGTGGCGGTGGCTCACGCCCCAATTGTAGTTATTTCGAGGACAGTCTCCGCGAGGGGCGGCGCTGGGTCATTAATTTACCAATATTTAACTTGCTAACTTCGTTTCCGCGGGCTACACTGGTTCCATGTTCATCCGCGACATCGTCAAGAACGCGAGCCGGAGCTTTCTCACTCGCCGAAAAACGACGATACTCGTCTCCGACTACGACTCCATCAACCGGCAAAGCCTGGGCGAGCTTCTCCGCGACCAAGACTACGCGGTTTTGGAAGCGGCGCATAGCGGAACCGCGGTGCAGATCGCGGACAGGGAGCGGCCCGATTTGATCCTGTTGTGCAACGACACGCTTTTGCTGTCGGGAAAGACGGCCGTGGCGATCATTCGCTCCAACGCCCGCACCAGGGACATCCCGATTATCGTCATCTCGCCCAACAACAAGCTTTCCGACGTGGAAGAGTGCCTGTCGCAGGGGGCCAGCGACTACTTGGTCAAGCCCGTCGACCCGTTCTATCTGCTCGCCAAGGTCCAGAAATTAGTGGGCGCCAAAGCTGTATAGCGCGCGGGCGATAATCACGACGCCCGCCAACGCGGAAGCATAAAGGAGAACCGCGACCCTTTGCCCGGCGCGCCCTCGATCTCGAGCTTGGCGCCGTGCGCGTCGAGTATTTTTTTGACCAGCATCAGTCCCACGCCGAAGCCCTGCGCCGTTTGGCGGCCTTCCTCGGTGCGGTGGCCCGACAAGATCGCCTCGCGGTCGGAGGCGGCGATGCCGATGCCCGTGTCCGAGACGTATAGGCGCAAGCCTTCGGGCTCGATGGAGACGCCGACGGCGACCTTGCCGCCTTCCGGCGTGTACTTGACGGCATTGCCGACGAGATTGGTGGCCACCATGACCAGGGCCTCGGGATCGGCTTTCGCCGCGGGCAGTCCTTCGGGAATCTCGAGGGAGAAGCGCAGGCCTTTGCGCTCGTACAGCGGTTGAAGCGCTTTGCTGGCGCTGGCGATCACCCGGCCCAGATCGGCGCGATGCGGCCGCACCGTGAACTGGCCCGATTCGAGCAAGCCGAGATCGAGCAAGGTGCGCGTCGCCAGGGCCAGCGCGCGCAGGTTGGTTTCGACGATCAGGTAGTATTCCGCGCGGCGTCCCTCCGGCGGCGGTTTCTCGGCCTGGCGCAGAAGGTCGACGGTGGTGCCGAGCACGCTTAAGCCGTTGTTGAACTCGTGACTGGCCATCGAGACGAGGCTGCCTTTCAGGCGCCCGAGCTCGGCCTCGCGCTCGAATTGTGCGTTAAGACGCGTGGCCATCTCGCCCATGGTCTCGTGCAGGTCGATGATCTCGGGTCCGGCCCCGCGGGGCGGCGGGAAGTCCCAAGGCTTGCCCAGGGTCCACCCGCGGGCTTTTTCGCGGAGGGAAGCGACCGGCTCGATCAAGGCGCGTGAGATCATTATGGCGACGAAGACGGCGGACGCCGCGCCGGCCAGGAGGATCAAGCGCAGCGCGGCGCGCGAGGCGTTCTCGGCTTCGAGCCGCCTGCTCCGGAGCTCCGCGACGTTGACGTTCTTGAGATCGTTCAAGGGCTTGATGACGGCGTCGAGCCCGCGCGCGCGGCCCGTCGCGCGCGAGGCGTCCCCGGGACTCAGACGCCCCGCGCGCTTGCGCGAGATCCAGGGGCTGCGCTCGGCGAGGTAGGACGTCAGGCGTCTGTCGGCCTCGGCGACCGTGGCGCGGACTTTGTCCTCGGTGGCGGCGGCGTCGAGCTCTTGCAGCAGCGCGTGCACTTGCTCCAAATAATCCTCGCGCCGCTCGAGCCAGGAGGCCTGTCCTGAGAGCAGATACTTGTCGCCGGCCTGGTCGACGCGGCGCAGCTCGTCGCGCAGGCGCGGCAGGGTGTCTAAGACGATGAGGCCTTGATGAAACGAGGCCTCCAGGCGCGCGTGCGAGCGGTTCTGCCACCAGTATGAGGCGCCCACGCCCAGCGAGTAAACCCAGACCAAGCCCGATACCAGCACGAGCTTGGTCCTGAGGTTGGGGCTTTTCATTGAGCGCGCTTGGCGGCTTTCGGGATCAGCGCGCGGGCGCGGCTTTCGAGCTCGGCGGCCTGCTTGACGTAGCCGCGGCGGCGCTGAAGATGGGCGTAATGGCCCAAAGTGGCGGCAAGCCGCGGCGAGTTCTTGCCGTGGGCGAGCTCGAGCTGGGCGATGGCCCGCTTATAAAATTCCTCGGCTTCGACGAGCTTGTCTCCCGCCTCGTAAAAGAGCGCGAGGTCGTTTAAAGCGGACTCGACTTCCGGATGTCCCGGGCCGAGGACCTTTTCCTTGACGGTGAGCGCCCGCTGGTAATAGGACTCCGCGTCGGCGAAGTCGCCGCGCGCGTGATGAAACAGGGCCAGGTCCGTTAGGCGGTCGGCGGTGAAGCGGTTCTCGAAGCCGAGCGCTTTCTCCGTGACTTCCAGTGCGCGACGGTAAGCGAGCGCCGCTTCGTTGTCCTTGCCCAGCGAGCGCTGAAGGACGGCGAGCTCCGAGAAGCGCGCGGCGATCTCGGCGTGGCGCTTGGGGTCTTTTTCCGCGGAGGCCAAAGCCCGGTGCAGCAGCTTGTCGGCCTCCGCGCCCTTGCCGGACAGGGCGCAGGCCTCGGCCAGGTAAGCGACAGCCGCGGCCGTTTCAGGAGAATCCGGGCCGTATGTTTTTTCCATGAGGGCCAGCGCGCGGCGGTACAGCGCTTCCGCCTTGGCCGGCAAACCTTGAGCCATGCGCAGATCGCCCAGCGCGTTGAGGGAGGAGGCAAAACGCACATCGTTGTCTTTGGCGTTGACGAGGGATGATTCAAGCGCGGCCTGGGCCTCGGCAAAACGGCCATGGCTTAAGGCGCGGCTGCCCAGCTCCCAGTCGCGGCGCCAGGCGCTGGTGTCGGCGCAAGCGCAGAGAAAAAGACAGACCAGGGCTCCTAAAGCGCGGCGCATGGCCGAGATAATAGCGTTTTCGGGGGCAGGTCTTTCGATGGACTTGCCCGTGGGTCCTATGCCTTTTCCTATATAGGTCCTTAGCCTTATCGTCGAGGGCGGGCAGTTACTTAAAATTTGCACATGAAAATTTCCTTCATCATCGTCGCGCTATCCGCTGTTTCCGCCTCGGCCCAGGTTCGTTTCGCGCCGGCTCAGTCCGCGGCGGCCATGCCCGCTTACAACGTGCAGCGACTGACCAGCGTTTCCAACGTGCCCGCCTTGACGGCTCCCGTCGCGCCCGACCTGGTGCGGTTGATGATCACATCGACCGATGCCAAGGATCCTTTTATCCACGTCGAAGCCGAGAAAGCATTGAGCGCGGCTCTCACGGCTTCCTCGGCAAAGGCCCGGATGCTTGAATCCGGCGGAGGCGCTGTCTTCAAGGAACGGTTGTTCGTCGAAACCGATCGAGCGGGAGCTCAGTCCGTCGCGGAGCGCCTGAAAGCGATCGGCTTGCAGTCGGTGGAGATCGGCGAACTTCTCTCGCGCATGAACGCGGGCGCCGGCACCTTGGCGACCGAGGAGGAACTGCAGGAAGCCTCCGCTTTGTTCGACAAGGGAGACGCCCTTCAGCGCGCCGAGGCGTTTGGACGTCTGGCGTCCGCCGCCGATTCGATTAAGGAGTCCGGCCTCACTGATTCTTTGGAGACGCGGCTTAAAGCCGCCAATGATTTGTATTCCGGGATAGTCCCGATTTTGGATGCCTTCAACACGATTCGTGACGATCGGCGCCAGGCGCTCCTGAAAAAACAGAGTCTGACGCTCCTAAAAAATCTGGAAAAAAAGAAGGCGGCCATCGGGGGCACGGACTACGTCGCTCGGGAATACGCCGTCGAGAAAGAATTGGCCCAGCCGGAGTTCAATGACCAGCTCAAACCCTTCCAGGCGTTGGCTTCTCGGGCGGCGACGGCGATCATCGCGCTTGACTCTCCGTTTGCGGCCTCATTGGTCAATGCCCTGCTTCCCCAGGCGCAGCATGCCGCGGCCCTGACGTTGGCCGCCTCGCCCGAGATGCTCTCGCATTTTATCCAGGGCTGGATCGGCTATTTGGATGCGTCCGTCGCCGAGACCGCCTCATTGGCCGACACGACGGAAAGATACGGATATGGCAGCAACACAGGGATCGGACAGAACCACGTCGTCGGCCGTCGCGAATCGGTCGTGTATTCCCGGATGGACTCAAAACAGCCTTTTCAATCCGAACGGGAAGACCACAACGCGTCGCAGCTTCTGGGCATGTCGGCCGCCGCGGCCGAAGCTTGGACCGGCCGTTTCGTCGCGCTCCTGAGTCACGCGGACGCGGCCGTGGCCGATATCGAGGCCGCGGAGCATCGTCGGAGAATGCTCGCCGAGTCGAATAATTTCGACGAAATGGCGAAGAAGTTCGCCAAGAATTCTGAAGATGCTGACAGGATCGCCGAGTTGAAGCGCCAGCACATGGCGGATGCCGAGAAAAAGTATCAGGAGTACCAGCGCATCGACGGTTTGATGTTCATCGACCGTGCCGTGCAAACCCTCGGCTACTACGGACCTTATGAGCGCCTGACGCCCGGCTTCGACGAGAACCTCTACGTGGCCAACGCCGCCGGCGTCCTGCGGGCCGCGCTTGAGGGCGTGACCGGGGTCGCGACCTTGAAGATCATCGTCGATTCGGCTCTCGGCCTCGTCGAGAGCGTCCGCAAATACGCCGCTGCGACCCTGGCTCCCGAGTCGCGGCAGGCCATCGACGGCCTCGAGCAGCTTGCCCGCGAAACGGCCAAGCGCCTGAACTTAGAACTCGCCGCCGGACAGAACTAGAGTCCAACTGAGGTACCGTCGGTTGGAAGCCATCATTATTGAGGGCTTCAGCGCGCGCCTTGACAAGACTCCGGCCAGGAGCTACTCTCTGCCCGTGGAAAAGCCGCGACGGAGTGTAAATGAAATTCATCAATTCGAAAGCGCACGCGTGCTTGGATTATTTCGTCGTGACGTGCTTTCTGCTCGCCCCGTCGTTTCTGGGCTTTAGTCAGCTCCCGGCCCAGATCGCGTACGCGTTAGGCGTTGTCCACTTGGCCTTGACCTTGCTGACCAATTTCCCGGGAGGCATGCTGAAAGCCGTGCCCCTCTACGTTCACGCCATCATCGAGTTCATCGTGGCGGTCGTCCTGATCCCGCTTCCCTGGGTGTTGGACCTGTCCGCCGAGATTCCGGTCCGCAACTTTTACCCCGTCGCGGGAATCGTGATCGTCGTGGTTTGGTTCTGCAGCGACTATAAAGTGGTCGAAGGCCGTGGGTCCGCGCTATAGCGTAATTGTAAGTCCATCGCTGCCAACGCAATTCTCCTATGAGATCGTCCCCGTCTCCTTTCCAGCAGAAATTCCTGGTTCAATTCATACTTTTGTTTTTCGTCGTCATGATGCTCTTCGCCTGGACATTCATCCACTTCGGCTGGACATTCATGCGCCGGGAGATGGATGGAAACGGCCGAAGGACGGTCCAGATGCTCGCCGAGCTCGGATACCCCTTGGTCGTTAAGAACGACGTCAAAGAGTTGGACGGCCTGCTGCGGCGCATTAAGTCGACGAATCCGGATATGGCCGGAGGAGCATTCCTGAAGCCGGACGGGACGGTCCTCGCCTCGCAAGGCCAGAACTATTTTGAGTCTCTTTCGTCGATGGGACAGCCCGTGGGAGGCGGGATGGTCTTTACGGAGCCGATCGGGCAGCCGGGGAGCAAGGCCGTGGGCGCTATCGTGCTTTCGATCAGCAAGGATAGAACCGTGCGGATCATGCGCGCGGCGGCTCTGTTCGTTTTCTTATCGGTGCTCATCATGTTCGCCTTCATGTTCTTCCTGCTTCATTACTTCGTGGGCGAGATCAAGAAGCTTCAAGTAAAGATCGTGATGTCCGAACAGCTCACGGCGATGGAAAAGCTGTCGGCCGCCATCGCTTATGAGCTCAGGGATCCGTTGAACACCATTCAGAACACGATTTACTATTTGAAGGACGGCCTGAAAGGCAAGCCGATCCTCAAGTCCGATCCGACGATGGGGAGTATGCTCGAGATCTCCGGATTGGAAATAAAAAACGCCATGACGATTGTGGACAACCTCCTGACCTTTTCGAAGGCCTTGCAGCCGGAGCTGGCTCCCGTCAACTTGAACTCGATTATTTCGGGGCTGGGCGCGACCATCCCGACCCCGGCCAACGTGCAAGTGGACGTCCAACTTGACGGCGCCCTGCCCCAGGTGCAATGCGATCTTCAAATGATCCGGCAAGTGTTCAGCAGCATCGCCACCAACGCGCTCCAGGCCATGGCCCAAGGAGGGAAGCTGACCATCGTAAGCCGATTGGAGCCGCGGATCAGCGGCCAGCCGCGCATGGTGTCCATCGATTTCATCGATACCGGCTGCGGAATAGCGCCGGACATCCAAACGGACATTTTCGAGCCTTTATTTACGACCAAGCCGAAGGGAACGGGCCTTGGGCTAGCCCTCAGCCGGGAGATCGTCAATCTGCACCATGGAAAGCTCTCCGTCCGGTCCGAATCGGGGAAAGGCGCGACGTTCAGCGTGAAGATCCCGGTCAGCCAGCCCCAACCCTAACGCGGGACGGTTTCGCCCCGGGGCACGACGACCAGGCCGCCGGAGTCGACGAAGTAGCGCTTGGCGTCCTCCGCGTGATCGAAGCCGATCTTCATCTTCGCGGGGATTTCGTTGAAACGGTCGACGATCACGCGTTTGAGGCTGGCCTCGGACCGGATCTTGCAGAAGTCCATGATGATGGAGTCCTCGATGACCGCGCCGTCGTGCACGTGCACCCCGCGCCCGATAATCGAGTTCTTGATCGTCGCGTTGCGCACGAAACATCCGTCGCCGATGATGACGTTGTTGAACTTCCCGTCGATGATCTTGGCCGGCGGCCCGTCGTAGCTGCCCGCGTGGATGAACCAACGGCGGTTGTTGAGGTTGAGCCTTGGACGCCCGCCCAGGATGTCCATGTTGGATTGATAGAAGCTTGAGATCGTTCCCACGTCGCGCCAATACGCGTTCTCTTCGTACGTCTTAAGGCCGGGCAGCACGTTGGTGGAGAAATCGTAGGCATAGAGCTTGTGCGACTTCAGGATGCTGGGCATGATGTTCTTGCCGAAGTCCAGGTCGGTCTCGCCTTGAAACCGATTCTTAAGAAGATCGACGAGCACGTCGCGGTTGAACAGATAATTGCCCATCGAGGCCAGCGCGTGGCCGGGGTTGCCCGGCATGGGCTTGGCCTGGGGCGGCTTCTCGATGAAGGCGATGACTCGGTTCTTGGAATCGACCTCGACGATGCCGAAGGATTGCACGCTTTTGAGCGGAACCGGTATGGTGGCGACGGAGACGTCGGCCCCCGACTCCGTATGCCGCTGGATCATCTGGCCGATGTCCATGCGGTAGACGTGGTCGGCGCCGAACACGGCGACGATGTCCGGATCGAAGTCGTGGATCAGATTGAGGTTCTGGCGCACGGCGTCGGCCGTGCCGCGGTACCACATCGTGCCCAGGCGCATCTGCGGGGGGACTACGGTGATGAACTGGTCGCGCGTAAGGCCCGCGGTGCGCCAGTTGGAGCGCAGGTACTCGATTAAGCTTTGCGACATGTACTGAACGAGGACATAGATCGATTGCACGCCCGAATTGACGAAATTGGAGAGCACGAAGTCGATGATGCGATACTTCCCGCCGAAGGGCACGGCGGGCTTGGAGCGCTCGTGCGTCATGGGGTGAAGACGCTCGCCCTTGCCGCCGGCGAGCACGATCGCGAGTATGCGCCGCGTGGGCGCGATGGTGCTTTTGGGATTCATCTGCGGAAGGCTAGCAAATTGTCGCGTGCGGCGAGTTTGCCGACAAGTCTAGAAATCGGCGGCTTTTCGGGCTCTGATCTCCAGTCGGAAGAAGCCGCTGCCCTCCGCTTTTTCATGGACGGCGAAGGCCTGAGCAGTTTCCAGGGCGTTATTGAGGGTGGAGATCGCGCGCCGCACCGCGCCTTCCTCGGCGCGGATCATCATTCCCGATTCCTGCAGCACCGTTCCGCGTCGCAAGACCATCTCGTCGACGTGGCGCGCGACCTTTGCCCGCTCGATATCGACGCCGGGGAAACTCCGCGGAAAGACGTAGAACTTGCCGGCCAGCGGGCTTTTGTACCGGCCGCCGGAAACGGGCCGGGCGAGTTTTTGGGAGGCAAGCTTCTTGAGGCCCGCCTCGATGGAGGCCTCGGGCAAGCCGGTGATTTCGGCGAGCTCCTCCGGCCCGAAGGAGGCGTGGTCGTTGACCAGGCATTCGAACGCCCAATACGTCGCGGCGTCCGCGACCACGGCCTTGTATTGCTCGGGGGTGAGGTGATAAGCCTGCCGGCTGATCAGGCGTTTGACGGCCTGCTGCTCATAGTTCTTCTCGTGTTTGGAGCGCAGCAAGGGCCCGAGCAGGGATTGGAAGTTTTCCTCGCTGCCGAAGTGGTCGCGCAGATAATCGACGACAAAGCGCCGGTACATCTCGTCGCTGGGCCGGATGCGCAGGAGATTGAGCAGCAGCGGCAGCCACTGCGGACGGGGCAGGTGTTTGCCGTGCTCCAGCTTGAGATAGTAGGCGTAGGTGAACGGGAAGACGCGCCGTCCGCCATTGCGGTGATAGAAGGCGTAGGGTGTGGCAAACCCCGACTCAATACGCAGACGTCCGAGCGATGTCGAGAAAAGGCCCACGGGCCGATTCTACAACATCGGATTTAGCTCTTAGAGAGCTTCCGGGCCAGCGCGAGGGCTTGCGTGATAGCGCCGTTGAGCACCGTGTCCGGGCTGCGTCCGGGCGGAGGCAACGTCACCTGGATTTTGCCGTCCTTGCCCGCGACAACCGTCGAGTACTCGGCTTTGGGATCGTAGTCGATGGAGATCTTCGCCTTCGACTCCGCGGGAATGGCGTTGATGGCAGTCCTCATGGCTTCCTCGCCGTAGGCTCCCACGAGCTTGGCCCGGTTCTTCTCCTCGAAGCTGATCTTGACGGACGACTTGCGGATTTCCATCTCCATGGCGAGCTGATCGGCCGACGCAGAGGTCAAGGCGTCGACGTGGTAGTCGACTTTGCCCTCTAGGACAGGGATCGCAGCCTGGCGCTGGGCGCGGAGTGCTGCGCGCTGTCGAGTGTCGAGTAGCTTGAGGGAGTCGCCGATCATGCGCACGCCGTGGTCGCCGAGCTTGAGCCCGCGGTCGACGGTCAGGCGGTCGAACTCCTCGCCCGCGAGCATGTGCTGGAGAATCATGCGGTTGGCCCGCAGCCGGATTTGATGAGCGAACAGCGCCACGGACTCATCGAGAGCTTTGGCCGCAAGCGCCGCTTGGCCGCGCATTTCGCGGGCGACCAGCTCAGGTAGGCCGCGCAGGACCGCTTCGATTTGAGCTTGATCGAGATTCGTCAGGCCCAGGTCCGATCCCAATTGCGCGCGCAGGTTCGCGGCGACGTCGGGCGGCAGTGCCGCCAGAGTGCGATTGGCGATTTCGATGCGATTCTCGTAGAGCTCAGGATGCGCGAGGAGCTGGGTCTGAATGTTGGCGGCCAGGCCGTCGCGGAAGATATTGATCCCCGCGTTGACCATGGCCAGAGAATTTCCCCCGGGCACGCCCAACTCGATGGCGAGTCTCTGCATCACCAGGCGGTCGAGCAGCACGGTCGCGTCCTGCTCCGTGATCGGCGACAGCGGCGAGCCTTGGGAATTGATGAAGTTTCCGGCCAAGATGGTCTGGCCGTTGGTCAGCTTCATGGTGCCGAGCGGTCCGAGCGAGAATTTGATATCGGACACTGCTTTGGCGATCTGGGCGTCGACTGCGGAGGCGGTCACGCCGTCCCAGAAGCGCGGATTGGAGAGAAGGGCGATGGCTTCCGTGGCGTACGTGCGCCGTGCGGCGTACTCTTTCTGCATGTCGGGGATGGGGCCTAGACGCGACTCGATGAGCGCGTTCATTTGGGCCTCCTCGGGCGAGCCGGGGGCCGCGCCGGTCGGCGCATAGGAGAGAACGCCGGCGATGAGCTCTTTGGCCTGAGGCGACAGGGGCGATTGAGCGATCGCGTCGAGAACCGCGATGATTTCGCTCTGATGCATCTTGGCGATCGGATTGGCCGCGGAATTAAGCGCTTCCCACGGGCCTTGCTTGGCGGCGATGCGGTCGGCGACATCCAATCCCGCGGCGCCCAATCGAGAGAGCGTGGCGGCCAAGGCGACGGCTTGCTGCGAGGACTGATCGGACACTTTGTCCTTGCCGCCGAAGAGGTAGTCGGCGGTGAGCGTCACGCCGGTTACGGGAGCCCAGCGCAGGCCCGTCAGGCAGCCGTCGTTGTTGATATCGACTCCGCCGAAGGCGATCTTTTCCTTCTCGCAGACGGCGTAGATGGCTGAGCCCGGCTTGAAGGTCAAAGAGGCCTCGGCGGAGACGCCGCGGCGGCTGAAATCGATGGAGGTGCCATGCAAGTCGTTGTAGCTCATGGTCAACTGCACCGGCTTGCCGTAAACCTGGGAGTAAATGCCGGTTTGCAGCTTTGCCTCATTGACGGTAGCCGCCGTCCGCATCGACGCGCCGGCCTCGACGTACACGCGCGGGACATAGGGAACCGGGCCGGCGCCCAAGATCGTGATCTGAGGCGAGGTTTCCATATTCATGCCAATCGGCAACCGCTCGTCTCTAACGACGGCGGAGATGATGTTCCTGCCGATAGGCTGGACTTCTTGGGTCAGGCCGCCGAACATGCCGATCTGATAGCCCTTCGGGAACACCAAGTTCAGGCCGGTGGTGCCGTTGACGGCCACGTTCGGGGCGATCCAGGAGCTTTTGGCCATCGCGGTCGCCGACCAGGCCCAATTGGCGACTACCGGCGACTGAAAGGGCAGGCGGAGGGGCATGGCGCGGCCGAGCTGAATCATGGTGCCGGCCAAAAAGCTGACCTCCGAGCGGGTTGGGTCTTCCGCCGTGGGCATGTAGTTGTTTACCTGCCCCAAAATCTGCTCGGGCACGCCCGCCTGGCGGGCTGCTGCGATGATGGTGTCGGCATAGGGGGACTGCTCGACGCCGAAGCGCGAGTTGAGCTGGACGATGCCGGCCTGGACTTCCCAGCGGCGATCGATTTTCGAATCGAGCGGAGAGCGCGTGACGCGGCGGACGTTAAGGTAAGGGCTCTCGTCGAGCAGCGGCGAGCGGCCGCCGACGCCCAGCTGGCCGGCCGCGATGTTCCAATTGCCGATGCTGACGGACAACTCGCTCGGCTGGGTTCCCAGCATGCGAAAGTCGACTGACACGGGAGTCTTGCCCTGATGGGATCCGTCGAACGCGGCGCTGCCCTGGATGGCGGCGCCGGGCATGGAGCGCAAGGCGGGAATTTTCTCGACGGTCGGCGCGGCGACGGCGGCCGAGCGGGTGCGCCTCGGAGCGGGAGCGCTGTCCCGAGCAAGAAGCTGTGCGGCCAGGTCGGCCGTGTGCGCACCGCCGGCTTGGGCGCGGCCCAAGTCGCGGAGCGCAGAGAGCTGCTTGCGGGCCTGCGCGTCGGAGTTCACGTCGGGAAAATCGGCGCCGACGTTCTCGACGCGCGCGGCGGCGTCGTTCCAGGCCCCGTTGTTGGCGTCGAAGCGGGCGCGGGAGAGGTTCTCATTGGCGAGGATTACGCGCATGTCGTAACGCTGCGCCTGGCCTTCCTCGCGCAAGGCCTGGGTTCGGACGGACTCCAGCCAATATAGGGACTCCTTGGCGACGGAGACATCCTCTTTGTCGAGGGTATGAGAGAGCGTGGCCAACGCCCGGCCGAGGCCGAGACGGGCGCGATCGAGATAAGGATCGCAGGCCGCGTCCTTGTCGCACTCTTTAATGAAAGATCGATAAAGATCCTCGGCTTTTTTCACCAGACCGCCGCTTAAAGCGGCCTGCGCCGCGGCCAGCTTGTCCGCGGGATCGGCGACCGTGGGGACGCCCTGAGCATCCTTGCGCGGCAAAATATTGAGAAGATTTCTGCGGCCTTCAGCCGAACCGGTCAGGGCTGCGGAAGCGGGCAAGGCGAGCGCGGCGATCAGAATCGATTGGATTATCATCCTGCGATTATAAAAACCGCGGGCCATGACCCACATGAGACAAAAGGGGCTTAAACCTCGAGGCAAGAGGCCTAATACTTTAAATTTACTATTTAGTCTATTTTAGTAAACTAAAAGTTTCTTCACCGTCGGGCGGCGGCCGTTTCCGGAAGAGCGGCGCGCTCGGCTGCGATGCTTTCGTTCTCGCCCTTCCAGGCGTCGCGCAGGAAAGCCTCGTAAGTCCAGGGCATCAGCTCTTTAAAAGACCGGGCCATGGCCTCGCCGTACTGCTGGATCTCCCATTGGGCGTGCGCATCGGCGCGCAGGACCACGAAGTTCATGAGGCTGCGGGCATTCACCGTCCAGTAGAACTCCGTGTAGAGGTTGACGGGTAGCACCATGCGCGCCATCTCCCGTGCTACGCCCTGCTCGATCATTTTCTTATAGGTTTCCAAGGCGTTGTCCACCTGTGTCTTGAACATCTTGTGCAGTCCGTCCTGGTCGAGCTCGACGGCGCCTGTGGAGCCCTGCTTGTTCTTCTTGTCCTGTCCGCGCCAGGCGGCGGGCATGTAGAAGTAGTCCTTGACCTCGGTGTAGCGGAAGGAGATCTCGTTGTAAGCCGCGAAGCGGTGGCGGAACCATTGCCGCGCCACGAAGATCGGGGCGGAGACGTGGAACTTGAACACCGAGTGCTCGAAAGGCGTCATGTGGGAATGCTTGAGCAGGTAGGCGATGAGCTTCTTGTCGGCCTCGGGGCCCTTGGAGACGCCGCCGTAGGAGACGCGCGCGGCGTCGACGACGCCCGGGTCTCCGCCCATGAAATCGACCAAACGGACAAATCCCTTGTCGAGAACCTTCACCGGCTCGCTGTTCTTGGTCATAGTCATCCTTTATCCTTGTATTGTCTCACGTCGGGGAATTTGGAGGCCTGCGCGGAGACCGCGCGGACCCACTCCATCAGGCGCTGGTCGCCGAGAAGCCCCTTGCCGTTCCAGCGGTAGCGGCCGAAGCCCGGCTGGCGGGCCAAGAGGCGGCCGATCAATTGTCCGTCGAGGGCCAGAGGCACCGCCACCACCGCGCCCTCCGTGGTCAGGCGCCGCAGCGTGGCCTGGGTCTCGGTCCGATCTTTGTCCTGTTGGTTTGCGCCCACTCCGTCGCGGACCCAGATCACGGCCGCTTCGCGAAAGCCTCCGCTGACGCGGACGCTCTCGGCGATCGCGGCCGCCGACTTTTTCCAGGTCTCCAATCTTTTATCCGAGCGCGGCGCCATGCCCGCGAGAAGGACGGCCTCTTTCGACGGCTGGCGGGCCAGGGCCTTGGCGCGGTCGGCCAGGATCTGGGCCAGCACGGGCGACTTGTCCATGGCGTCGGTCAGGACCAAGTCGACGTCACTGGTCAGGCGCTTGAGACGCGCATTCGAGGAGGAGGGGAGAACGAGGGCGTTCTTGGCCGGCGAGCGCAGCGGTGGCATGCCCCCGCGCGCGCGGTCGGGCCGGTCGTCGGCGGGCTCGGCGCTGACGCCGAACAGGTAGCGGAGCTCGTCCATGAACGACGATTCGGACACGAGTTCCAGCGGCACGGCCACGATCTTGTCGACGTGCTGGGAGCGCAGGCGGCCGATCGCGCGCTGGATCGCGACGACGTCGCCTTCCGACTCCACGCTTTCGACGGCCACGCCCTGCAGTTGGGAGCGGACGGCGATCAGCTCCTTCTTCAAAGCCCCGCCGGCGTTAGAGGCCAGCAGCAGCACGCCGTAGGGCTTGGGACCGATCGAGGGGTTGCCGAAAGGCGCGGCGCTTGCGGCGGCGGAAAGAACAAGAGCTAGGGCCGAGGCCTTCATTGATGCGCTTTTTTAAGCGCGGCGTCGAGACGCTCGCGCAGCTCCTGCAGGCTGACGGGCTTGGGCACGAACTCATCGCCCCCGGAGAGAGCGGCGCTGGTCTTGTCGTGCGTGGAGTCGCGGGCGGTGAGAAAAAGGATGGGCGTGCGCTGCGTGGCGCCGGACTTCTTTTCAAGCGCGCGGATTTTTTGGCATGCGCCAAGGCCATCGAGCCGAGGCATCATAACGTCCATGAGCACCGCGTCGGGTGCCGACGTTTTGAAGGCGTCGACGGCTTCAAGGCCGTCGCAGGCGACGATGACCTCATAGCCGAGCCGGGAGAGCTGGGTGGACAGGATTTCTCGGATGGACGGGTCATCGTCCACGATTAATATCTTGCGGCTTTCGCTCGCCATTTATGGATCGAACGTCCAAACCGCCGACTTGCCGGTGGCGCCCGTAACGGCGACGACCAATTCCTTGCGCCCGGGCTCGGGCTCGGCCAAGGCGAACCCCTGCGACGAGCCGCCGAGTTCGGCCTTCCAAGCCGTCTCGAAAGCCACGCCGGTCCAGGTCAAGGCATGCAATTCGCCGCCGTTGAAAAGACCGAAGGGCGTGGTCAGGCCTCCGAGCATGGCCAGGTTGCGGACGGCGTAAAACGTGGCGAAGCCTTTCTCGCCGTAGCTGGCGAACATGGGCGGGTGGAACTCGAAGAGCCGGTCATGCCAGCGCACGCGTACCGGGCTTTGTCCGTAGCTTTCTTGGGAGCGCCAATGTCCCTTGGAGAACTGGGCGCGCAGGCTGTTGACGGCGGTCAGATACAGAAGGGCGGGCTCGTCTTCATCGAGCTGGGCGTAAGTGAAGCCGTACAGCCAGTCGACGCGTTTGGGCTTGATGACCGGGCGACCCTGCTCGTAATGGCCGGCCTTATACACCAGCGGATAAATCGCGCCAAAGGGAAAGCTTTTGTCATCTTGGATTTGCTGGCTGGCGATGACGCGGTTTCCTTTTGGATCCTGGTGCGCGCGCACCAGGAAGGGGAGATCGGCGGTCTTGATCCACTTGCCGGCTTCCACCGTATAGACCAAGGTCTCCAGGCGTTTGAAAGGCTCGTTGTAGACGGTGACGAAGAGCTCGGCGCGATTGTTTCCATCAAGGTCGGCCGATTCGAGAGAGACGATCCGCACGCCCGTGCCCGAGATCGCGCCTTCCACGAGCGGCTTGTTCACGGCGGCCGGATAGGCGTACAGCTTGAAGGATGTTTCGTCGCACATGACGATCTGGGGCTTGCCGATCCCGTCGAAGTCGGCGACGGTCATTCCGGTGATGGTGTAGGGTATGGCGGCGCCGCGCGTCTTGGGCAGACGGAAATCGCCGTCCGAGCGGTGGGTGAAGGGCGGCGCGGGAGCCGCCGCGGGAGCAGGGGCCGCAGCCGCTCCCAATCGGGCGCGCACACCCGCTTTTATCTCGCCGGTCTTGGCGCCGATCGATCCCACGGAATATTTTTCGGAGACCTCCTTTATGACGCCCTCGCCGAGCTTGTTTTCCACTCGGCCCAAGCTGGCGCCCGTGACCGGATGCTTGAGCTCCGGCCCATCGACGAAGACCGTGAAAGGACGGCCGACGGTAGCACCGTCGGCGGAGGTGAGATCGAGCCATGCCGCGTCGGCGTCGACGCGCACCACGTAGCCGATCTTCAACGGGGAAACAGGGTTGACTTGAGCGACGGCGGTCGCGGACAGCAGGACGGAAACGGCGAGAGCGATCATCGACAGAGGCTATCATATTTTTTTGTTAGAATCCGCCACCCAATGTCCTACGCCTATCCCGCACCGCGTACCGGCACAACGCAGGATCTGATGCGCGTGATCACGAAGTCTTACGAGGACAAGATGGCGCGGGAGGGCGTCGTCCTCCCGGCCAAGTCGGAGGCCCAGCGGCGTTTTCTCGAGCCGGTCGTGCGCGCCGTCGGCATCGTCGTGGCCAAGATCATGGAGGCGGTCCCGGGAGACATGGGTCTTGCCGTGCATGAGAAGATGTTTCGCGTGCTGTCTGGAGACCGCACGTTTTCGTTCAACTCCGGATCGACGGCCGTCAGCGGCGCCCGCGCCTTGGCCGCGCGATTGAAAGAGGAGAGCGGCCTTGAGCCCGCCTTGCTGGCCGCGATCTCGCATCCGCCGGTTTTGGGCGAGCTGGCTTATCTCAACTTCGAGCTGGTGCGTCACGCTCTTCTGACTTTACGTGAGGTCCGCGGCCGATCCTGCCGTCCGCGCCTGGTGGCGGCGGTCGATCCCTTCGCGCTCGACAATACCGCGATCATCGAGGAAGGACTGTACGCGGGCTATATGGGATCTTTTCATATCGGCCTTGACCGTCTGGCGCTGGGCCGAGGCCACTTGGGCCCGGCACTGTCGCCGCAGACGCGTTGGGACCGGATGCCGTTTAGGCTGTTTAGGGTCTTGGCCGAGGGCGGCGAAGTCGGCATGGTCTTGTCCGGAGGCATTCCGACGACGGGGCTTGTCCTCTACGGCATGCGCGAGTGGGCGCGCCGTGCGTGGTGCTTGAGCCCCATGCGTTGCGACCCGGTGGCCGTGCTGGGCCGACTGCGCAAGGATGAACTGTTCGCGCGTTTCGAGAGCGCGGTCGCTCCGTTTTTGGCGTTGGCGCGCGGCCCTTTGAGGGTCATCGAGATATGGCTGATGTCCGCCGCCGCGGGGCTTGTGCCGGGCCAGACGGCCGAGGCGGCGGCGGGATCGATCTTATCGTCCTTGGCCGTCGGGGAGGCCGAGCGCCGGAGATTGTTGGAGGAGCTCGCCCGCGAGAGGACCCGCGAGACGCCGATCCGTCGCCGTCTTTTCCGCCTGCTCGTCGGCCGCGTGGCTCGCCGTCGTCCCTTGGTGCTGCTGCCCATTATCCACGGCACCAAGACGCTGGGCGTCACCGAACTCGGCGCTTGGGGCGTCGTCCGTCTCGGCCCCGGACGCGTGCGCGTCATCCGGGCCGAGACTCCTCACGCGTCCCAGGAGATGACGGCCGTGGAATTAGCCGAGCGCTTCACGACGGAGAACTTCGCATGAGCGCCAACCTGTATCGCGTCATCGGAGATCTGAAGGGCTTCTCGCTGAAGAATTGCCCGGCGATGGCCGAGCCCAGCGGCGTACTGATGTGCCCGCCCGACCACTTTCAAGTGCTGTCCGTGAAAAATCCTTATATGAGGGGAGAGGTGGGCAGCGTGGACACCGCCAAAGCTCGGAAGCAATGGGAGGCGCTGGTCGCGGCTTTCGAGTCCGTCGGATGCCCCGTCGAAAAAATAGCGCCCACGCCCCATCTCGAGGATATGGTTTTCTGCGCCAATCAGTCGCTGGCCGGCACGCGGCCCGACGGGGAAAAAGTCGCGCTGATCTCCGCGATGCGACATGCCTCGCGCCGTCGGGAAGTCGAGGCGTTCGAGTCTTGGTACGAGGAGCGCGGCTACCGCGTGGTCCGGCTCAAAGGCGGCGGACACGAGACGTTCGAGGGCTCGGGCGACGCGGTGTGGCATCCCGGCAAGCGCCTGATCTGGGGCGGCCATGGGTTTCGCACGGACGCGGCCATGTTCGAGCAGGTGGCGGGAGCGTTCAAGACGCCGGTCATCCTGCTCAAGCTCGTCAACGAGCGCTTCTACCACTTGGACACCTGCTTTTGTCCGTTGACGCCCGAGGCGGTGCTGATCTACCCCTCGGCGTTCGACGCGGCCAGCCTGGAGCTGATCCTGAAGATATTCCCGATCGTCGTGACGTCCTCCGAGGCGGATGCCGTCACCCGCATGTCCTGCAACGCGACGGTCTGGCGCTCGAAGGCGGCGATCATCCAAAAAGGCGCGGCCGCGGCGGCAGGGCACATGCGCGCTTTGGGCCTCGACGTCCTCGAGGTCGATACGTCGGAGTTCGTCAAATCGGGCGGCAGCGTCTATTGCCTCAAGCAGTATCTGTTTTGATGCGCGCTTTCCTTCTTTTCGCGGCGCTGACGCTTCCCTCTTCCGCGCTCCCTCCGCGGACTTCGCCGTCGGAGTCGATTGCGCGCGTGATAGCGCGCCTTGAGGCCGCCGTGTCCCCGAGCTTGGCCGCGCGCCGCCTTTTGGCCGCGACGAGACGGGTGCCGCGCATGCAGGCGCGCGAGTCGGGCCTTCCCGATGCGATCTCCGCGCTTCCGGGTGCGGATCCCGCGATCGTCTTCGACCCCGCGCGCCTGCCCGACTTGGGGGACGGCGACGCCGAGGTCCTTTTTGTTCTGGCCTTAGCCCGCGCCGAGCTCGCCTTCCCATTGCCGGTCGTGGAAGCCGAACAGGCCGCCTGGCAGAAGGTCCTGGTCTTTTGCGCCGAGCGCGGCGCGGAGGACCCGAGCGGTTTTGGCAAGCTGCTGGCCCGCGCGGCCCGCGAGCAGGGTCAACGCTATGCGGAGCTTAAAAAATCGATGATCCCGGTGCGCGCGCCATGGTCGGCGACGGAGATCCCGGTCTTGGCTTTGCCCGAGAGGGCGTTGGATCGCGCGGGACTCCTGATTTTCCTTTTCGAACGCGATCCCCAGGAGTTTTATTGGGCCGTCGAGGCGGGCGCGCCGTGGCCGAGCGACTCGGCGCGGCTGGGGGAGCTTGAAGACTTGTTCGCACTGCGGTCCGGGGAGATCGCGGCGCTTTTAGCGCCGCCCCAGGGCCCGTACGCGGCTCTCGGCGCACACCGCTACCGAGGCGCTTTGGTCCGCGCCGCCTACCAGTTGCTCGGGACGGGGGAAGTCGAAAGGCTGCGCGAATCTCTCGAAGCCTACGACAGCGTCGGCCTCCTGTCGGTTGTGCCCGCGATCAATCGCTGGCGCCGAGCCGTGGGCCAATGACATGACTCTTCATCTATGCCAGGCTGGGTATGAGGCTTTTCTGGCCAAGGAGTTGGACGGTAAAATAGAAAGGACTGGGCCGGGATGGGTGATGGGGCCCGATGCAAAAGGTGAATCATGCTTCTCTCATCTGTCTTTACGCGAGCCCAAGGAGCTCGAGGGAAAATCGGTCAATGCTTTATCCGGGGAGATCGCTGACTTCTTTACGGGATCGACGAAAGAGGAGCGTTTCGAGGGGTCGTGGCCGTTCTGCGTGGAGTCGGCGGGCGATGCGGGTCTTGGCCGGCGCGCCAAGACCGTGGCCGAGCAGTGCTTTGAGCGGATCAAGGGACGCATGTCGCGCGTCGCGAAGCTGGCCGTGCAAGGCCGGCCTTCGCTGGGCCCGTCGCGGGGACTGTTCGTCTACTTGCCGACCTTCGACCGCGCTTTCGCCTGTCGAGAGGCCATCGCCGGCGGCCAGCGGCGCATGGCCGACGACCCGCAGGCCCCGTCGCGCTCGTATCTCAAAGTCGAGGAAGCCTACGGGATCTTAGGGCGCGAGCCGACCGCGGGGGAAACGGTGGTCGATCTGGGCGCCGCCCCCGGCGGCTGGAGCTACAGCGCCGCGCGGCGGGGGGCCTCGGTCGTCGCCGTCGACAACGGGCCGCTCAAAGGCGGAGCCGTCCACGCCGGCATCGCGCATCGGGCGGAGGACGCATATAAATATTCACCGGCGCAGCCGGTGGACTGGCTGTTTTGCGACATGGTCGATGATCCCGACAAGGTCCAAGCTCTTCTTGAGCGCTGGCTGGCGGACGGCTGGTGCAGGCGCTTTGTCGTCAACTTGAAGTTCGGCCGTCAGGATCCGTTGAGGATTTTAGACCAGGCCCAAAGGCTGCGGGAGCGCTGCTCATTGTTTCGCGCCAGGCATCTTTTTCATGACCGCGAGGAGTTGACCCTCGTCGGCGAGCGCCGCGCCTGACCGGACGGGCCGCGATTATGTATTCTCTCGTCGATGCCCGCCCGTCTCCGCGCCTTTAAGATTCTGATCGGCCTGTCGCTCTTTTTGGGAGCGTGCGGGCCCGCCAAAGAAACCGAGCCGAACGATTCCTATCAGCAGGCGACGCCTCTGAGGGCGGGAGGCAAGGCGCTGGGAACGATTGCCAATCCGAAAGACCAAGATTGGTATCGACTGGACGCCGCCGCCGACGGCGTTTTGAGCGTGAAGATCGGCGGGATTCGCGACGTGGATTTCGTCTTGGCCTTCTTCGACAAGGATCGGCGAGAGCTTAAGCGCGTCGACGAGACGACGGTGGGCGGCGACGAGGAGATGTTGGATCTGGGCCTGGCGCCAGGCACCTATTACCTGGTCGTTTCCAACAAGAACGAGAAGGCGAACAATCCGGTGCAGGTTTACGAGCTTCAAACCAGCCACGCCGGCTCCTCGGGCCGGGAGCTCGAACCAAACGACACGGCCCTGGCCGCAGCGTCTCTGGAAGCCGGGGGGCTGGTCAAAGGGCACTATTGGCCGACGCGACAGCTTCTCGCCGAGGACCCCGAGGCGGCGGAAGAAGATTGGTATGCGATCTCGGTGCAGCAGCAGGGCCTTTTTCTTCTTAATGCGGACGTTAGTGAGGTGCCTCGGATCGATCCGATCCTCGAGGTGTACGACACCAACGGCTACAAGCTCAAGGAGCTCGACGCCGGCGGCGTGGGCGAGAGCGAGAGCCTGCGCAATTTCGGGGTTCGGGGGCCGGGTAAGTTCATGCTGCGGCTGCGCTCGAAGTACAAGAACGCGGGCAACGCCGAGGCGGCTTACGACCTGCTCACCGAGCTGCGCCCCTATCAGGGCCGCACCGAGTTCGAGCCCAACGACCAGCGCGCCGACGCCACGCCGCTGGAGCTGGACTCGATGTCGGGCAGCATCGCTCCGGCGGGCGACCAGGATTGGTACAAGATCGCCGTCTCCACGGACGGCAAGTTTCTCCTGCGCGCCGAGCTGACCGGGCTGGCCGGCATGGACCTGTCGCTGTCGCTGCGCGACGCCCTCGGCGGGGAGCTGGCCTTAATCGACAACATGGGCAAGGAGCAGCCCGAAGTGCTGACGGGGTGGGGTGCGGCGCAGGGCGAGTATTATTTCGTCGTCTCCGAAAAGTCGGGCAAAAAGGCCGACAGCCGCCAGACCTATCAGCTTGCCACGCGCCAGATCCCGTGGCAGGCGGGCCTGGAGTGGGAGCCCAACAACTCCAGCGCCACGGTCCAAGCGCTGAAGATCGGGGAATCGACCGACGGATATTTCGCGCCCAAGGACGACGAGGACTGGTACGAGTTCAACCTCTATCAAAAAGGCGTCGTCGTCGTGGAGTTGACCGGCGTGATCAACGTGGCGCCGAAGATGACGCTGTTCGACCAGGAGTACAGGGAAGTCGGCGCCGCCGCCGCGGCCAAGCCCGGCGAGCCCGTCTCCCTTGAACGCGAGCTCGACCGCGGCACCTACGTCGTGTGGCTTAAGCCCGCCGATCCCGCGCAGAACAACGTCCGCGACAAGTACTCGCTGCGCGTCCGCGTCAAATGAGGCTTGTCGCCGCGGCCGTTATCCTGGCGCTGTGGACCGCCTGCGCGCCGCGCCCCGTCGTGGCGCCGAAGCAGCCCGACCAGCCTCCTCCCGTCCCGGCCGTCGAGGTTGTGAATCCGAATTTCGAGCTGGTCGTCTCCGAGGTCGTCCCCAACGCCGACGACGAGGGCGTGTCCTACACGAAGATCTTCGTCGACGGAAAAGAAGCGGGACAGACCCCGGTGGGGCCGCGTTCGCAGGAGAGGCGGTTCCAGCTGAGCCTTCCGACGGGCAACCAACCCGTGCGCTTGGAGCATTGGCATCTACCCTCGGTCGGCGAGTGGACGCGCTTGCCCGACGCGCGGCAGCCGCGCGAGCGCTTCGTGCGCGTCGAGGACGGGAGCATCGCGCGCCTGACCTTGCGCTACGGCGCCGACGGCATGCCGTTTCTTCAGCAGCCGCGCGATTCCGCGGCGCATTGATGGTTTGCTAAAATCTTCTCCCACCATGACCAACACCATCGACCTGGCCAATATCCGGTTATTCGACGTTTTGCGCAACGCTCTGAGCGGCGCCCTGGGCAGCGTGATGGGTGTGGCCGGCGACAAACTTGACCTCATCGAGAAGTCGGGTGTCATCGTGCGCTACAAGTACGGCGAGCACTTCAGCCGCGTGGGCGACGACGAGGCGGTAGCGTTCCGGGCCGAGATCCAGGCCTTGCGCCGCGCCCGCGCGCTGGCCAACCCCAAGAAGAAGCGCAAGGCTCCCGCGCGTCCCAAGTCGCGCGCGAAGAAGTCCGCGCGCCGGCGCGGTTAGCGGTCGGCGACCGACGCGCCCAATTCCCTCAGGCGCCGGCCATGGCGTTCGACGATCAGGGACATGGGCACGGCCTTGGACAAGTCGCCATCCGTGCTGGAGCTGATTATTCCCAGAACTTCGCCCGCTTCGCTCAGCACGGGCGATCCGGATTGTCCTCCGAACGCCCTGCAGTTCACGTCGAACACCGCGCCGCCTTGCAGAGTGGGCGCATAACGATGATTCTTGAACAGCTCATCGAAATCGATCGCCCTACCGTCTCCCAGCGGCGTGACGACCCGGCCGAATCTTCGCTCCGCGATGTTTCCGCTCGTCCGGCATGATCGAGATATTTTTTTAAGGCTGTTGAGCCGGCTGCCCACGGCGTCGCCATGATCGGATGGATGTCCAAAGGTTCTTAGGCCCGACTCCCGCCACTCGGGAACCCGCGAGGCCAAGGTCAAATGGCCGTATTTGATTCCGGGCATGCCCTCGAGCTCGAGCACGGATATGTCGAGCTTCTCGTCCGTGAAAAGCACTTTCCGGCAGGCGAAGGCGTCGACCGCCCCACCCATTTCCTCGTTGAATCGAAGCAGCGTGACGCGGCAGAGATGGTCCGTCGCCATGCAATGATTGGCCGTCATGGCCAGATTGTCGCCGATGAGAAAAGCCGAACAATAACCTTGACCGGGCGCCGCCCTGTTTGTCGTCGGCGCGGTCCAGACGGGAGAGCCGCGGAGCAGCTTGCTGTCGACGAGATGAGACAATAAGGGGTCATAGGTCGCCGGGAGATGAATCTGCTCGCCGTGCAGTATCCCGGCATACATCTCGATTAGCAACCCCATGTTGTATTGAGAATCTTTGACGGGCAGCTTGAGGGCGTCCGGGTCGAAATCAACGATGAAGTATCCGTTGCTATCCAATCCGATGCTGGCTACGGCGCGGGCCCGCCGACGCAACTCCTTCGATACGTCCGGATCGTCCACGTTCATATAGCCGGCATCGTTTAAGTTGGAACGCACGGGCTTGGACCGCGGCGTCGACGGTTTGGGCCAGTCCGGCGGAACGAGCAGGTTGGGATGGGCGTTGATGCGCTCGGCGATGTCTTCGGGCGACAATGAGTTGAGATCCGTCTCGGCGGCGCTGAGAATTCTCGCCGATAGGAACAAGGCGATGAGCAGCGGTCTCATGACCATAGTTTGGCCGGAATGCGGGGTTTGCGCAAGGGCGGAAAGTGATGGCGTATGCGTGCCCGCCGCGGTTGAGGTGGTCTCCTCGTCGCGCCCTTATCTGAGTAATGTACCCTGGTACATTACTTAGATAAAGGTCTGCCGGGACCCTTATGAGGGGGCTTCTTGGCGGTATCGTGCCCGTTGAGCTTGCGCTGTCCGGCCTTGGCCAGTTGACGGCGTTCCAACAGGTCGTTGGCGGAGATTTGCAGGCGCACGCCCTCGTTATTGGGATCGAGAGCCTGCGCGCGGGCGATGGCCATGCGAGCTTCGTCTAGGTTTCCGGCGGCGCGAGCGGCCTCCGACCAGGCGATCAGATTTCTCACGTCGATGGGATCGAGCGCGGCTTGAAGCGCGCGTTCGGAGGCGGCGGCGGTCCAGTCTCCGAGCTTGGCGTAGGCATGGCCCCTTTGGGCGTGGACCTGGACGTAGTCGGGCGCTTGAATCTGGAGACGGTCATAGGCCGCGAGCGCTTCCTGGTATTTCTCTTGGTCGTTGAGCATGTTGCCGCGGAAGTACAGCGCCATCGTGTAGTTGGGGCTGCCGGGCAGGACGCGGTCGAAATGCGCGAGGGCCTTGTCGTACTGCGCCGTCTTGGCGTAGTAGATCGCGGCGTTGTGATGGACGTCCGAACTCAGCCAGAGGCCGGGCATCACGTTGAATGCGATGAAAGTTAGAAGACTCGGCGCGTATAGGGCGCGGCGAATGTCCTCAGAAACGGGCAAGGGGTAGACGCTGACGGCCGCTCGGCGCGCGGCCAGAGGAGCCAGGCCCGCGGCCAATCCCGCCAAGGGCCAGACGTACCAGCCCGGCGCGGGCATGTACCCGGAATTTCCGAGATGCGCGGCGGCCAGGCCGCCGGCCGCGGCGGCGGAGAAGCCGGCGGCGTAGACGGACTCCGATATGGCGCCGGCGCGGCGCAGGGCCGACGCTCCTTTCACGCCGGTCAACAGAGAGGCGCCGAACAGCCACAGCCACAGCGCCGCGCCGACGGCGCCCAATTCAACGGCGACGCCCAGCAGGGGGAGTTCCGGGTATTGGGTCAGCGTGTTGTGTTTGCCTTCCATCTTGATGATATCGACGGGACGAAAACGCGGGTAGTGCACGTAGAAAGAGCCCGGTCCAAAGCCTATTAAAGGGTGTTCGGTCACCATCCGAAGTTCCGCCGAAACCGTCGTCTTGCGGAATTCAGACGTATAAGACCAGGTGTTCGCGCTCTCTCCGGCGAGGTTGAAGGCCGCTACAGCCGCGATGAGGGCGAGGATTATGGCGATGACGGCTGATCTTAAAGCGGCATGAGTGCGCAAAATTGCAGGCACGATCACGGCGTAGAGGAAACAAGAGAGGGCTATCGTCGCCATGCCCACGGGCGCTTCGGTCAAGATCGCGACGAACAAGGCCGTCGGCGTCAAGCCGAGGGCGGCCCTGCGCAGCGCATTCGGCGTTTCGGGGTCGAGCGCAAGGGTCAGCGCCAAAGGAACGGCGACGGCGAAAAATGAGGCGCATAGATTGGGCGTGCCCAAAGTCGAGAACACGCGCGTGCCGAGGGGTCCAGCGCCGAAAGCGCCTTTCCAGATGAAAGGGTCGAGACCTGCCGTTTGCGCCAAGGCGTATAACGCGACGATATAGGCGGCGAGAATAATCAGTGTCGCAAAGCGCGAGGCCGAACGCGCCCCGGCAAAACCCAGAAAGGCGGCGAGAAAACCCGCGAGCATCGTCAGCTGGGTTAGAAACTCGGGCAACGCGGCGACCTTATACGGCGCCGTCGCGAAGCGGACGAGCATCCAAGCTCCGTACAGCGTGGCCGGCAGCAAAACGCTCCAAGAGCTGGCCGGGACTTGAAAGCGGCCGCGGGAGATCCCCTGCCACAGCCAGGCGAACAGCAAGGTCAGCGAACCCCATTGCAGAACCGCCGTCTTGATCGCGATCGAATCGTAGGTGCGGAAATAAAAAGCCAGGGGCAGGACGAAAGCCATGGTCAGCAGCGCGATCTCGCCCAAGCGATGGGCCGATTCGGAGGAAAGAGTTTTCATGGCGTTCTCCCGGCGAGTTCGTCGCCGCTTTCATAGCGTTGACTGGGGGCGCCCGACCAGCCGATGACGACGGCGATGAGGGCCAAAGCCGCGGCGGCGAAGGCCACGGCCGAAAAATCTCGCGGCCAGAGATTCAGCTCGAGCCGGGGCTGCGGCGCCGGAGCGGCTTGGCCCTGGGCCTTGAGGGCCGAGGCGAGGCGGGCCTTGAAATCGGCGCCCGCCGCTTTAACGGGAGCGGTCAGCGGCGCGGCGAACGCGCGGCAGTCCGCGCAGGAAGCCAGGTGCGCCTCGACGGACTTGGCGCGGCGCGGCGTGAGGCGTCCTTCGGCATGCAGGTCGAGCACGGCGCGCGCGGCGTGGCAGTTCATGATCATGAGAGAAGCTCCTTGAGACGGGCCCGTCCGCGGTGCAGCCGTACGTCCAGCGCGGTCAGCGAGCAGCCCAGTGCGGCGGCCGCCGCCTCGCGCGGCGTGCCCTCGAGCTCGACGAGGACGAGGGCCATGCGCATGGCCGGCGGCACGCGGGCCAGCGCGGCCTGCACGCGGTCGGTGTTTTCACTGGCCTGGGCGAGGCGCTCGGGCCCGGGCTCGGTCGCGGCTAAAAAATCCTCGAGCGCGGCGGAGTCCTCATCCGATTTATAGGACAGCGGCACGGACCGGCGCGAGGCCTCCTTGCGCAGGCTGGTGAAGTAGACGTTCTTGAGGATCTGGACCATCCAGGCCTCGAAGGGCAACGTTGGGTCGTAGCGGTTGAAATATTTCATGACTCGAAGAAACGCTTCCTGGACGACGTCGCCCGCGTCGGTCGGGTTGCCCGTCATGCGCAATGCGACGGCGTAAGCCTTATCGGCGTGCAGGGCGATGAGACGGTCGATCTCGGCGTCCACCGGTTTAATTACCTAGGTTGGGGGGAATAACTTACTGAGGAGGATGGGGCGCAATGTTGAACAGTGTACAAAATGAAAAAATACGCTTATTTTTTAAATGTTATTTACATCGCGCAAGCGATGTGAGTGCTTAGCCGAAGATGTCCGGCTATCGGACGTTGAAGGTGGCCGTGAACGCGTAGCCGGCCGGCGCGCTGGGTCCTTGATAGGCCAGCTTCGGCGCGGCCGTGCCGGCGGCCATGGCCCGGAAGCGCAGGGTTTGCTCGCCCGAGGTCTGCGTCCGCTCGACGAGCTTGAGCGCGGGCTCGCCGTTGGCGAGGATAACCCAGACGTTGCCGGCCTTGGGGTTGGCGCGGAGGGTGATGGCGACTTCCTGGCCGACGGCCAGCGAGTAGGTCTTGTCCCGGTCGCCGTACTTCAAATTGAGGGTCGCGGGGGCGATCGTTTTGACGGCGGTTTCGATGCGCTCCTCGAAGCTGGAGGAAGAATTCACGGCCGCGGAGGCCGCGCCGGCAAGCGCGAGGGCGACGATGCAACACGACAGGATCTTATGACTGTTCATGAAGCCTCCGTTGAGATTTCTTCCGGCAACAGTAGCAAATGAAGGAGCCCCCCGCGCCGAGAGCGGGGGGCTCCGAACTTTTGCGGCTTCTTCTTACTGCACGCCGGTGGGCGTTTGCGCGAGCACGCTGCGCACCCGCTCCAAGCCCCCGGTCAGCTCGGCCTTGAGCACCGGCTCGGTCTCCACCTGCAGACGGCCCGCGAGCAAGGTCTCGCCCTGCTTGGCGTCGATGAGCTTGGCGACGACCGCCTTCTTCACGGCGATCGCCGCGTAGCGGCGGGTGTCCCCGTCGGGGCTTTGCAGGCCCTTCTCGACGTGCGCGATCCCGGCCTTGACCATGGCGGGCCGCGCGGCCATGGCCATCATGCCGCGTCGGAACGAGGTCTTGTCCGCGGACTTGAGGTGCTCGTCGAGCAGCACTGGGCTGATCCACGGCATCTTGCCCGCGCTGTCGAGCCGGCCCACCTGCTCCAGGCGCTCGAGGATTTTGCCCACCACCTCCGAGTCGCGGTAGTCCTGGAGGGAGATCGCGCAGCCGATCATGAGCTTGATGTTGTCGGTGGAGCTCATCAGCGCGATCAAGCCGTCCTTGGCCTTGAGCCCCCCGGTGCGGCGCAGGACCGAGGGCAGAAGCGCGTCGGGCACCAAGCCCTTGTCGCCCAGCTCCTTGACCCTGGCGTAGACGGACGGTCCGCGCACGCCTAGAGGCGAGCCCACGCGCTTGAAGATCTCCGTGCGGACCTCGGCGGGGCCGTCGGCCATCTCCTTGAGCACGAACTCCTTGCTGGTCTTGCCCGAGACGCGGCCGGCGAGGAAGCCGGCGGCGCGGCGGCGCAGCTCCACGTCCTGAGGGTCGCCACTGAGTTTGTCGATGATGCCGACGATAGTCTTGCCCAGGCTCTCGGCGGTGACGGCGTCGATGGGCTCGCCGTCGAACTCGGGCGACTCGAGCGCGGAGAGCAGGGTGCCCAGGTTGACGATCTTATCGCCCTCCACGGCGACCTCGGCGTTGTACAGATAGGAGGCGATCGCCGTGTCCACGGTGCGCACGGGGCGCAGCTCGGCCTGCAGGCGGGGCGGGACTTTGGAGGGAGGCTCAGTTTTGGCGAGCTTGGACAGCTCGCCGTACTTGTGTCCCAGGCCTCCCAGGACGACGGCGGTGAGGCTGATTCCGGCGAAGGCTTCGATGCGGTTCATAAAGTCATGTCTCCGGACGCTGGGGCCTCTGGTGCGGAGCGGGCCTGCGTCCGAGAGAGATATCCTCATCGAGAAGAAGAACTTACACCCATATGCGATAATATAAGCAGCCGTGTCTTCTCCCTCCTCCAGACCTGACCCTCGTTTCCTGCCCATGACGCGCGCCGAGATGGATGCGCGCGGCTGGGACGCCGTCGACATCGTCTTCGTCACCGGCGACGCCTACATCGATCACTATTCGTTTGCGATGGCGCTGCTCGGGCGCGTGCTCGACAAGGCGGGCTTTCGCGTCGCGATCCTGTCCCAGCCCGATTGGCGCAGCGCCGAGCCCTGGCGGCGCTTCGGGCGCCCGCGTCTGTTTTTCGCGATCTCCGCGGGAAACATGGACTCGATGATCAATCATTACACGGCCAACAAAAAAGTGCGCAACGACGACGCGTATTCGCCGGGCGGAAAGATCGGCCTGCGTCCGGACCGCGCCACGATCCCGTACTGCCAACGCGCGCGCGAGGCGTTTCCGGGCGTGACGGTCGTCGCCGGCGGAGTTGAGGCGAGTCTTCGTCGTTTGGCGCATTATGACTATTGGTCGGATTCGGTGCGCCCATCTATTTTGCTCGACTCCAAGGCCGATCTTCTGGCCTATGGCATGGGCGAGGAGTCGATCGTCGAGATCGCTCAACGCCTTAAGGCCGGTAAAACGGTGAAGGATTGTCGCGACCTCCGCGGTGTGGCCTATGCTCTTGGCGCTTCCGAATCGGCGCCGGCGGGACAAGACGTCGTCGAGCTCCCAAGTTTTGAAGACGTCAAAGAGTCTAAAGATAAATTTCTCCTGATGGCTCGCTTAGTCCACCGCGAGACCAGCCCGTTCAACGCCAAGACCGTGACCCAGCGCCATGGCGGACGCGTCGTCGTCGTCACGCCGCCCCAATTGCCGGTGTCTCAAGAGCGGATGGATTATTACTACGGCCTGCCCTATACTCGTCGTGCTCATCCGTCCTACACGGCAGCGATACCTGCCTTTGAGATGATTAAGGACTCGGTCACCATCATGCGCGGCTGCTTCGGCGGCTGCACGTTCTGTTCGATCACGGCCCACCAGGGCCGCACCATCCAGTCGCGCTCTAAAGACAGCGTCTTGGGCGAGCTCAAGGCGATGTCGGCCGACTCCGAGTTTAAAGGAGTGGTGTCCGACATCGGCGGCCCCACGGCCAACATGTACCAGATGCGCTGCACCAAGCCCGAGGTCGAGGCCATCTGCAAGCGCCAGTCCTGCGTGCATCCCGTCGTCTGTAAATGTTTGGGGACCGATCACGGGCCCTTGGTCGATTTGATGAAGAAGTCGCGGGAAGTGCCCGGGGTCAAAAAAGTGTTCGTCGCTTCCGGCATCCGCATGGATTTGGCGCGTCTCTCGCCCGAGTATATGAGGGAGCTGACGGCGCATCACGTCAGCGGCCGCATGAAGGTGGCCCCCGAGCACGCCGACCCCAAGGTTCTCGAGCTGATGAAGAAGCCGCGTCATCACACGTTCGAGGACTTCGCTGCGAAGTTCGATGCCGAGAGCAAGAAGGCCGGCAAGAAGCAGTACATCGTCCCGTATTTCATCGCCAGCCATCCCGGCTCCGACTTAAACGCTATGATCGAGCTGGCCGTTTTTCTTAAGCGCAACGGCTACAAGCCCGACCAGGTCCAGGATTTCATCCCCGGCCCGCACGACCTGGCCACGGCGATGTACTACACCGGGAAAAATCCGGAGACCGGCCTGCCCATGCCCGTGGCCAAGGGCATGCGCGACCGGCGCCTGCAGCGCGCTCTGCTCCAATTCTTCAAGCCCGAGAACTATTTCGAGGTGCGCGAGGCGCTGCTCAAGGCCGGCCGCAAGGATTTAATCGGCGGGGGTTGCGACGCGTTGATTGCCGCCCAGCCCCCGAAAGAGGCTCTGCTTGCCAGGCGGGCCCGTTCCGAGAAGGATTTTCACGAGCACACCCACGCCAAAGACATGCCCAAGGCGCCGAAGACGGGCTATCGTCCCGGTCGTTCGAGCTGGGGGCGCCGAGAGGGAAAACGCTGATGGAAAAGCCGCGTCTTGTCCGCTTCGGAAATCTCGAAGCCATCGAGTTGCCTAACTCCGATCCCAAAGCGTTGACCGTCATCTGCATGCACGGCTACGGGGCCGACATGCGCGACTTGGCGCCGTTGACGCAAGAGCTCCAGACGAAGCGGCCGTTGCGGTGGCTGTTTCCGAACGCGCCGGAGCAGCTCGAGTGGGGAGGCCGGGCCTGGTTTCCTATCGACGTGGCCGCCTTCGAGGAAGCCCAGCGCGCGGGCAAGGCGCGGGATCTGTCCGGTCATGCGCCGGAAGGCATGGCGCGGGCGCGCGAGGAGATGCAGTCCTTCATAAATGAGCTCGGCGTTCCTTGGGAGAAGATCGTCTTGATGGGATTTTCGCAAGGCGCCATGATGGCCGTGGACCTGGCCGTCCGCGCCGAGGGCATGCCCGCGGGAGTGGCGATTTTGTCGGGGACATTGGTCGATGAGAAGACCTTGGCCTCGTTGGCGGCGAAAAAAAAGGGACTCCCGTTTTTCCAAACGCATGGTTCGGTCGATCCGATCCTGGGCTTTGCGCAAGCGTTGGCGCTGGAAAAGATACTGACGGGAGGCGGTTGGACCGGGAACTTGCAGCGCTTCGAAGGCGGCCACGCCGTCCCGCCTGAGGCTATGGAAACTTTGCGGGCATGGCTGGAAGCCCGTTGAGCGACTGGACCAAGACATTCTTCCGCGCGCCGGTGTTCACGCCCGGCAGCCCCGAAGCTCTGGCCTCCGCGCCCATGGAAGTCGCGGCCTTGTGGCGGATGCTCAAACTCAAGCCCGGCTCGCGCCTTCTTGACCTGGCCTGCGGCACCGGCCGGCATTCGATCCTGACCGCGCGTCGCGGCGCGAACGTCGTCGGCGTGGACAAGACGGCCGCCTATGTGAGTGAAGCGCGGCGCAAGGCGAAGGCCTTGCCGAATTGCCGATTCACGGTCGGCGACATGAGACTCCTGTCATTCAAAAATGAGTTCGACGCGGTGATCAACCTCTGGACGAGCTTCGGCTATTTCGAGACATATTCGGACGACATCAAGGTTCTTAAAGGCGTGGCGCGGGCGCTCAAGCCGGGCGGTTTGTTCTTGATCGACTTGCTCGACTTCACCTTTATCAAGAAGCACGGCCAGCCCCGCCGCTGGGACCGTCGCGCCGACGGCAGCTATCTGCTGCAGGATGCCGATTGGATCGAGGGCAGCGACCCCAAAATCGTCAACGCCTGGACTATCCTGAGGCCCGGGAAACCCGAGCTGCGCGCGCGTTTTACCGTGCGCGGCTACGACCGGGCCCGCCTGTACGCCGCCTTGCGAGCCGCCGGGCTTCGCCCCATCAAGTCCTGGAACGGATTGGGCGCTTTGGCCCGGCTGAAGACGACGGGCCGCATGGTCGTGCTCGCGCGCAAACCTTAAATATATCTTAAACCATATCGAACTAGTTCCGGGAACAGTTCGATATGGTTAAGCATATAAGTTTGACATAGGGATTAGCGCATGGTAGGCTTCGTTCACATGATTCGCTACGTCGGAGCCGCCATTCTTTTATGCGCGTCCTTGATCGCGAGCCTGGACGTCCGAGCTCAAGAGAAACCCGCAACGGCGGCTTATAATGCCTCGATTAAAGAGATCGAGAGCGACATCGATTCAAGGAAATACGCAAAGGCCCTTGCCTCTCTGAAGGCGTTGAAAAACAGCGCCAAAGACGAGGAGATCGAGTACGAGTCCTGCCCGCCGTCCAACGAGATTCCCGGACTGATCGACACCGTGCAATGCGCCATGCAGCCCCAAAAACCAAAATCCGTTTGGCATGTTTGGGACAAGGCCAAGAAGGACGTTTTGGCTGGTCTGCGCATCGAGGGCGGGGGACAATTGAAGGACTACATCGCCTGCGATGCCCAGAACCTTTTGGCCGTCGAGATCTATTGCCCATGGGATGGAATGGCCGGGGATGGAACGCTGTCCTGGCTCATCGAGGCGCTGGGGCGCCGCGGCATGGACAAGATGCTGGCCAATCCGTCGTGGGTTGCGCCCAAGTCCGTCGACAAGAGGTTCATCGAACGGCAGGCGCTGGTGCTGACGGGGCTTCAAATTCCGGACCCTATAGGCGTGCAAAAGGGCTTGCCTGCGGTGTTGATCCTCGGTAAAACCAAGGACAAAAAGATTTATATCAGCGGTATCGCGGGTTTTGATTAACTACCGGGCTCGCAGTCGACTTGAAACCGCCGCGGCGTCCTGCGCGGAGCGTTTGTCCGCGATCGCGGGCCTGGGCTGGAGCGTCGGCGCGATCGATGTGGATTGCGCCCGCCAAGAGATTCTCGAGCCTCTCCTCGACAGCGGGCAGGAAAGTCACGGCAGCTGGTTCTCATTTCCCGGCGGATCGCTGCTCGTCGTGATCCCGTACAACGCGGGCCTGCGCGTGGTCGATTATTTCACGCGCAAACACGAGATCGTGGACACTCTCGAGCACCGCGAGGCCCAGGTGCTCTCGGAGGTCTCGTGCATTCTGGCCAACGTCGTCACCGAGGCTTTGTCCAAGGACCTCGATAAAGTCCTTATCGTGTCTGCGCCCTCGAGCATGCTCGACACGCAGCGCGAGGTGGCGCTTACCGCCTTGCAGCACGTGCGCCGCGCGGGACCTTCGGCGATTGTAGGTCTTGTCCGCCTCAACGGCCCCGCGCCGCTGGTCCTGTCCCTGCTGGTCATCCTCGACGCCAAGACGGCCTCCCATTTCGGATGAAAACCAAGAACCTGCGCGTTTGGATGTACGGCGTGCTGATCGCGGCGGCGACCTGCCTGCAGTATCCCCTGATATACGCGTTCCGTTCGGTGTGGACGGCGAAATTCCCGGCGTACGTCCAGTCTTGGCCCAATGACGGGCGGTTCACGCAGTTGGGCGTCTACGGCTTGGACGACGGCGACACCGTGCACTATGGGCCCATGGTCCAGGAGATGTCGCGCCGCTTGCGCCCGCGGGACCCTTATGTACTGAGGGAAGGGCCGGCTTTCCCCCCGGACTACGTCTCCTACCGGCTTCTGGGCGGGCTGCACCGTCTGACGGGGAACATCAACGCCACCTGGTTCGTCGCCCGGCTCATCGTCTGTCTGCTGTGGTTCGTCCTGCTCTACTACACGGCGCTGCTTCTGTCGATTCCCGAGCCGGCGGCGCTGTTCTGCGCGGCGTTTGGAACCTCGTTCTCTTACGTGGTGGGACTTTATTTTCTCAGCAACGCGCATTGGTCGGGGGGCATGATCAAGACGGTGATGCAGACGCTGTACGGCATGGCTCTCTACGGGCGGACCGAGGGCGTGTGGCGCATACCGCGTCCCGGATTGTCCCACATCGGATTGTACGCCGCGATCCTGGTCTGGGCGCGGGCGGCCGTCTCGCGCGGGACGCTTCCCTGGGTCCTCAGCGGACTGTGCGCGGGGGCGCTGGCTTACGTGCGCATCGACGTTTGGTCGGGATTCGTCGGCGCCGCCTGCCTGTTCCCGGTGCTCCAGGGTGCGTTGCTGCGCCGTTGGCAATGGCGGTGGACGATTCCCGCCGTCCTCGGTTTGGCGCTGGGTTTCCCGACGCTTCTGTTCGGCCTGCGCCCTCCCGAAGATTTCCTGCTCAAGGCGGGCATGAACACCGGCGGCGGGGCGGACTGGATGACGCTGGCCTATCTGCCCTTCATCGCCTGGATCCTGAGCCGGCGCAAGGACGCGCTGACGGTTTTTCTCTCCGCGCTTCTGCTGACCGTTTGCGCGATCTGCAATTCCGGGTTGATCACGGGCCATTCGCTGTACACGCCGAATTGGCGCGCCTACGGCAATATTTATTTGTTCCTCGTTTCCATATCCCTGCTGCCCCGGCGCTGGCTGGAACATCGCGGCGTCTGGAAGACGGCGACGGCCTGCTCCATCGGCGCCGTGATAGCGATCAACGCGGGTTTTGCGGGCATTCGCTATCCGTGGCAGGGCCTGCCCGCCGCTTACGACGAGGCTTTCCGCTGGCTGGAGGCCAACGCCCGGCCGGACTCCGTGGTCTCGGCGCTCAGCCCCGAGGTGAACGCGCTGATCCCCTGTTTTACGCCCATGAAAACCGTCATCGGCAATGGTGCGCCCATGCTCTCGAACATCACGGCGCGCGAGAACGTCGAGCGCATCGTCTTCGCCGTGGATATTTTAGGAGGCGACCCGAAGGCCTTCTTCAATCGCATCCTCGATCACAACGAGGGAGAGATGCGCTACAAGCTTGACCGGGTCAAAACCGATTTCGCGGGAGCGCACTCCCGCTACTTCACGCTGTATCCTGCGAACCTCCTTCAAGAGAAGCTCGACGCCGCGCTGACGACTTGCTCTTCCCGCCGCTTTCCTGTGCATTATGTCTGGGTCGGGCCTTTCGAGCGGCTGTGGCTGCGCCCGGGCTTCCCGAGCGGCGCGGGTCTTTCCCTGAGCCGAGTCTTCTCGAACGGCGTCGTGGACCTATACCGCGTCAAATAGAATAGGTCCTTTGTCCGGACATAGAGGGCTCAAAAGACCCATCCCACCGCTTATCGTTAGCGGCGATAATAGAAAGCGTGATAATAAGTTCGTACGCGCCTTCTTTTGGACGATTGGCCTCGCTTTCCGCCGTCCTTCTCGTTTTTCTGCTCAGGTCCAACGGCCGGGCTGATGCGGCGACCGCCGCCGCTCGCATCCAAAACGCGATCGATACGTCAGGGTTGACCCCCGTTCGGCTGGAAGAGGTCGCCGCCCCTGTTGTGCCGCGATTACGCCGAGCGCGTTATCCATACTTCTCTTCACAACGGATAGAAATCGACGCCTCGGCATTGGGTGAATGTTTTGCCCTGGCCTCCTACTCATTTCCCGGCGAGATCACCTTGAAGAAAACGGAAATGAATGCCATGTTTTACCCCAACCGCTTTTTTCAGTATTTGCACGCCGATCCGGAGCGCTCTTTTGATTATAAGACGGGGCGAGAAGAGGCGCTCAAGAGCTGGATCGTCCAGCAGCCCGATAATTCGATTGATCCCGTCTCCTTATACAAGAAATCCCTTAGGCTCAACGGGGGAAATATATGGAACGCATTGCTCGCCATTCATCAGCTGCTGAGAAATCACGCTCGCCACACGGACAAGAGAGCCTATTTCACGGATGCGATTGAATCCGACGCAACCCAGATGTTCAACAAATTCGTCGATATCCGCGGCGACCTCGCCGAACGAGGACCTTCCTTTAGGGGGGATCATCGCGGAAGCTGGTATCGCATATGGGGGATCATGCTTTACAGGCTGGCGGAAGAACCGTACTCAGATAACGTCGTGGGCACGGATACGCATAAGCTGGGCGAAGCTCTTTATCGAAATATGCAAGCGGCGGCGGTCGCCGCCGCGGCCGAATGGGTCAAACCCCTGATAGGTGGACGCCGTCTCGACTGGCGCAAGGTCGAGATCAATCGCGCCGGGGCGGCCTCCGCCGCAGCACTTCTATACGCCCTCAACAATCCTCGGCCCTACACCCCCGCTGACGCCTGGGAGAAATGCGCGCGAAGAGACTATCTTCTTCGTCCGTAGGACCCGCCTCCGCTCGCCTTATTTCCCGGGTCAATGGCGGCAATCCCATCATTTGCTCGATGTCGCGCACGCAGCATCGAGCATCTTCACCGCCTCGCTCCAAGAACGGTTTGATAATCCGAACTCGCCTATTTCGTCCTTCCCCTTCGTCGCGAAACAGCGAAACGGCCTAGCGGCGCCGTCGGGACTTCGCGCCCCGGGCGGAAACCGCCGCCAAGGAGTCCGCAAGATCCTTGATGATGTCCGTCGGGCTTTCCAAGCCGATCGACAGGCGGATGCCTCCGCCCTCGCGCATCGGTCCTGCGCCCGCGTAGGCCGAGTGCGTCATCGCCGAGGGCATTTCGATGAGCGTCTTGGTGTGTCCCAGGCTTACCGCCAACGTGATGCAGTAGGCGTTTTTGGCCACATGATCAATGAAGCTCGGCCCTGAGGCCATTTTGTCATTGAGCCGAAAGTAGATCATGTTTCCCGGAGCGAACCCGCCGTCAAAGTCGCGCATCTGCCGCAGCGCCAGCGCCCGTTGAGGAAAGGAGTCAAGGCCCGGATAGCGAACCTCGGCCAGGAGCGGGTGTTTGGTGAGAAACTGCGCGACCAGCTGCGCGGAATACTGCTGACGCTTGACGCGCAGCGGCAGCGTGGGCACGCCGTAGACGAGGATGTTCCACGCCGCCTTCGGCGACAGGATGCCCCCGAAATCCTTGCGGTAGCCCATCAAGGAGGCGAAGAGCTCCTTGGCGCAGCAAACCGCGCCTCCGACCTCAGTGCCGAAGCCGCCGATGTTCTTTGTCAGCGAATGCACGACCACGTCGATTCCGTGCGCGATGGGGCGTTGGCAAAAAGGCGTGGCAAACGTACTGTCGATGACCGAATAGACCCGACGCTTGCGCCCGCGCGAGGCGCGTTGTGCGAGCTCCCCGATCGTGCGCAGGTCGACGAGGTCGAGCGTCGGATTGACCGGCGACTCGAAGTACAGCGCTCGCGTCTTCGGTCCGATGGCGGCCGCGACAGCCTTCGCATCGGTAAAGTCCACCCGCCTAACCTTGACGCCGATTTTGGGATACCAGTTCGTCAGCAGCGAGTGGGCGCACCCATACAGCAGCGTATGCGCGACGATTTCATCGCCGGTCTCAACTAGGCAGCCCAGCGCGGCCGAGACGGCCGCCATGCCCGAGGCGAAAGTCAGGCAGGCGTCGGCGCCTTCCAGGGCCGCAAGCTGGCTTTCCAGCAGGCCGCAGGTGGGCTCATCGAGGCGGCCGTAGATGTAGACCGGTGCCGTCACGTCCTCATCAGAATAGCGTCCGAATTCGGTAAATCCCCGCGCGCCGCGCTTGACCGTCTCCAGACGAAACGTCGTCGAGGCGGTCAGCGGCGGCACGACGTGGTGGGAGTAGTCCCAACGCGCCGTACGAGCCGCCCCATGGACGATCCGCGTCGTTTCCTTATACCCGTCGGCGCTCTTGGCGGCCGTCTTTTTCATGATCATCGGCCGGGGGCTTGCAACATTACAGCCAGTGCCACATTGGCTGAACCGCTACACAGCCTAGGACCGGCTATTTCGCGCGGCATTCGGTGGCGAGATTTAAATTGCTCCACAGCTGAACCGCGTTGGATTCGGTCGCGTCGTTCTGGGCGCCGAAGGACACCGGAGAAAAGCCCGTGTCCGTGACCGTCCACTTCCAAAGCTCGGAGGTGCGCAGGCGCCCCACCGCGGCTTCACCGGCTTCTATGCTCGAGAGCGTCGCCTGAAGAGCGGCGCGCGTCGGCGCACTGAGATCTTTCCTGGAGAGCTGCTCTTCGATAACCGATCTGGAGATGGTCAAAGGCCAACTCCAGATCACGATACCGTGATATTTGTCCCGACCGAACAACGCGTAGTCCTGCGCCCGGTCCGACAGGGCAGGATTGGCGACCAATAACCCGACAGGCGTGCTCAAGCCCAGGGGATAGGGCAATGAAAAAAGAGCCGCCCGCTCGTTGAGGTCCTTCTCGTTCAAGGTTAGATCCGATAGTGAAAAGGCGATGTCGGAGCTTTGCACGGGAATCGGGGCGCCCTTCGCGTCCAGCGCCACGGACCAGAAGCGCACGCCTTTCTCCAGGCTCTTTGGAATCGCCTTGCCGTCGATGAAATCGCCCAGTGTCGTCTCCCCTATTTTGACGTTTCGCAGCGCCAGATTCTCGCTCGGCTCCAGTCCGCTCTGAGCCAGGTAGCGAGTCAGCCTCTCGCGCACTTGCCGGGCGTCGAGCGCGATGAGAAAATGCTCATGCGCATGGTCCCAAGAGGAAGCCGTCCGCTCCAAGCCTTCCTTATCGCCGGCGACCGCGGCCTCTTCACCGGCCAGCTCCACGATTTTGGCACAGCTGCGCAGCGAGCCTGAGACCAACCCGACGTTGACCGACAGAGGATATCGGCCCCCGCCCAAACCTTCCAGCGAATCCCTCCAGTCTCCGACCTCTTGGCCGGGCTTTAAGGAGATCAGATAAGACGCGAGCTTTTCATTCGGTTCGCGGCGCTCCCGGGCCTTCGCATAAGGCTCGGCCAACCGAGCGATGCGTCCGCATACTCGCCCGAGAACGCTCCCATAACTCTCTGCCCGCAGCGAGCGTGAAGACAAAAAGGACTTCGCCTCCGCCGCATTCAGGGCGCTCAGATGCGCCTGCGCGAGGGGCGGGAGCAGCATTTCGCCGTCGATCATCTTGTAATCGTAGAGAGGCTCCCTGAGCGCCTCCAGCTTTTTGATCGCGGCTTCCCAGCCTTCGTTCCGTCGCAAGGCCGAGGTCAGCTCCTCCAGGTGCCGGAGCACGACTTGGTCGCCCAAATCCTCCTCGTGCGCGACCTCGCCTTGATCGGACACGCGATCTAAAACCGCCTTCAATCCTATCGCCGAGGCCTCCTTCGACAAGACCGGAGACAAAATGCGCAGCGCGATCAAAGTGTCCCGCCCGAAATAGGTGAGATACTGCCAGCTCCCGGCGAGGAACTTTTCTCGATAGCTCAGGAAAGCCAGATTCCGGCGCGATGGATCGAGCAGCGAGCTCTTGCGCTCGACGCAGGCATGGCCGCGCGCGTTGAGCACCGCCTCTTGTTCGAGCGGCGTCAACGGCGCAAAGTCGACGGAAGCGCGCAGGGCGAACCCGCCCTGCGGCCCATTCTTGACGATGCGCAGCCGGCCGCTTGGATCGATCGAGAGTCGAGCTCCATCGAGAGCGCGAATCAGCAGATGATAGCCGCCTTTAAATCCCACGGCCTGACGGGACAGCTCGATCTCCCGGCCCTGATCGATCCATCGCCGGGCCGGGGCCAGCCAGTTCTCGAGATGTTCAGGAGTCACGCCTTGAGCCTGCAGACGCGTCTTGGCTTCGGGCGGCGCGTCCTTGATCTTGGCCAGCGCCTCCGTGAGAATGCGCTCGCGCGCGGCATAATACCCCTGATTGAAATCCCGCAATGACCTGACGCTGTCGAGAAGGACTTGGCGGATGACCGCCTCGTCGGCCAGCAGGTCAAAGCGGACTTCCAAGGCCGGCGCGGCGGAACCGCGAGACGGGATTTTAACCGGCTCGCCCTGGATTTGAAACTGGTCCGCGGTTCCCGGCGCCTCAAACCAAATGCCGACGCCGCTGTTTTGCGGCGGAAAACTGAAAATGACCCGGGATTTCTTCCCGCCGCCCGTGATCAGAACGTGGGCCGCCAGCTCGTTGTCCCGGTAGAGGACATTCCGATGGCCGCCCTCGTCGACGATGAACGATCGGCCTTGAGCGGCGCCGATCGCGGAGAGCAGCGACGTCAGGGCGGCCGCAAGGGCTAAGCGGCTTAAAGCGTTCAAGTAGCGGTTCATTGGGTATCCATGTTTATGTTTTAGGAGAGGATCTTTCCGCCTCGGTGCCGAGCTTGCGGCTCATCTTGGACGGCTCGACGGCGCGCTTGGCGCGGTCGTTGGGACCGCGGACCGCCAAGGTCAAGTGGTTCTCGCCGGCGGCGGCGCGGGTCAGGAGTTTGGCCTGCTCGGTGTCCACCATGAGCTGGACCGCGGCCCATTCCTCGTTGCCTTCGGGTGGACCGGAGCGCAGAACCAGGACGTCTTGGAGGAGTGTTAGCGCGGTGAGCTCCGATTTGCCTCCGGCTTTGTATCCTTGGCGCGTGGAGATGACGTCGACTCGATCTCCTGGAACCAAGAACTCCTGCTGGTCGGGGTAAATCAGCACGGACACGCCGCGGTGGTTTTTTTCAAGGCCGGGGGGCTGCGCGTAGAGATCTTTCCGTTCGAGGCGTTCCTTGTCTCCGTCGAGCTTGCTGAGAAACAGCCGATCCTCGCGTTCCGCGGCAAGGGCCGCATATTGCGCTTCCTCGGGTGTGAGCGCCAAAAACGCCAGTCCGGTGCCCGCTGACCAATCCGGCTTCACGCGCAGTATCGTCGACCGAGCTGCGAGAACGTCGGAGTGCGTGTCGGTCGTCGCGTCGGCGCGCGGCGTGTCGACCATGACCAGCACTTCGACCGCGTCGCCGGGGGAGAGAAATTGGATCTGGCTTTTATCGAAAACGACGGCCACCGCCCGCTTCCCCGGCGGCGCCTCGTAAGCCTCGCGGGTCGTCGGCGCCGCCGGTGGGCGGCAGGCGGCTAGGACGAGAACCAGAAGAAGAATTTTTCTCATGGCTTAGAATTGGAAGGTCAACGTCGTCCCGAAGGCGTAGGACAAGAAGTCTTCCTCTCGGAGGAATTTATGCCACAGGCGCTGCGCGGACCCGTTGAGGGTCATGCGCAGGTTTTTAGCGATCTCGTAGTCGCCGCTGGTGGTCAGTGAGAACAGCTTGGAGTTGTCGGTGACTGTCACCGGAGAGCGCCGCTGCGCCAGGGAGGCGCTCGTCGTCCAGATGATGCGGTTGGTGAATAGCAACGGCTTGGCCGAGCCCGGCAGCCGCAGTCCGGCGGGCAGGGCCAGGTCGGCGCGGACTAAGACGCTGGGAGTGATGACCTCGACTTCCTGCGTCTTGACCCCGGTGCCGAGCTCGCTGGAGTCAAGTGTATAGTCGACTTTCGGCGTGATGCGGAACTTGCGGATGTCGAAGGTGACCTGCACGGTGGCGTCCTCGTGGCGCGTTTTCTGGGTGTTGGCGTCGACGCGCAAGTCCTTGTTTTTCGAGGACCGCAGGTTGTAGCTGATCAGTGTGTCGTAGCGCTTGGTGACGATCGTGCGCAGGTCCGTGCCGAAGCTGTCCTCCGTGTTGAGGGTCGAGCCCACGTTCTCGATCGTGCGCACCGCGTACTTGAAGTTCATCTGCGTGTTCGCCAGGAAGCGTTCCGCGTGCCAGAGCTGCTCGAGCTGGGAGATGCTGGCGACCGCGTCGGGCAAAGTCCGCGAGATCGTCTTTGAGGGCGTGCCCGTGATCTCGGTGCGCTGGACGCTGAGCACGTAGTTGTTGGAGATCGACAGCGAGCGCCAGGCGGCCTTGCGCCCGCGGATGTCGTAGCCGTCAAAAGGGGACCAGCGCTGCGTCGAGTTCCAGGTGTCGCGTAAAGTGAGATTCACGCGCTGGGCGACGGGGCTGGTCGGCCGCAAGGGCGTGCGCACCCACAGCGCGTCGTGGGTGGGGAGCTCCTTTTCGATCTGGTTCCACACGTCGCCGTCCTGCAGCTGGTAGCCCGAGACGATGTTCATCGAGCGGAAAAGCTTCGTGCGCGGGAAGATCTCGCTGATGGTGATGGGCAGGCTGATCGAGCCATTGGCCGAACGGTTGACGGTCTTGATGTCGCCTGCCTGGAACACGTAGGTCGAGGCTCCGACGATGAAGGTGGAGATGTTGAGGATGTTGTTCTCGATGGTGTCGATCTGATAGTTGACTTGCGGGTTGAGCCAACTGAGCAGGCGGTAGTTCGAGGAGACGCCCGCCGATTGGGAGAAGGATTTCGGATATCGGCTGCTGATTGGAGTCCCGCCGGTGGAGTCGATGCGGCTTTCGGTCACCTTGGTCATCGACCAGGTGGGGTTAAACGAGGAGCCCGTCCATGGCGTGAAGCTCAGGCGCATGCTGTAGGAGTTCGTGCGCTCGGCCGTGTCGAAGTTCCCGGGAAGGGTCTTGAACCGGGGGTCCTCGAAGGTGACGTCGAACTTGGTGTACCCGGCGGCGGCATCGATCGTGCGCGGCAAGAAACGGCTGCGCGAGGTCAGCCCGTACTGCATAGTGCCGTTGTAGGTCTGCCGGTCGTCTAAGCGCGTGAGCAGGTCGTACTCGATGCGGTTTCGGGTGTGCGCGAGGCTCAGGCGAGGATAGGCCCCGTAGGCGATGTTGCCCTGGGCCGAGCCGACCCAAGTCGTGACCTTTCCCTGTTGGAGAAGGTTGACTAGGTTCGAGAGGTTTCCGGTCTGCACCGTGCTGGGCGTATCGGTGATGTGCCGGTTGATGTTGAAGGACATGGGAAACCAGGCCAGGCGCGTGAGGTTTAGGTAGGCGGAGTCCTCGCGGTTGTCCTGGTTTGAGACGACCGAGGTCGGCGTCTGGAAGTTGCGGTCGATGGCGCGGTGCTTGGCGCCGAAAGTTCCCCAGCCGGGGACCTCGAAGTCGGCCTGGAGCTTGTCGGCGGTTCCCACGCGGGTGACGGGCTCGGCCATGTGGATTTCGTTGACGTAGACGGCTCCGGCCTGATTCGCGTTGGTCGCCGACTTAAGGCCCGCGAGCAGTTCTCCGACCTGCTGAAGGCTGGGGTTGCCGGTGGAGATGACGGTTATGCCCGGGGTGTCCGCCTTCCAGACGTCCATCACCGAGTCTCCGTTGACGTCCATCTGCTCGATTTTGATCTTTCTCCAGCCGATGAAGTTGATCGGGACCCGGGCCTCGAAATAATCGAACGCCGAGCCCGCGCGCAGGAAGAAGACGTGATCGCCCGTGGTATCGACCCCGCCGGCCGCGTTGCCGAAGAGGAGGAAGCTGAAGTATTTGTGCTGGCTGATGTCGATGGCGCGGGAGAAGACGCGCTTGGTGTAGACGGTGGCACCCGAGGCGAGGTTCCTGTATTCGAGCTGCAGCGCCTGCTCGGAGAGGTTCTTCGTGTTGGCCTGCTTCTGCAGGTTGCTCAAGCTGCCGTACAAGTCGTTGAAGACTTCCGCGGTGTCTCCGCCGGCGTTGAAGGTCGGAGTGTAGGTCGGGTTGTCGACGCTGTTGACCGGCGTGACGGTCAGGATTTCGCCCGCCGACGAGGTGCCCGAGCCGGGGACCGCAGGGTCGCCGGCCTGTCCGCGCTGCCAGGTGTTGCCCACCGCGGCGATGCGGGCGAACTTCAGGTTGCCGGTGGCCGCGCCTCCAGCGCCTCTCCGGATGGACACTCGGATCTGCTTGACGTTCGTCCAGCGCGTGATCGTTGCCGAGGAGATGTTCAGCGGGATCTGGAGGGTATGCCACGTGGGCCCGGTGAAGTCGATGCGCGTGTGATCGAGGCCGTCGGTCACGTCGTGCAGCACGTTGACTCCTTGGTAGCCGAAGTCGCCGCCGGTGAGATCGTCCGGATCGAGGCGGCCGTTCTTGTTGAGGTCAACGCTGTCGATGAAGCCGTTGCCCGCGCCGTAACGCGCCGGCGGCTTGGCGGCCGCGGAGTAAAAGAACCCGATGTCCTCGCCCGGCTGCAGGATGCCGTCGCCGTTGATGTCCTCGGTGCGCAGTACGCCCGAGCCGTCGGCGTTCTCGTCGATCCCTCCGAAGCGGAAGTTGACCTCGTTGAGGCTGTTGTCGCCCAGCATCACGACCTCGAGGATGGTCTTCTGCGACATGTCGACGCCGCTGACCGAGAAGGGGAAGACGATGGAAACTTCCTGAGTGGCGGGGTCGGCGAAGTTGTAGCTCATGCTCAGGACTTTCTGCGTCTCGTTCGCGTTGGCCTGCGCGCGGGGATTGATTTGCAGTATGTCGAAGTCTTCCGAGACCCAGGCGAGTTTGGTGGGATCGGTGGGAACCGCGCTGGGGTTGGAGGCGATCTGCCACTGCGAGGCCAACGTCGGAGCCTGCTCCTCCTGCTTGACGCCCTCCATGTTGTCGATGAGCGCGAAGGGGTTCAAGCTCAGGTCCTGCCGGCTTTGCGCGAACTCGCCGGCCAGCGACATGATCAGCTTGCTGCCGATTTTCAGGCGCTTGACCTGGGCGTCGAACTCGTAGACCACGAGCATCTTGGCCAGCTCCGTGATCTGCGGTACGGTGGGCGACTTCGAGCCGGCTTGGTAGAGGATGGTCGAGCCCAGTGAGTATTTATCGGCCCATTCGTGCGACACGCGGGTGCCGAGCAGGGTGTCGTCATTGATGCCGGCAAAGGGAGCCACCTCGAAGCTCATGTCGATGGTGGAGCCGGGGGTGATGCGGTCGGGGTTGAAGAAGGTGACAAATCCCGCCTCGTAGTCGATGAAGTAATCGACGTTACGGGTCAGTTTCTGGCCGTCGAGGATCACGATTTCTGATTGAACGACAAGATTGGGTTCCAAGAAGAAAGTCTTGAAGCGAAAATTGTATTCGACACGGAACAGGCGCTTGGTGATCGGAGTCTGCGCGTATACATCGGGGTCGGGAGTCGTCGGCGAGGAGTTCGACACGGAGAAGGGCTCGAGCAGGCGGAAGATGCCGTTTTCGAAGTCGACTTGGATAGTGTCTGGATACTTCTGCACGGGGAGAAGGCTGGGGCCGACCTCGGCGCGGGTGTTGGGGTCGATGACCCGCAGGATGAAGCTGCCCCGGCCGTTGTCGCGCACGATCTGGTTCTGGCCGATCGAGTAATAGGTCTTGAGCTCGCGGTTGTAGCCGGATTCGTCCAAGGTGCATGAGGAGCAGGAGATGGGCTGGTCGCCGTTGGTCTTCATCAGCTTGAACCGGTCGGGACGGGCGAGGTTGGCGGCCAACGTGGTCGTCGAGGTCTGGAAGGCGAGGCGATTGCCCGAGGCGTCCTCGTAGTCCAAAGCGATGACGTACTGGGGCAGGAGCTGGTTGCGGAACTGGACGATGCCTTTGGCGTAGTCGATGGTGTAGTCCTGTCCCGCGATGAGGGAGAGGAACCGGCCCGTAAACGAGGAGCTTTCCACGCAGTTGACGCCGCGGCAGATGACGTCGTCGACGGTCAGCGTCTGCTCGTTGACGTTGGTCACGCCGATCTCCTGCTTGGCCAAGAACAGGCGCTCGGAGCCGGCCTTGATCGGCAGGCGGGCGGTCACGCCGAAAGAGACGTCGTAGTATTGGCGCCGCAGATAGGAGATGTCGAGTAGGTCGGTGGCCACGAACTGCGTGTTGCCGGTAAATTGTTTTGTTTTTGTGAGACCTTTCGTGCGGGACCCGATGAAGGTGGCCCTGAAGCCTTTGTATTTGACGTCGGCGCGTATGCCGAAAAGCTGTTTATTGTAGGAGACGAACTCCGTCGACGGCAGGGAGAGGTCGATATCGCCGAAAGAGACGTTCTGGACGACTTCGTTGGGATCGCCCTGGTAGACGACGGAGATGTCCTGCTGGTTGGGCTTGGTGTCGTCGTAGTCGACGTTGACTGTGATCTTGGGGCCGACCTTGCCCTGCATGCGCAGCTGCAGCTGTTGGTTGATCTCGATAAGGTTCGTCGTTTGCGGCCGTCCAGTCGTCGTTTGCGAACCGATGAACCGTTTCTCAGAAAAGTTGAAGCCGATCACCTTGCGGCCGGTGACCGAGAGGCTGGTGCCATAAGTCGGCAGCTCGACCTCGGGCGGCGGAGGCTTGGGCGCGGCCGTGGAGAGGTTGATGTCGTCGAGCGCGATGCCGGTCCCGCCGGGGCCCGTCGGGCGCTCCTCACCGGGTTCCTCGCCGCGGTCGACCTGTTCGCGCACGCGCTCAAAGCGCGCGGCGTCGTATTCGACGGGCGGCATGTTCGCGCGCACGTCGCGCGGGTCTCGAGGCGTCTTGGCCTGCTCGCTGGGAGTCGTCGGGGCGGGGGTCAGGAAGCCGGCGCCTTGGGGCCTCTCGAAGAGCTGGTATTTAGAAGGCGAGGGAGCGCCCTCGGGCGCGACGGCGTTGGTCGCCTCGGGAGAAGACGTGGGCTCGGGCTCAAGCGGCGTCTCGGCCGGTTTTTGAGGCTTGGCCTGTTCCTCGGGGGCCGACGAGAAATCAGGATCGTAGGGAGCCGAGAACTGGGCGCGCGCCGGAATCAAGGCCAAGCCCGCGAAAATCGCGATGCCTGCCGCGCCGATGATGCGTCTGAGTTGAGTCGAGAGCAAGTGTTGTTCGGGGTACCCCGCCTATAAAAGCGCGGACGCGCGCGCAAAGGTCGGCGTTCCTTATAGCGCGCGAGATGTTTGGGAGTATAGCGGACGGACGTGTCGGCGTCAATATGGCTGTCATGTCTTTGTCATAAGTCGGATTTAAGGCGGGAGTTTATTCTAAACGTCATAATCACCTTGCCTGGAAACAGTGATTATCAATAGCGACTGACCGAGTTGTACGCGTCTTGGTAGGCGTCGATCATGCGCCGTACCGTGAACTTCTCGGCTATCGCGATGCGCGCGGCGGCGCCGAGCGAGGCACGCAAAGCGGGATCGGCGGCGAATTTTTCGAGGGCTTCGGCCAAAGCGGTCGGATCGGAGGGGGGGACGAGTAAACCGGTTTTCCCGTTCTCGACGGCCTCCGGTACGCCGTCGACGTTCGAGGCCACGACGGGAAGACCCAGCGCCATGGCCTCGAGCAAGGCGTTGGGAAGCCCTTCCCATAGCGAGGGCAGGCAGTAGATGTCGCAGGCAAACAGCCGGGAGGCGATGTCGCTGCGTTCCCCCGGAAGCTGAACTCGGTCGCCGAGTTCGTGCTGGCGGACCAAGCTTTCCAGACGCGCGCGTTCGGGACCGTCGCCCAGGATGACGCAGTGTAGATTGGTTGTCTTGAGCCGGGCCATCGCCTCGATGAGGGTGGCAAATCCCTTTTGTTTGTCAAGGCGTCCGACCGCGGCGATGTGTAAATCGTTTGGATTAACTCGTTGCTTTTGCCGTTCTGCCGGTAGATCGACGCCGTTGCGAATCGTTTTTATCTTTTTGGGGTCGTAACCTTGGTTGTTTATCAAGAACTCACGGCTAGACTCGCATTCAGAAATAAGCAGGTCGTCGCGATTTTTGAGCGCCCGGTCGACGAGCAGGGTGAAAAAAGAGCGGGTTCGGTAGTGCACGCGCGGCGAGGAGATCAGTTTAAAGGGAACAGGCGTCTTTGTCTTGGCCAGGCGGCACAGCTGGATCGCTTGGTACATGAAGGCGTGGACGATATCCGGCCGTTCGCGCGAGATGATCGCGGCTAAGCGGGAGGCGTCGGACGGGCGCGGCGTCCGGTCAAGAGCGAGGGACTCGACGCGAATACCGGCCGCCTTCAGACGGCGCGCGTACTCGCCTTCGGGCTTGAGGCTGACGACGCCGGCGACCTGGTGTTTTTTGGCGTCGAGGCTCGTGGCCAGCGTGTGCAGGGTCTTCTCCGCGCCGCCGACGGTCGTCGAGGTGCTGACGAAGAGAATGCGGGCCAAGGCTATCTAAAAAAGCGGCGCACGGTGTCGACGACGCGGCCCGCGTCGGCGTCGGAGAGTTCGGCGTACATCGGCAGCGATAAGACTTCCCGGGAGGCGCGTTCGGACACCGGCAAGCTGCCCGCTTTGACTGCCAGTCCCGCGTAGGCCGGCTGCAGGTGGATCGGCGTTGGGTAATAGACTCCCGCTCCGATTCCGTTCGTCTTCATATGCTCGGCCAAGGCGTCGCGGCGCTCGCAGCGCAGGGTGTACAGGTGAAACACGGGCATGTTGTCGGCGGTGCCGAGCGGGGGCAACTGCACAGGCAGCCCCGCCAGGCCCGAGTCGTAGATGGCCGCCACGCGTCGTCGGTCCGCGGTCCAAGCGGCTAGGTGCGGGAGCTTCACGCGCAGGACGGCGGCCTGGATCTCGTCTAAGCGGCAATTATGGCCGACGCGCACATGATGGTAGCCGCCCGCGGCGGCGCGTCCGCAGTTGCGCAGTTCGATGACTGCGTCGCGCAGTCGGGCGTCGTTAGTGGTGATGGCGCCGGCGTCTCCGGCGGCACCCAGGTTCTTCGAGGGATAAAAGCTGAAGGCGGCCGCCGCGCCGAAAGTGCCGGTCGCCCGACCTTTATAAGCGGCCAGATGCGACTGGGCGCAATCTTCGATGACCGATATATTTTTTGACTTGGCCAAAGACATGATCGGGTCCATGTCCGCGGGCTGGCCGAAGATATGAACGGCAACGATGGCCTTCGTCTTTTTAGTCAGCGCCTTTTCAATCGAGCGGGGATCCAACGTCAACGTCAACGAATCAATATCGACAAAAACAGGCTTGGCTCCCAGAACAGTGACCGCCGTTGCCGTTGCTATGAAAGTAAACGCGGGCACGATCACCTCGTCTCCGGGCCCCACGCCCACGGCCTCAAGGGCCAATTCCAATGCCGATGTGCCGGAATCCACGCCCAGGCAATGCTTGGCGCCGATAGCTTTGGCGAAATCGGACTCAAAGGCCTTGTGCTCGGGTCCCAAGATGAAGATACCTGAGTCGAGCACGCGCGCGACGGCGGCCTTGATCTCGGCGCCGATGGCGGCTTGCTGGCCTTTCAACGAGAGAAGCGGGATATCAATAGCGGTCGCGGTCAATAGGCCCCCTTGCCGAAAATCATGACGGCGGGCGTCTTTAAAATAATCTCGAGGTCCAGGCCCAAGGACCAATGCTCGATGTAGAACAAGTCCAACGCGAATCGCTGCTCGCTGGACACGTCGGAGCGGCCCGAGATCTGCCACAGGCCGGTGATGCCGGGCAGGATGTGCATGCGTTTTTTTGCCGTGGCCCCAAACTCGCTTTCCAGGGCCTCGACTTCTCCCGTGGTCAGTGCCAAGGGACGCGGGCCGACGACGCTCATGTCGCCCAACAGAACGTTGATGAATTGGGGGAACTCGTCGAAAGAAAAGCGCCGCAGCCAGCGGCCGACGCCGGTCACGCGCGGGTCATTCTTGGATTTGAAGAAGGCGCCTTTTTGGTCGTTTTGACCTTTGACCGAGGCGATATTTTTCTCGGCGTCGGCGACCATGGTGCGGAATTTGTAGGCATAAAACACCTGTTTTTTTATTCCGTAACGCTTCTGTTTGAAGAGCACGGGGCCTTTCGAATCAATCTTGATCGCCAGGCAGATCAGAAGCCACAACGGCGACGTGACCAGAAGCAAAACGGCGGAAAAAATCATGTCAAAGATGCGTTTAGCCAGAAAGTTCGCTCTTGTCAGAGAAGAATGTTTAATCCGGTAGGCAGGCAGACCCAGATGATGGTCCATCTGCACCTCGCCCATGCGGATCTCAAGCAGGTCGGGCACCATCTTAAAGCCCACGCCGCGGGCGTCGCAGGCCTCGGCGGCGGCCAGGATTTTCTCGTGGCTGTCGCTGGTGCGCAGGAGGATCAGCTCATACCAGTCCCGCTCGTCCAGCAAGCGCTCGAGCTCCTCGAGAGATGGCAGGGCCGCGCGCTCAACGACGCGGGCGCCGGGATGGCGTTCATGGATGCGCTCGCGCAGCAGCTCCGACACGGCTCCGCCTCCGATGAGCAAAACGGGTTTGGCGGTTTCCATGCGGGCCAAGCGATCGTCGATCCAGGCGACCAAGGCTTGGCTGGCGCTGACTAAGACCAGCGATATGGGAAAAACGCCGGCAAGCATCAGGCGCGAGTAGGCCAGCCGCTCGTAGAGAAAAGCGGCGACCAAAGTGGTGCCGGCACCGAGGGCGCAGGCCTTGAAGATCTGCAAAAAGCGGTCGGCGGCGGTGTCCCAGAAGCTGGTGTAGAGGCGATTGGAATAAAACAGGATCAGCCAGATGGGGACGGCGGCATAGAGAATATTCTGATACTCGGGCCAGACGACGGGAATGCCCGACAGGGGGATGCGGGCCAAGAAGGCGTCGCACTCGAAGCGTACCCAGAACGCGGCGCGGTAGGACGCGGCCACGGCGGCGGCGTCGAATATCAGGTGGCAGGCGCTGCGCAGGGCATGCCGCAGCCAGGGGGGAAGTCCGATCGCCGGTGGGGCCGCGGGTGTGGCCGCGCCCGCCCGATGGGGGCGTGGGGCTCGTAGAGCCATCGACGAATTATATCAATTCGCCGGATAAGGCGACGTAGAGGAAATTAGAAGGTGCTCTTATTCGCGGGATAGGGCTTCAAACCCCTTTTTTTCCGCGGCAATCGTCTCGGTCGTGCGCTTATTATTCGCCGCCTGGCGAGCGAGGGCATTGGCCAGAAGATAGGCACCGTTTGCCTCATCGACAGTGACGAGAGCTATCGGCTTTGTTTCCTCTTTACGCGTATAAGGGAAATAATACAGATCCGCCTTTGTGATGAACTTGGATTTATTGAGGGGGCCTGGAGGAACGAGGACGACCTGGCCTTTATCGGTATAACAGTAAATCGCATCCCGACCCAATTCAAAATGCAGGAAGGCGCCGTTAAGACGCTTGCACTCCTGAGGCGTGGATCCAAACTGCTGCGCGAGGAAATTAGCCAGCTCCTCAACCTTTTCATTGGAAGCGGCAGCATCAGGCGCCGCTTTTTTGTTGCCTGCCTCCAGGACTTCTCTTATTTGAGCTGAGCTGAAGGTCGCCATTAAAGTAACAGCGGCGAGAGCGCAAATAGTCCGAGAGCGGTTCATTATTTTCTCCTTGACACGTTTGTTAATCCCCGAGAAGCAACTTCTCGGCTTCCAAACCCATTTCCGACAGCATAGCGATGGCGGCCAGCGTCAGTTCTTTAAGTGACTGTGTCATGGCATTCTCCAGGCTTAGCGCCTACCATGAATATAACGGAGAAGCCGCACTGAGCCGAGTGGCTTTAGGCCTAGCGGCCCTGGGTCTTTTGGGCGGGACTTAAGACCTATTAGTCGCTTATGCGATAGCGCAAAAGGCACCAAAGATAGGAAAAGCCGTCTTTCCAGGTGATCTTTTTGCCTTCCAGGTAGGTCCGGCCGGAGTAAGAGATCGGCACTTCGTAGATGCGCAAACGGCGCTTGCAGACCTTCGCCGTGAGCTCGGCCTCGATGCCGAAGCGCTCGCTATTGAGAGGAATAGTCTTTAGTTTATCAGCCAAAAACGCCTTATAGCACGTCCCCATGTCCGTCAGGTTGATGTCGTACAGCACGTTGGCCGTCAGCGTGAAGATCAGATTGCCGAAGTAATGCCAGAACAGAAGGACCCGGTGCGGCCCCCCCAAGAACCGCGAGCCGTACACCACGTCGGCCCGCCCATCGAGCAAAGGCGCCAGAAGCCCGGGAAAGTCGTTCGGATCATACTCCAAGTCGGCGTCCTGGATCACGATCAGATCGCCAGTCGCATGCGACATCGCCGTGCGCAGCGCCGCGCCCTTGCCGCGGTTGCGCTCATGCAGGATCACCGTCGCGCGCGCGCCCAACGTCGCCAATATCTCGCGCGTGCCGTCGGTCGAGCCGTCGTCGACGATGATGATTTGCTTGGAGAGAGGCAGTTGAACCGCCTCGACGCGGCGCAGCAGCTCGAGAACGGTCGCCTTTTCGTTGTAGACCGGGATCAGGATGGACAGCGTTTTGGCCACGGGAGTCATTATAGGATTAACGCCGGTGCGCCGGATCGCCTTGCCGCAGCGCGTAGAAATCCCAGCCGCCCGTGCATTTGCGCGCGAAGTCCTTTTCCGAGTCGAAGCCCGTGATCTCCGTGCGCTTGAGAAGGAGGGGATCCCGGTTTGGCCCATTGAGCCCGTACAGCGAGCAGCCCGCGCGGACAAAGCCCGCGCGGCGCGCGAACTCCGCGGTGCGTTGGGAGGCCGAGCCGTGAGGCCAGGTCATGATCTTGATGGGCTTGCTCAGCGCATCCTCTAGGAACTTTTTTGATTCGGCCAACTCGGCCGATAAAATATCGTCCTCGCATGTCGCCATATTAAGGTGGTTGGCGCCATGCGCCCCGATCTCGGCGCCGGGAACTTGAGCCAGCTCTCGCAAGCCGTTAAGCGACAGATGCGGCGCCGTCCCCTTGCGCGCGAAGGCGGCTGTCACGCACACCGTGAAGGGGATTTTGAGCTTGGCCAAGATCGGAGCGGCCGTTTTTAACGTGTCCGCGAAGCCGTCGTCGAAGGTAATTGTGATCTCGCTTCGGCCGTCTAAATGAGCGCCGCCGAGCGTCACGGGCTTGCCGTAGGTGCCTAAAGCGATCCGCTCCATCTGCCACCGGAAAGCGTCCGGAGCCACCGACAACCCGTACGGATCGTCGGGGATCACGCCCCCGACCGAGTGATAGCAGAGGATTCGAAGACCGGGCAAAACAGGCGCGGGACCCAACAGCAGCTCGCGCGCGGCGGCCGCCGTGCTCCAGATAGAGTGCTTGACGCTCATCGCGGCATCCTTGAACGCACCGCCCCGAGCAAAGCGTTGAAGGCCGCCCGCGGCAAGGCCGAGGCCGACCAATCCCACTCTCCCGGCGTGACCAGCTCGCTTCCACCCGCGCCCAGCTTGAAATGCGTCACCCCGGCATTGAGCTTGGCGTCGATGCCGGACAGATCGAAACTCTGGGCGCCTTCGTCGCGCAAACGCACCATCGCCTCCCAGTAGGCGGCGTTGGGGAGACAGAGCTTCATGCCGGTTTCGTTGACAGCGGACAGCCACAACGTCGCCCGGCCGGCGAAATTCCACCAGGACATCGCGCAGCCGTCTTTTCCATCGATCGAGCCGACCGCAAAGGTCAGAGCGGATCCGAAGTCGAGCGCGGCTTTCTCTAAAGAGCGCAGATCGATGCCGTCCTTGAGTTTCTTTCTTTTGCGGGTGTCTTCCTGCAGCTGCAAAGTCCGCTCAAGCAGGTCCCGACTTTGGCCGAATTCGAAATGGGGCGACGCGGACTCGGCTTTTTTCAGCTGATTGCGCCACTTCCGGTCGAGAGAGGCGCGCATGATCTCCACGTCCCGGCGCAAGTCCACCACCACCGTGCGCCCGGAGTCGAGCGGCGAACGAGCGGGAGAAAAGCCCGCGTCTGTAAAAACCGCTTCAAGAGCGGGTTCGCCCGGAACCCGCGGCGCCACGCGCAGCACCGTACGCGGAATTTTACGGAAATAAGCGGTCAGACCGCTCAATAGAGAGCGCAACGCGGGCAGGTCGTGGAACACCGGCCCGGCGTTGGCCCAAGCCAACGTGGCGGCCCCCAGTGGCGCGCGCCGCGTCAGCACAAGAGCCATCGCCGAAGGCTTGCCGTCTTTGAAGAAGGCCGCGTGCAGCGGCGTCCAGCCGCCCGTCTTATGTTTGCCCCAGACGTAGGACTGGCGGATGGCACGATTGTCGAATGCGGCCAGCCAGTCGTCCCAGTTCGACGCGGCTTCGTGCGCAGGGACAACGTGAAAGCCGTCGGTCACCATAGGAAGTGGACCAGGAAAAGATCTAGGTAATGGCTGGGTGCGGCGTCGACGATCTCGGCGGGAAGGTCGGGCCAAGGAAGCACGGGCAGGCCTTCGACGGCGAAGGACCGCGCGGCGTCGGCGGGATTCCTTGCGCGGAAGGCGAACGCGTAGGGCGCTACCCCGTCCGGAAGCGAGGGGAAAACGGATTCGGCGCCGATCGTGTCGCTGAGCTCGCGGCAAAACATCCAGAGACCGCGGCGACGCGAGACTTCGATGGACGGGTCGCCGCACACGATCGCGCGGCCCAGCTCCGGACACGGGGCGTCCTTGGGCATCTCCTGCTCCAGCGCCGCGCCCTCCGGCGTTTTGGCGCGCGCCGCCCGCCAAGCGGAGAGGGTGGAGTGGGCGATTTTCGCCCCGACCAAAGCGAGAATCGGGCGCGCGGCGGCTTTTAGAGCGGCGCGGCGTCCGGGTGCAGGTTCGAAGGAGGCTTGGGGCGGCAGGCGGCCGGCCAAGTCGCGATCGGAAGCGACCAACGTCCCGCCGTTGGGAAGGGGCAGAGTTTTGCGCGGGCTGAGAATGCCCAGCGGCGCGCGCAGGCCGAGAAGGCGGCCGGACTCATCGCGTGAGAACAGCGCGTGGGCGGCGTCTTCGATGACCACGGCGCTGGTGCGGCGGGCGTACGCCTCAAACGGCGTTAAATCCTGCGGCCAGCCGAAGTAGTCCACGGCGAGAACCGCCGCCGCGTCGGGCCAGCGCTGCGGCTCCTCCTTGGGCGTCAGGTCTTTTTTAACTCCATAAAAAGCGGGCCGGGCACCCGCTGCGGCGACTGCGGCAAGAGCCTCGCGGCAGATGAAGGCGGGCAAAAGGACGGTTTTTCCGGCCACATTGGCCAAGCTCAAGGCCTCGGCCAAAGCCTGACGGCCGTAGGCATAATGGCGCAACGCGGCCGGCGCGAACACATCTTCCAGACGCCAAGGCGCTTTCGCGCGGGGAGGCGAATAGATGGTTCCAGTGAGGTTCACAGGCCCATCCGTTTGACGCCCCACAGGCCCACGACCGCTATGTTTTTCCAATCCCAAGGATATTCGGCGGCGGCGCGGCGCGCATAAGACCCCGCGGTCGCGACGTCGCCCTGATCCAAGAGTAGACGCGCCGCCGAACGGCACATGACGCCGAGTCGCCGGCGTTTTCGCTCGTCGTCCTCTGGGAAGTTTTTGAAATGAGAGGTCAATAGGTGCTCGAGGTTTGTGTTGTGATACACGATCTTGTTCGAGGCGCCGCGCTCGACGAGTTGATATTCTCCCAGAACCTCATCGAGAAAGCGCATGCGCGCGATCTTCGACAGGCGCATCCAGAGATCGTAATCCTCAACCGTGTTGAATTCCGGCTCCTCGCGGAAAAGGCCGGCTTCAAGCAATTTCTTTTTCTTGACGACCACCGCGGACGGCGACAAGGCGTTGCCCTCGAACAGCAGCTGTTCATACATCTTCTCGACCCAGGGGCCGTTGCGCGTGACGCGGAGAAAGATCCCGTTTCGGACCACGTTTTCCTGGTGGCAGACGAGGTCGATTTCGGGATGCGCGTCGAACTCGGCCATGACCTTTTCGAGCTTCGTTGGAAACCAAAGATCGTCGTGATCCAAGAAGGCGATGAGTCCCGCGTCCGCGGCGCGGATGCCCGCGTTGCGCGCCGCGGCGATTTTTTTATTGCTCTGCCGGATGCACAGGCCGCGAAGGCCCTTGTCCTTGAGGAATTGATCGACGATGGATTTGGTGTCATCGGTCGAGCCGTCGTCGACGACGATGACCTCGAAATCCCGATAAGTCTGCGCGGCGACCGCCGACAGCGTTTTCTCGATGAAATAAGCGGCATTCCAGGCCGGAATGACGATCGAGACGCGCGGCGCGCCCACGGTCAGCTCTTTTTCTGCTTGAGGTAGAAGGTCAGCACATGCGCAATCGACATGTGCATGTCCTCGACGACCCCGTATTGATCGGAAGGGACCAGCAGGAACTCATCCGACAGCGCCTTGAGCTTGCCGCCGTCAAAGCCAAGAAGCGAGACGACCTTGGCCCCGCGGTCGCGGGCGGCCTTGGCGGCGCGCAGGAGGTTGGGCGAGTTGCCGCTGCCGCTGATGATGACGACCACGTCGCCTGCGCCCACCACGTTCTCGATCTGGCGGGAAAAGGTCTCATCGAACGTGAGATCGTTGCCGATCGCGGTCATGAAAGCGGTGTTCTCGCACAAGGAGACGGCCTTCAGAGGCTTGCGGCCGGGGACTGAGGCGGTTTTGCCGAAATCGCAGCCGATGTGGGCGGAGGAGGCGGCCGAGCCGCCGTTTCCGCACACCCAGATGAAGCGTCCCGCGGCCCGTGCTGCCTCGATGACGCCGGCGATCCGGCCCAAGGCGTCGAGGTCCAGGCGTTCCCATTGCTCCACGGCCTGCCGCCGGTACCAATCGGCGAAATGGGCGACGTCGAGTCCGCCGGGGCCGAGGGAATGGTAGCCGCCGGGGCGGGTGCTTCGCACTTTAATCGCCATTGCGCAAGTATAGCGAATCAGGTCCGGCGCGGGCTACGGGGCATCGGAGAGGAGCTTCGCGGCAACACGGGCTGCCGCGCCGCCATCGGGCCGATAAAACAGGTCTTCGACGAGCCGATCCCGGTCTTTGGGAAGTCCTTGGCCTGGAGTAAAGCCCGCCAAAGCCGCGCGCAGGGCCGCGACCGAGGTAAAGCGCGGGATGTCGGCGGCCTCGGATAAAGCCGAGGCGTCATAGGAGACCGGCTTCCACTGCCAGGCGGGCACGCCCTTGAGCACGGCCTCCTCGGCAACGGTGGAGTAAGTGAATAGGACCAGATCGGCCCAGGCGAGATCGCCGTCCAGGCTTCCCGTCGATAATTCGACACGGTCTTTGACGGCCTCGTACTCGGGGCGGCGGCTGAGCGGCGCGAAGGGATGATCGCGCAGGCGCAATTCCACTCCGGGCAGATTCAAGGCTGCTGCGGCGGCGGCCTCGAGCAAGGCGGCTTCGACGTCTAGATCCAGGGCCGGCGCGAGGAGGACGCGCACGCTGGAGCCGGAGCGGGCTTTGGCCGGGGCCGGGGGACGGACATGGTCGTAGCGCGGCGAGCCAGTCGTCAGGACCCGTTCGGAGGGATAGCCGCAGGCGAGGAAGTGCTTGCGCGTCATTTCGCCCATGGCGAAGACGAGGTCGGGCGTAGGGACCGCTCGGCCGTCCGGTTCGCCGCGGAACTCGAGAGCGGGATCTAGGAAGTAGAACGTCTTCTCACGGCAAAAGCCGGCGTGCTGGATGGCGGCGGTGCGAGCTCCCGAGGCGCGGGCTCCGGAGAAGGCGGCTCGAGCGTGCGGAAAGTGTTCGAGGAAGTGGACGCAAATCTTAGGCTTCAGCGCCGCGCAGGCCCGCGCGGAGGCTTTTTCGATCAGCGCGCAGCGCGGCAGACATCCGTCCAAGAACCCGCGCAGAAGACGCTCGGCGAATACCGGAAATAAGTCGAGCCCGTCGACTTGGAAAATAGATCTAAAATTCGGATCGTTGCGTCGACGCAGGTAGGCGGAAAGAGGACGCAGATCAAAGGCAGCCTCAAGCGCGTCTGCGATGTCCAAGTACGATTGAAGCAGAATGACCCCGGACGCGGCCGCGGCGCGGACGGCCGCGCACCGTCCTCGAGGAGTGCGCGCGGGATCGCCGTGGACGTCGAGCCAGCACAGCCGTCCCACCGAGGCGCCGAGTTTGGCGAGCTCATCGGGAAGAGCTTTGAAATAACGGTCCAGGAGGCGGCCGTTGTCCTCGCGCACGGACCAGTCCCAATAGCCCAGCAGAAGAATCTTCGATTTTGATCCGGCTGGACGGGAGCCGATGCAGGCGAGCAGATCAAGGAGCGACTGGGCTAGGCCGAAAACGCGCGAGGATATGGCCCTCAGCCACCAGATCGCCTCCGGAACGCGCCACGGCGCGGTTTTGACCGCGACGTTGAAGCGAGCACTCAACGCAACGACGATCTCGGGCGGCGCACCATGAGTTTCGATGTGCTTGGCCCCGACGGCATCCGCGGCCCAAACGATCGCCCGCAAGGCGAGGATCAGTCCGAAGGTCGGGTCGTTCTCGCAATCTTTAAACGAGATTGGATGGTGCCACCAGGCGTTTCCGTCCGAGGCTTCCTGACGCAGCGTCGCGCCTCCCACGCGCGCGGCTCCGATTCGGGCCGATGTCATCAGGTAGTCGGCGCGCGCTTGGGCGCGGACTTCGGCCGGCATCTCGCGGGCGCGCAGAAAACGGTCGGAGACGAGCGCGGCCAAAGCCTCTTCCGCGACCGGAGGCAGAAAGCTGAGGACGGGACCCGCGGGCGTGCTTCTCGGTTTCGTCCAGCAGACGGTCAGACGGCTCATCAGCCCAGGCCGGCGATGGCGGCGCGTCCCATGGCGAGGATGGCCTCTTCCGTGCTGCCGCCGATGTGGGGCGTGGTCAGGATCTTGGGATGAGACAGCAGGCGCGCGTTCTTCGGGGGCTCCTCGGCGAAGGCGTCGAGCGCGGCGCCGGCCAGGCGGCCTTCGTCCAGCGCCGAGAGCAGCGCGTGTTCGTCGACTAAGCCCCCACGCGCGGTGTTTAGCAGTACGGCCGTCGGCTTCATCAAGGCCAACTTCTCCTCGTCTAGGATATTCTTCGTTTCGGGCGTCAGCGGCAGGTGCAGGCTGACGACGTCGCTTTGGTGAAGGAGGTCGTCGAGAGAAATAAGACGCACGCCTTTGGACTCGGCGAAGATGCGATCGGCGGCCGGGTCATGCGCCAGCAAGCGGGCGTTGAACGGGGCCAGCAGCGAGACCAGATCCCGGCCCACCGCGCCCAGTCCGACGAGGCCGACGGTCTTGCCGGTCAAAGTCGAGCCCTTCAACTGGCGCCAAGTCCCGGCGCGAAGGTCGGCGGCCGATTCGGGCACGCGGCGCAGCAGGGCCAACATCGACATCAGCGCAAGTTCGGCAACGGAGCGTGAGTTCGTGCCCGGCGTCCAGGCGAGCTTGACGCCGTGTTTCTCGATCGCCTTGAGATCGAAGGAATCTAGACCGACGCCGAATTTGCTGATGAGCTTTAATTTGGGAAGTTGGGAGAGCAAGGCGTCATCGACGATTTCCAATGCCAGCACGGCCTTGTCGCAGTCGGATAGAAAAGAAACGAGTTCTTCTCCTTTTAGAGAAGCGCCCGCGTCGTTAAAACGGACGTCCGAGTGGCGAGCGGAGAGCTCGGCGCGCAGGACCGAATGCTTGGAAAATGAGCGCGAGGCGACGGCGACCTTGCTCATACCAATATCTCCGAGCGGCCCTTGGAGAGGTGCTCCGCGCACACGGCGCGAAACCGTTCGTCGGAGGCCACTTCCACCTTGCGCACGCATCCGTCGGCGCCGGGCAGAATCAGGCCCAGCGCTTTGGCCGAGTTCTTCTTGTCCTTGGATAGGGCGGCCAAGAACTCGACTAGAGGGACGGGAACTTTTTCGTAGCCGCGCCAATTGGCGGCCAAGGTCGGACGCATGCGGAGGTAATGCGACATGTCGCCCAGGCCCAATTTCGCCGCGGTGAAATTGGCCAGATCCATGCCGATGGTCACCGCGATGCCGTGCGGGATGGCGAACTCGGTCGCAGACTCAAGAGCGTGTCCGAAGGAGTGACCGTAGTTCATCACCAGTCGCGGGCCCGTGTCAAACTCGTCGGCCTCCACGATTGGTTTCTTGATTTCCAACGAACGGCGAAGATAAGACGTCATGATGGCCGGGTCGGTGAATAAACGGGGATAGTCGGCGGCGATCTTGTCGAAAGACGCGGGCCCCTCGATGGCGTGGACTTTGAGCATCTCGCCCACGCCCGAGCGCACGTCCACATCCTCGAGCGTTTTTAAGAAGGCGGCGCTGAGAATGATGCGCTTGGGCGGCGTGAACGTCCCCAGCACGTTCTTGGCGCCTCCGCCGTTAATCGAGCTTTTCGAGCCGACGCAGGAGTCGGCCATCGCCAGCAAGGTCGTCGGCGCGAACACCCAGTCCACGCCGCGCAGCATCGTCGCCGCCAGAAAGCAGGTGACGTCCTGGGTGATCCCGCCGCCGATGGCGGCCAACGTCTGGCCGCGGCGCAGGCCCTTGCCCACGAGGTGTCGCACCGCGGCGGGCATGGCCTCGATCGATTTGTTTGCCTCCGTCGCGTGGAGCCGGTACACGGAGGGCGAGGCGAGAACGGGGCCGAGTTGGCGCTCATACAGTTCGGCGACGCGGGCGTCGACTAGGAAGTGCGCGCCCGTGCCGGCCAGCGCGCTCAGCTCCGCGAAGGGATCGTCGCGGAATTGCACCGCGTACGGTCCCTTGTGGGAGGAAACGACGAGGTCAGACCCGGGTAAATCCGCCATCGATGACGATGTTCTGGCCGCTGATGTAGGTGTTCTCGGGCCCGCACAGCCAGGCCACCAACGCCGCGATTTCGCGGGGCTGGGCCAGGCGCTTGGCGGGCACGCGCGCGGCGAGTTCCTTCATGCCTTTTGCGCCGACCACGCGGCGCGTTAAGTCGGTGTCGACGTAGCCGGGTGCTACGCAATTGGCGAGCACGCCCGAGGCTGCGGCTTCGGCGGCCAGCGCCGCGGTCATGCCGTCAAGCGCGAACTTGCTCGCCGAGTAGGCGCCGCGGTGCTCCTTGCTGATCACGCCGAAAATCGAGCTGACGTTGACGATGCGCCCCCAGCGGCGGCGCGCCATCGCGGGCAGAAGCGCGCGGCAGAGCAGGAAGGGCGCGCGGACGTTCACGCGCTGGATCGCGTCGTAATCGGCCGTCTTGATCGCGGCGAAAGGAGCGATCGTGTTGATCCCCGCGTTGTTGACTAAGATGTCGAAGCCGCGTCGAGCCATCGCGGCGGCAAAGCTCTCGGTTCCGGCCTTGTCGGCGAAGTCGGCGGCCTCGAAGGCGCAGCCGCGGGGCGGCTGGACTCCGGCGCGGGTGCCGGTGACGGTGACCGAAGCGCCCTGGTCGCGCAAGCGCTCGGCGATCGCCCGGCCGATGCCGCGCGTGCCCCCCGTGACCAAAGCTTTCCGTCCGGACAGGATCTTTTTCATCGCGCTCCCGGGATGCGGTCGCTGAGATGGTATTTTTTCTTCCACGCCGGATCGGCGCAGTAGATGCGGTAGATCAGTTCCATGGTTTTTAAGGCGTCTTTCGAGTCTCCGTGCCGCACGCGCTTGTTCTTGAGCACGCAGTCGGCGAACTCGATGATCTCGTCGCGCCAGGAATTGTCCTCATTATAGCGCGTGATGGTCTCGGCCGGGTCGCCCGCGTCGTTCTTGGCGGCGACCGCGGTGGTGAGAGTCTCGGCGCCGTAGCTCTTGGAGCCGGAGAGGATGCCGGCCAAGGTTAGAGAGCCTTTTTCCAGCGTGATGTCGAGATTGAAGCGGTGCCGCCACAGCGTGGCCGAGGAATGCATCATGGCAACGACGCCGGTCTTGGTCTTCATGAGGGCGTAGGCGTTGTCCTCGACGTCGTGCTTCCAGTAGGCGTTGGAGACGACGCTGCTCACCGAGACGAAGTCGCCGGCGAACAAGCGCATCAGGTCCACCATGTGGATGCCCTGGTCGAGCAGGATGCCGCCGCCCGCGTAGCGCCGCTGCGCGCGCCAGCCCTTGTCGAAGGCAATGATGTGGCTTTTGCCGTAAACGCCGTTGAGATTGAGAATCTTTCCAAGGCGCCCAGATCGGATGATCGCCAGCGCCTCGCGCACCGAGTCATGGTAGCGGTGATTGAAGCCGTACTTGAGCTTGAGTTGAGGACGGCGCCGCTCGACGGCGCGCACGCGCGCCACGTCGGCCAGGTCGCGGCCCGGCGGCTTCTCGCAGAAAACGTGGAGGCCTTTGGTCAGCCCGCGGACCGTCGCGTCGGCGGCGAGATGATTGGGCAAGGACACGAACAGGACGTCGAGTTTTTCCTTGGCGACGAGGTCGCGGTAATCGGCGTAATGTCTCACGCCGTCGGGCAGGACCCCGTCTCGGCCCAGGTTAACCTCGCTGACCGCGGTAACGCGCAGACGCGGATGCTTGTCGATGTGCAGGCGCCGGCGGCGGCCGACGACGCCGTAGCCGGCGATGCCCACCCTCAGTTTATCCGTCATTTGGCGGCGGCTCCCGCCGCATACTTGGGCATCAGCGGATCGGCGGCCATCGCCGCCTCGGCGCGGGCTAGGTCGGCGGGGGTGTCTACGCTGACGGTGCGGCGTTTGGTGAGCGCAAGCTTGACCGGGTCGCCGTGCTCCACGCAGCGCATCAAGTCCACGGACTCGGCGATCTCCAAGGGCGTGGGTGTTAGATCGTTGAAGCGCAGAAGATAGTCGCGGCGAAAAGGGATGATCGGCACTTGGCGGCGCCGGGGCGCGTTCTTGGCACCCTTCTTGCGGGAGGGAATGGGCTCGCGGGAGAAATACAGCGCGCGCCCATTATTGTCGACGACGACTTTCACGCAATTCGGGTCCTCGAACTCTTCTTCCGTCTCGATGTCGCCCATAAGGCAGGCGATGGGGCAAGACTGGTCCTTGAGCAGCAAGGTTACCGCGTCGTCGATCATCTCCGGCCAGACCAGGGGCTCGTCGCCTTGGACCATGGCCACGATGTCGATTTTCTTCCCGGTCTCGGCTTCGATTTTGAGCATGGCCTCGGCGCAGCGGTCGGAGCAGCGCGTGTGCGTGTCCTTGGTCATGACCACCTTTCCGCCGACGGAGCGGATGTAATCGTAGATCTCGCGGTCGCAGGTGGCGACCCAGGTCTCCGTCACGGTCTTGGCCATGGCCGTGCGGAAGTAGCAGTGGCCGATCATGGGCACGCCGCGGATGGCGGCCATCGGCTTGCCGGGAAAGCGCGTGGACGCCATGCGCGCCGGCACGATGGCGACGACGCGGGGCTTCACCGCGGCGTCCTGAGACCTTTCAAAGCCGCGCGAAGGGCCGTATCGTACATGCGCGTTTCGAGGCTGTAGGCGATGAAGCCGAAGCCTTCTTTCAGACGCCGGCGCAGGGCGGCGGGATCGGGTTCGATGACATGTATCCCGCCGGGTTTGCGCGCGCGCTTGCCGGCCGCTCGGACCTTGGCGACGGCTTTCTCGACCTTGGGATGGGAGAGCTTGCCGGCGACGCCGAGAGAGGCGGACATGTCGTATGGACCCAACAGATAAGCGTCCACGCCGGGCACGGCCAGGATGTGTTCGGCGTTCTCCACGCCTTGGGCGTTCTCGATCATGGTCACCACGACGGCTTCTCGCTCCAGACGTTTAAGGTAGCCAGCGAAGTCGGCCCCATAAGCGTGCGCTCGCGCCAGCCCCACGCCGCGCCGGCCGCGAGGCGGATAATAGACCGCCTCGACGGCGAGTTCGGCTTCCTCGGGAGTGGACACGGAGGGCACGATCACGCCGCGCGCGCCGGAGTCCATCACGCGCTTGATCAAATCCGGGTCGTTGGCGGTCAGGCGCACGAGCGGCGTCGTTCCGGCGAGGTCGAGCACGCGAAGCAAGTCCTCGCACTCGCGGATGGTAATCGAGCTGTGTTCGAGGTCGACGGCGACCCAGTCAAAGCCCGCGCGCGCCGCGATCTCGGCCAGCGCTGGATGAGCGAGCGTGATCCAGGTGCCGATAGTGGGCGTGCCTCGACGGAGCTTTTCTTTCAGGGTCATCACAGGCCTCGCGCGCGCAAGTCGTGGATTTGGATTAAGCCGACGGAGCGGCCGCGGCCGTCGACGACGGGAAGGACGTTGAAGGGGTTGCGCCGGTCTTCCATGATCTCGATGGCTTCGGCGGCGAGGGCTTCGGGCAGGATCGTGACGGGCTTGGAATTCATGATGGACGAGATCTTCAAACGGCGGAAGTCGCCCCCGGCCTCGAGCGCGCGGCGGATGTCGTAGTCGGTGACCAGGCCCAGGAAGCGCCCGCCGCGGCCTACGATGGACGCGGCTCCGGCTTGCAGGCGGGTGATCGCGGTGAGCAGCGCGGTCGTCGAGGCGCTCAATAAGACCGTGGGATTGTCCGTGCCGGCGCGCATCACGTCGCGCACGCGCAAAGTCAGGCGCTTGCCCAGGCGGCCGCCCGGATGATTGGCCGCGAAGTGCTCGGCCTTGAAATGGCGCCGCTTCATCAGCGCCACGGCCAGCGCGTCGCCCAAGGCCATGGCCACCGTCGTGCTGGTCGTCGGAGCCAGGTTGAGAGGACAGGCTTCCGGCTCAAGAGGCATCTCGAGGATCAGCGACGCGGCTTTGGCCAACGTCGAACGTGGGTTGGACGTCATGGCGATGAGCGCGATCTTACGCGCGCGCAGAGCGGGCAGCAGCGCGTTGAGCTCGTCGGACTCGCCGGACTTCCCGATGGCCAGAATCAGATCGCCTTTTTGCACGACGCCCAGGCCTCCGTGCAGGGCTTCGCCGGGGTCGAGGAACAAGGCCGGAGTGCCGGTAGAGGAGAAGGTCGCGGCGATTTTCTGCGCGACCAGTCCGGACTTGCCCATGCCGGTGAGGATGAGCTTGCCGCGGCAGGAGGCGATCATGTCCAAGGCCTTGGCCCAGCGCGCGTCCACGGCGGCCGCGGCGCGGGTCAGAGCGCGGGCCTCAAGGGCAAGGACGCGGCGGACTTCAGAGAGCGGCGAAGAGCTGCTCATGTGAGTCTATTTTACTAACTATTGAGCGCTTCCCGATCGATTGGGGCGATCTCCCCACAGGCTTTTGTGTCTGTGAACCGGATGTTCGCGTCCTGCGTTGCGCTCCGACAGAGCGTCGCCGAGGTGCAGCCGGGGCTTGGGGATCACGAGCAGATCGCAAAATAGAGAATCAAAAAGGCGCCGCAACGTCTTTAGTTCAAGTTCAACTTTGCCAAGCTCAATGCGGGCAATATGGCCCTGATCGATCCCGCTTCGACGGGCCAACTGCGCCTGGCTCATTCGTAGCTTCCCCCTTAGAGCCCGCAGATAAAACCCAGGCGGCTGCGTCGCGGCTTTAGGGGCGCGCGAGACGTAGAGGATCAATTTGTTGATCGTTTGGAGCTGAACGAGAGAGCCGCGGGAGAGCCTTGGCATAACCTTGTCTGAGTAATGTACTAGGATACATTACTCAGACAAGGGTTCGCAAAGGTGTGGTGGCCAGGTAGGCGCTACTGCCCGATTCGGCGGCTGATGTAAAAATAGCGCTGCGGCCGGCGTAGGATCGTCTGTATGGCCAAGGTCGCGTTTCGGCTTAACGGGATGTTGCCCAATCGTCGAAGGATCGCCGCGTTGGCTAAGGGGATGGTTTGGAAGGGGGAGAGACCCCAACGGCTCATGTCCTCGGCCAGCAGACGACTGTTATCGGCCAACGTTTCATTTTGAGCCAGAAGCGCATGGATCATAAGGCCGCCCGGTTTGAGGTGCTTGGCGAACACTTCCAAATAGGTTCTATGAACGTCCACGTCACCTGTTCGTGTAAACGGATAAAACTCGCGGGTGTGGATGACGTCGTACTGGCCGGGCAAGACCGTGTGCGCGTCGATGCCGACGGTCTCGAAGCGGCATTGCGGGAATTCTTCCCGCCCGTATTGGACGGCTGATTGGGAGATGTCGATTCCGGTCGCCGCCGCGCAGGAGAGGCGCGCCCGAAGGGAGTCCGTGATGATGCCTGGGCCGCAACCGGCGTCGAGCAATGCGGGTTGCGGCGGCAGCGGCCCGGCGGCGGCGATAACCTGGTCGGCGTATTGATCGGCCTCGGCCTTGTCGATGACGGCATGCAGCTTGACCCAATCGTCTTTGCGATGCTTGAGCAGCCGGTGATAGGCTCCGAAGTCGCCGCGCGAGGCGTCCTGGCCGTTTTCCACGGCCGCGGTTTCGGAGGCTTCCTGCTTTTTTAGATTTTGAACAAGAAAAGAATCAAAGTCGCCCATGCTAGTGAAGCTGGAAGGCTCCGCCGACTCCGGACATGCGGGCCGCGACGGCGGCTTTGACCTTGGCCAGTTCCTGAGGAGACATCGGCTCGGCGTCGCCGCAGGCTGCGTAGCGGCGCGACTGCTCGAGGCGCGAGGCGCCGGGAATGACGGTCGAGACGCCGGGCTCGGACAGGCAGAAGCGCAGGGCGTATTCCACCAGCTGGTCGTCGGGCACTCCCAGATCGCGTTGGATCGCCTGGAGCGCTGAGACGCGGCGTTGAAACTCTGGGCCGGCGAAGTAGCGAGAACGCTCGTCCGTCGACGGAATGACGGTATCGGCGCGATAGGAACCGGAAAGAAGGCCGCTGTTGAGAGGCGAGCGGACGATGACGCCTTTGCCCAGACGCGCGGCTTCGGCGATGACGGGGATCGCGCCGTGATAGAGCAGGTGAAAAAGGACTTGGACCGTGTCGACGCAGGTCTCTTCGAGGGCCCGCAGTCCGTCGGCCGCCTCGCCGACTACGACGCCCGCGAAGCGGAGGCGGCCCCGTTGTTTCTCTTCATTGAGAAAAGAGGCCAAACGGCCGTCCTGCCAATCCGTCGCGGAGGGTTTATTGAGCTGAAAAAGATCGAGTCGCTCGGTTTTTAGACGTTTGAGCGAGCGTTCCAGTCGAGATCGGAGATAGGCGGGAGTAAAATCACGTTTTCCATCGTCGCGCAAGCCGGCCTTGGTGGCCACGAGAACGCGGGCCCGCAGTGAGGGGGACAGAGAACCGATCAGCTCTTCGGCGGCGCCGTACTGGTCGCCGGTGTCGAAAAACGACACGCCGCCCTCGACGGCCACTTCCAAAATACGCTTGGCGTCGGCGGGCGCGACGAGTCGTATGCCGGCGACAGAGCCGTCGAGGTTGGCCAGCTGTGCCGTGCCCAGGCCGACGGCCGAAACGCGCGCGGGCAGGCGCCCGAGTTCGCGCGTTTTCATCCGTTCAGTGTTTGGCGGCGACCGTCGCGGTTTTCTCGCGCAGGGCGCGCATGCTCTTCTTGGAGTCGCGCATGGACTTCACGCAGACGCGGCAGACGGGGTTCTTGTACCACTCGCCTTTCTGGTGCAGTGCGCGCAGGGCGGTCATCTTGGGGCCCTTCCAGCAGGATTTGATGGTGTCGCCCTTGTTCAGGTTCCCCAGGATGAAGTCCTTGGTGTGCTCGCGCACGGGCGAGCCGCAGGGCATGACGTTGCCTTCGGTGTCGATGACGGGCATCTCCCAAGGCAGGCTGCAGTGGAAGGGCTCGGCGTCCTTGTATTTGGCTTCGAGCTCATTTTCGGAGAGGGCCGCGTCGGCGTCGGGCTTCTCGAACAGGGAGAAGTCCACGCACTCCTGATAGGTCACCATGTTGAGGCCTTTGGCCTCCTTCCACTGGTCGAGGAAGGCCTGCTTCTGGTGGATGTTCTCCTTCTGTTCGACGAAACTCACGCGGGTGCGCACGTGGTGGGCCTTTTTCTTGAGCTTGATGGCCAAAAACTCGTTGACGTTCTTGATCACCTTGGCGAGGCTTCCGCCCACGCGCAGGACGTCGTAGACGGCGTCGTCGGTGGCATCGATGGAGAAGTTGATCTTGGTGATGCCGGCCTCGATGAGCTCCTCGGACTTCTTGGGCGTGAGGAGATTGGCGTTGGTGTGCAGCCAGATGTCGAGGATGCCGGCGTCCTTGGCGTCCTTGACCATGCCGATGAAGCGCGGGTTCATCATCGACTCGGCCTCGTGGTCCATGAGGATGGCGTTGAGGCCGTTGGCCCGGCACTCGCCGAGAATCTTATCCCAGAGTTCCTGGCTCATGTGGCCGACCTCGCGCTCGCCCAAGTTGACGACGCGGGGGCAGAAGGGGCACTTGAGGTTGCAGTAGTAGCTGGCCTCGATCTCAATGGAAAGCGGGAAATCGCCGAGATGCTTGCGCTTTTGGGCGGCCTCGAAATTTTTGCGGTATTCGCGGTAGGCGGGAGTGTCGTTGGCGGCGCGCCAAGAGTCGTCGAGCTCGTACTCGGTGATGTGGTCCCAGTATTGAGAAATGGTTTTTTGCGTGTCCGTTTTCATAAGAAAGTCGTTCTCCCGACGAGGAATTTTATCATTTTTCAATCGTTCCAGCCCGTGTAGAGCGATGACCAGGTCTCATCGCGGCGCAGGACCAAGCCGTAAAAGCCCTCGAAATCGAAGTCGCGCCAGATCGCCCGCGTGGCGCGCAGCGGCGATTTCAAAGGGTATTGGCGGTAAATCTTCTCGGTTTCCACGGCCCAGCCGCAATGTTTGGCTAAAAGCTTCAAGTCCTCGGGGCAGAACTCGAAAATATGCACGGTCTCCGGGCTCACTTTTTTCGTCAGGCCGGCGCGCAGATGATGAAGGCCGATGCGGCTTGTGACGACATAGGGGACCGTGAGGACCAGGCGTTGGCAATCGGTCTTTGAGAGCTGATGCAGGAACGTTGCCGGGTCGTTGAGGTGTTCGAGCGTCTCGAAGGATAGGAAGACATCGGCCACGATGCCTTTTTCTTGTAGGGCCTCGGCACGACACAGAATGGCCTCGAAACCTCGATCCTTGACGCGCGCCACGGCTTGCGGATCGAGGTTCACGGAGAGAAAGCGATGCCCGCCGTCGGGCAGGAGCGCCTTGAGCGCGGCGATATGGGCGCCCGAGGAGTCGCCGACGTCGACGACGACGGCCTTGGGCCGCGCGGCGAGCACGGAGGCGGCAAGGCTGACCTGGAAGGACTGCTGTACGCGGACCTTATATTGGAGGTAGTCGCTGTCGAGGACGAAGTCGGTGTATTGCCGCGATAATTCAGAGAAACACTCAGTGTGACGCGCGACCCAGTCTTCCAGGCCCTGTTCGGGTACTGCCGCCCGCAGGCTGCGCAGCAGCAATGACTCGCGAGCGCGTTTGATGCTGTCGCGCGCGCCGCTGGGAAGAACGGATTTAAGAAAAGACTTCATGAAAGCCTCCAGCGCAAGATGCGATCGATATGGGCCCGGTCCGCGCCCACTCGGGATGGGAAAAACCAAGCGAGCGACGCCAGTCCCGCGGCGAAAGGAACCGCGGAGAAAAGAACAGCCCACACATCCGCGCGAGGAAGGCTAAGGCCCCGGGACGCCGCGCTGCCGAGCGCGCCCGCGGCGACGCCGAGCGCGCCCAAAAAAATGAGCGTCACCCAATGAAACCCGGGGCCGATGTCCGAGCCGAGCCGGCGGCGGACCACGGCGCATTGCAGGCTCACGATCGCCGCTTGGACGAGCCAAAGACGCGCGGCCAGGCCCAAGGCGCCCAGCGCCAGGCCGGGGATGGCGGCGTCGCGAGGCGCAAGAGCGAGGTATGTCAAAGGCAGACCGACGGCCAGGCCGATGGAGGAAATGGAGACATGCGTGCGCGTGTCCTCGGTGGCGTAGAAAAAGGCGCCGTTGAGCTGGCTTAAGCTCTGGAAAGCGGGAAAAAGAAGCATGATCGCCAAGACCGGGGCTGCGTCGGAAAATTGGGTTCCCGCAGTCAGGTCCAAGAGTGCGCGGCTGTGCGGAGCGAGAAAGCAGCCTCCCGCAGCGGCCACGAAGAAGAGCAAGCGGGAAGAGCGGTTGTACAGATCGCGGGCTCGCGCTCGATCGGCGAGTGCTTCGGCCGCGGCGATCTCTTTCCAAAAAATGTTCAGCAGCGAGGTCGTCGCCAGCAGAGCGATCGTCGCGAATTGCCAGCCGATGGAAAAATAACCCTGCTGAGCGGACCCCCCAAAGCGTTGGAGCAGCCAGCGGTCGGCGAAGTCCGCGGCGAAGCCGAGCACAGCGTACAGGGCGAGCGGAGCGCAGTACTTCGAATAGCGCGCCACGATGGCGCGCCAATCAGGATTGACGGCGTTTGGTCCAAGCAAGGCGAGATCGAAGCGCCAGAAGAACCAGAGAGAGAGAGCGGCGTACTCGCTGAGGAGAAGAGTAAACAACGCCTGCACGCTCAACGCGCCGCTAAGCCGGAGGAACACGACCAGCGCCAGGTGCGCCAGCGACAGGACGGCGAGTCCGCTTTGGATGAACACGGTTTTTCGAGTCGACTCGGCGATCTGGACGAGATAGCCTCGGACGACGACCGAGGCGAAAAAAGCGCCGAAGGCGCCGAGCACCAACCCGCGCGGATGGCCAAGCCATATCCGGTCCAGCCACGAGTGCGGAAGCAGGACGATGGCGGCGGCGACCAAAATCAGGCGCAGGGCAAGCCAAGCCAAATACAGCTCGACGTGAGCCCGCGCGTCGCGGCTTTTGGACAGGAAGGTGTAGAAAGCGGTCGGTGTGCCGAGTTCGAGCCAGGTGTTGAGCGCGGCGAAACTCGCGATCAAGAATGCGTAGTCTCCGTAGATCTGCGGTCCCAGTCCGCGCGCGATGATGAGCGTCGCGGTGAAGGAGACGCCGCTTGAGATGGCGTTGGTCATCAGCGTGGAGCCGAAGCGGCGCAGGATCGAGTCGCTCACTTTGAGCCTCGAGCGGCGGCGACCTCGGCCTTAAGAGCCTGGGCCCAGCGCTTGCGCCAATTGGGGGAAGAGAAGGCAAACTGCGCGCGGAAGGCGAGGACGGCAGCTCGGACCTCGCGGCGCGACCACCAAACCTGAGGGTGGTGCCATGCCTCGGCGGCGGCGCGCGCGGCCGCGAGCGGCTCGTCGAAAAGTATGCCGGCCCGGCGTAGGCCGTCGAGCAAGGGGGCCACCGATGGGCGGCAGTCCCAGACGTCCGGCCGCCAGAACATCAAGGTCGGTCGATCGAGCGCGAGGGCTTCCAGCAGCGAGGTCGCGGGGTGATCGATGACGGTCAACGCGCAACGGCGCAGACGCTGATGAAGTGGCCCGGCGGCGGTTTCCACCTTGATCTCAGGAAAGCGGCTTGACAGCCTGGAGGACTGTTCCCAGCCCATGTCGTCCTGCGATAGGCGCACCGAGCATTGCCCGCGGAGACCGCCCAATTCGGAGAAGAAAATATCCCGGTCCTCGAGATAGCGGCCGAAACTCTCGCCCAGCGCCTGGCTTTGAAAACCCCAGCGCAGGCGCGGCTGGTCGGTGCCCACCAGCAGCAGTCCTTGTCCGGGCGCGCCGGAGTCGGGCGCGACGCTAAGAGAGGGAGCGGGAACGTCGCGAAGTCGCTTGTCGCTTTCCAGCCCCGACCAGCCCCAGCACCAATAGGAATCCGCGATCGCGCGCTCCAACTCCTCCTGCCAAATGCGGGCGTAAAGACCGTAGCCGCCGCCATGCTGAACCGCTACCAGGCGAGTCCCGCGCTCGGCGAAGGATCCAGCGACGGTTTTAAACGCCTCGTTGAAATGCCAGCCGTCCGTGGAGACCAGCACGGCCGGCGCGGCCAGCTTCGCGGCTGTGAGGGAGGCTTCGTGTGTCGCGCGGCCCTCGAGGTGGAGCCAGGGGAATTCATCGGGCAGGACCCGGGCGACGGCTTTCTCGAACTCCGTATTCGCGGGTAGTCCGCGCAGGCGCGCTCGCCGGGCCTGATCCGTCGACGGAACCGCCAGCGGAACGTCCTTAAGCGGCAACGGCCATGCCGAGAAGCCCGCGAGTCCCAGCCGAAGAAGCTCGCGCGGCGGCAAGCCGAGATCGCAGGTCAGGGCCGACCGGCGCTTGGCCCCGATCCGGAGGGCCAGTTTCGCCACGGCGCGCCGCGGCGGCGTCGGCGAGTGATCACGGCCGTAGCAGCGTACGATGAACTCCAGCGCGTCGCGCGGCGCCGTCCGGCCGCTGGGGGCGAGCGCGCCGCGTTGGAAACGATCGCGCGCGACTTGGACGAAGCGCATCAGCCAGGGACCGAGCACGATGCGCCAGTAGCGAGGCGAGCGGCATTCCCCGTGGATATCATTGAGGCGTTCGGACAACCCCGCCAGCAACATCTCATAGGCGGCGAGGCACTCCTCGTAGGCTCGACGTCGGTCGGCGAGGTTTTCCCAGGGGTCGGACTGGGCGGGGATGGTGGTCAGCGCTTCTCCAAGACAGCGAAGTGATAGCCGCCGCGCGCGCCCTCGCGCCGCTCCAGCTCGAGCATCTCGCGCATCAGCGGCAGCGCGGTCTCCATCCACAGCGCCTTGACCTCGCGACGATCCCGCGTCTTGAGCCGGCGCGTCATCTCGAGCAGTGGCGGGAACAAGGGGCGCAGGCCCACGTCCCAGAAGCGAAGGGTGCGGGGACTGAGGTAGCGCTCAGCATGAACGACGCGCAGACCTGCGGCGCGGCCGAAGCGCGCGATGTCGCCCAATGTCGCGGTCCAATACGAGCATTCCGAGCGGCCGCGGTTGAGCATGCGCAGAAGAGACGAGCGCTTGGCGCGCCACTGATAGCTCTGGCAAACCGTCTTGAAGCTCGGATCCTGAAGACTGAGGATGGCGCGGCCGCCGCGGGACAGGACGCGGCCGATGTCGATGAAACGCGCGCGCGGGTCGCGCAGCCAGTACAGGATATTGGAGTACACCGTCTTCAGTTCTCCATCCTCAAAGGGCAGGCGCGCGTTCCCGTCGCCTTGCTTGAGCGTTTTGTACAGGCCGAGACGACCGGCCTGCGCGAGGAGGTTGGGCTTATGGTCGAGAGCGAAATCGAATCGGTAGCGGGGACGGCGCAGGATGTGGCTTGAGGGGTCGAAGCGAAGGGGAACGTCGTAGCTGTCCTTGTTCTTGGCGAAGCCGCTTGAGCGCGCGTGCGTGAACCAATCGTAGCCCGCGCCGATGGAGCCGCCGGCGGCGATGAAGCTGTACAGACCGTTGCCGCAGCCCAGGTCGAGGGAGGGGCCCTTGGGCGCGAAAGGCTCGGCGATCTCGGAAGCGCGCGCGTCCCAGACGGCCTGTTCGGGCCGCAGCCACCAGACATTCAGGTGCTCCTTGAGATAATCGGTCATCGCCTGCGCTCCAATAGTATTTTCTCGCACAGCCAAAAATCGAAAGGCTCGTCGATTTCGAAGCTTTCCGCGCGTGTGGTTGCCAGCGTCTGGAAGCGACGGCCGTGGCGGTCGCCCTTGAGGACGAGGGCGGCCTTGTTCACGTAGACGTTGCCGTTGTCGAGCAGGCGCGGCTTGATCTCCTGGCGGCGGGGCATGACGGCGCCGTACTCGTAATTGCGGTCGGACAGTACCGTGCCAAGCGAGTCGGCCTTCGTTTTTAGGAACTTCGCGACACATCTGTCGATAAGACCCTTCGATCGGATAGGCGAAGTGCACTGTAGGACGACAAGAACATCCGCCGGAAAATTTTTTAAGGCATGCTGAAGCACGGGCAAAGTGTCGGCTTTGTCGGTGGCCAGGGATTTCGGACGATCGAGGACTTCGGCGCCCCATTTGCGCGCCACGGCGGCGATCTTCTTGTCCTCGGTTGAAACCACGACGCGATCCACGGTTTTGGCCGTCAGGGCGTGTTCGATGGTCCAGGCGAGCAAGGGCTTTCCCGCGATCATCTTGATATTTTTTCCGGGAATGCCTTTGGAACCGCCGCGAGCGGGGATGACGGCAAGTACAAATGGTTTTTTCTTCAAGCGGCTAGTCTCCGCAACGCAGCCGCTAGGCGTTCGGCGCCGCGGCCGTCAACCAGGGAACGTCCGGCGCGGGACATTTTATTCCTAAGACCCGCGTCGTCGAGTCGGGAAAGAAGGGACGGCAACGAAGCCTTGCCGGCAAAGAAGCCGCAGCCATGGCGAGCGAGAAGACGTGCTTGCCGAAGCTCATGCGGAGCCTCTTCAAATAGAATTGTGGGAGTGCCGACGCATGCCAGCTCCAACGACGTGTCGCTGCCAAGCGTCAAAGCGGCGTCGGCCCGGCGCATGAGAGCGGGAAGGTTCTTGGGATCGCGGACCACGCGGAAGCTTTTGTCCTTCGCGGCCGCAAGAGCGCGCGATAAGGCGGCGGGATGCGCGAAGTTGGGCCCGACGATGATGGTTTTTCTCAGTCGAGGCCGATGCCCGGCCAATAATCTCACAACCGCGGCTGTCTGGCCGCTGGTGTCCGTGCCGCCCATGAGGATCATGATCTCCCGCAAAGGACCGTGATGCCGGCGCGGTTTATCAGCCAGGCGAGCGAACTCGGGAGCGAGGATCATGTTCTTTGGACCGAGGGTCAGGCTTAGGTCGGCGCCTCGGACGCGGCGGTTCACCGATAGGGCCGCGACTTTTAATCCCGAGGATTTGAGGGCCTTCACCATGGCCGGAGTGACCTGAAGAGCATTAAGAACTGCAGCCTTGTAGCCGCGCGAGCGGGCGTCGACGGCAACGGAGCTTAATGATTCGACCGATAGATTGGGAATTGTTTGAGAGCTTGAACGGAAAGAATGGAGTAATTCCCGGGGAGTGCCTTTGGTCAGGTAAGCACGGCATTCGATGGTGGAAAGACAACGAAGCAGATGACGGGTTTCCACGGCATGCCCGCTCCCGACCTTTTTATTGCACTCCGCAATGAGAGCCAGACCGCTCATTTCAGGCACTCCCATGAGATCGGCTGGTCGCGCTTGACGTCGCGCTTCAGGCGCTTTCCCACGGCTTTGACCGCTTCGGCCGGGGTGATGCCTAAAGCGGGACGCATCACGGCGAAATCCTTCGCGGCGAGGATTTCGCCTTTCTTGAGATCGCGGCGTGCGATCGCGCCTTTGCGGGTATAGGCGCGCATGCGCGTCTCGGTCGGCGTCGGCTTTTTAATCCCGTCGCCGAGCATGGCCTCGGCCTCGCGTAGGGCGGAGACGATGGCCTTCATCTCGGCCGGGTCAGCGGAGAACGGCGCGTCGGGCGTGCCGTTGCTCTTGCTGAGGGTAAAATGGCGCTCATAGACGCAGGCGCCGAGAGTCGCGGCCACCGCTGGGGTAACAATGCTGGTGGTATGGTCGGAATAGCCGGACAGCACGCGCAGCTTTTTGCGATAGGTCTCTATGACTCGAGCGTTGACCAAGGAGGGATCTTTGATCGGGTAATTGGACGTGCACTGGAGCAAAACGACTTTTTTGCAGCCGGCCGCGCGGATGACTTTCAACGCCGCCGCGACCTCTTTCAGGGAAGCCATGCCGCTGGAGAAGATCAGGGGCTTGCCGGTCTTGGCGACCAGCTTGATGAAAGGAAGATTGGTGAGATCGTCCGAACCGATCTTGTAAATGGACGAGCCCACGCGTTCTAAAAGAGCCAAATCATCGGGGTGGCTGGGCGTAGAAAGAGGGACCAAGCCTTTTTCGCGGGCGCGCTTAAAAAAAGAACGATGCAGATCTTCGGATATCTCGTAGCGCTTGAACTCGTTCCACTGGTCGTTGCCGCCGGCCTCGGCGGGGAAATCGAAGCCCTTGGCCACGACGGTGTCGGCGCGGAAGGTCTGCAGCTTGATCGAGTCGCAGCCCGCGGCGGCGGCGGCGTCGACGGCGGCCAGCATCTCGGCCTCATCGACGAAGTTGTAGCCGAGTTCGGCGATGATAAAACACGGCTTGCCTAGGCCTATCTCTTTGCCTTCGACTTTAAATGAGTTCATGTGAAAATGTCCGTAAGACGCGGGAAGGACGGATCTCGCAAGATTTTAGCCGCTTCTGGGCCGTAGTTGAACAGCAGATCGAACGAAGTGAGTGCGGCAATAAAGGGTTCGAAACGTTGGGCATAGATCGGGTGATGAAAATCTTGGTAGCGGACCTTGATCCCGGCGTCCTTGAACTTGGACTCTTCTAGATACTCTTTGCCGGAGATTCCCGACAAATATTCGGTCGCGCCGAGTTTCTTGCAGATCGCGAGCAGTTTGTCGGTGGCCGTGCCCGCGCACCCGAGTTTCGAGGAGGTCTCAATTTTCGCTTTGACCTCGAATTGCTCGAACAGCCACAGGATCGCTGTCGTGTTGAACTCCCCGAGCTTGGTGAATGGCCGGGCGTACAGATCGTTGATAAAAGGAAGATAGCGAGAGCCGAACTTCGCGGCACCGTAGCTCTGCGTCCAAGTCGCCAGATGCTTGCGCCGCCATCCGTCCGCCCCCATCTTCGCCTCGGCGAAAGTTTGCTCGGCTTTGCCGGCGGTCTCGATGGGGATGGTCAACCAGGACCAGCCTTGCGCGGTGCGGACCTTATTCCTGTTGTTAAAGTAATTCTTCGAGTACTGCGCGTCGTCGAGGATGACGAAGACGTCGGCCTGGGCGGCCTTGTCCACGAAGCCCAGCCAGGGAAAGCACTCGGGCTGGTGGATGGCGACGACGCGTGCGGTCACTTCCCGACGACCATCTCGCGGCCGACGAGCTCCTCGAGCTCGATGGTGCGGTGGCCGACCTTGTAGGGCTTGACCGTGGTCTTGCGCGCCAGGTAGCAGACCTTGCAGGGCTCGTAAGTCTTGGTGCCCAGTCCTTTGAGATGGGTCGCGCGGATGTCGGTCATCTTAGGCCCGTTCCAGATGTTGTAGATGGACTCTTTATGAGTGTCGCCGATGCTCACCTGGCCCATCTCGTCGTTGATGCACATGAAGGCGCGGCCGTCGGAGCCGATCACCAGGCGCTGGAAGGGGACCGGGCACTTGAAATCTTTGACGTATTCGTACTGCTCGTCGTTGCGCAGGTAGTCGAGCAGGGAGTTGACGCTGACCTCGTCGACGATGGGCTCGAAGGTCTCGAAGTAGCGCTTGGGGTCTTCCTCGATGGCCGGCCAGATGCCTTGGATGCGGACCACGGGCTTGACCGAGCCTTTCTCCTTCTTGATCTCGTGGAAGCGGCGGATCTTGGCTACGGCTTCCTCGAACTTGGCGGGGGCGCGGATCTTCTCGTAGGTGGCGCCGGTGCCGTCGAAGGAGATCGTCAGCCAGGCCATCTGCATGTCCACGAGCTCGGAGAACATCTCGGGCGTGAGCTTGAGGCAGTTGGTCAGCGAGTCGATCTCGCGGATGCCCTTCTTGTGCGCGTAGCGCACGAAATCCATGAACTTGGGGTGGATGGTCGGCTCGCCGCGCCAGGATAGGCGGATAGAGTACACGCCGTTCTCGGCCAGCTCGTCGATGATCTTCTTGTAGACCTCAAAGTCGAACAGCGTATGCGGAACCTCGTCCTTGAAGCGCTGCGTGGTCGTGTAGCACATCGGGCATTTCATGTTGCAGGCGGCCGAGAGCTCGATGTCCACGTGGTCGGGGTAGCGCCCGGCCATGCCCCACTCGGGGTAGAGGTGCCAGCGCACGCGGTTCCAGGCATAGCGCAGGCGATGGCCTTGGCCGCGGCGCCAATGGAAGCGCAGGTGCGCCCAGAAATCGGCGGGGTTGTCGAGCTTGTTGAACATTTAGGAGACGGTTTCTCGGATCAGCTGAAATGCTTCGGCCGCGCGTAGGCCGACGGCCGAGCCGCGCGTCCGCGCCAGCGCCGTGAGGCCTTCGGCCGAGCGCGGGTGGGGAAAGGCGGCTAATTCATCATCGTATATTTTGAGCGCCTGGATCTTTTGATCCAAGGTCGCCGTGATGTCGACGAAATAGTTCGGCAAGAACACCCAGCCCGAGACTTGCGGCGATTGCTCGGTCGACGAGGCGGTCTCAAAGCACAGCACGCGCGCGACGGCGGGCTTGAGGTAGCCGCGCAAGGCGATCATCGCCGCCTTGAACACGCCCCGATGGTCCTGATTGAGGTCGCCGCCATGATGGAGATAGACGGTGTCGGGCTTGATTTCGTTCACCGTTTTCTCGATCGCCGTCACAGTCGAGTTGAGGTCTTGCTCGAGGCACTCGTCCTTGAGGTTTAAGTTGCGCACGGATTTAAAGCCCAGCTTGCGTCCGACCTGCTCGGCCTGCCGCTTGCGCTTGGCCAGCACGCCGTTGCCGTAGCGCGCCTTCGGGTACATCGCCAGGTTGGGCTTGCCCACGCAGATCGCGGCATGAACGGCGTCCCCGGCCCGGGCGTGACGGATCAAAGTCCCGCCCGGGCCGAGAAGCTCGTCGTCGCCATGTGCCGCGAGGACTAGGATCTTCTTCATTTACGCTCCGAGTCTGCGCAGGGCGTCCTTGAGGGAGACCACGACGTGGTTGAGTTCGGCGTCAGACAAACCCGGGTAAAGGGGGAGGCATATATGTCGTGCCGCCACCTCTTCTGCCCCCGGGAACGGTTCGTTGCAGTTCAAAGCCGTTCCAGGATTGTTGTCCCAAACGGGCTCTTTATGCGCGGGATAATCATAGACTTCCCCGGTCAGAGAGACTTTGTACTCGTCCTTGAGCATCTTCTTTAATGCCGCGCGGTCAAAGCCCGGCTTCAAGAACAGAACGTATTTGTAGTAGGTCGTATCGAGCCCCTTCGGTATCGGCAGGAATTCGATGCCCGGCGTGCCGGCCAGAGCTTTGTCGTAGAACGCCGCTTCGCGTTTTCTGTCGGCGAAGAGCACGTCGGCCTTGCGCGTCTGCTGGAGGGCGACGAGCGCGGTGAGCTCGCTCATGCGCCAGTTGTTGCCCATCTCGGAGATGCGGTTGCCGAGCTTCGGGTTCTTGCCGTGGTTGCGCAGCATCATGGCCTTCTCGTAGAGGGCCTGATCCTTGGTCGTGATCAATCCGCCCTCGCCGGAGACGAGCGGCTTGGTGGGGAAGTAGGAGAATGCTCCCGCGATGCCCCACGCGCCGGCCTTGATGCCTTTATAAGAAGAACCATGCGCGTGAGCACAATCTTCAACCAGCGCGATCTTCTTCGCGTCGCAAAGAGCCTTAATGGCCTCGATGTCGGGCGTGATGATCCCGCCAATGTGAACGAGAACGACGGCCTTGGTGTCGGGACGGATTCTCTTTTCAACATCCTTGGCGCTTAAGCACAGCGTCTTTGGATCGCAGTCGGCAAATACGATTTTGGCGCCGGCGTGTACTGCCGCGAAGGCCGTAGCCATAAAAGTATTGGTCGGTACGATCACGGTGCCGCCCTTTACTCCTATCGACCTGAAGATGATCTCGAGCGCGGTGGTGCAGTTGGAGGTCGCGACCGCGTAAGGCGTGCCGTAAGCCTTGGCCGATTCCTCCTCAAAGGCCTTGGTGTGCTTGCCCATGGTCAGGCCGCCGGAGGCGAGGATCTCTACGAAGCCGTCGGTCAGGAACTTCACGTCCTCCGCGCCGAACGGGACGCGCAGGATGGGGATGTTCAGGGGTTTTTCAAGCGGCGACGAGGTTGAGGGCATCGTTTTTCTCCTTTTTCTTTTCGGCGATCACTTGCTTAAGGCCGGTGAGGAACTCGATCTCGGGCTTCCAGCCGAGATGCTTGAAGGCCTTCTCGTTGGAGATCTCCACGCCCTTGAAGTCGCCGGCGCGGGCGGGCGTGTGCACGACCGAGATGTTCGGGTTGGCGTACTCCTTCATCCACTCGGCGAGCTGCTTGATCGAGACTTTCTCGGTGCCTTCGAGGTTGTAGATCTGGTTCTCGCCCTCGGGCTTGAGCGCCAAGACGTTGCCGCGCGCCAAGTCGGTGACGTGGACGAACTTGCGGAACTGCAGGCCGTCGCCGTCGATGGTGATGTTCTTGCCCTCGAGCGCCATGGAGACGAACTTGCTGATCACCGTGGCCCCGCGGGCGCGCGGGCCGTAGGGGATGCCGTAGCGCAGGATCGTGTAGGGCACCTTGTAGAGCTGGCTGTAGGCGCGGCAGTAATGCTCGCCGGCCAGCTTGGTCGCCGTGTACAGGTGGGTCGGCGGCGGGATCAAGGTTTCTTCGGTGATGAAGTCTTCCTTGACGTCGCTGTAAGTCCAGATCGTCGAGGCGTAGACCACGCGCTTGACGGTCTTGGCGCGGCGGGCGGCGTCGAGCACATTGAGCGTGCCGCGCACGTTAATCTGCTCGGCGTTGACGGGATCGGCGAAGACGTCGTTGACATCGGCGACGGCGGCGAGATGGATGACGTAGTCGCAGCCCAGGATGGCAAAGCCCATGGCCATGGGGTCGAGCAGCGAGCCGTGATAGAACTCGACGTCGGGCAAGTCGACGGGATAGGCCATGTCATAGACGCGGACCTTGAAGCCCTGTTTTTGAAGCTGTTTGACGACATTGGCCCCGATGAAGCCCGAGCCGCCGGTCACGAGTGCTCTCATATTATTCTTCCTCCAGTTTTACGCGTCGAAACGGAACTCCAAGTCCATCTTTTCCAAAAGGGGCACGATTTTGCGTCCTGCCTTGGGCGCCGGCATCGGCTCCACGGTGGCGGCGAAAACCAAGTCATAAGTCTCGGGCACGCGCCGGAACTCCACGAAGTATTCGACGTCCAGGCCGGGCATGTCCTTCTCGGCCAAGGCGCCGCGGATGATCATGGCGGTCTCGGGCCAGGCGACGACGGCCGCGCGGCGGGCGCCGGCGCGGTACTCGCCGATCACGGTTTCCTGGACCGCGCGGGTGATTTTGCGGGCCTGGCTCCAGGCGTACAGGGCGTAAGAGTACGACTTGCGGGCTTTCTCGGCCGCTCCTTTATAGGTGAGCAGATAGCGGGTGCGGTTCCAGTCCAGTTTTTGGGCCTTGACCAGGCCCTTTTGGGCGAGGCGTTTGAGCAAAATATTGGTCATCCCCAGGGACACGCCTAGTTCTTGAGAGAGTGCGCGCTGAGACCCCTCGGGGTGGCGCTCCAAGGCCTGGATGAGGCGGTATTCTTGGGGGGGTAGGGCGTCGGAGAGTGTGTTCAATCTTTGAACATGCTACCAAACTGGCAGGTATTCGTCAAACTTTGATAACATGACACATGGCTCGCTTAGGTGATTACGGCAAATTTCTACGTTCCGGGTATACCTGGCGCGAGCTGGGCTTTAGTTGGCTTCGTCTCAAGGTCTGGTCTCGGTTTTTGTCGGCCCTAAAGCATAGTTTTGCCGAGCGGGGCTCCGGAGTTGTCGTCGATTGCTCGGCGCTGGTGTACGGCTCGCGCTTTATCACAGTCGGCGATGGGGCGTGGATTCAGCGCCAGGCTTGGCTTAACGTAGGCCTAGTCGCCATGGACGCCCCGCCGTCCGGCCCCATTCTCCGCGTCGGCAAACGCGTCCACGTCGGTCCCCGTACGACGCTGTCCGCCATGCGCGAGGTAATCATCGAAGACGATGTCCTCTTCGGCATGGGTATTTACGTATCCGACCACATTTATTCCTACCAGGACATTGCTGTGCCTATTAAGGACCAGGGGCACGCCCCGCCGGGGCGCGTGCGCATCGGTCAAGGCGCCTGGGTCGGTACCAATGCCGTGATCATCGCCAACGGCATCGATCTGACCATCGGCAAGGGGTCCGTGATCTCGGCCAACAGCGTGGTGACCGAGTCGATCCCCGACTATTGCGTGGCGGCGGGCTCCCCGGCCAAGGTCGTCAAAAGATGGGACCCCGCCGCTCGGATGTGGACTCGAGTTTAGTCGGCCTACCTACTCAAAACGAGGCGGAATCGGCACGGGGACGGGCCGCATCTCATCCCGGCAGTACAGGTTGCGGGAGCTGAGCACGCACGTCCTGTCGCCGCGGAACGAGCGGAAATTTCCCAGGGCCAGCGAGGTGTTCGCGTCGGCGAAGGCGACGGTCCACTCCTCGTCGCAGGCCTGGTGTTTTTCCTCGACAACCCAGCGGCCGTTGGAGCCGCAGAAGCCGCCGTCTACGATCGCGGTCTGGGGCTTGCCTTTGTACGTCAGTTGGCGCCGGCTTGTCATGTCCACGGGTTGGCCGATGTCCTTGCCGCGCAGGACGAAGTTCCAATCTTCACCGGCGGGGGCTTTGCCCGAGAACACGGCTTTCTTGTCTTGCTGGCTGACCACGACGGCGATTTTGTCCCGGCTATTGGCGCTGAACTCGACTTTGGTGGGGCCGGCATAGAACTCGACGAGCTTGCCGCCCTCCGACACGAAGCGGACAGGCGCGGTGCCGGACAAGGTCAGCTGACCCTCGCGGGTTTCCTTGTTGCAGCCGGTCAGGGCGAGGACGGCGACGGTTAGGATCATCGGAAAAGCGTTTTGTCTCATATGAGCCTCCCTAATATTTCGCATTCTACTCTATTTCCGTACTCCCCATTTCGAAAATATCCAAGCGCCAATCGGGCGCGTTAGTTCCTTGACGATCTGGTCCTTGAGCGCGGTGCCATCTCTATAAACGGTCTCTGGATCGTCTAGATCGATACGTTTATGCCACTGCAGCCAATGATCCGCGCGCACGGTGAACACAGGCAAGAATCTCTCATGAAAATCATCCGGATAATATCTCAAATCCTCCTTGACGAGCGTGATCTCGACAGGCTCTGCTGATGGTCCGGCTGGCCGGATGAATAAAGCAATTTCATCGCCGGAGGCGTTGATCATGTCCGGCACGCTCCTATCCGGTGCCGGGAGCTTGCCGTTGACGCGCAAGATCCTGTCTCCGGATTTCAGGCGCGACTTCCAGGCCGGGCCATGGAAATACATCTTCAGGATGGTCTGAAGGTCCTCGTCCAGATAAATGCCGATGGAACGGCGAATCGGGGTTTTCGAAAATTTGATGTGGTCATCGGAAACGGACAGCATATCCAACAGGAGCTTATCGAGTTCCTTGATTTTCGTGCCGCACTCGATGCCGCAACCGCCGTCTTGGAGCAATTCCTGGGCCTTCGATACGGCGCTTTCCAATGCGTCCTGAGCGCAGGCGAAACGGATCGGCCCAGCGATCAACGCCGCGCAAACGAATAGCAGAGATATTTTCATGAATTCTCGGCGGTAGTGGAAGCGCGGGGGACGGGCTTGAGGCGGTAGGCGGCTTCGAAGACGTGCTCGAACAGGACGCAGGTGCCCTCGTAGGACTTCGTCCAGTAGGGGCGGAAGGGATAGGTGTCGCTGGTGTAGAACGAGCCGTCGTAGATGTTGGCTTCGCGCTTGTGCTGCTTGAGGTACAGCGTGTCCGCCTGCAAGCCGTCGATGATTGTGAAATAAGTATCGATTTGCTCGCGGTTCATCTCCATGAAGGAGTACACGTTGATGAAGGCGTCCACCTGTCCGGACTTGACCGCGCGCATCTCATGCGGCAGGCCGAAGATCAGCCGCGCGCCGGCCTTGCGCGGCCCCGCCAAGGACTCGGCGGAAGCGGGATACAGCGCGGCCGCGGCTTCCGGGTGCCGGGCGGTCAGGTAGTTCTGCGACAGCAGCAGCGACTCGGGAAGATCGAAGATCATGTACACGGCGTTGGGCATGGCCGAGAGAACGACGTCGGCCAGGCGGCCGTAGCCCGCGCCCAGCTCGCAGAAGACCACGCGGTCGTTCTGTCCAAACCCGGCCGAATCCTGGACGCGGTAAAGCTCGTCGATGGACTGCAGGAGGTCGAGGCTTAGGCGCTTGCCGTTGTAGAGGATGTAGGTGCCGTCACCGAGGTCGGGCTCCTCGAGTTTTTCCAGCAGGCCCCAGCGATCCCGCGGTTTGAGCGCCTCATAGTACAAGTGGTGGACCGCCTCGAACAGCCAGCGATTGCCGGGCTCATAGGTGCTGAGGATGCGCCCGAAGGTGGATTTGAAGTTTTTGACCCCCAAGCCGCGCAACGTCATCCGGAAAAACAACGTACCGATGGTCCACTGCCGGCCGGGGTGGAAAACAGGTTCGGCGGCCAGGAAGTCCTTGCGCGAGCGCTGGTAGCGCGCGCCCCATTCGCCGGTCAAGGCGGAGGTCAGGCGGATATTGCCCAGGACTACGCGGGCGATCAGGCCGGACTTGAGGATGAGCGCGCGGATGAGCCGGTTGATGGAGACGCGCGTGTCTTCCTTCTGTGCCGCGGCGGTCTTCACCGACGGATTATATCTCATCGATGATCCGGCGAACAATTGAGAGGAGGCCGCGTTCCGGGGAAACGAGAACGGTTTTGCAGCCGGCGGCCCGCCCGGCCTGCTCGTCGCGTTCGTCGTCGCCGATAAACCAGGTGCGGGTCAGATCGAGCGAGAAATCTTTTTGGGCCATGAAAAGCATTCCTGGCAGGGGTTTGCGGCAGGAGCAGCCCTCGTCCCAGCCGTGCGGGCAATGGTAGACGCGATCGATATCGCCTCCCGCCGCTTGGGCTTCGGTTCGCATCTGTTGATGAATCGCGCTTAAGTCGTTTTCGGTCATGGCGCCGCGGGCGATGCCCGCCTGATTGGTGATGATGATGACGCGGAAGCCGGCTTTCTTGAGCTCGCGCAGGGCCGGCTGAGCTTCTGGAAGCCAAGACCACTCGCTCCAGGTCTTCACATACTCGGCCTTTGGAGGGCGGCGGTTTAAAACGCCGTCCCGATCGAGGATGATCGCGGGAGAGCGCGAGAGAAATTCCTCCGTCAGCTTGAGCCGTTCGAAAGACCCGACGCTGTAGTAGCGATGATCGGACCAGTAGGCGCCGAGTTGGCCTTCGGCGACAAGTCGAGGATAAACTTCTTCTTCGAAATGAACATTGCCGGGGCCGAGGTGGCGTAAAACGGATTTATTGAATATTCCGTAGCCGATGTCGACGCCGGACAGATTCGGAGCTGTACGTTTGCGGTCGTAAATGGCTACGTTGCCGTTGGATACGTTGACGTTGCTGCGCGTGTAGTTGTCGGTATTCGCATAGACGGTAATCTGCGCTTCCCGCCCGCCTTTGCGGTAGGCCGTCATCATGTCCTCAAGCCGAAGAGGCCAGTAGTTGTCGCAGTACATGAACAGAAAGAGATCGTCCATTTTGGAAGCCGCCAGCCGCATGCGCGTTCCTGTATCGTCGGATTCCGGCGATACGACATACTCAATTTTGAGCCCGAAATCCTTCCCGTCCTTAAAATAGTCCATAACAACGTTCGGAAGGTAGCCCAATAAAATTAGGACCGTTTTTATCCCTTGTTCGCGCAGATTGTCGAGCAAGTAGGCCAAAAACGGCCGCCCGTGAACCCCGATCATGGGCTTTGGACACGTATCGGTGAGCGGCCGCATCCGTTCGCCGCGGCCGCCGGCCAGGATCACGGCCTGGGTCAGCTCCGCGGCCATGTCAGTCCAGTTCCGTGACCGTGGCTCCGGAGGAGTCGATGTCGAATTGGAGGGTGAAGAGCTTGGCGAGCTCGAGCTCTCGCCGGATGGTCGGCAGCTTATCGGGAGCGGCGAAGACGTTGAGAAAGCCGCCGCCGCCCGCGCCCGAGATCTTCCCGCCGTAGGCGCCGTGCTTGAGTGCGAGCTCGTAGCAGCTGTCGAAATTCGAGTTCGTGATCTGGGAGGCGAGCTTGCGCTTGAGCATCCAGCCCTCATGGATGACGCGGCCGAAGTCCGCCATCGAGAAGTCCGGGCGGTACATCAGGTCGCACAGCGTTTGCGCCTGGTCGCGCATGGCGGTCAGCAGGTCTGCGTTTTTGCCGTTGTTCTTGTCCTGCTCGGCCAGAACGCTTTCGGCCGGCCTGGTCACGCCCGTCCAGAAGGAGAGCATGCTGTTGAAGAGAAGGTTGTGCCGCTCCATCGGGATGATCACCGGCTTGATGGTCACCGTGCCGTCGGCGTTGAAGCGGATGTAGTTAAGCCCGCCGAAGGCGGCGGCGTAATGGTCCTGCTTGCCCATGGGGCGCTTGAGCACGTCGATTTCGATGTGCGCGGCCTCCTCGGCCAGGCGGCCCACCGAGACATTCATGCCTTTGAACTTGTACAAGGCGTTGAGCAGGCCCACGCAGAAGGAGCTCGAAGAGCCCAGGCCCGACTGGCCGGGCACGTCGGCCACGGTGCTGATGTAGATGCGGTCGTCGACGCCGAGAAAGCGCAGGCACTCGCGGATGATGGGGTTTTTGATGCCGTCGGGCGAGTCGAGCAGCTCGGATTCGGAGTAGTTGAGGCGGATGCGCTCCTTGAATAAGGGAGAGTGCCTCTTGATGGTGACGTAGATGTAGCTGTTGATGCTCGTGCTGAGGACCGCGCCGTAGCCGTGCTTGTTGTAGAAGGACGGAAGGTCCGTGCCGCCCCCGGCGAAGCTGATGCGCAGGGGCGTCTTGGAGATGATCACGAGCGGGAGCGCGCTCCGACTTTCCAGCGCAGCGACCCGTCCAGGTCGCCGGCGTCGAGCAGCTTGCGCAGCCACTTCAAGCGGGTAAATTGCGGATCTTGAAAGTCTTTCAAGGTCAGTCCGATCTTATGGAAAGCCCCGTACAGCTCCTTGGCCCCGTCGGCGACCGTCCACTCCCATTTGAACTTGGGGAAGGTCTTCGCGAACTTGCTGAAGTCGGTCTGGTAGGTGCGCTGGTCGGCGTCTGCGCTGCCCAGCACTTCCAGAGTAGCGCCCGGCACCGCGTCCACGGCGATGCGGCCCAACTCCAAGATTTGATGGTTCATCTTGTCTGAACCGTTGTTGAAGGCCTGATTGTGGATGAGTTCGCGGGGAGCCTCCAAGACATGATGGAACGCGCGGGCGACGTCCTTGACGTGGACGACCGGCCTCCAAGGTTTGCCGTCGCCGTTGATGGTCACTTTTTTTGTCGCCACCGCGGCGCCGACCAGGTTGTTGAGCACCGTGTCGAAGCGCATGCGCGGAGACAGGCCGTAAATGGTCCCGTTGCGCAGGAAGACCGGGGAGAAGCGGTCGTCGGCGAGTTTGGAAATCTCGCGCTCGGCGTCGACTTTAGAGCGCGCGTAGTCGGTCTTGGGATCCAGCGGGGACTTCTCGGTGACGACGCCGGCCTCGGACATGCCGTACATGATGCAGGAGGAGGAGAACAGCAAGCGCGGCACGCCCGCGGCCCGGGCCAGCTCCGCCAGGCGCACCGAGGCGCGGAAATTGATCTCGTCGGTCCACGCCGAGTTGAGGTTGCCGATGAAATCGTTGCTGAGCGCGGCCAGGTGGATGATCGCGTCGAAGCCGCGCACGTCGGAGAGCTCGAGGTCGCGGATGTCTTTGCGCACCGCCGCGAACTTCTTGGGAACGGGTACTAGGCTGCAGTCCCCGTAGTAGCTGGTGTCGAGGCCGACGACGTCGTAGCCGCAATCGAGCAGGTAAGGAGCCATCACGGCGCCGACGTATCCGTCGTGTCCGGTCAATAGGATGCGCTTAGACATGGTGGCTCCGGGCGTGGGAAAGACTCACGTGTTTTGAAAGATGAGTGTGTCTGGCGTCGAGAATGAACAGCGGGCGCCGGATGCCGTTCTTGTAGATGCGCGCCAGATACGCGCCGTGGGCGGTCAAGAGCAGCGACATATAGACCAGGTCCGCAGCCACGAGCGCCATGAAATAAACCGGCTCGCGCCGCGAGAGCATGAGAGCGGCCGCGTTGAACAGAGCCAAGAAAGGGAAGATGTAGACGGGCAGACGGAGAAGAAATGTCGACGAGGTCAGGATGGCCGCCACGCCCACGGTGACCATGTGGAAGACGTTGTAATGCGTGCGCCCCGCGACCCGGGCTTGGCGCGTGTAGGGCACGCCGTAGCGCGCAAATCCCGCGTAGCCGATCTCGGCGCGCAGGTAATTGAAGGCGTTGTAATTGCTGATGATCGCGTCGCGCACGGTGGCGGTGACCAGCGAGAACTCGGCCATGTACAGCACGATGTCCATGTCGGCGGTGATGCGCAAAAGGTGGTAGAAGACGTTGCGGCCCTTCTTGATGATCCAATTCTCGGGACGGTTCTCGCGGCTGCCGTAGACCACGTCGAAGCCTTCCTCCCATTTCTCGATGAACGTGGGGATGAGCTCGGGCGGGTCCTCGCAGTCGACGTCGATGACGACCATGGCGTCGCCCGAGGCGTGGGTCAGGCCCGCTTGGACGGAGGCCTGATAGCCGAAGTTGCGCGACATGGTCAGGATCTGCACGCGCGGGTCTTTTTTTCGCAGTCCCAGGAGGATCTCGAGAGTCCTGTCCTCGGAACGGTTGTTCACGAAGATCATCTCGAAGTCGTAGCGGTCTTTTAAGCCCGCCGCGACTTGGCTGGCGCGGTCGTAGAAAATCGGCAGGCATTGCTCCTCGTTGTAGACGGGGCAAATGATGGAAACGAGCTTTCGGTCAGAAGAGCCGGTCGTGCTCATGCTTCGGCCTTACATGATACAAAAAAGAGCTCCGTCGGAGGTTGCGCCCGGTTTATTTGATCGTCACGACTTCGATGCCGCCGGTCCGGCGCAGGACTTCCGTCGAAACGCCGCCGTCGCGGCGGGTGAGAAGCAGGTCCAGAGAGCCTGTTCCCACGCTCAAGTTCCGAAGCTTAACGGTGTCGAGAAAGGACGGGAGTCGGGGTCGGTGAAAAGTGACTCTTTTCATGCGCGCATCGATCGACAGCCCCAGACAGCTGCCAAGCAATAGATCGACGGCGCCCGAAGCCCAGGCTTGGGGACTGCAGGCGACAGGATACAGCGTGGGGCCCTCGTCGGGACGGCGCGGAAACCCGCAAAAAAGTTCCGGCAGGCGGTGTAGATCCGAGGCGGCGCTCGCGTCGAATAGGGCCGAGAATACGCGCAGGCCGACTTCCGGCAGGCCATTCTTGAAAAACCCGGCGCCGATAAGCGCGGTGTCGTGGGGCCAAACCGAGCCGTTGTGGTACGACATGGGGTTGTAGCGCCGCTCGCGCGAGGACAGAGTTCGAATTCCCCAGCCCGTGAAGAAATCCTCGCCCATGAGCGTACGGGCTACGCCCGCCGTGCGGCGGGCAGAGGCGATGCCGAAAGTCAGGCAATGGCCCGCGTTCGAGGCGCGCACCCGGCATTGGCGGCCTTCGGCGTCGAGCGCCAGGGCGTAGCTTCCGATCTCCTCGCACCAGAAATCGCGGTCGAAACGCTTGGCCCAAGCCTCGGCCTCGGAGCGAAGCCGTTTGGAATCCGCGCCGCGCCCGAGCGCGTCGGCGACGGTCGCGCCCTGGAGCTTGGCGGCATAGACGTAGGCTTGGACCTCGCAGAGGGCGATGGGGGCGCCGGCCAACTCGCCGTTGTCATGGCAAATCGAGTCTCCCGAATCTTTCCAGCCCTGGTTGCTCAGGCCTGGGACCTTGGCCTGGTACGACAGGTAGGAATGGCGCGACCGGTCGATCCATGCCAGCGCGGCGTGGATGTTCGGCCAGATCGACTCGATGAAGGCCAGGTCGCCCGACCGCGTCAAATACTCGCCCGCGAGCACGATAAACAACGGAGTGGCGTCCACGCTGCCGTAGTAGCGGCTGAAGGGAATCTCGGCGAGAGCGGCCATCTCTCCACCGCGGGCTTCATGCAGGATTTTTCCGGGTTCCGCCTCGCGCAGCGGATCTTCGGTCGCGGCCTGCGTGGCCGCGAGGTGGCCGAGGACGCCCCGAGCCACCGTCGGGTCGCGCCACAGCGTCTCGAGAGCCGTGATCAAGGCGTCCCGGCCGAACGCCGCGGAAAACCAAGGCACCCCCGCGTAAGGAAACGGCCCTTCGGGGGTCTCGGTGATCATCATCGCCAGATCCGAGCGCGAGCGCCGCAGCCAGTGGTTGAACTGCTCATTGGACGTCTCGACGAGGCACTGGTTCGCGCGCCTGGCTTCGGCGCGCTTGGCCGCGCCGGACAACGCGCGGGAAAAGGGCGGGGCGGGGGCGCGGCCGCCGCTGATCTCGCAGCGCACGGTCACGTCGAAGCGCGCCTGTTCGCCGCGCTCGAGCGCGAGATTAAAGTACAGGACTCCGCCTTCCATCCTCGCCGGCGCCGGGGCCGCGTCGACATGCGTTCGACGGATCACGCCGTCGAGGCCCTCATAGGACAGGGTGAGGCCGCGCGCCGTTTTTTTCGGCGTTAGGCGTGTGCCTCTGCGCGGCCGCACTTGTCCGCGAACCTCGAATACGTCGGCGAAATCGGCCTCCGCGCGGAGCATGAAGGACAGGCGCGCCGGCTCCAAGCTGTAATTGGAAAATACGATCCGCTCATAAGAAAAGCCGTTCAGCAGGAATTTGGTGCGATGGATGTGGACGGCCCCGCGCGCGAGCTCAAGAGCTCCGTTGCGTCCGATGTCCGGGTTGGTCAGGTCCACCGCCAGAAGCGCGTTGTCTTCCTTCACCGTTGAGCTTAAGAACAGCGGCCGTGCTCGTCCTATCAGCAACTCATACCGGGACAGGAACCGGGTGCCCTCGTGGTAAAGACCCTCCTCGCCCATTCCCATCGGGCGGATGTCCCCGTGAGCGTCAAAGACGCCGAAGGTCTCGTCGTGCTTGAGCACGCGGGGATTCTCATCGGCCGGCGCCCCGGAGGTGATGATGTAGAAATCATCCGCGGGGACGGCCCTGCTCATATCCGCCTCTTCAGCAGGTCCCGATACAGCGCGAGGTAGTCCTCGGCCATCCTGCCGACGGTGAAGCGTTCCTCGAAGCGCTTGCGGCACCGCTGCCGGTCGAAATCCGCGAGCCGGCCCAGCGCGCCGACGGCCTCCTCCGCGTTTTGAACGATAAATCCGTTGATGCCGTTCTCGATGATCTCGGGCATGGAGCCGCGGTTGAAGGCGATGGTGGGCGTGCCGCAGGCCATGGCCTCGATGACGGTCAGGCCGAACGGCTCCGGCCAATTGATGGGAAAAAGAAGGGCGTGCGCGCGGCCCAAGAAGCGCGATTTCTCGGCTTCTCCGATCTCGCCTAAGAACTCGACATGGGGCTGGCTCATGACTCCCTTGATGCGCTCGAAGTAGTCTCCATCGACAGGATCGATCTTGGCGGCTATCTTGATGCGCCGGCCCGCGCGCCGGGCGATTTCGACGGCCTGGTCGACGCCCTTTTCCGGAGAGATTCGTCCCAAGAAGGCGAGATAATCCTCCGGCCGCTCTCTCGAGGAGAGCAGATCTCGAGGAAGCCCGTGATAGACGGTTCCCGCCCAGTTGGCGAAGGCGAGCGGCACGCGCTGCGCGTTCGAGATGGAAGCCAGCGGCATGTCTCTGTACTCGCCGAAGATCGGCTGAAGCTCGGGATCGTCCAAACGCCCGTGCAGCGTGGTTAAGTTGGGCACCCCCAAGCGCCTCGTTATCGGGAAATGCAGATAGTCCATATGGTAGTGGATGATGTCGAAGTCCTGCTTTAGATTCGAGACTTTTTCCAGGAGAAGCAGGTGATGGGCCAGCTCGCCGCGCGCGTGGCCGCCGAGTCTCAGCGAGCCGTTGCAGCCCGAGATCAGGCGCGCGCTGGAGCAGGAGTCGGAGCTGGCGAAGAGCGTCACGTTGTGGCCCAGGCGGACGAGTTCTTCCGTCAGATAAGAGACGACCCGTTCGGTGCCGCCATAGGCGCGCGGCGGGACCGATTCGATCAGCGGAGCGACTTGCGCGATCCTGAGTGGACCGCCGTTATGGTTCATCGCGCCCTCCTTCCCCTGATGAATCTAACATGCGGTCGGTATCGTCGGCGATGCCTGAGCCGTAACGACTTTATGCCAGGCGTTTTACGGTCCGGCCGATGACCAGGCCGGCGGCGATCAGGACGATATTTTTGACGACGAATTCGCCGATCAGCGTCAGCTTAAAAACATTGCCGTTCTGAAATGACAGGTCGGGATGCATCACCAGCACCAAGAAAGTGCCGCTCATCTGAAGAAAGAGCAGGAGCAAGATCGGCACATCGCCGGCCCGGACGTTCGCCACGGCGTCGAGTCGTGCTACTCTATCTCTGACGGATTAATCTCGACGCAAGGAGTCCACGATGGCGAACCTGAACAAAGTCATGCTGATCGGCCGTCTTACCCGCGACCCGGAGATCAAGACCTTCGCCAACGGCGGCAAGGTCGCCAACGTCGGCTTCGCGGTCAACAACCGCAAGAAGAACAAGCAAAGCGGCGAGTGGGAAGACGTTCCCGTCTGGATCGATCTGAAGGTTTTCAACCGCGACACCGGCCGCAAGATGGCCGATCTCGTCGAGTCGTCCTTGAAGAAAGGGCAGCAGATCTACGTCGAAGGCCACCTCGTCCTCGAAGAGTGGACCGGCAAGGAAGACGGCAAGAAGGCGTCGAAGATGGTCGTCTACGTCGACGACTTCCAGTTCCTTGAGAAGCGCGAGGGCGGCGGCGCAATGAGCCGGAGCTCCGCGCCTAAGTCGTCCAGCGACGAGACGATCGAAGAAGTCCCGTTCTAGGGGCCCCTCCGGGCCCGGCCTAAATGCTAAAGGCGCCGGTCGACGACGGCCTGCTTGCGGCCCAGGTTCTTCATCCAACCTAAGCCCATAGTCTCCGGCGCGACGTAAAACCGGTGCTTTTGAAGGCGCTCGAGCAGGAGGACGTGCTCGCTTTCGAACGCGACGCGATGGGTTTTCTCCTTCTTCACGAGTGTGTCGCGCAGGGCGGCCCGCATCACGGCGGTCATGGGCGCGTCGCGGGTGTCGGCGTATTGGCCTTTCTTGAGCGCGCCGCGCAGGTCGAGGGCGGTGACGGGATCGAATTGGAAGATCAGGTCCGTGGCGTCCTTTTGGATCAGGATATAGTCCGTCAGATCGAAGAAGTCGGGGAACTGCCACAGATCGGACCGGCCCGAGATGAAGCCCGAGACGGTCTTATTCACCGCGTACGAGAGGCTGGCTTCCGGGGGAAGCGCCTGCGCCGCGGCGATGACGGACATATTGGACTCGCGTTGGCCGGTGAGCGCCTTCTCTAGGACTTCGGCCTTTTCGATTTTCCCCAAGAGACGGTATAAACCAGGCTTTACGGCGTTGGGAAGCTTGCCGGCCGTCGTGCGCACCGACAACAAAACGAAGACCGCCGTAACCGCCAGTATGGCGCGCCGCTTAGTCGCGTTGGCCCAGACGTTTTCGCTGATTCGAGAAGTCCCGATCATGCTCAGAAGCGCCAGATACGTATAAATCATCGGCGGCAACAGATGATGGGCGGAGCCGACCACCACGCATTCGCCCCAATGAGGGAATGCGGGAATGAGCGCCAGGGCGAGCGGTCCCAGCAGGCGCGTCTTGACGGTATGTCTTAAAGCATATGGAACTGTTCCTGGGAACAGTTCCATATGCTTAAGGATATAAGGCTTTCGGTCGAAGAGAAGCGCTCCAAGGATAAAGGCAGGAAGAAGGGTGACAACAGGCAGCATGGACGCCAGATTCGCCGACAAGGCTGAGCGGGTTATGTGGAACACATGACCGACCACGGTGGCCGTTGTCGTCGATGTCAATAAAGTAAGCGGAACGCGCGTGGTGGGCTGAAGAATTAAAAAGACGAAGGCCAGATAAGGCAGCGCGAGGGCCCAGGTAGCAAAGGCAAAGAATTTTTTGCCGGCCTCAAAAAGTAAAACATAACCGCCGAAGGCGACGGCCACCATCGCGGCGTCCTCGCTGATCAGGCACAAAAACACGATCGTTGCCAGATATGCGACTCGGCGGCCGGCGAGCATGAAGTAGTAGGCCGCCATCATGACCGGCCCGGCGAATAATAGGAAGTGGGCCAACTGATCGAGAACATTGGACAGGCCGCTGGCGACGAGAACGGAAACGGCAAAGAGCGCTTTGGGCCGGTAGTTCTTCGGATCCAACTCCTTCAGGATCAAGACAGTCAACCATGCGCCTGCGCCCAATGACCAGGCATAGATTATCCCGTACAGCCACGACAAAGTCGGCCACAGTGCCCAGACATAGGCGAATAAATAGGGCGTGAAGTTGGAGTGGATGGAATGCCCGTGCAGATAGGCGTAGGCGTTGTCGGTAAAGCCCACGGATATCCCGCCGGGGGTTGCCGCCCAGACGGAGCTTTGGAACGGCCGCCCATGCAGGAAGTTGTAGAACCACTGGTACGACCAGGTCACGCCCACGCCCGACCAGTCCGAGAGCGTGGAGTTCAGGTTGAAGAAGAAGGAGGTGTAGATGAGCACGGCCCAGGCGGCGCAGAACCCGGCGAAAACCTGCAGGTAGCGGCGGGTCCCATCGGACCGCATCTAGGAGAGGTTGGAGGGGGAAAGCCCCAATGCCTGGAAGCGCTTGCTCCAGAAGGGGGAACTGGACAGTTGGCCTTGCAGTCGGTCGAACCGATCCTTATCAAAGGTGCCGTCCAGGCGCTTGGTCAGAAGCACCGAGGTGTATAGGGCGAAAGGATTGTCCGGCGAGATCACGTCGCAGATGTCGGTGGTCATGATCCGGTGCTGGCGGAGTTTGTCGATGCTGGTCGTGTCGATCCGGTCGATGATGCGGTGATAGTTCATCGCGTAGTTCATGTAGAACCAGATGTCGTCGAGCTGCGCGTGGCTGGGGATGACGTGGTCGGGGATGGCGTCGAAGACTTCAAGAATGCTCGCCGGCGGCAGGCTGTCGGCGCTGTCCTCGATGGGACGCCCGTAGGCGCCGGTGACGTAGCGGACCTCGCGCTTTTCCTTGGCCTCGAGCAGGCCCTGCTCCTTCATCGCCTCGTAGATCGGCGTGCCCACCAGGGGCTGCAGCGTCTTGATCCTAAACCAGTCGAGATTCATCTCCGAGGACACGCGCATCGTGTCCTTGATCATCTTCATAGTCTCGCCCGGGAAGCCCACGATCAGGTACACCCCGGTGTAGATCGTCGGGTATTTGCGCAGGACTTCGGCGGCACGAATGAAATTACCTACAGTGCCGGGCTTTTTGACGTCGCGCAGGATCTTGGTGTTGCCGCTTTCCATGCCGATGATCAGCGCGATGCAGCGGCTGGCGGCCGCGGCGGCCACGACCTCGTCGGTGCAGGAGGCCGCGATCACGCCGTTGGAGGCGTCCCAGGTCATCTTGAGATTGCGGCGCACCATGCCGTTGAAGAGGCTGATGGCGCGGGCGTGGTCTTTGAGCAGGTCATCGTCGAGCCACATGAGATGCTCGATGCCGTGGACCTCCTCGAGCTCCTGCAGCTCGTCGAGCACGGAGTCCACCGAGCGCTGGCGCACGCCCTCGCCGTTGAAGTTGCGCACGCTGCAGAACGTGCACTGGGCGCGGCAGCCGCGGTTGGACAAGGAGGTGGAGAACCGCGTGCCCTTGGGCTTGAAGCAGTGGAAGGAGCCGATGACGCCGTAGCGCGAGAGATTGGCCACGTCGATGAGCTCGAAGGCGGGGATGACGTCCATGTCCTTTTGGGTCGGGACGCATTCCTCGCTAAAGCGCAGGCGCCCCTGGCCGTCGTCGCGGACGATGGTCTGCCGCAGCGCGTTTGCCGGCTCCGTGCCGCGGATGATCTGGATCAGACGCGGGAAAGCGACGTCGCCCTCGCGCACGATCGCTAGGTCCGCCGAGGTTACCTCGTCGAGAATTCTTTCCACGTCGTTGGAGACGTGGACGCCGCCGATGATGACCGGGATGCGGGCCTCGGCGACGAGGTCGCAGGCGGCCTTCATTGAATCGTGCGTCATGGTGAACATGCAGGTCACACCGACCAACTGCGGCTTGAAGCGCGTCAGCGCCGCCGACAGGGGCAGGCGCCAGGCCGCGTCGAAGTCGAAAGGCTCCGAGACGGGCGCTTCATGGCAGCGGCGCAGGACTTCCTGATTGAGGTTGAGGATTTCGACCTCGACGCCGATGGCGCGCAGCTTCTGCGCCAGCACGGCGTGTCCGTAGGGGGGGAAGTTTGAGTACGTCCCGCGGCGAGCGACCTTGGCGTCGAAGAGCGAGGCGGTGGCGTCGGGCGGGGTAACCAGCAGAACGCGGGTCAGCGCCCGCTGCGGAAAAAGACGGTCGAAATGCGCCCGGACGCGGACGTCTTGGGTTTGTGAAGGGGGAGCCGTCGGGGTCTGCAATTGAGCGGACATCTCAACGACAATTATAGCAAATCGCTCTAGTTTCACTCGAGGATTTGACGGGCTAAAGTTATATAATGACGCTTGAATGACGACCAAACCAAGCGCGGACGCCGTTTTGCCCGGAGATTTTTCTGTTCTGGAAGCGTGTCGGGTCTGCGGCGCGGGCGGCTTGGAGACCTTGCTCGACTTGGGAACCCAGCCCCTGGCCAACGCCCTGCGGCCGGACCATAAAACCCCCGAGAAGCGCATCCCTCTGACGATCCTGTTCTGCTCGAAATGCAGTTTGGTTCAGTTGCGTGAGACGGTTCGTAAGGAGTTGTTGTTCAGTCATTACGTGTGGCTGACGGGGACTTCCTCGACGGCGCGGGATTTCGCGCAGGCCTTCTGCAAACGCGTCATCGACGTCGTCCGTCCAGCGGCGGATGACTTGATCGTGGAGCTCGCGTCCAACGACGGCACGTTCCTGAAGCCCTTTCAGGAGAACGGCTACAAGAAGGTGCTGGGCGTGGACCCCGCCGCGAACATCGTCGAGGCTGCGAACAAGGCGGGCGTGCGCACGGTCTGCCGGTTTTGGAACAAGCTCAGCGCCGAGGACGTCGCGCGCGAGCACGGCGGCGCCAAAGTGGTGATCGCCCGCAACGTTCTGCCCCACGTCAGCGAGCTGCACGAGTTCGCCGACGGCATCCGCATCGCCTTAAGCGACGACGGCGCCGGCGTCATCGAGTTCCATGACGCCGGGGAGATCCTGCGCGAGCTCCATTACGACTCGATCTATCACGAGCACCTGTGCTTCTTTTCGCTGCGCTCGGTGACCCGCCTGCTCGAGTCGCACGGGCTCTTCGCCTTCCACGCCGATCGCAGTCCGATCAGCGGCGGCGGCTACACCTTGTTCGTGGCCAAGGCCAAACGGCCGCATAGTCCGGCTTTGGACACGTTCATCGCCGCGGAAGAGAAGGCAGGGACGAACACGCTCGAGTCTTGGAAGCGTTTCGGTTTGGACGCCCAGCGCCATCGCGAGAAGTCCTTGGAGATGGTTGTGACGCTTCCGCAGCCGGTGGTCGGCTTCGGCGCGTCGGCACGCAGCTCGACTTATCTCAATTTTTGCGGCTTTAATTCCCGGCAAATCCTCGCGGTCATCGACAACAATCCCCTCAAGGAAGGCCTGCTGACGCCGGGGTCATCGATTCCGATCGTGTCCTTCGAGCAAGGACTGGCGATGAAGCCCGAGACGCTGTTCGTCCTCGCCTGGAACTTCAAGGACGAGATATTGCGCGACTGCCGCGCGCGCGGCTACAAGGGCGGCTACCTCCTGCCCTTCCCCCGCGATCCCTACCGCGCCTGATGCTCTGGACCGAGCAGGCGCTGCCGGGCGTGTTCGTCCTCGACGCGCAGCCGCACGCCGACGAGCGCGGCTCGCTGCGCCGGCAGTTCTGCCGGCGCGAGTTCGAGCAGCACGGCGTTGTGGCCGACGTCATGCAGTGCAATATGTCGGAAAATTCCCGAAAGCACACGCTGCGCGGGTTCCATTATCAGGCCGCGCCGCACGGCGAGGCCAAGACCATCTCCTGCGTCCGCGGAGCGGTGCACGACATCGTCGTCGACATGCGGCCCGAATCCAAGACTTACATGAAGTGGATTTCCGTCGAGCTGACCGCCGACAACCGCAAAAGCCTGCATGTCCCGGCGGGGTGCGCCAACGCCTGGCTGACGCTGGCCGACGACACCTGGGTCTACTATCTTCATTCGGGTTTCTACGCGCCCGAGGCCGAGCGCGGCGTGAGGTACGACGATCCTTTGTTTAAATTCCGTTGGCCGGCCGAACCGGCCGTCATATCGGACAAGGACCGCCGCATTCCCGACTACGTCGATAAAAAACGATGAGAGTTCTGGTCACGGGTGCTACCGGCTTCGTTGGCGGACATGCGGTTTGCGCGCTTCAAGCCGCGGGCCATGAGCTGGCGGCGATCGCGCGGCCCGGTTCCGTTTTGCCGGGCATCCAAGTCATCGAAGGCGATTTGGACAACACGGCCGCTCTGCTGGCGCCCATTCGGGAATTCGCTCCCGAGGCGTATCTGCATCTGGCGTGGAGCGGCATCCCCGACTTCTCCGCGGCCGCCTGTAAAAAAAATGTGGACCAGTCGATCGCGTTCATCGATCTAATGGCCGGCGAAGCCTACTGCAAAAAATGGCTGATCAGCGGGACCTGCGCCGAGTACGGTGCGGCGACGGGCCGCTGCGACGAGTCCAAGCGCGTCGAGGCTTCATCCTATTTGGGATGGGCCAAGCAGACGATCGGCCAATACGCCGCGCTGCGCGGCGGCGACAAGCTGTATTGGTTCAGGCTTTTTTACGTCTATGGTCCGGGACAGCGGAAGGATTCTCTGATTCCTTCTTTGACGACGGCGTTCAGGTCCGGGACAGGACCCTCGTTGCGCACACCCGACGTCGCCAATGATTTCGTGCACGTGCGCGACGTCGCCGCGGCCTTCGCCGCGGCTTTGACGGCAAAGGCCAAACCCGGCGTCTACAACATCGCCGCGGGGAAAGCCGTGGCGGTGCGCGAGGTCTGCCGGCTCATCGAGCGGGAAGTTCGCGGAGGGGATGCGCTGACCCGCAAGCTGCCGAAATCGAAGGCGCCAGGCTCAAAACGCAGGTTTTGGGGCGGCTTTGCTACGATCCGCTCCGGTTTGGGTTGGAAGCCGCGTGTATCATTGGCCGATGGTATCCGTGATTATCTTGGTGTTTAATGATTTTTACCAACAATTTACTTGTATTTTTAATGATTTAGTCTATACTGTTAGCCATGAAATGGCCCCTCCTTTTATTGCTCTGCGTTCCATTTTCGGTGCAGGCGGCGACGGGAACGGCGGGCGTGGATCATTGGTATCTCCGCCCTGCCGCGGCCTGCGCCCATAGCGGAGACGGACTGTCCTACGGCTGCGCGGCCAGCGCGGGAGCTCCCGGCGCCTTCATCTCCAGTGCCACGTCCAACTTGATTTGGACTCCCGTGACGGGCATCGACGACGGCGACACTCTGTATATCTGCGGGATGCACGACACGGCCGTCCCGATCGGGGCCGCGGCTGGATCGGCGAGCGCGCACATCGCGATCGATTTCAATTGCCCATCCGATCGCGGGTCGATCCGCAGGATCACGAATATGACGGAAGCCTTGTCGAGCGTCCGTTGGACGAATGAAGGCGGCAGCCTGTGGTACTTGTCCGTGTCGAGCTATAGTTGGAAAGATCCGCGCCGGGTATGGATCGACGGCACGGAGATTTTTCCGTCCGACACGAAGGCCAATCTCGGCGTCGCGCAAGGCGGCGGTCCTCTTGGGCAGTTTTGGTACGACAGCGCCAATGCCCGCGTCTACCTTCATTCGGCGTCTAATCCGGCTTCGACGATGAGCGGCTTTCAGTCCTTGGCCGCGGGAGCCAGCGCCTGCGCTTATGCCGCTTTGTGCTTCACCTCGACGACGAACGCCTATTTCGACGTCATCAACCCCATTCTGTGGGGCGGGAACCTGGCCTCGCTGTACATCCTCGGCGCCCACGATATTCGGGTTTACGGCACGACCGCCGACGACTCAAGCTGCATGATCGGCTGGAACAGTTCACGCGGCGCCCTCATCTCCGACACCTCGACGGCTGGAACGGGCACTCCGTCTTCGAACATCACGATCCGCGACTGTACGATCGACCCGAATCTGCCGACCTATTTGACGCACTACGTATGGTACTGGAACCAGGGCAACGGCGACGGCGTAGCGCTCGTCTATGGGACTAGCGGCGATCTGATCGCGAGCAACACGATCAAGAATTGGGGGCACGTCCAGGTGAATATGGCCGCCACGTTGGGCACGGGCGCGGTCACCGGCAATCGGGTCGAGGGGAACAACCTGACGTGCGATCCTCATGTGGAATATTGCCGGGGCTTCGCCATCGACGGAGCCGCATTGGGGCGCGCTTCGGGAAATTACGTCTCGAGCAACGTCATCAACGGAGCCACCATCCGCAGCCAACTCAACGGCAACGGCAATTACGTGGTCGGCAACATGTTTCAGAATCAACGGTCCGGCACGGTCAAGCCCGCCGCGGTGCAGTCTTTGGACATGGAGGGTTATGCCGGGCCCTCCCAGGACAATTTCATCCTCAACAACACGTTCCTCAATAACACGGTCGGACCCTGCATCTCGTTTCGCGTCGGCGCCAATAAAAAATCGGGCTATGTCGTGAGCGGCAATCTGCTCTACAACTGCGGAGGCGCTGCCGTCGCGGGCTACGAGCAGGCGGCGTTAGTCTTAGAGAACGCGCCGAGCGTCGGTGATCAGGCTTTCACGAACAACCACATCCACGACGCGGCGCAAACGAACACCGTCTTTTACAAGTCGACCGGATTGACGACCGTCGCCGGCTTTCAGGCGGCGTGCTCCGGAGACGTGTGCTCGGGGAACTTGGCCTCCCCTTCCGCTCCGGGAGACGTCACGCCCCCGGCGCGGCCGCGCAATATGGCGGTCCAGTAGACCCTATCTGCGCTCGGTTTTGGGAGTGGGCGCGAGCTTGGGCATCGGTTCGGGCCGGGGCGAATCTTGGACGCCTTGCTTTTTGAGCCAGTACTCCATCTTTGGAACCTGCCAGTTGTAGTCCACGGGCCCTCCGCCCACCTGTTTCAGCGGCAGGACTTTTTCACCGAGCCATGACAGCTCCGGTGAAGAGGCAGTTAAGGTCTTAATCAGGCGGGGTCTAAGCACGGCCGCGCCCCAATCGGGGAACCAGGGAGTCCCCACGTCGGGCAGGCATTCGGCGTATGGCTGAAGAAGGCCATTTGATTCCCGAAAGGCGCGGCGCGGATTCCAACGGTCGTAAGGTGATACCGTCGCCGCGGAATCGAGTGTGGCGTCGTCGAGCAACGCCGATATCCCTTGGTCGATGACCTTGGAGTTGACCGTGCCCGTGTTGGCGAAGAGGAGGACCAGCAGCTCGAGCTCCGCCTTTTCGATCGTGAGATCGTCGACGATCTGCCGGCAGCCTTCGAGCACGAGTGCCACGTCGGTGGGACGCGCGGCTCCCACGGGCGCGTCGGGGGGATCTAGGATCACCGCCCCGAGCTGCACGGCGATGCGCCGCACGGGCTGGGAGGCGGTTTGCGCGTACAGACGGCGGCAGTGGCTTGAGCCCTTGGCGGCCAGCAGGGGATAGGCGGCCAAGGGGCGGCCCATGACCTCGGCGCCGTTGCCCGCGAAGTCGACACTGTCGTCGGGGTCGACGAGAAGGGCGCAGATCACGCGCGCACCTCCAAGGTCTCGATGGCCTCAAGCGTCGCCGCGACGGTGGCGTTCCAGGAGTGGCGCTCGACGGTGCGTACTCCTTCGGCGATTAAGCGCAGGGACAAGCCCGGGGTCGTGGCGAGCGTAATGATGTGCTCGGCCAGTCCGGCCGCGTCACCGGGCGCAAACAGCATCCCGTTTTCTCCGCTACGGATGACCTCGGGCAAAGCGCCGACGTTGACGCCGATGACCGGGCAGCCCTCGGACAGCGAGTGCAGGGCCAGCGACGGAAAACCTTGTCGGCCCGTGGGCTCCACGAAGGCCTTTGCCGCGCGCAGGTACTCCATCTTTTTCGGATACGGGAGCTCGCCCAGAAAAGTTACGCGGTCTCCGAGCATGAGCGCCTTGGCTTTGTCCTTGAGCGCGGCCAGGGCCGGGCCTTCGCCGATGACGGCGACGTGGCAGTCCATGCGCAAGCGCGAAATGGCCGACAGTACGGTCTCAAAGCCCGACAGCGACGCCTCGTCGATGACGCCGGCTGTCACGACGGCAAACCCCTGCGCGCGTGCGGCGCGAACGGTCACCAGCGCGATCTGTTGGGCGAAGATCTGGTCGTAAGCGTAGGGGATCACACGCGTGCGCGAGGCGGGCACGCCCCACCCGGCGGTGATGGCCGCGAGGTATTGGCTGGGCACGAGCAGGATGTCCGCTGAGACCGTCAGGCGTTTGACCTCGGCCAGCGCCTCGGGCGAGGCGCCAGCGTAAGAGTCGATGAGGCGCAGGACCCGGGGCTTGCCCGCGGTTTTGGCCGCGAGCATGGCCACGGGCTGCAGGCTGTTGATGACGACCACGTCCGAATCCAGCGCGAAGCCCGACTTGGCCAGCAGCTCCGCGGCCGCCCCGGGAGGACCGTTGGGCACCATCTCCATCTTCGCGGTGTGCCCGCGCCCGGAGGCGCGCTTGGCGATCTCCCGGCAAAAGGCGTCCTCGCCGTTGGGAGAAGTCGGGTCGGGGATCAGGAGGAGGCGCATGTCACCGCCTCAAGGCCGCGGCCGGCGTGGCCTTGAGTATGCTCGCCGGCAACTGGCCCATCGAGTGCTCGAAGCGCTGAGCGGGACGTCCCGGGTTGAAGGGGATGTTCAGGATGCGGCGCACGTCGCGCTCGACCTGATCGCGCAGGCTCACGAGCTTGGCGGCGCTCAAATGGTCGGTGTACACGTAGGCCTTGTAGCCGCCGTCGGGATCGCCTTTGTAGTAGTCGGAAACCTGTGTGTAGTCGACCTCATAGGCGTGTAGGCGGTCGCCGGTCTCGTTGTAGGTGTAGGTCCAGATGTTGGGCAAGGTCGGATGCCGCACGGCGCGGTCGTAGTACGGGGTGCCGGGGTAGGTCGTGATGATGGTGACGTCGAACTCCTCGGGTTTGGTCTCCAGGAGCCAATCGCGCGTCTCCAGGATCGTCTCCTCGGACTCTCCAGGATGGCCGATCGACATCAGCGCCTTGACCTTCAAGCCGTGGCGGCGGGCGATCTCGATGCAGCGCGTGTTCTCCTCGCGCGTGGCTCTCTTGTTGATGTTCTGCAGGATGCGCGGCGAGCCGGATTCAAAACCCGTCAGGATCCAGCGGAAGCCGGCGCGGTGCATGGCCTCGGCCTGCTCGTCGTTGAACAGCTGGGATTTGATGAACCCGCGCAGGCGCCACTGGACCCCGCGGCGCTTCTGCTCGTCGGTGATCTGGTTCATCAGCTCGACCATCTTGGGGTTGACGTTGAGCTCGTCGTCGTAGAGCATAAAGCCCTCGACGCCGTAGGTGTTGTGGAGAAAGACGAGCTCCTTGACCACGTTCTCGGTGCTGCGCGTGCGCACGCGGCGCAGCATGGGCGACTCGCGTCCGCCGCAAAAGCCGCAGGCGAACGGGCAGCCGAGCTGGGCGATCATGCTCATGGCCGGGACGCCGTCGATGGAGTAGCGGTAGCTCTTGGCTTCGACGAGGTGCCGCGCCGGAAAGGGGAGCTCGTTGAGGCGTTGATTGGTCAAGAACAGCGGCGACTTCGGGTCGTCGGCGTCGATGACCTTGGGAGCGCCGGGCTTGATCGCCTCGAAAACCGCGTCCTCGCCGTCGCCCGGAACTAGGACGTCGTAGGCGTCGATCATCTGGGCCATGGCCGCGGCCGCGCGGCCCGGAGTCTTGCGGGATAATTCGCCTTTGTACGCGGCGTTGATGAGGGTGATGTGCGGGCCGCCCAGGATGATGCGCGCCTGAGGACGGGCCTGGCGCAGGGCCTGTGTGACGCGAAAGGCGGCGGGCATTTGCGGGGTCGTCGAGGTGATGCCGTACACTTCGGCCTTGCTCGACTTGGCATGGAGCCGGATGACCTCCTCATAGTTCTCGATGCCGGAGAGGTCAAGCATCTCCACCTCATGGCCCGCGCCCTCCAAGGCGGCGGCCACGCGCAGGATGCCCAGGGTCATGAAGACCCGCTCATCTAATAGGAATATGGAGGGGGGAGTAATGAGGCAAACCCGCATCCTCACCATTGTAACAGGGGTCTAGGAGGCCGTCAATGTCGCTATGGTTACGTCTTTGCGAAGAGATTTCGAGTCGACCAGCCAGAGAAGGAACTCATGATTGCCTTTTGGGCCGACTACCGGCGATTCCGCCATTCCTCGCTCCACGAGTCCCAAGCCGACGGCCGCGGCGCGGACTTTATCGACAGATTGAAGACGCACGGCGGGATCGCGAACAACCCCTTTGGGAGCCAATTTTGGGCCGACCTCGAACTGGGGCTTAACCAACACGATCAGATCGAACGGATTCGCTAAACAGGGAACGACGAACGGCAAAACTTGACCTGAAGAAATGAACGACACGTCCATCACGGCAATATCCGGTTTTGGAGAAAACCATTCGGGCCGAAGAAGCTTCGCGTGGGTGTTCTCTCGGCTGATAACGCGCGAATCGGCTTTTAGTTTCGAGTGCAGCTGGGCGGTGCCCACGTCGACGGCATAGACCTTGGCCGCGCCGGCCTGAAGCAGGCAGTCGGTGAAGCCGCCGGTCGAGGCGCCCACATCGAGTCCGATGCGATCTCGGACGTCGATCGAGAATGCGTCGAGCGCGGCGCGCAGCTTGAGCCCTCCGCGCGAGACGAACGGACAGGGATCGGATTTGAGGGAAAGCTCGGAGTCCTCGGCCACGGCCATGCCGGCTTTGTCGGCGGTCTTGCCGTCGACAAGGACCTGGCCGGCCATGACCGCGGCCAACGCCTTCGTCCGTGTCTCAAACAGGCCGCGCTCCACGAGCAGAAGATCAAGACGCGCGCGTTTGGCCATGGTGTCCGTCTATGATAGTATAGCGCCCTAATGACGCGCTTCCTCGACTGTCGTGGGACGGCCGCCCGCTACTTCGACTGGGCGGCGCGCGAGATCGCGGGCATGCGCAAGAAGCCGCGCTTGGCGACGGTGCTGTTTCGCCCCAAGCAGAATCCCGCCTCTCTGCAGTACCGCGATCTGATCGTCAAGGACGCCGCGCGCTTGGGCGTGCCCGTCGACGGACATGAAGTCGACGACGAGGAAGCCTTGCTGGCTTTGGTGCGCAAGCTCAACGCCGACCGCGCGACGACGGGGCAGATGCTGTTTTACCCGCTGCATTGCGCGCTCAAGGACGAGGACGTCATGGACATGGTTTCGCCCCTGAAGGACGTCGAGGGCCTGCACTCGATGAACTTGGGTTACTTGATCAAGTTCAAGCGCTTCCTCGACGAGGCGCGCGGGATCAAGTGCGTGGTGCCCGCGACCGCCAAAGCCGTGGTCAAGATCCTGCAGGCCTACCCGGAGATCAAGATCGAAGGCTCATTCGCCCTGGTGATCAACAACTCGATGCGCGTGGGCAAGCCGCTGGGCCTTATGCTCGAGAACCTGGGTGCGACCGTCATGAAGTGCTACGACAAGACCCCGCGCGCGCTCCTGGAAGAAGAGGTCCGGCGCGCGGATTTGCTCATCACCGCGGTGCCCGACCCCACGTTTTTGCTCGACGCGTCTTGGGTCAAGCCGGGCGCTGTCGTCGTCGACGTCTCTTATCAGGGCAACGTCGATCCCGCGGCCTTGCAGGGTGTGGCGTCGTTTTTGACCGCGCCCGACAACCGCATCGGCGTGATGACGCGCGCGATGACCTTCATCAATCTCATCTACTGCGCCAGGAACGTCCCTCTGCGCCGTGGCTCCCGTGTCCCTGTTTTGGGCTGACGCCGGTCTCGTCTACTGCGCCGCCGTTTGGGGTGCTACCTTCTATATGGTCAAGGACGCCCTATCGGGCGTGGATCCCTTGGCCATGGTCGCCCACCGTTTCCTGCTATCGGGGTTGATGTTGGCGCCGTGGGCGCTGACCCGTCCGTCACGGGGGCGCCGTCTTAAAGAAAGCGCCATCCTGGCGGTCCTGCTTTTTCTTCTTTACGCCACGCAGACCGTGGGCTTGGGATACACCAGCGCCTCGAACTCGGGCTTCATCACGGGTTTATTCGTTATCTTCGTTCCGGTCTTCATGCTGGTATTTTTCAAGCGGCCTCCGACGGCCGTCCAATGGGGCTCTTCCGCGCTGGCGCTCGCAGGCCTGTGGCTTTTGACGGGAGGCATCTCATCCATTAATTTCGGTGACTCGATCACCTTGGTCGCGGCGGCGACCTACGCGGGCCACCTGCTGGCCACCGACCGCTACGTGCGCGCCGACGCCGATCCGCTCGTGCTCGCCTTTCACCAATTCTGGATGACGGGCCTGATGGCGGCGGCCGCGACCTTGCTCATGGGCCGCTCGTTTGCCGTGGACACGACCAGCGCCGCAGGCACTATCGCTTTTCTGGCGCTTGTGCCCACGCTTTCGGCCTTCTTCATCCAGATGTGGGCGCAGAAGTTCACCCCCCCGGTGAAGGTGAGTCTTATCTTCTCGCTTGAGCCCGTCTTCGCGGCGCTGTTTGCCTGGACCTTGGGCGGCGAGGCCTTCGTGCCCGCGCGCGCCGCCGGAGGCGCGCTCATCGTCGCGGCGATGATGGCGGGGGAACTGTCCAAGCTGGACCTGCTCAAGGGACGGAAAAAAGAAGTTCTGCCGAGCTGATCGTGTCCGCAACTGACGGTACCGTCAGTTGGTAGGCTTAAACGTTAAGGCCGAGCAGGGATAATCGCTTCTTGAGATCTTCGGCGCCGCGGTATCGGATCGCATGCAGGCCGACTTTGCGCGCACCCGCGCAGTTCTCTTCCAAATCGTCGATGAAAACCGTTTCCGCGGATTTGGTGCCCGACATTTTCAGCGCGGCGCGGTATATCTCGGGCTGCGGCTTGCGTAGACCCAATTCATGCGAGAGGATCGCGTCCTTGACCACGCCTGGGAAGGCGTAATTGTCGCGGATGTACTCGAAGTGCAGAGCGTTCGTATTCGACAACAAGTATGTCGGCATTCGCTTCGACAATCTTTTTAATATCGCGAAAGAGCCTCGGTCGAGCGTGAAGTGGTCGCACCACAGCGTTTTGAAACTTGAATAGGTGCCCTTGTATCCGAGATCCTTGATGAAAATCCCGTAGATGTCCTGTCCCGTCGCTTGGCCGCGTTCGACTTTGTCGATGATGTTTCCTTGCCACACGTGCCGCGCGACCTTGACTGGATGATGTCCGACGGCCCAGGCGAACTTGCGCAGGATGCGCTTGCGGGAAAAGCGCAGCAGCACGTTTCCGATGTCGAAGAAGACGGCTTTGATCGCCACGAGACGATTATAGCGCTTCACGAAACGACTCAACGGAAACCTTGGCGGCGGCGAGGATTCTTTGCAGAGTTTTTGGTTTTAGAATTTGACCAGCATGAACGGGAATTGTAACCCGCGGACCGAAAAAATCGCCATTACTGCGATGAAGATAGACATGGCTTCCAGTCTGATCGAAAACCGTAAATCCGAGGCGGCGAAGGGCGCGCATCGCCTCTTTCCCCGTTGCGCGGGGCAGGCGGGACATCAGGCCGCGATGGAGACGATCCTCTTTCCCTTTTGGCGCAAGAGCGTCATCTCTTTGCGCACGGCGCGCAAATAGAGACGGATTGCATCCTGAATATTGGCCAAAGCCTTATCCCGCGTGTCGCCCTCGCTGATGCAACCCGGCAGAACTGGACAGCGAGCCGTCCAGCCACCTTCGTCGCTGCGTTCAAGCACGACGGGATAATCCATACCGTGATTATAGCCCGCCGACGGGGTTTCCGCCAGGCGCAACCGGGTGGTCGGGATCGTTCTCACATCTATATACGATTTAGACCCCGAAAATGTTCCCGAACTTAGGTGCAGCCTCGCGCCAAGAAAAGGATTAAAAGGATGGGGATCGGCACGCCGATCATCCACAGCGCTCCCCAGCCCCACGCGCCTCGTTCCGATCGAAACACCTTTAATAAGCTTTTCATGGGAGTATCCTCCTTAATGCCGCCAGGATAACCCCGGGGGGATTTTTAGCCCATGGAAGCCGCGTCAAGACTTTGTGTCAGTGGCTTCGGCTCAGGAGGGACATGACGATCTCAAAAGCGATGAGGATGATGACGATCCACTCGAGAAACTCCAAGCGAGCGGACGACTGCTCGTGCTCGAGCTTCTCGTAGATGCTTTCGAGCGTGCGCAGCTTGCGCAGGATGCTCTCGTCCCAGGACTTCAAGTGGTAGCGCGTCGTGATCTGCTCGTAGAGGCGGGCCAGGTACTGGTCGCCCAACAGTTTGATGGAGTTGTTGATGCCCTCGAAGAGGACGGCGCTTTCGACCTGCAGCTCACCGATGGCCTCGATGTCGTCGTTGCCCGCGGCGGGGAAAAAATTCGCCCGCTTGGGCGCGCGCTTGATGAGCGTTTCGTAGCAGCGGTCGAGCGCGGCGTCGAGCTGGTTGTCGAGGTGCCGTAGTTCGAGCAGCTGCACCTGGCCGAACTCGAGCACCGCGCGCGTGTCGTCGGCGACTTTGTCGAAAACGATTGCCGACGCCCAATCCACCAATGTCAGGTCGTCGGCGGCGTAGGAGATCGGACAGGCCAGCGCGTCCTTGACCTCCTGCTCCGAACGCAGGTCGCCGTCGGCGCGCAGAACCTGCGCCACGCACAGGGGATTTTCCTGGAGAAGCCGTTCCCTCGCGCCCTGTTCCTCGAACTCGCGCAGTTGAAAAATGACGTAATCCTCGTAAAACCGCGAGATGTTGGGACGTTTGACCGACGTCGCGATGCCGGCCAGGAGCTCCTCGACTAGACGCCGGCTGTCGGCGAGAAGAATCTCATTGTCGTACAACGCTTCGGAGAGCGACAGCAGTCCCGAGAACGGGCCGGTCAGCGGGATTTGGTAGGTCACGCACACCGCGCCGAAATCGTAGAGGACCGTCTCCACCGCGGGCAAAGTCGAAAAGCCCGCGATTTGGTGCACCGTCGAGACCTGCGTCACGCGCAGGGGCGTGGGCTCGAACTCGAAGTGCTTGGGCGCGCGCCGCTGGTGGCGGATCGGCGCGCGCTCGGTCATCGCCTTGACGCTTTTTTCGGCCGCGTCGAGGCCGATGCCCAAGCCCACGTCGTAGGCGAAGAGCACGTAGGCGACCCCGTCCTTGATGGCGGGATCGAAAGTCCTCACGCGGCCTCGGGCTTCAGCGGGAAGTCCGCGGGAACCGGGGCCGTGACGGACAGCGGCCGTCCGTCGCCGGGATGCGCGAAGGACAGACGCCAGGCGTGCAGGAGCTGGCGGTCCGCGCCGAGGGCGTCGAGGTCGGCGCGGGAGACTTCCTTGCGCACGGCCTTCATGTAGACTTCGCCGTCGCCGCAGTAGAGCTTGTCGCCCACCAGCGGATGGCCGATGTGGGCTAGATGCGCGCGAATTTGGTGGAGACGCCCCGTCCGCGGCATGGCGGACACGAGGCTGAGGCGCCCGTCCGTCTTTAAGCGGCGCAGCTCCGTGACCGCGCTTTGGCCGTCGGCGCCGCCGACGGCGCGCCGGACCCTGATCGCGCCGCCCTCGGCGCCAAGGGGAGCGTCCACGACCTGTTCGCTCCAGGTGGCCGCGCCGAAGACGACGGCCAAATACTCCTTGCGCACCGTGCGGGCGACGAATTGCTCGTAGAGGCCGCGCGCGGCCTTCGCGTCCAAGGCTAGGACCATGGTCCCGCTGGTTTCGCGGTCGAGTCGATGGGCGAGGTAGACTTCGCGGCCGAGCTGCTTGGACAAAAGATGGGTGACGGTGTTGTGCAGGACCTTGTCGGTGGGATGGCTGAGGGTGCCGCCGGGTTTGGAGATGACCACGATCGTCTCGTCTTGAAACAGGATCGGCATGGTCTCGTGCGGCACCGGCGGTTCGGCGACGCGCGGGTACCGGATATGCACTGTTTCCCCTTGGGCCACGCGCGCGGAGGCCTTGACCGGGCGGGCGGCGCGCGATACTTTGCCCTCATCGATGAGTTTTTGCACCGCCGCCCGGGAGTATTTCTTGCCCAGTCGCAAGGCCAAAAAAGCGTCCAAACGCTGCCCCCCATGCTCCTTAAGCACGCGGAACGGCACCTCGATCCAATCGGCCGGACCGGCCTGCGAAAGGGCCATAACGACTTAGTATAACACCTGCGCTATTCGGTCACAAGGTCATAATTTTTATAGGTTTTATTGACTTTTTGTATGAATAGTTGCATTCTTACCACCATGCTAAAGAAAAGATTTTGTGCCTACCTGTTGACGGCGTTGCTGATCATGGGGGGCAATCCCACTTTTGCCGCCGAGGTCACCGGGAGCTGGACCGACGACTCGACGAGGACCTTGACGGAGTCCTTGGGCGGGGTCAAAGCCAGAGGCTGGGTCAGCGCCTACTACAATTTCCGCTCCAACAACGCTAATCTGGGAACGGCCATCCCGGGCCGGACCTACGACACGAGGGACCAGAGCTTCGTTCTCGAGCACGCGGAGATCGAATTAGAGAAAGTCCCCGAAAAAGGAAAAGGGGGCTTCAAGCTGGATTTGGCCTTCGGGGAAGTCCAAGACCAGAACCAGGCGGGGATTTTAGCCACTCAGGGACCTGGGTCTCTTGCAGCGGGCGAGCGGCATATCCAACATGCCACAGTGGGGTTTCTTGCCGATATCGGCAACGGCCTGAGGTTCGACGCCGGCAAGATGGTGACGCATATCGGCTACGAGTACACTGAGGCGATCAAAAACAGCAATTTTTCTCATAGCTATCTTTTTACCTACGGGCCCTTTCAGCAGACGGGCATCCGCACGAACTATAAAGTCAACGACCACATCACCACCGAGTTATACGTTCTCAACGGCTGGAATTCCACCATCGACAACGACAAGGGCAAGAGCATCGCGCCGTCCATCTTGTGGAACTACGGCCCGTTCTCGGGGGCGCTCAACTACATGGGCGGACAGGAATCGGATCATGGCGTCAGCCCCAGCCGCGGCGCCAACGGCAGCGTCTTGACCGGCCCCGGCGGCTGCTTGTACGGGACGAACTGCGCCGTCGGCACCCGCAGCACGATGCGGCACTTTTTCGACACCTCGATGGGTTTCTCCGCAGGGAATTTCAATGCCGGCGCGACCTTCGACTACGGCATGCAGCGGGGCATCGCTTCGCCCGGCTCGGACCCGGTGCTCACCCCGGTCAACGGCGGCGACGGCACGCGCGCGGTCAAATGGTACGGATGGGCCTTGTACGCGCGCTACAAGATCACCGAAAACCATGAGCCGGCCCTGCGTTGGGAGACGTTCGTCGACCCCAACAACTTCATGTTGGGACAAGCCAACCGGACCAACGGCGTCAATTCCATCGCCACGAGGATAAACGCCGCGACCCTCACCTGGAATTGGAGGGCGGCGGAACACTTTCTCGTGCGGCCTGAGGTTCGCGTGGACCGCGCCAACAGGAGAAGCTCGCTGTTCACCAATGCCCACGGCGTTCCGACCACGACGATGTCGACCATCGGCCTGAGCGCGATCTCCTTCTTCTAATAATAACGCCCATTCCAAAGCGGGACGTTAAGCTTTTGGCCCGCTGCGTGAAAATTCACATTTTTGAACTATAAGCTCGAAATTCTCGAGCTATCCTGTGGTCGGCAATGGCATTCGGCATCGGCAATCTAAAACCCGCTCGGAATACAGAGCTTAAGGGCAGGCTCGTCTTTCTGGGTGTCAGCTTTTTGCTGACGATCGTGACGGTGTCTTATTTGCTGAACATCGAAAAGAACATCGCGATCGATTTCGCTCGGAAGGAATTGGCGGGAAACCACTACCTGCACGCGCTGAGAATCCTATACGAAGACGTCCAGCAGCATCAGATGTTTCTGGACGGCTCTTTTAGCCCGGGAACTGTGACGCCAGAGGCCATTTCGGCAAAACGGGCGGAAATCGAGGAAGATTTAAAGGAGATTCTCGAGATCGATCGGGGACTGTCTAGATCCCTTGAGACGGCCGATCGATTGAGGGCGATGACGAATGCCTGGAACGATCTGAAGTGGAAATTGGCCGGCATGAGCCTCAAAGACATCGAGGAGTCTCATGCCCGGCTCATCGCCGAGATTCGTGGGCTGATCACTCAAGTGGGCGATAAGTCGAATCTTATTTTGGACCCGGACCTCGACAGCTATTACTTGATGTCCATGGTCCTCCTGGAGCTTCCCGAGACGCAGAGTCTTTTATTTCAGACCATGAGAGCGGCTTCGCGCGCCGTGAGCGATGCGCATATTCCCAAGAAAGAAAATGTGAAGGCGCCGTCCCAAACCGATCCGCAAAAAAAGACCTGGGCCGGGGCCGCGACGCCGGTGGCTCCTAAGACGCTTTTCTTCTCCATCAGCGATGAAGAGGCTTGGAAGCGGCTATGGCCGAAGCTCAGCGCAAAGCCTGTTCCGCGCGTGGATTTCGCCAAGGACATGATTGTCGGCGTCGTCGCCGGGCCAGCCAGCGACGCGGAGGATGTCGCGCTCGAGGAGTTCCGTCCTGCGTCCGATATGACGGTCGGCTACCGGTTTATCCCCCGCGCCCCTTCGCCCGACGGGAAAAAGCCACGGATAAAAGTTCCCTATAGGTTCGCCGCGATCGCGCGTACGGCCTTGAAGGTGAAGTTCGAGAAAGTAACGGAGAGTCTTCCCGTCCAAGCGGCGGATGCGGATTCGCCCCTCGCAGTTGACATGCGAATTTCAGACGACGTGAGAACGCAATTGACCGTTTTATCGGGCAACTTTAGATTCAGCTTGGACAAGACAAGGCATTCTTTGCAAAGCGCGATGGAGAACAATCCCTCCAATACCGTGAGGCCGGCGTTGGAAGCCCCGTTTAGCTCCTACATGATCGCGATGGAGGGGCTGTTGGGTCCCATCCAGCAAATGATCTCGGGTAGGGGCACGGCGAACATGTCGCCCGATATGATGCTTGCGTTTGGACAGAAGGCATCGCGGGAAACCTTCGCTCTTTGGGACAAGACCTTCGTCGCGCTCGACGCTCTTCTTAAGACGCGCATCAGCCATTTTGAGACGCAAAAACGCATTGCCTTCACGATCATCCTATTTATGGTGGCCCTGACGGTGATGTCCAGCTGGGTCATCATGGGCACCATGGCCGAACGCAACCGCGCTCTGGAGGATTTGCAAAAAAGTGAGGAGAAGCTCGGCTTCTCGCTTAAGTCCGCGTCCATCGGAACCTGGAGCTGGAGCATCCCCGAAAAAAGCATGAACTGGGACAACTACATCTATCCCCTGTTCGGGTTGGAGCCGGGGACTTCCTTGGTTAAATTCGACGACTTCTTGAGCTATATCCATCCCGATCAACGGGAGCGCGTCAAAATCGAGCTCGCCGCGTCGGTCGCCAGCGGCAACGAATGCGATACGGAGTTTGAGGTGGTTTGGCCGGATTTGAGCGAGCATTCCCTCGCTCTCCGGGGAAGAGTGTACCGCGACGGGCAGGGCCGCACGGAGCGCATGGCCGGCGTCTGTTGGGATATTACCGCGCAAAAGAAGATGAAAACGCAATTTCTGCAGTCCCAGAAAATGGCCGCCGTGGGACAGCTAGCGGCCGGAGTGGCGCATGAGATCAACAACCCGCTCGGAGTGATCCTGGGATTTGCCGAGGGCATGGTGGGCCTGATCGGCGCAGGCGACGTGCTCGAAATGCCGGTCAAGTCGATCGAGCGGGAGGCCATGCGGTGCAAAGTGTTGGTGGAGAACCTTCTGACGTTCGCCCGCACCTCTCAGTCCAATCAGATCGAGATGGACGTCAACAAGACCATCGAGCAAGCGCTCGTGCTGATCCAACCCCAGGCCAAGATCGGCCGCGTGAAGGTCTCCGCGACCCTGGCCGAGGCTTTGCCGCCGATCATGGGCAATAGGAGCCAGATCGAGCAGGTGATCATGAACTTGGCCAAGAACGCCATCGACGCGATGCCCAACGGCGGCTCCCTGACGCTGTCTTCGGAGCTGCTCGAGCACGCGTCGCGCTCCTGGGTCTGCATGAAATTTACCGACGACGGCACGGGCATCCCTCCCGGAGTGCTTTCGAAGATCTTCGATCCGTTCTTTACGACCAAACCCGTCGGTCAAGGCACGGGATTGGGGCTGAGCCTTGTCAGCGAGATCGTGGAGAAGCACTCGGGTGAGATCTCGGTGGAAAGCGTTCCAGGGCGCACTGTGTTCACGGTGAAGCTGCCCGCGCACGGCCGGGCGGCACCCCTGGCAAAAAATTGAATATCTGCTATCCTACGAACCAATGAGCGATGCATCCTTGAAGACGCGCGTTCTGATCATTGACGATGAAAAAGGCATGCGGGACATGCTGTCCTTCACGCTGACGAAAAAGAATTTTGACGTGACCGTCATGGAAAGCGGGGAAAAAGGAGTCGCCGCCGCGATCGGCAGCGACTTTGACGTCGTCGTGTGCGACATTATGATGCCGGGCTTGGACGGCATCAAGTTTCTTGAGATCCTCAAGCGGGAGCGTCCCGCAGTCGAGGTCATCATCGTCACGGGATATCCCCATCCAGATCGGTACGCGCGCGCCAAGGAGCTCGGCGCTTTTGAATTCTTGTCCAAACCCTACGCGATGGCGACGCTTTGCCCGATGCTCGAGGCCGCGGCGGCGCGCAAGCGCGCGCGCGCCAGTTCACAGAGCTAGCGCCCGCTTTTATTCTGTTACAATTCCCGCGTGAAAACTATAGAAGACATCCGCAGCCAGAAAGAAGTGCCGGTGTTGATCGCAGACCAGAACGGAACCGTTACCGAGGTCAACTCCCGCTTCACCGCGGTGTTCGGCTGGGAGGCCTCGGAGGTCATCGGTCAGTCGTTGGCGATCATCATCCCGAAGCATTTGCGCGACGCCCACAACCTGGGCTTCTCCCGTTTTCTGACCACTGAAATGCCGACCCTGCTCGGGCGCCCGATCAATCTTCGGGCTGTCACCAAGCAGGGCAATGAGTTCGACGCCGAACATGTGATCGTCGCTGAAAAAATCGGCGGGAACTGGCAGTTCGCCGCGACGATACGCCCATTGTCCGGACAATAGCTTGACCCCCGCAGACGGCATTAGCCCCATGATGCACGAGCTGCGGTCGACCCTGGGGAAGATGGAGCTCGCGTTGGGCGCCATCGACGACGCTATCGTTTGGACCGATCAGGACGGCCGCGTGCAATGGGCCAACGCGGTTTTCAGCCGTCTTTTGTGGCGTCCCTATATCGAATTCGTCGGCAAGCCCTTGGACGAGCTGCTGACGCTGGAGCAGGACGGCAAGGTCCTCGAGAGCGCCCGCCATCCGGTCAAGCGCTTAAGCCATGGCGCAAAGAAGATCATGGAGACCTATCGCTTCTACAGCGAGGGCAAGGATCTCATGCTCGAGATCTCGGGGCTTGGGGTCAGCATCGGTCCGGACCGGACGCTGATCCTCGTCTTGCGGGACGTCACCGAGCGAGTGAACGGCGAATTGGCCATGGAAAAAGCCAATCGTGAGCTGCGCGAGAGTCAGGAGAAGATGATCCGCTCCGAAAAGCTCGCGTCGATCGGCGAGCTGGCCTCGGGCGTGGGCCATGAATTGCGCAATCCGTTGGCGGCGATACGCAACGCGTTGTACTACGTCCGAGACGCGCTCAAAGAAAGCGCTTTGTCCAAGGAAGACCCTGGTCTCATGGAGTTTCTCGACATGGCCGATCGGGAGATTCAAAGCGCCACGCATATTATCGGCGACTTGCTGGATTTCGCCCGGACCCCCGAGTTGGTCCTTCAGCTCACCGACGTCAACGCCTTGCTGCTCGAGGCCAAGGGAATAATCGAGATCCCCGCGTCGGTGTACGTCATCGAACATTTCGGCGCCGATCTGCCGCCGGTCGCCATCGACCGAGAGAGGATGCGCCAGGTCTTCATGAACCTCCTGCAGAACGCGGTTCAGGCCATCCCCAAGGACGGGGAAGTCCATATCACCACGAGGACCGTCTGCGTTCCCGAGGGATCGAAATCGAAATACCTGCTCGTCGATATCCGGGACACGGGAACCGGCATCTCGGATCAGGACCGCAAGAAGATATTCGAGCCGTTGTTCACGACCAAGGCGAAGGGGACCGGCCTGGGCCTGCCCATTTGTCTTGGGATCGTTCAGACGCACAGCGGTGAGATCACGGTGGAAAGCCGAGCGGGAGCGGGAGCCACTTTCACGGTGCGCCTGCCCGTGGGGGGAAACTAAATTATGATGACTAAAGCGGCGGTCGAAGCGCCCCGCATCCTCGTCGTTGACGACCAGGCCGGCATGCGCCTGAGCTTGAAGGGCATTTTGACCAAAAAAGGCTACGCCGTTTCAGTGGCCGAGGATGGGGCCACGGCTCTGGAGATGGTCCGTCAGACCCAATTCCGACTTATCCTCATGGATGTCAAGATGCCGGGGTTAAGCGGCGTGGAGACCTTCATCCGCGTCAAGGCCATATCTCCGGGCACGCCCGTGGTCATGATGACCGCTTTCGCCGCCGAGGAGGAGATCAAGCAGGCCATCCGAGAAGGCGCCTACACGATCGTCCACAAGCCCTTCGAGATAGACCGGATGCTCGACGTCATCAAGGACTGCCTTGATGGGCGGACTTTGGTCCTCATCGTCGATGATCAGACCGATATCTCCTCGGGGCTGAAAATACTTTTTGAGTCGCGCGGATACCGTGTAGGCGTCGTCGGCAGCGGCGAGGAATGCATCTCGGAAGTGTGCAACAAGCGTTATGAGATCATCCTGCTCGACATCAAGATGCCCGGCATCGACGGGGTGGAAACCTTGCGCCAGGTCAAGCAGGTTCGGCCCGACGTCGGCGTGATCATGATGACGGGCCACGCCCCCGAGGAGATGCTTCAAAAAGCTTTGGAGGAAGGCTCGTTCGCCTGGGTCCATAAGCCTCTCGAGATCGACCGCATCATCCAGGTGATCGATCAATGCTTGAAAAAGGCACCTGGATCGGGCCCCGCCGATGCCTGAGTCGTCTCCTGCTTTGGACGTTTTAATCGTCGATGACGATAAATCGACAGGGGCCACTTTGCAGGCCATCTTGCGCAAAGCGGGCTACCGCGCGCAATGGGTGACCACTGGCGCCGATGCGGCTAAAGCGGCTCTCGATTTTCAGACCGGCGGGCGTCCGCTTCACGCGGCTCTTATCGATATCCGCCTGCCGGACACAAGCGGCTTGGACGTCCTGCGCGACGTCAAAGGCATGCATCCCGAGGTCGGAGCCGTGATCATGACGGGATACGCGGACACGATGACCGCCATCCACGCCATCAACGACGGGGCCTTCGCCTACGTTCAGAAGCCCTACAACATGGACGAGATCAAGGCCATTCTGGCAAGGATCGCGGAGCGGCATAAGCTGGTGCGGGAGAAGCAAGAAGCGACCGCGCTGCTCGAGACCACGGTGGCCCAGCGCACGTTGGAACTGCGTCACGCCAATCTGCAGCTCCTGGAGACGATCAAGAAGCTGCAGGCGGCCGACGCGGTCAAGTCCAAATTCGTCGCGATGGTGTCCCACGAGCTGAGGACGCCGCTGACGATCATCATGGGCTTCTCCGAGACGATCCTCCGAAAACTGGGCGCCATCGAAACTCCTCAGCTGGAGTCATACACGAAGGTCATCCACTCCTCCTCAATGCGCTTGTCGCGGATGATCGAGGACATGCTCAACCTCTCTCGGATGCAGGATGAGAGCATGAGGCTGGTGTGGACCCGCTTCAACCTCAAGGATCTGGCCGGCGGGGTCGTCGATGGCTTCAAGATCACCCGGCCGGACCTGCGTTTCGAGCTCATCGTCGAGGATGGGGCTTTGGACGTCATCTCGGACAAGGACCGGGTCGCACAGGTCTTAGTGAATATCCTGGGCAATGCGGTAAAATATTCGCCGACGGGTGGCTGCGTCCGCGTCTCGTCGCAGGCCGCGGGGGCGGAGATCATCACTCGTGTGGAGGATGAAGGCTTCGGGATTCCCGAGGAGGACCGGGCCAAGATCTTCGAGGCGTTTTATCGGACTACGGACGCCGTCAACTTGAAAACGCCGGGGACGGGGCTGGGGCTTACGATCACGAAGGCCGTCGTTGAGGCGCTCGGCGGCTGGATCCGGGTCGAAAGCGGGCGCGGCGGAAAGGGAAGCACCTTCGTCTTCGCGCTGCCCCGGGAATACAAAAAGACGACACGGGAGAGCAGCGGTGGCTAAGAAGATAATGGTCGTAGACGACGAACCGTTCATCATCGAGATGCTCAAAACCGCCTTGATGGACGGCGGTTTCGACGTCGTCGCGGTCACCGACGGCGATGAAGTCCATTCGAAAGCGCTCGCGGAAAAGCCGGACTTGATCAGCCTGGACGTGAACATGCCGGGCAAGCATGGCTTTGAGGTCTGCAAAGAACTGAAAGCCGATCCTTCCACTCAGCACATTCCGGTCATCTTTCTGTCGGCGTCAACCCAGGATTCGGATCTTAAAACGGGCCTGGACCTGGGGGCGGTCAAGTACATGACGAAGCCCGTGCCGCTCATGGAATACGAGGCCGTGATCAAGGGCATCCTCAAGATCGCCTAAAACGGCCCGATTCTCGTCAGGGCGCGTGGTACAATAGAGCGTCGGGTTTCCCCGTTTCGCCTCCCTGATGCGCACCAAAACCCTCAAAAAGAACAAAGTCCAGGTCGTCACGCTCGGCTGCTCGAAGAATCTTTTCGACTCCGAGGTGCTGATGGGCCAGCTGCGCGCCAACAAGTTCGAGGTCGAGCACGAGACCGACTGCGACGACGCCGCGATCGTGGTGATCAACACCTGCGGGTTCATCGACAACGCCAAGCAGGAGTCCATCGACACGATCCTCGATTTCGCCGCGGCCAAAAAGAAAGGCAAGCTCGAGAAGCTTTTCGTCACGGGCTGCCTGTCCGAGCGCTATCAGGACGACTTGGAGCGGGACATTCCCGAGGTCGACGCCTACTTCGGCACGCGCGACCTGCCCAGGCTGATGAAGGCGCTCAACGCCGACTACAAGCATGAACTTGTGGGCGAGAGGATGATTACCACTCCTCGCCATTATGCTTACTTCAAGATTTCAGAGGGTTGTGATCGGCCTTGCTCATTTTGCGCCATTCCCTTGATGCGGGGTAAGCACGTTTCCACGCCGATCGAAGAATTGGTCGCCGAAGCTAAGCGTCTTGCCGCTGCGGGTACGCGTGAACTTCTATTGATCGCCCAAGACTCGACGTACTACGGCCTGGATCTGTACGGTAAGCGTCGTTTAGCCGACTTGCTGAAGGCTCTGTCCGACGTCGCGGGCATCGGCTGGATCCGCCTGCACTACGCCTTCCCCACGGGATTCCCTTTAGACGTTCTCGATGTGATGCGCGAGCGGTCCAACATTTGTAAGTACCTGGACATGCCTTTGCAGCATGTCACCGACAAGATGCTCGCCTCCATGCGCCGCGGCACGACCAAGGCCAAGACCGAGGAATTGGTCGCGATGATCCGCGAGAAGGTGCCGGGCATCGCCCTGCGCACGACGCTGATCGCCGGGTATCCGGGCGAGACGAAGGCCGATCACGAGGAAACGTTGGACTGGGTGAAGAAGACCCGCTTCGATCGTTTAGGCGTATTTCAGTATTCTCACGAGGAGAATACTCACGCCTACTCATTGGCCGACGATGTTCCCGCCAAAGAAAAAAAGCGGCGTGCCGAGGCGGTCATGGCCGTCCAACAGCCCATTTCGCTCGAGATCAACGCGGCCAAGCTGGGGAAGACCTTGAAGGTCCTGGTGGATCGTAAAGAGGGCAAGCACTTCATCGGACGCACCGAACAGGACTCGCCTGAAGTGGACAACGAAGTATTAATCCCCGCCGACAAGCACTACCTGCGCATCGGCGACTTCGCCGATATCAAGATCACCGCCGCCGAGGAATACGACCTAATCGGCGAGCCGGGTCTTAGTCATTCCCGGCTGAAAACGGCTTCTTAACGAGCTTCCCGCCTTCTTTAGATAACGACTCGACCTTCGTCTTGGCTTCTTCCAGGCGTTTGGACAAATCCTTGGAGAGCGTCACGCCTTTCTCAAAAAGAGCCAGTGACTCATCAAGACCTTTGTCTCCGGCCTCAAGCTCTCGCACGAGTTCCTCGAGGGACTCCAGCGACTTTTCAAACGTATCGGTTTTGGGCGTCTTGGTCATCTCGTCACCTCGCAATTGATCTCGCCTTCGGATAGGCGCACGGTCACTGGGTCGCCCTTCTTCACTTGCGCCGCATTGGTCAGAACTTTGCCGCGGCTAGACGCGATCGCGTAGCCTCGGCCTAAGACTTTTAGGGGGCTGATCGCGTCGAGCCGGCCTGCGGTGCCGCCGAGACGAAGCCCCAGCGTGGTTAAGAGCCGTTTGAGGGCCTCGGGCAGGCGCATGCTCAGCTCGTCGACGCGCTGAACGCGCTGCTCCCACAACCGGCGCGGGTCCTGCAGCAGAGGGTGCGCGGCGGCGTAGACGAGGCGTCGCTCCAACGACTCGAGGATGTCGCGCACCGTCTGCGCCATCGCGTCGTCGAGCTCGACGACGCGGTCGCAAACGGCGGCCTTCTCCGGTACGGCCATCTCGGCGGCGGCCGAGGGCGTGGGCGCGCGCAGGTCGGCGACGAAGTCGGCGATGGTGGTGTCAGTCTCGTGGCCCACGCAGGAGATCACGGGGATGGCCGACTCGGCGATCGCACGCGCGACAAGCTCTTCATTGAAAGCCCAAAGATCTTCAATGGAGCCGCCCCCTCGACCGACGAGAAGAACTTCGGTGTCGGGGGCCAGCTCGTTGAAGCCGCGTATCGCCGCGGAGATTTCCGCGGCGGCTCCGGGGCCTTGTACCTTGACCGGCCAGATGCGGATCTCAACGCCGGGCCAACGTCGGCTTAGGACGTGGATCATGTCGCGCACGGCCGCGCCTGCGCCCGAGGTCACGACGCCGACGATGCTCGCGTAGGGGGGAAGCGGCTTCTTGCGCGACTCGTCGAAGAGGCCCTCGGCCTGGAGTTTGGCCTTGAGCTGCTCGAGCGCCAGCTGAAGCGCTCCTTTATCGCGCGGCTCGGCCGCGGAAATGATCAGCTGCAGTTCGCCTCGGGCTTCGTAAGACGTGACGCGGCCGCGGACGATGACCTTCTGACCGTCCTGGAGCTTGAACTTGACGCCGAAGGATGCTCCCTTGAATAGGACCGCGCGGATTTGGGCTTTGTCGTCCTTGAGGCTGAGATACGTGTGGCCTGAGGGGTAAGCCTTGCAGTTGGAGATCTCTCCCTCGACCCAAAGCTCCGGAAAGGAGGCTTCCAACAGCTCATGGACCTGGGAGTTGAGCTCGGCGACCGTGAACACTCGGCGCACAGGTTCCAAGCGTTACTCCGAGCGCGGGTGGAGATAGAAGGCGAGCGCGGTCGAGGCCAGCGCCCAGCCGACAAGGTAGCCGAACAGGCTGTCTGCGCGCGTCGCCGCGCGCGGACCGGCGAGCCAGGCGATGAGGGCGACCGTCATCAGCGCGCCGATTTTTTCCACGATGGAGCGCGGCCCGAGCAGCATAAGAAGATAAGTCGAGAGCGCTCCGGCCGCCAGGCAAGCTCCGGTGCTGCGGTCGCTGCAAAAGGCGAGGAGCAGGCCCATGATCAATGTGCCGAGAAAGAATCGTTTCATAAGGGCTTGCGCTTGGATAAAGCGTGCCGGACTCGCGCGAGGAGAACCTCTTTGATCACCGGCTTCTTGATGTAATCGTCGGCCCCGTGCTCGAGCGCTTCGGCCTCGGCGTCGGGCGAGGCCGTAAAAAAGATGATGGGGGTCTCGATGCCTTTTTGGGCCTTCAGTTCCATCAGTTTCATCCCGCCCAGGTTGGGCATATTGAGGTCGGTCAAGATCAAGTCGAAGGGTTGCCCGGAGAGCTGTTTCAATGCCTCGACGCCGTCGGCGGCCAGCGTCACCGCGTACCCCTGATTGCCTAAGATGCGCTCGAGTAAGGCGCGGGTCGGCGCGTCGTCGTCGGCGATGAGGAGTTTCGCGGTGTTCGGAGAACCGGCTTGCAGGACGGCCGGCACGGGGGCGGGCGCTTGCGCCGCCGCCTTGTCGCTGGGTCTCTTGCGATACTCCGATTCCTCCAGCAGGACGTTGTCGTAAACATTCTGCGGCGAGAAGATCAACTGCCGGACTTTCTCGATGGCGTGGTCTGTGATGAGAATGTCGCCGCGCTGGCGGGCGAAGTCGCGGATCTCTGAGATCGGGATGTTGCGCCGAATCATGTCCGAGATCTCGGGGTAGAACTTCACGATCTCATAGATGCCTTCTCGGCCGAAATATCCGCTGCCGCCGCATTTCGGGCAGCCCGTCGGACGCGCGACTTGGGCGGGGATATCGTCGGTGAAGGCCGAAAACAGGACGGCTTCTTCCTTGGTGATCGGCCCCACTTTTTTGCAGTGCGGGCAAAGTCGCTTGAGAAGCTTCTGCGCGATCACGCCCAAGATGCTGTCGGCCATGGCCCCGCGCGTGATCCCGATGCGCTCCAGGCGGAAGATAGCCGTCGTCGCATTAGTGGTGTGGACGGAGCTGATGGTCAAATGGCCGGTGCTGGCGAAGTCGATGGCCATCTTGGCGGAGAAGGGATCGCGCATCTCGCCCAGAAAAAGGATGTCCGGATCTTGGCGCAGCGAGGACTTGAGCAGGGCCTCGAAGGTTAGCCCGGCCCTTTCGTCGACCTGCTGTTGGTTGGCGCTGGGGATGCGGTATTCCACGGGGTCTTCGACCGAGATGAGGCTGCGCGTCTTGCAGTCGATGTGCTGTAGCAGGCTGTAGATGGTCGTGGTCTTTCCCGAACCCGTGGGCCCGGCGATGATGATCAGACCGTGATTGCGGTGGGCGAAGTCGACCATGTGCCGCACCTGCTGCGCGGACATGCCCAGCTCCTCAAGAGGCTTGGGCTTGGCCCAAGGCTCGAGCAGGCGCAGGATCAGGCTTTCGCCGGCGGGCGTGCAGGTGGTGGCCAGGCGCACGATGAAGGCGCGGCCGTCGATCTGAATCTCCATCGACCCGTCCTGAGGCTTGCGGCGCTCGGCGATGTCGAGCTCTCCCTGAGCCTTGAAGCGCGTGATCAGTTGCAGCCCCGTCTGCGGCTTGAGAGCGTAGATTTCCCGCATGTCGCCGTCGATCCGGAAGCGGATCAAGGTCTGATCGTGCTTGGGCTCGATGTGGATGTCGCTGGCGCGCTCGTAGACCGCGCTTTCCAGGATGTTGACCGCGATCTCGGGAATGGACACTTGCTCTAAATCCGAGTTTAGCCGGTTCTTGATGCCTTCCCTGTCCGGGCGTTTGAGGATCAGGGCGATGTTCGCCGGCTCGGTGATCAGGATGCGGGGTGCCGCACCATCGGCGGCGTAGCGGCCGAGCAGGTTGAACAACTCCTTGTTGAACGGGTCGCTGACGACGAACGCCCGTCCCGCCTTGTCTTCGATGGCGATCACTCGGTTCGATCGGCAAAATGGAGCCGGCAAGACGCCCAATTGGATCGTCTCGGGATTGATGTGCGCCAGATAGTCGAGCTTGCAGAAGGATGCCAGGTGCTGCGCCGTTTGGGAGGGGCTTAGGCCTTCATCGGACCCCAGGGTGTCGCGCAGATGTTTTTTAAAGCGGGCGTATTCCTCATCGTTGGGCGCCCAGGCCGCGGCGACCATGCCTTCCTTAAGACCCGCCCATTGGCTCTTGGTGCGGGCGTGTCGCCCCACGACCTCGAGCAAGTTCTTTTTGTTGACGGGTTTCGTCAGATACTCGACGGCGCCGGCGGCCAGGGCCTTGGTTTTGTCCTGTGTGGTGTCCAAGGCGGTCAGAAAGATGACGGGGATCAGGGCCAATTCCGGGTCGGCCTGGAGCTGGGCGCAGAACTCGTAGCCGCTGGTCTTGGGCATCATCACGTCCGTCAAGATCAAGTCGGGGCGGCCGGTCTTGATCCAATCCAGCGCCTTGGCGCTATCGCCGAAGGGCTTGACGTCGTAGCCGCCCGTCGTCAGCATGCGCTCTAAGAGCAGCAGCATGCTCTCGTCGTCCTCGACGCTCAGGATGAGGGGCTTTTTGTGCTCACCCATCGGGATAGACGACGTTCAAGCGCTTGAGATAGGTGGACAGCGCCTCAAGATGCTCGCGCGCGTCGGCGCCGTCGCCATTCTTGGCCGCCGCTTCGATGAGACGGCTTTCCTCGCTGAGCGGCTTAAATCCATAGCTGGCGCCCGCGCCGATGATCTGATGGCTCACGGCCGCGATGGACGGAAAATCGCCGCTGGCCAACGATTTTTTCATTTGCAAGACGTGGCTGCGGCAGTTGTCGAGAAACAGCGGTATCAGGTCGGCGAACTCCGGATCGGCCTGGACCGTGATCCGGTCCTGGGGAGCGGCAGGTGCCACCGCGGCCAAGATATCTTCGCGGCCGAAAGGCTTGCGCACGGTGGCCGTAAATCCGGACTCGATGCATTTGCGTAGGTCGGCGCGTTCGGTGTTGGCCGTCAGCGCCAAGATCGGGATGGGCGAGCGATCCTGCTTTTTTTCCCAGTCCCGCATGAGCTTGACCGCCTCGAGACCGTTCATGACCGGCATCTGGATGTCGAGGATGGCCGTTTCGTAGGAGCCGGCGATAAAGAGATCGAGCGCTTCTTGGCCGTTGGCGGTGAGATCGACTTTATGTCCGGCGCGCTCGAGGCATAGCTGGATCAGCGCGCGTAGAGAGGGAGTGTCTTCGGCGACGAGGATATTCACTCGCCGCCATTCTACCCAATTTAGCGCAGGGGCTTGAGCCGCTCGGCGATGCGCTTCTCGTCGCCCTGGTCGGTCGGCTCGTAGAAGCGGACGGGGTCGGGCATATACGTCTGCGCCGTCCAGTGTCCTGGGAAATCGTGGGGATATTTGTAGCCCTTGCCGTGGCCCCGGCTCTCGGCGTCCATGTTGGCGTCGCGCAGGTGCAAAGGCACTTCCCGGGCGGGACCGGTGCGGACTTCCGCCAATGCCTTGTCGATGGCGAGATAAGCGGCGTTGGATTTGGGCGCCGAGGCGACGAAGGTCGCGGCTTGAGATAAAACGATGCGGGCCTCAGGCATACCCAGGACCTCGACGGCATTAAAGGCCGCTTGGGCCACAAGAAGGGCGCGAAAATCGGCGTTGCCGACGTCTTCAGACGCGGCGATCAAGAGTCGGCGCGCGATAAAACGCGGGTCCTCGCCGGCCTCCAGCATCTTGGCCATCCAATATAAGGCGGCGTCGGGGTCGGAACCGCGAAGGGATTTGATAAATGCAGATATATGGTCGTAGTGATCGTCGGATTTTTTGTCGTATCGAATCTGCCGTTTTTGTATGGATTCTTCGGCGACCGCAAGGTTCACCCTTCTCTCTCCGTTGCCGTCCTGTGCTGTCGTCAGCGCGGCGATCTCAAGGGCGTTAAGCAAACGCCGCGCATCCCCGCCTGACTGCCGTACCAAGTGAGCCTTGGCCTCGGGCGTCATAATGACCCGTAATGACGAGACTCCCCTTTCTTTGTCGTTGATCGCGTTGTCGAGTATCTTTCCAAGTTCTTCTTCCGGCACCGGGAAGAACTCGAACGCGGTCACCCGCGATCTCAGCGCGGCGTTGACGTAAAACCCCGGGTTCTCGGTCGTCATGCCGATCAACAACACTTCGCCCCGTTCCACGGACGGCAACAAAGCATCTTGCTGCGTTTTATTGAAGTGATGGATCTCATCCACGAGCAAGAGTGTTTTTCGTCCCAGGCTGTTCGCCGAGTACTTTGCCTGCTCGACGGCTTTTCGGATATCCGCGACGCCGGCCGTGACCGCGTTGAGCTCAACGACCTCCGCGTTCGAGTGTCCGGCGATATATCGCGCCAACGCCGTCTTGCCGCAGCCGGGAGGCCCGAAGAAAATGGCCGACGTAAACCGTCCGCTCTCCACCAGCCGCCGCAGGAGCTTCCCCGGGCCCAACAGCGCGGCCTGGCCGGCGAACTCATCGAGCGACCTCGGCGCCATGCGCGCGGCCAAAGGGCGCGTGTCGGAGCTCGCCGCGAAAAGCTCGCTCATAGGACCGTCTGATGGTCTTTCATTATGTCGTTCATGCGATAAATACTATTCCCGGGAATAGTGATTATCAATAGTTGATTTGTAGCTGGGCTGCGTCTAAACCGCGGTTGTATCGGCGCCGGCCTGAAGCGACTCGCGCAAGGACTGGGACATGGACTCGGCCGTATTCTCGAGAAGGCGGCGGGTCATGTCGTGGGCGGAGCGCTCCTTGTCCAGCTCGGCGGCGAAGGAGAGGGCGACTAGCAGCGCGATCTTGGAGGTGTCGGCGACCTTGCTGTTCTGGCTTTGCATGTCGATGACGCGCTCGGAGACCTTCTGCGCCAGCGCGCTGATCTCGATGGGGGTCAACCCCTCCATCTCCACGACCAACCGACGCGTGGCGATCTGCACCTCGACTTTCTCGTTCATTCGATCCTCGCGAGCTTTTCGGTCAGGCGGGTCAGGCGCGTCTTGAGTCGCTCATGGCGAGCCAGCGTCAGGCGCGCCTCCTTGAGCTCTTCTTTTAGATTCTTATTCTCCGCGTCGAGGCGGCGAGCCGAGTCCTTGATCTGCCGGTTCTCCGCGCTCGTCTTCTGCAGCGCCGCCGAGGCCTGCTTGACCAGGGCTTCGAGCTGCTTGAGGCTTTGGAGTGGGCCGAGCATATCAGCGCAGGCGCGCGCCCAGCTCCTTGCCGAGGGCGGCCACGACCTTATCAATCGCCGCATTGACCTCCGCGTCGGTCAGCGTGCGGTCGGAGCGGCCGAAGGTCAGACGAATCGCGAGACTTTTTTTGTCCTCCGGGATGCCCTTCCCTTCATAAACGTCGAAAAGAAGGATATCTTGGAGCGTCTCAAGAGCGCAGCCCCGTACGACGCGTTCGATGCGTTCATAGGGAAGAGCCTTGTCAACGACCAAGGCCAAATCGCGTCTGGACACGGGTAGCGAAGAGAAGGCCTGGAAGCGCACAGGCGGCGCTTCGCGATCGGCGATCCAGCCTAGGTCCGCGTCGAAGACGACCGCGCCCTCTCCGTCCAGGTCGAAGGCGCGCGCCACGCGCGGGTGCAGCCAGCCGACCGTCGCCACCACGGACCCGTTGATCAGCGCGCGCAGCGCGTTGACCGGGTGGAAGAGAGGATCGGACGGAGTCTTTCCCGCGCCGGGCTCGCCGGGTTTGACCCAGCGGACGTCTCCGGCCTTCTCCAGCAGCGTTTCCACGACGGCTTTCGCGTCATGAAACCCGGCCCGCGGCGAGCGGCTAGGCTGCCAGCGCGCGTCCAGCACCGGACCGAACATCATGCCGGCCACGCGCCAGACCTCGTCGACTTCTTGCCCGCGCAGCGAATAGACTTTGCCGATCTCGAAGAAGCGCGCCGCGTCCGTGCCGCGGCTGAGGTTGTGCTGGGCGTTCTTCAGGAGGCCGGGCAGCAGCGAGGGGCGCAGCACGGCCCAATCTTCGGACAACGGTTTCGCCACGCGCGGTTGGCTATCCGCGGACAAGCGGCAGGAGGCAAGCGCCTTTTCGGAGAGGAGATCGTAGTTGTAGGCCTCGCATAATCCCAGCGCGGCCAGCCGCGCGCGCGCGCGGCGCGACTGCGTCTCCACGGGAGTCAGGCGCGCGGTCTTGGCGGACATCGGCGCCATGCGATAGGGGACGTGGTCGTAGCCCAAAAACCGCGCGACCTCCTCGGCGAGATCGTTGGCTGTCAGAAGATCATGCCGCCACGAAGGGGCGACAAAGGACAATTGATCGCCGGCGGCCTTGAGGTCGAGGGCGATGCTCTTGAGGCAGGCCGTGATTTCGGCGCCCGGGAATTCGGTGCCGAGGATGCGATTGAGGCGGGCGACGGTCGTATTGATCGACGGACGGGCCGGGACGTGGGCGCCGGCTTCAACGGCGGGTCCGGCTTTGCCTCCCGCGAGCTCGACGATGAGGCCGGCGGCGCGGGCGGCGGCGGTGCGCGTGGCGCCCGAGTCGGCGCCGCGCTCGAAGCGGTAAGAGGAGTCGGAACGCAGATGCGTTTTTTGGGAGGACCGGCGCACCTCTCCGGGGGCGAAGTAGGCGCCCTCCAGCAGCACGCGCGTCGTCGCGTTCGTGACCGCCGTCTCTTCGCCGCCCATGACGCCCGCCAAGGCCACGGGCTTTTCGGCGTCGGCAATGACTAATAAACCTTCCGGCAGGGCATAGGTCTTATGATCGAGGGCCAGGAGTTTTTCGCCGGCCTTGGAACGCCGCACGATGATGCGGCCGCCTGCCAGCTTATCGGCGTCAAAGGCGTGCAAAGGCTGGCCAAGATCGTGAAGAACAAAATTTGTTATATCGACGACGCTGTTGATCGGCCGCAGGCCGATCGCCTCGAGTTTGGTCTTCAGCCAAGCGGGGCTTTCGCCGACCTTGACCCCCTCGATGAGCCGAGCGCCGTAGAAGGGAGCGGCCTCGGCGTCTTCGACCGAGACCGCGGCTTTTTCGGACAGCGTCTCGGCCAGAGAGGCCGCAAGCGGCTTGAGCGTTTGATGGAAGTAGGCGGCAAGCTCGCGCGCCAAGCCGCGATGCGAGAGGCAGTCGGGACGATTAGAGGATATTTCGACTTCGAGGACGTCGTCGGCGGGCCCGAGCAGCGAGCCGACGTCGGTGCCGAGCGCTGGGCCCTCGCCCATGACCCAGATGCCGTCTACGTCCTTGGGCAGGCCCAACTCGGCGCGGGAGCAGATCATGCCCTGGCTTTCCACGCCGCGCAGCTTGGCCTTGGCGATCTTGAAGTCGCCGGGCAGGACCGCTCCGATGCGCGCGAAGGCGATGGTCTGGCCGGGGGCCGCGTTGGGCGCCCCACATACGACGTTCCATTTTTTATCGCCGTCGTCGACGATGCAGACGGAGAGTTTGTCGGCGTTGGGGTGCTTGTCGCGCGAGACGATGCGGCCTACCACGACGCCGGTGAAGGTGGGGCCCAGGCGCCGGCGCTCCGCGACCTCGAAACCGAGCTTGAGCAGATGGGCGCACAGGTCGTCCATGGACAAGGACATGTCCAGGTGCTCCTTGAGCCAGTTATACGAGATCTTCATCGAATTGCTTGAGGAAGCGGATGTCGTTGGTGTAGAAGTCGCGCAGGTCGGGCACGCCGTGCAGAAGCATCGCCACGCGCTCGACGCCGATGCCGAAGGCGAAGGCCGACCACTTCTCGGCGTCGTAGCCCACGGCCTTGAGCACGGCCGGGTTGACGACGCCCGCGCCTAAGATCTCGATCCAGCCCGTGTGTTTGCACGCGGAGCAGCCGGTCCCGGGGCAGAAGAAGCATTTGACGTCGACTTCCGTCGACGGTTCGGTGAAAGGAAAGTAGGAGGCGCGAAAACGGGTTTTTGTCGACGCGCCGAGCAGTTTTTGCAAAAAAACCTGCAGATGTCCTTTCAAGTCGGCCAAGCCTATATTCTCATCGACGACGAGTCCCTCGACTTGATGGAACACCGCCGAGTGTGTGGCGTCGATCTGTTCATGGCGGAAGACTCGGCCCGGGCAGATGACTCGGAGGGGCGGCCGTGTGGACTCCATGGTTCGGATCTGAACCGTCGAGGTGTGCGTGCGCAGCAGAAGAGGCAAGCCCTGAAGATAGAAGGTGTCGTGACTATCGCGCGCGGGATGATCCTCGGGAATGTTGAGTGCGGTGAAGTTGTGCCTGTCGTCCTCGACGAATGGGCCCTCGGCCCAGGAATAACCCATCAGTTGGAAAATGCGGGCGATCTCATGGAGCGTGGTGGTCAGCGGGTGCAGACGCCCTCGAGGGGGGCGAAGGGACGGCAGCGTCAGGTCCACGGCGTCTTTGGCCAGCGCTTCGGCGTCGCCGGCGTCCTCGAGCGCGGCGCGCCGGGACTCGATGGCCGCGTCGAGGCTTGCTTTCAGGGCCTGCGCTTTGGGCCCGAGGTCGCGCTTGTCCTCAAGAGAGAGGTCCTTGAGCGACTTGAGCAGCTCGGTGAGCTCGCCTTTGCGCCCTAAAAATCGGACGCGGATCTCCTCGAGCTTCGGGAGATCCGCGGCCGTCTCGACGTTGGCCAAGCGCAAGTCCGACTCGGCCCGCGCGTGAGCCTTTTCCCAGGCGGCGCGGGTCATCGGCGCTTCGCGCTCCACGGGGCGGTGCTAGGCTTTGGCGAGGGCGATGATCTTGCTAAACGAGGCGCCGTCACGAATCGCCATCTCGGAGAGCATCTTTCGGTTGAGTGTGATGCCCGCCTTCTTGAGGCCGCTGATGAAGCGGCTGTAGGTGGTGTCGTGCTGACGGCAGGCGGCGTTGATGCGCTCGATCCAGAGCGAGCGGAAGTCGCCCTTCTTATCCTTGCGGCCGATATAGGACTCGGCCAGGGACGCCTCGACCTGCTGCTTGACCATCCGCCAGCGCGTGCGCTTGGCGGAGTAGTTGCCTTTGGCGAGCTTGAAGTATTTCTTTTTATGGGCGCGGGTGGTGACGCCGGACTTGATTCTCATGGTGCCTCTAGTAGGGTAGGAATCGACGCATCGTCTTGGCGTCGGTGTTGTTGAGCATGGAGCTTCCGCGCAGGAAGCGGCGGCGCTTGCCGCCGAGCGGAGCCATCAAATGGCGCTGGCCGGGATGCTCGTGCTTGAATTTCCCGCTGGCAGTTTTGCGAAAGCGCTTCTTGGCGCCTGAGTGCGACTTCAACTTGGGCATACGAACCTCTACTTTTATTGAGCGTCTTAGTGCGGCTTCGGTATCAGCGTCATCACAAGCCGGTTTCGGTCAGGCATCGGAGCCTGCTCGACGGCCGCCTTGTCCACGAGTCTGTCTTGAATCGACATCAACAGCTTAAGTCCCAAATCCCGGTGCTGCATCTCGCGCCCGCGGAAGACCACCGTGATGCGCACCTTGTCGTGCGCGCCGATGAACTCCTCGATCTGCCTGACCTTGACGTCCAGGTCGTGCTGACCGATATTCGGACGAAACCGCAGCTCCTTGAGGAGTCCCGCCTTCTGCTTCTTTCGCGACTCCCGTTCCTTCTTGTCCTGCTCGTACTTGTACTTCGAATAGGGAAGAATCTTGCACACCGGGGGAGTGGCGCTCGCGGCGACCTCGACGAGGTCCAATCCTCTTGTTCGGGCCAGAGCCAGCGCTTCGGTGATCGATTTGACCCCTACCTGCGTTCCATCCGCGTCGATAAGCCGGACCTGGGGGGCCCGGATTAAATTGTTGATGCGGGTGTGATCCCGGGTGTCCTTGAACTTACCGTTGTAATTATTGATCGGGCTTGATGCTCCTTTTGTCGAGAGACTGAAGAACGTTAATGGTAGCAATTTCCCGACGGAACCGTCAATTCGATATGGACGATTAAGGCGAACGAAGAGTTTGAAGATTGGTATGACAGCGTTTTCTTGGCGGAGGCTTGTACGAGTTAAAATGGAAGAACGGCATGCGTATTTATTATTCGTCGCGGCGGGCTCAAGATTTACTGATCATCCTGCTTTGGGGAGGTTTTAAGTCCCGACAGCGTTCGGACATCGATAAGGCGCGTCGGTCGAGAGGAAAATATGAACAAGAATACCTTCACGGAACGCCATAAAACTCAGATGCGTCGGAAATCTTCGCCGAGCTTGGATTTGGTGGCGAAGGCCTGTCGGGCGATCTGTCAGGAAGCGGCGGCAAGAAAGGAAGCCAAACGCTGATCGGCAAGACAACTGTTGGCGCCAACAGTTGCGGAACAGGCCGAATGTTAGGAGAGCATTTTTTCGCGGAAAGCCCGGGCGCCCGCTTCCGGACCGCCTGGGTGCATCAATAGTCTCCCGCCGACAAGCCAAACGGCGTCGGCCCCGAAATCGGTCGTCATGGAGGCGGTGTTGTCGAGGTTCATGCCGCCTCCTGGAGCGGGCCAGATGGGGGCTAGTCGTCCCAATGGCGCGCGGCTTCTCGTTGCGATGGCTCGGCACTCATCGGGAGTGAAGGCGAAGCGGCCCCCGGCGTTAGGGAAGACGGTGATGTCGGCCCCGGCCAGGCGCATCATCGTGCCGAGATAAAGGGAGTGCTCGATGCCGTGGGAGCGTTCGGCGTAAAAACTCCCGGAATAGGCCGGGTGGGCCATGAATACGGCGCGGCGGGACGCGGCCAGACGGCGCATTTCATCGAGGCCGACGATGGCGGGGCAGATCAAGACGCCTTTGAGCCCGAGACCCAGAACGAAACGGAGGCGATCTTCAAGCTCTTCTTGAGGACCGCTGAGGTGCGGGAAGTACAGGCACGGCGTTTTCTCCCGAGCAACGGCCTCGGCGACAGCCGAAACTCTGGAACGGAAGGAAGAGAAAGATGTGTCAACGATGTTTTGATCGTCCTTGACGATGTCCCCGCCGCCTCGGGCGAAGGCCGCCGCCGCTGCCGCGAGTTCAGACTCCGTCGATCCCATGGGCTTGAGAGCCGTCGCCAGAAGCGGACGATTGTGGACGCCTAGCAGCTTGCGCAGGCCGCAGACCCCTAGGTTTGGACCGGAGAACGCGGACAGAAAAGAATCCGGGAAACGGATATCGATCAGCCGAACGCCCGGCCATATCGAGGCGTTGCCGAAGACCAGATTGAGCAGGGCGCCGATTCGTCCTCCCGCCAAAGCCGCGGGAAAGTCGATCTCGATTTGAAAGCGACCGTCTGCGACGGAAGACATCGCGCCGACGCGGCCGACGATTTCCTCGCGGATGCGGGGGAGCAGGGGAAAGTCGAAGGGAACCTCGACGGTCTCTTCGTAAGCGATGGCCCGCGCGGTTTTTTCGGCTTCCGCGGCGGGACCCGGGACTTCGTAGACGGCAACGAGACGATCGCTCAAGGAAAGATTATATCAGCCGCGCAGCGCGTCGAAGAGGATTTTGGCGAACAATCCGGCGCAAACCAGAACGACCGCGGGACGAATGATCCGCGCCCCCCGGCGCACACCCAGATGCGAGCCGACCCAGTGTCCGGCGATCGACAGCAGGCTCATCGACAAACCCACGCGCCAATCGACGCGTCCGGCCCAGAGAAAAGTTCCAAGCGCGGCGAGGTTGGACACGAGGTTGAGGATCTTGGCGCGCGCGGTCGCGCCCAGGAGATCATGCTTGCCCCAGCGGGAGAAGGCCAGCGCGAAGAACGTCCCGGTGCCGGGGCCGAAGAAACCGTCGTAGGCGCCCTACGGGACGGCGGCCAGCACGCCGCGGCGCGTGCGCTCGGCGGCGGACAGGCGGCCGCTCTCGTCGATCGCGCCGAAGTCCTTGTGCGACCAGACCAGCCAAGCCACGATCGGCAGCGCGGCCAACAACAGCGGCCGGATCCACGCAGGATCCACCAGCAGCGCCGCGCGCGCGCCCAGCCAAGAGCCGACCACGGAAGCGGCGATCACGGGAAGAAAGGATGCGATCGAAAACTTGAGGGCCCGGTGATAACGCACTGTCGAGACCACGGTGCCGATCGAGGAGACGAGCTTATTGGTGCCCAGGATCAGCGCAGGGTTTAACCCCACCGCCATGTAGGCGGGCAAGGTGATCAGCCCGCCGCCGCCCGCCAGCGCGTCCACCACGCCGGCGAAGAACACGCAGGCGGCCAGGAACAGCGTCGCGCCGGGTTCCAAAGACATCGGTCATTCTCGCCAAATGCAGGTCGACGGTCAAGCATCCCGAGCGCGGCGATTTGATATTCTCGTCGCCATGTCTTCGTTCTTAGGGCGCCGCCTCCAAGGGAAGTTCACCATGCTGCCCAGTTTCGCGGCGGCGATGGCGTTTTATTTCCTGGTCTCGCTGGTTCCTTTTCTAGTCGTGGTCTCGCGCGGGGTCGCGGCGCTGTTTTCGGCGAACCTGACGCCCGAGCTCCTGTCCTTTTTGCGCGACGTCCTGCCGCCGGAAAGCCGTCTGCGTCCCGATGCGCTTGCCGCCGCGGTCGCCCGGCCCCACGGTGGCCTGGCTGTGGTGAGCACGTGCGCGGCCGTGTGGACCGCGTCGAGCGGCCTCAACGAGATGACGCGCGCCGTGCACTTTCTTTTTTCCGAGCCGGAGCGGCCGCATCTCGGAGGTTGGAGGCGAAGGCTCAAGGCCTTCGGCGTGCTGGCGATATGGGCGGCGGCGATCGGGGCGGGTGCCATCGCTTTCGTCCTTCTTCCCATGGCGCAGGGAGAGCTTAAACGCCTGGGGGCTGGGAAGCTGCTGCCCAAAGCCTTCGCCTCGGCGGTGCGCTACCCGACGGCTTTGTGCGTGTTGTTTGCCGCTTTCGTCTCAACCTATGCCTTCGTGCCGGAGAAGCGTCCTTCCTGGCGCGCGGCGGCGCAAGGCGCGGCGCTGGCCACGGCCGTATGGTCGGGGGTGTCGTTGATGTTCGCCTGCATACTGCCCAAAGTGTGGCATGTCAGTCTTTTTAGCGGGGCGATGAGCTCCGCGCTCGCGACGTTGATCTGGGCCTACTGCGGCGCCTGGGGCGTTCTGTTGGGCGCGGCCTGGGCCGTGCGCGCCGATGAAACATAGAAGCCGGCAGTCCAAATACAGGCCGAGGCGATAAGGCCGGGAAACATCGGCTCAAGACCCAGCGGCGTTGCGCCGATACGATAAGCCGTCGCGACCCATATAAGGGAAACCGCCCAGCCCGCGGCCGAAGACGCCAACGCCCACGGCCCCGGCACGCGCCAGCGCGGAGCGTAGACTCCCAGTATCGGCGCCAGCAGGCCGGGGATCGCAGCGCTTCCCACCGCGTACCAAAGCCCGACCACCGAGGGCAGCAGCCGCGAGAGTCCGTAGGAAAAAAGCATGGTCGCGGCCAGGCCCAGCCGCAGGCGGCTTTTACCCAGGCAGCCGGCGGCGATCATGGCCGTGCCCTGAAGGGCGGCGAACAGCGAAGAAGAGATCCCCGCGAAAAAGATCCCGCGTGCAACAGGTGGCATCACCGCGTCCGCCAAGCGGGGGAAGGCCATGATCGGGGAGTCGAGGGTGGGCAGGGCCGCGCGCGCGTACAAGCCGGCCGTCGTTGTCATCAAGTCGAATGCGGCCCAGAAGACGATCGAGATCAGGATTCCCCGCCGCGCGACCGCCGGGCTTTCGGCCGCGGCGCAGCGCTGATGAAAAGAAGGGTCGACGATGGTCCACGCCGCGATCAGCCACCAGCCGAGCAGCTTTCCGAAGCTCAGCCCGCCGGTCCACGCGAGATGTCCCGATGGAAGCTTCGCGGCCAGAAGCGCCGGGCTGCCGATCGCGCGCCAGGCGAATGGCAGGATCAGCGCGAAGCCCGCGAACATGACGATGAGCTGGAGCCGATTGGCCGAAGCATCCGAGCGCAGGCCGCCCCGCCAGATCAAAGCCATAGCCAATAGGCCGGCGGCGGCGGCGGCCGCGCCGACCGAAAGCCCCGTCATATGCCCGAGCAAAGTTCCCGCCATCAACAGCTCGTCGGCGGGACTGGCTAAGATAAAAACGAGGACAGCGCCCATGAGCGCCATTGGCCGCCCATAAACCGATTCTAAATGGTCGGGAATAGTCAGACCGGGAGCCAACCGCACGCGTTCGGCGAGGAACAGCGCATAGAACGCGGCAAAGGCGTAGTAAGGCAGGGCCATTACGGTCCAATTCGAGAGACCCGCAGTCCATGCGTATTCGCCGATCCCCAATACGCCGCCGTAAAAAGTGGGGACTAAGCTCGCCACGAACAGAGGAAGCGTGAGAGCTCTGCCCGCCAGGATCCAACCCATCGAGGATTCCTCGCGCCTCACTCGCGCGCCGAGCCAGAGGCAGCCGCCGAGGAAGGCCGCGACGATGAACCCGTCGATCATACGGGTATTGTAGGCTACTTCGGCTCGACGCTGATCCGTCCGCGCGAAGCCGCGCGACGCTGGGCCAGGGCGATCAGTGTTTCGACCAACCGCTTGGTGGGAAGCCCGGACTCTCGCCACAAGCGCGGATACATGCTGATCGGCGTGAACCCGGGCAAGGTGTTGGGCTCGTTGAAGTAAACGGCGCCGGTTTTCTTGTGGACGAAGAAATCCACGCGCGCCAGGCCGTACAGGTCGAGCGCCCGAAAGGCGGCGAGCGCGATGTCGCGTATGCGCGCGGCCGTGCGCGCGGAGATGGGCGCTGGAACCAGGACGCGGGCGCCGTCGGGATCGAGGTATTTGGCCTTGTAATCGTAGAATTCCGCGTTCGGCGCGATCTCGGCGCAGATCGACGCGCGCAGCGAGAACCGGTCGCCTTTTTTAGCCCAGGGATCGCCCAGGACCGCGGTCTCGATCTCGCGCGCGGGCACGCCCTTCTCCAAAAGAGCCTTGTCGTCGTAGCGCAGGGCTTCGCGCAGGGCCGCGGCCACGCCCGAGGGTCCCGCGACCTTCACCACGCCGACCGAGGAGCCCATGCGCGCGGGCTTGATGAATACGGGATAGCCGAAACGGCGCGCGGCGGCGGCGGCTTCGCCCGTGGTGCGCACGACGGCCCAGGGCACTTGGGGCAGACCCGCCTGCGCGGCGATGCGCTTGGTCGCCTCCTTATCCATGCCCGCGGCCGAGCCCAGGACGCCGCTGCCGACGTAGGCGCAGCCGGCCAGCTCGAGCATGCCCTGCATGGTTCCGTCCTCGCCCATGGGGCCGTGCAGGACGGGAAATACGCAGTCGCGGCGTTTGAGCGAGGAGAGCAGCTTCCACGGATCGATGGTCCGCGCGCCCGCGCGCAGACGCCGCAGGGCGGCGCCTCCTTTATGCAGGTCCTCGGGCTTGGCGGTCAGCAGGCGCTTGGGGGCGACTTCCGCCCAGGAGCCGTCGGCGCCGATGTGGATGAGGCGGGCGTGAAACTTTCGGGGGTCCAGGTTCGCGAGCACGCATTGCGCGGACACAAGCGAAACCAGCCGTTCAGCCGATCGTCCTCCGCAGAGGACTAGGACGGTCGCGCGATTCATCGGTGGGGCAAAGCCAGAGCCTTGTCGACCTTCTCGACGAGCGTGGCGAAGCTGATCGGCTTGCCGATATGATCGTCGACGCCAGTGGCGCGGGCCTCGTCGATTTCATGCGGGACCTCCGAGCCCGTGCACATCAGGACCTTGATGTCCTTGGTTTTTGGGTTCTTGCGGATGTGCCGGACGATCTCGAGTCCGCTCATGCCCGCCAGATTGCGATCGATGATGGCCAGGTCGATCTTCTTCGCGTTGAGGATTTTGACGGCCGCAGCACCGTCGCCCGCGAGCTCGAACTCGTGGCCTTGGCCGAGAAGCACCTCTTTGATGAGCTCTTGGATGGAGGTCACGTCGTCAACGATCAGTATGCGAGCCACGATTGATTATAACCGTCGGACGGCGGCCGCGCCAGGGGGGCCCATCAAAATTTAATAAAGCTTTAGTCAAATCTGGGGTCGCTTATTGAACGAGGTTAGAAGCTGTCTCATTTCAGCCAGCCCCGACGCCGGGCTTCCAAAATTCCTTCTTGGTACGCATCGCGGCGGTGGACTATCTGGATGATCTTAACTTGAGGCGGCTCGATGTAGTAGATAACCCGATAATCGCCCACTCTTAGGCTCCAATATCGGCTAAGGTTGCCGCTCAAGGGTTTGCCGTAGTCTTGGGGAGCACGCGTTAAACGTGTTTCTATGGCTTTACGGATGCGGGATTTAATGTCGCGATTGAGCGACGAGAGATCTTTATCCGGAATGGCAGGATGGTAAACGACTTGAAACACGCCTACTTCCAGACCTCGTCATGCTTGAGCCAGCGCCGCACCTTGCCCGATTTCATGCGTTTATCCGCTAGCACCGATAATCCAAGGTCCTCGATATCCCCGCACGCCTCACGGATCAGATCGCGCGCCGCCATAGATAAAGTCGTGCCATTGGTTTTAGAGATCGACTTCACCTTGGCGTAGAGGCTCGGCTCTAGCGTCACGATGAGACGGGGATTCTTGGTTGGCATGATCAAAGTGTATCTGAAGTGACTCACTTTGTCAAGGGCAATCTAGCGGAGGTGTCACTTCTTGCCACTCTTGACAGAATGGAGCATTGGATGTACAATGTGAGTACATATGATTATCACGGCGCGAGCCAAGCGGACCAATCGCCTCAACATCCGCGCCACGAAAACGGAGAAAAGGCTGCTCGAGGCGGCCGCTGCCCGCGAAGCCACGACCGTCAGCGACTTCGTTCTTGAAAGCGCCTGCACCCGCGCCGAGGATATTCTCGCCGAAGAGAAGCATTTTCAGCTTCCTCCCGATCGCTGGAAGGCGTTCGTTTCTGCGTTGGATCGGCCCATACAGCCCAAGCCTAGGCTGCGCAAACTGCTGTCCGAGCCCAGCGTTCTTGAGCGTTGATGTCCGACCAGCCTCAATCCCGCGAAGAACCGCTCTCGCCTATCGAGAAGATCTCCAAAGCCCACGACGCGTCCGCATTCGACTGTGGGACGGAGAGCCTCAACGCCTGGCTCAAGCGTTACGCGCTAGTCAACCAGCAGAACGATTCGGCCCAGACCTACGTTCTCCATCGCAATAACGTGGTCGTCGGATACTACGCTCTCACCGCCGGGAGCGTTCGTCCTGAGGAAGCGCCGGGTCGGGTCTCCAAAGGGCTGGCCAAACATCCGATCGGAGTCATTCTTCTGGCTCGGCTCGCCACTGATAAGAGGGAACAGCGCAAAGGTCTGGGCGCAGCGCTGCTCAAAGACGCGCTGCTTCGTGTCATGTCCGCCGCGGACGCGATCGGCGCCAGGGCCGTTCTCGTGCATGCGATCAACGAACAAGCGCGGAGCTTTTACGAACACTTCGGTTTCGAACGATCTCCCATCGACGAGCTGGAACTCATGCTCCTCATGAAGGATTTGCGGGCGAGCCTGGAGCTATAGGCGACCGTCGTCAGGCCGTGGGCGCGCCCAGCAGCTTGATGACCGTTTTGACGAAGGCGTTCTTCTCGAAGGGCTTGAGCATGACCTCGTCGGCGCCGGCCTCGCGCGCGCGGGTGAGCGCGTCCGAGTAGCCGGTCAGGACCAGCACCGGGGGCCGCTGTTCGGCGGGCAGGCGCTTGAGGCGCGAGAGGACCTCGAAACCGCTCATCCCGGGCATCATCACGTCCAGGATGATGAGGTCCGGGGGTTCGCCCTTGATCTTCTCCAGGGCTTCGAAGCCGGAGGTCGCCGCCGTAATGGAGAGATTGCGGCTGACGCTGGCCAGAAAGAGCATGAGGACCTCGACGAGGTCCGGGTTGTCCTCGACGATGAGCACCCGTTTCTTGCGCAAGGCCTCGGAGCCGTCGACGACCGTGGGCGGGGCGTTTTTTTCGCACAGCGGCAGGTCTAGGTGCGCGGCCGTGCCGCGGCCCGCACCCCGGCTGTCGAGCCAGATCCGCCCGTCGACGGTCTCGATGATTTGCTTCGACAGCGACAGCCCCAGGCCCAAGCCCGGATATTCGCGCGTGGGGCCTTGGCCGGCGGCGAAAAAGGCGTCGAAAATGTGGGGCAGGTTCTCGGGGGGCACGCCGGGCCCGGCGTCTTCGACAGTCAAATGCGCCCGCCCTTTTTCCAGGGACATATCCACGCGCAGGGGACCCTCGACCGGGCTGAACTTGATGGCGTTGGAGAGCAGGTTGTCGATCACATCCCCGAGTTTTTCCTCGTCGGCTAGGACCCACATCTCGGCATTGGACAGATTCGTCGATAATTTGAGCTTCTTGCGGCGGACTTCCTTGCCGGCGCGCTCGATCTGGGCGGCGACGAGACGGCCCAGGTCGACGGGCTTGAGCAGCAGCTGCTTTCGCCCCTCATGCACGTCGCGGATGCGCAGGATATTGTTGAGCGTGGCCAGAAGCCCCTCGGAACGCTCGATGATCGAGCCGAGCGCCTTTTGCTGGGCCTCCGATAGAGGCCCCAGGCTGCCGTCCTTCATCGTGTTTGCGTAGCCTATGACTACGGTCAGGGGGGTGCGCAGTTCGTGCGAGACGTTTGCGATGAACTCGTTCTTCATCTGATTGACCTGGCGCAGCTCCATGTTCTGGTTGATCAGGTCGCGGATCTCGATGACCCGGCGCATGAGCTGGGACAGGTCGGCCTGGCGCAGGGCCCTCTGGGTGAGGTAGTCCATAGCACCCTTCTTCATCGCCGTCACGGCCACTTGCTCGTTGCCCGCGGCACTTGTCATCACCACGGCCGTCTTCGGATGATGCTGCCGGATGCGGTCGAGGATATCGAGCCCGTCCGTGGGCGGCAGGCGATAATCAAGGAAGACGAGGTCGTAGGACGAGGTCTTCATCATGCTCAGGGCCTCGTCGCCGTCGGCGGCGCAATCCACCTTGACGGCCACATCGGGGAGCCTTTTGAGCTCGGCCTCGAGCAGGCTCCGTTGGTCGGGCTCGTCGTCGACGACGAGGATGGAGAAAATCGGGCCCGTAGCGGTCACGGCGCCATTGTAGCAGACGAATCCAGAACCGTCCACACCTAACAGGCATGGAGAAAACATTATTTTAACAAGTAATTTTCTTAATACTTATCACTTTTTATTTTAAGCCCGGACATTAAGCCGATCAAAGTCATGTTGAGCGCCTTCATGAGGTGGAGCTTTTCTTGATAAGCCTCCGCGGGAAAAGGTATCCTGATGGGGATGGCCGCGCAAGCCCCCGTACACCCCGCCCTGAGCAAGGTTTTGCTCGATGAGGCGACGATCAAGGCTCGTATAAGCGAGATCGCCGCGCAGATCACCCGCGACTACGCGGGCCGCCGCCTGATGATCGTGGGCGTGCTGAAGGGAAGCATCATCTTCCTCGCCGACCTCCTGCGCGCGCTAGGTCCCGAGCTGGACGTGGAGATGGACTTCGTGGCCGTGTCCTCCTACGCGGGGAAGGCCTCGACGGGCGCAGTTCGGACCCTGCTTGACTTGCGCGAAAGCCCGGAGGGCAAGGACCTGCTCGTCGTCGAGGACATCGTCGACACTGGGTTGACCTTGACTTCATTGACCGAGACCCTGCGTTCGCGCAAGCCTCGCTCGCTCGAGGTCTGCACTCTGCTCGATAAGCCGGACTGCCGCAAGACGCCTTTTACGCCCAAGTACGTGGGCTTCAAGATTCCCAACGAGTTCGTCGTCGGCTTCGGCCTTGACTACGACGAACGCTATCGACAGCTGCCGTGCGTTGGCGTGCTCAAAGACCTGCCGAGGACCTGACCCATGGACAATAAAAATCTAAAGCAGCTCGTCATGTGGGGCCTGGGTTTCCTGCTCCTGCTGACCCTTTTCAACGGCGTCAAGAGCGTCCCTCTGGAGACGGAGATCCCCTACTCCGAGTTCAAAACGCGCCTGCGCGCGGGGACCATCACCCACGTCCGCATGCGCCCCGATCTTATCAGCGGCGACTTCAAGAACGAGAAGGGCGAGGTTCAGCACTTCCGGACTCTTCCTCTTCCCGACCCGAAGCTCGTCGAGGATTTGGAGAACAACAAGGTGTCGAACTTCCAAGGCGAGCGCGACCGCAGCGGCTTATACGCTTTCGCGCTGAACCTGGGCGGCATCCTGCTGTTCTTCTTCCTGTGGTGGTTCTTCGTGATCCGCCAGGTCCAAGTCGGCGGCAAGCAGGCCCTGTCCTTCGGGCGCAGCAAGGCCAAGATGGTCGACGACAAGAAGAAGAAGACCACCTTCGCCGACGTCGCCGGCTGCGAGGAGTCCAAGGAGGAGCTGCGCGAGGTCGTCGATTTCTTGAAGACGCCCGACAAATACCAGAAGCTGGGCGGCAAGATGCCGCGCGGCGTGCTGCTCTTCGGGCCGCCTGGAACCGGTAAGACTTTGCTGGCGCGCGCGGTCGCAGGCGAGGCGGGCGTTCCCTTCTTCTCGGCCTCGGCCTCGGAGTTCGTGGAGATGTTCGTGGGCGTTGGTGCCTCGCGCGTGCGCGACCTTTTCGAGCAGGCCAAGAAGGCCGCTCCCTCGGTGATCTTCATCGACGAGCTCGACGCGGTCGGCCGGGCGCGCTTTGCCGGCATCGGCGGCGGGCACGACGAGCGCGAGCAGACGCTCAACCAGCTTCTCATCGAGCTCGACGGCTTCGAACAGAACCAAGGCATCATCCTCATCGCCGCCACCAACCGCCCCGACGTGATCGACTCCGCCCTGCTGCGCCCGGGCCGTTTCGACCGGCAGGTCAACGTGCCCGTTCCCGACCGCAAGGGCCGCGAGGCGATTCTGAAGGTTCACGCGCAGCTCGTGAAGATGGCGCCGGACGCCGATCTCGCCGTGGTCGCCCGCCGTACACCGGGTTTTGCCGGCGCGGACCTGGCCAACGTGATCAACGAGGCCGCGCTGTTGGCCGCGCGCAAGAATAAGGAGGTCGTCGAGCTCTCCGACTTGGAAGAGGCCATCGAGCGCGTCATGGCCGGACCCCAGAAGCGGTCGAACATCATGTCCGAACGAGAGAAGAAGGTCGTGGCTTACCACGAATGCGGCCACACCATCGTCGCCAAGATGCTGCCCGGGACCGACCCCGTCCACAAGGTCTCCATCCTCTCGCGCGGCTTCGCGCTCGGCTATACCCTCCAACTTCCATTGGAGGATAAATACCTGACCTCGCGCCTCGACATCACCAACCGCCTGGCGATTCTGCTCGGCGGGCGCGCGGCCGAGGAGCTAGCCTTCGCCGAGATCACCACGGGTGCCGCCGACGATCTATCCAAGGCCACGGCCTATGCCACCCGCATGGTCACCGAGTTCGGCATGAGCGACAAGGTGGGGCCGTTGTCCTTGAAGAAGCCGGACCAGGAGGTTTTCCTCGGACGCGACCTGAACACCGGCGGCGGCTTCTCCGAGCGCACGATGCAGCTCGTCGACGAGGAGGTCAAGCGCCTGGTGACCGACGCGCAAACCAAGGCGCGCGAGATCCTCTCCAACAACAAGAAGGCGCTCGACCAGCTGGCCCAGTCCCTGTTCGATCGCGAGGTCTTAAGCGGCGATGATATCGACAGCATCCTCACCGCCGCCCGGGCCTAAGACCCCATGACTTCGCGCACGGCGGTCTCGCAGTCGGCGCCCGCGGCGACACACTCCTTTTCCAAGCCCCTGATCATGGGTGTGATCAATTGCACGCCGGATTCGTTTCACGAGGCCAGCCGTTTCGGCTCTCCGGCGCTTGCCGTCGAGCGCGCGCTGCGCCTTATTGAGGAGGGGGCCGACATCCTCGATTTCGGCGGTCAATCCACGCGCCCCGGCTCCGATCCGGTTCCCCTTGACGTCGAGCGCGCGCGCGTAATCCCCGTGATCAAGGCCCTGGCCCGGCAGGTCAAGGCTCCCATCTCCATCGACACAGACAAGGCCGCGTTGGCCGCCGAGGCGCTGCAGGCGGGCGCGCGCATCATCAACGATGTCTCCGCGTTCCGAGCCGACCCCGCGATGGCGAAGGTCGCCGTCGACGCCGAGCGCGTCGTGCTGATGCACCGGCTGGGCGATTCATCAAAGATCATGCAGGCCGCGCCGCGCTACGCCGACTGTTTTCGCGAGGTGTTCTCTTTCCTGCGCGAGCGCCGGGAGGCGTTTCTCGCCGCAGGCGGCCGCGGCGAGCGCGTGTGGGTGGACCCGGGGATCGGCTTTGGAAAGACCCTCGAGCATAACCTCGAGCTCATCAACCGGATCGGCGAATTTTCCGCGATAGCGCCCGTCCTTCTCGGGGTTTCGCGAAAGTCGCTGTTTGGAAAGATTTCTCCCGACGCCGGCCCGCAGGACCGCTTGGCCGGCTCCCTGGCCGTCGCGTCCTGGGCGTGCCTTGCGGGCGTGGCGGTCCTTCGCGTCCATGACGTGCTCGAGACGCGCCGCGTCATCGAGACTTTGCGCGCCGTGACGGAGGCGAAGTGAGCGGAAGGCTTTTCGGGACCGACGGCGTGCGCGGCATCCCGGGAGAGGGGGCGCTTAAGCCCGAGTCCGTGCGCGCTCTGGCCTATCATGCCGCCCGCGTCCTTCTGGAGAGGCGGGGGGGCAAGTTCAACGGCCAGGACCCGCTCGTCGCCGTCGGCCGCGATACGCGCGGCTCGGGGCCGACGCTGCTGCGCGCGTTGACGTCGGGCTTTGCCGCCGCCGGCGCGCGCGTCGTCGACCTGGGCGTGATTCCCACGCCCGGCGTCTCCTATCTTGGGCCGCGGCTGGGCTGCTTTGCGGGTGCGGTGATCTCGGCCAGCCACAACCCGGCCGAATACAACGGCATCAAATTCTTCGACGCGTTCGGCTTCAAGATGGCTCCCGCTCTGGAAACGGACGTCGAGCGGCGCCTGGCCGTGGGACGTCCCATTCCGCCGGCCTTGCCGCAGCCTTCGTTCGCCTACGAAGACCGTGCCGCCACCTACCTCGATTTCCTAAAGAGTGCCTTTCCGGCCACTCGCGGGCTCGAGGGGGCGCGGCTGGTCGTGGACTGCGCCAACGGCGCGGCCGCGGCTTTCGCTCCGCGTTTGTTTTCGGGGCTCGGCGCCGAGGTCTTCGCGATCGGGGTTGCGCCCAACGGGCGCAACATCAACGCCGGCTGCGGGGCGCTGGCGACGGACGCCTTAAGCCGCGAGGTGCGCCGCCGGCGCGCGGACGCGGGCATAGCACTCGACGGCGACGCCGACCGGGCCCTGATCTGCGACGAGCGCGGGCACCTGCTCGACGGCGACGCGCTTATCGGCGCGGCCGCGGCGCGGCTGCTGCGGCGCGGCGGGCTCAAGGGTGGGAAGGTCGCCGTCACGGTCATGTCGAACTACGGCCTGCTGCGCTACCTGCGCGGGCTCGGGGTGGAGGCGGTCATCACGCCCGTCGGCGACCGCCACGTCACCGAGGCCATCGAGCGCGAGGGCTTGAGCCTTGGAGGGGAGAACTCAGGGCATATCGTTTTCCGCGACTTCGCGCCGACGGGCGACGGCATGTTGACAGCACTTCAAACGCTGGCCGCTTGGCGCGAGTCAAGCGGCCCCATGAGCGCTCTCGGCCGCCTGTACAAGCCGACGCCGCAGACGCTCAAGGCGCTCCACGTCAAGGAGAAGCCAGCGCTGGAGCTTTTGACGCAGACGCAGGCCGCGATCGCGGACGTCTCGCGGCGCTTGACGGGGCGGGGGCGCGTGTTCGTGCGCTACTCGGGAACCGAGCCCGTGCTGAGGGTGCTCGTCGAAGGCCCCGTCATCGCCGAAAACCACAAGCTGTGCGAGAGCATCGCCGCCGTTTACATGTCGGAGACCGCCGCCGCAGAGGAGAAACGCAGATGAAGATGGACATCAAGTTGAAGCTGGGCGTCAATATCGATCATATCGCCACGCTGCGCCAGGCGCGGCTGGACATCGACCCGGATCCCGTGCAGGCCGCGCAGGTCGCCCGGCAGTCCGGCGCCGACATCATCGTCTGCCATCTGCGGCGCGATCGCCGCCATATCCAGGACGCGGATGTGGCCAAGCTGTGCCGTCTCAAGGGCGAGACTCACGTCGAGATCAGCGACGACGCGAAGATCATCGCCTCCGTGCTCAAGGCCCATCCGACGTCGGTGTGCCTGGTCCCGGAGCGGCCCGGCGAAGTCTCCACGGAGGGCGGCCTGGACCTTCAGAAGAACGGCAAAAGCCTGGCCAAGACCGTTTCCCGCCTCAAGAAAGCGGGCCTGGAGGTCAGCCTCTTCATCGCCCCCGAGGCCCCGGTCGTGCGCATCGCGCGCAACATGGGCGCCGACGTCGTCGAGTTCGACACCAGCGACTACGTCAAGGCGGGTTCCAAGGCCAAGCAGAAGACGGAGCTCGAGAGGCTGGAGCTGGCCGCCTATATGGCCTGGGAGATGGGCCTCGTCGTCCACGCCGGGCACGGGCTCGACTACCACAATGTGACGCCGGTGGCGCGCATCCCGCATCTGTCGGTGCTCAACATCGGATTCTCGATCGTCGCTCGGTCGGTATTCGTGGGCCTCAAGAGCGCGGTGTCCGAAATGCGCCGCGTCATCGACTAATCCCATGTGCGGCATCGTTGGCTATGTCGGACCTAAGAACGCGACCCCGCTGCTCATGGAGGGCCTCAAGCGCCTCGAGTATCGGGGCTACGACTCCGCAGGACTGGCGTCGATCGTGAACGGAGTCATCGAGCGCCGCCGCGCTCCCGGAAAGCTGACGAACCTGGAGAAAGTCCTGGCCGGCAGCCCGCTCGCGGGCAATGTGGCCCTCGGGCACACGCGCTGGGCCACGCACGGCAAGCCCAGCGAGGCGAATTCTCACCCGCACACCGACGGCAGCGGCACGGTCGCCGTCATCCACAACGGCATCATCGAGAATTATCTTGAGATCAAGGACCGTTTGGTCGCGGCGGGCGTCAAGTTCGAATCCGAGACCGACACCGAGGTGATCGCCCACCTCGTCGCCGAAAAATTGGCGCAGCTGCAGCCGCCCGGCTCCTCGCCCAAGCCCGATTTAAACGAGCCGCTGCTCTTTGAGGCCGTCCGTCGCGCCTTAAACGAGGTCCGCGGCGCCTATGCGGTCGCGGTGCTTTGGTCCAAGGCGCCGAACGTGATCATCGCGGCCAAGACCGCCTCGCCGCTGATCATCGGCCTGGGCGAGGGCGAGAATTTCCTGGCTTCCGGCGTCCCGGCGTTCCTCTCCTACACGCGCAAGGCCGTGCATCTGGAGGACGGGGAGATGGCCGTGCTCAAGCGCGACGGCGTGTCCTTCTTCAACCTCGCCGGCAAGAAGGTCGAGAAAACGCCGATGACGATCTCGTGGGACAGCAAGATGGCGGAAAAAGACGGCTACCGCCACTTCATGCTCAAGGAGATCTACGACCAGCCGATGTCCTGCGAGGACACGATGCGCGGGCGCTTCTTCCCGCTCAAGGGCGTGCTCGAGCGCGACTGCGGCATGAACGCCGAGATCTTGAAATCCGTGCGCTCCATCCACATGATCGCCTGCGGCACCGCGTATCACGCCTGCTTGGTCGGAAAATACTGGTTGGAAACGCTCGTGGGCATTCCCGTTCACGTCGAGACGGCTTCCGAGTTCCGCTACCGCGAGACCACAGTCAGCAAAGATGATCTCGTCATCGCCGTCAGCCAATCCGGAGAGACCGCCGACACCTTGGCGGCCGTCAAGCAGGCCAAGGACAAGGGCGCCAAAATCCTGGCCATCTGCAACACGGTGGGCGCGGGGCTCACCCGCGCCGCCGATTGGACTCTGTACTCGCATTGCGGGCCCGAACTGGGCGTGGCCTCGACGAAGGCCTTCATCGGCCAGCTCACGTCGCTGGCGGTGATCACGCTGCATGCCGCCATCGGGCGCGGGGCCATGACCGAGACGCAGGGCCGCGCCTTCGTCGAGGACTTAGTCAAGGTCCCGGGCTGGATCCGCGCCGCACTTAAGCTCGACAAGCAGACCCAGCTGATCGCGCGCAAGTTCGCCAAAAAAGATCACTTCCTCTTCATCGGGCGCTATCTCAACTTCCCGATCGCGCTCGAGGCCGCGCTCAAGCTCAAGGAGATTTCCTACATCCACGCCGAGGGCTATGCCGCCGGCGAGCTCAAGCACGGGCCCATCGCGCTCATCGACACCGAGATGCCGGTAGTCGTCATCGCCACTCAGTCGCGGGTGCTCGACAAGACGCTGTCCTCGCTCGAGGAGGTCAAGGCTCGCGGCGCGGAGCTCATCGTGCTGGCCACCGAGGGCGTCGGCGACTTTAAAGACTGCGAGTACGTCTTGAGGCTGCCGCCGATTCCCGAGGTTCTCTCTCCGATTGTGAACATCATCCCGCTGCAGTTGCTGGCCTATCACATATCGGATCTGCGAGGCTGCGACGTCGACCAGCCCCGCAATCTGGCGAAAAGCGTCACGGTTGAGTGAGGCGATGGAGCTCGGCGTCGATTTAGTTGAGATCGCGCGGGTGAAGTCCCTGGCGCGGCGCAACCCCAAGTTCCTGACCCGCGTCTTCTCCGCCTCCGAGATCGCCTACTGCAAGGCGAAGAAAAACCCCTGGCCGCATTTCGCCGTGCGCTTTGCCGCGAAGGAAGCCGTCTACAAGGCGCTGGGGCGGGCCGAGGTTCCGCTGACGGCGATCTCAGTGATTAGAGACCGACATGGACGTCCCTCAGTGAAGATCGCTGGCAAAGCGGTCCGCAATCTGAAGCTTTCCCTATCGCATGGCCGCGAACACGCGGTCGCCTTCGCCATCCGCACGCCTTAAGGCCGGGTCAGTTGCAGGGATAATAAACCGGGGTGCCGGGCAACGAAGGGGTAAATCCTATTTGAAGAAAGGCCGTGTTGAACAGTTCCTTCACCATCTCAGGATTTGCGAAGTGGACAGTTTGCACGTTGCCGTATCGGGGAATACCCAGTTCTATGTTGGTCTTGTCCTCGATCATTGTCACGATGACGCAGAGTTGGGCTTTGGCCTTTCCCGTCAGTCCTTGAGGCATCGGGCTGTCATTGAGAATATTATCCATGACCGCGGGATCGTATCCCTCGGCCTTTGCAACGGCATATAGCATCCCCATAAAGTTCTTGCTTGCAAAGGCTGCGCCTGCGACATCGATCAGCCTGGTCGGGTGACCTTTGAAATTGAACTCTTTGATCAGATACTTCAAAGGAATGAAATTCGGGTTCGGAACCAAGGTGATGTCGAGCTTGCGGCCCTTGTGCTCTTTTTCGATATCCGCCTCTCGCCTGGGCGCTGGGGCGGCTTGAGCGGCGAACTCGGCCAACGAGGTCTCAAAGGACTTATCGCTTTCAGCGTAGGCGCTTGAGAGGGGCAGGACCAGCAAGGCTGCGAGGAAATAGTTTTTCGTGTTCATGTTGATATTGTGCCTATGTTTCTAAGGAGTTGGGAGGGCCCAAAGACCTAGCTGGGGTAGTCTTTGGGCCGATGTCGATAAGGTGGCTGGATTGTTGCTTGATTATCGCCTCGACTGGCCTACATCGTATTCCCCCGGCGTTCATCCTAGGAGGAGAGTCATGCCTCGAGTTTCTCATCCCGTGCGGCCGCGCGCGGCGCGGCGCGGCGGCGTCGCCGTGAAAAATTCGCCGCAGTTTTGGACCGATCTGGAACTGGCTTACCGGACGCTGTGCGCGGCGCTGTTTAATTTCGCGCCCACCTCCGGCCATCCCGGAGGCAGCCTGTCCTCGGGACCCATCGCCTTGGCTCTTGCTTTCGAGACGATGGAGTACGATCTGGGCCGTCCCGATCTTCCTGAAGCCGACATGCTTTGCTACGCGGCGGGACATAAGGCCTTGGGGCTTTACGCTTTGCTGGCTTTGCGCGACGAGTTGGCGAGCATGGGGGCCGCCGATTTGTTGCCCGGGGCCGAGGGCCGCATGCGCTTGGAGGACCTTCTGGGCTTTCGGCGCAACCCGACCCATGCCGCTCCGTATTTTAAGACTCTCAAGGCGCGCGCCCTGGACGGCCATCCCACTCCGGCCGTGCCCTTCGTGCCGACGGCCACCGGGGCCAGCGGCGTGGGCTTGGGCGCGGCCGTGGGCTTGGCCCTGGGCGGCGCCGACATCTACGGCGCCGACGCTCCGCGCGTGCATGTCGTGGAAGGAGAAGGCGGCCTCACACCCGGCCGGGCGCATGAGGCTTTATCGGCAGCGTCGACTCTTGGTTTGGAGAATCTCATCGTACATCTCGACTGGAACCAGGCCTCTATCGATTCCGACCGAGTGTGCGGAGCCGACGGAAAGCCCGGAGATTATGTTCCCTGGGAGCCGCGCGATCTCTTTAAGCTCCACGGCTGGAACGTGGTCTGGGCCGGCGACGGGCACTCGTTTTCGCGCGTGCTGGCTGCTCAGCGCGAGGCGATCGGCATGCGCAACGGCCGGCCCACGGCGGTGGTTTACCGGACGGTCAAGGGCAAGGGCTACGGCATGGAAGGGCGCGCTTCTCACGGAGCCGGTCACGCCTACTGCTCCGACGGCTATTACGCGGCTGTCCGTTCTTTCGAGGAGCGCTTCGGCGCGACGCTGCCGCGCGCGTGCGGCAGCGACGGTGAGGCTCGCGAGAAGGCCTTCTACGACACGCTGCTTGTCGTGCGCCGGGCCCTGGCTGCGAATTCCGCGCTGAGCGCGGAAGCCGCGCGTCGACTCGCGCATAGCCGCAAGGCGCTGGAGCTGCGCAAGCGCCGCGCGCGTTCCGACGCGCCGCGCGCGGCCGCGATCTTCGACGCTCTCGACACCGAGGCCGTCCCCGAGCCGCTGCGCATTCCTCCCGGTACATCCGCCACATCGCGCGGGGCCTTGGGCGAGGCGTTGGGCCATCTCAATAGGCTCAGCGGCGGCGCCTTGATGGGCAGCGCCGCCGACCTGCTGGGCTCGACGAGCGTGCTCGCGCTCAACGCGGGCTTTGCCGCGGGTTTCCACCATTGCGGCCGCAACGCCGGCTCGCGCCTGATCGCCGCCGGCGGCATTTGCGAGGACGCCATGGGCGCGATCATGTCGGGCCTTTCGTCCTACGGCCGGCATGTGGGAGTCACCAGTTCGTATTCCGCGTTCATTGCTCCGCTTGAGCACGTGGCCGCGCGTCTTCACGTTATCGGCCAGGAGGCTCGGCGCCATCGCACCGGGGAGTCGGCGCGTACGTGGATCATGATAAACGCCCACGCCGGTCCCATGACCGGCGAGGACGGGCCCACGCACGCGGACGTGCAGGGCCTGCAGCTTCTGCAGGGAAATTTCCCTGCCGGCACGCTGATTACACTCACGCCTTGGGAGGCGCAAGAGGTCTGGCCGCTGCTTGCGGCGGGCTTGCGGGCGCGTCCGGCCGTTCTGGCCCCTTTCGTCACTCGTCCGGCCGTGCCCGTGCCGGACCGTCGGCTGTTGGGCTTGCCTGCGGCCTCGGCGGCCGCCCAAGGCGTCTACGCTCTGCGCCGCGCACCCGGCGCGGCCACGGTCGTCCTGCAGGGAGCGTCGGTGACGACGGTCTTTGTGCGCGACGTCCTGCCGCTTCTCGACGCCGAGGGCCTGACGCTCAACGTTTACTATGTGGCCAGCGCCGAGCTCTTCGACGCCCTGCCGCACGAGCGGCGCGAGGCCATCCTGCCCTCGCGCCTGCTGCGCTCGACCATGGCGATCACGGATTTCACCTTGCCCACCGCGCAGCGCTGGCTGCATTCGGCCGAGGGCGCGGCCGCCTCCCTGCATCCCTTCCGCAACGGCGCCTATCTGAGCAGCGGGTCTTGGGAAAGCCTGCTGGTCGAAGGCGGCCTGGACGGCCCACCGCAATTCGAGGCAGTGCGGGCCTGGCGGCGCGTCATCGACGGGGCCAAGTGACTTTGCTGCGGCCGCCCGATCCCGAAGGCCTGCGCGCGTGGATGCGCGACAACAAGGACATGACCTTGAAGCGCAAGGTTATGAGCGAGGCCGAGGCGGTGCGCCGCTTCGTGCATGACGGCGACTACGTGGGCTTCGAGCTGTACGGCACCGTGCGCTGCCCTCTCTCCGTGGTGCGCGAGATCGTGCGCCAGGGCCCGCGCCGCCTGCGCCTGTTGGGCCAGGGACTCATGGACGTGGATTTTTTGATCGCGGCGGGCTTGGTCGAAGCGATGGACATCACGTACGTGGGTTACGAAGCCTACGGGCTGTCGCCGGTTCTGCGCCGCGCCGCCGAGAAGGGCGGCCTGCGCTTGGTCGAGTGGTCCAACGCCGCCTTGGCCTGGCGCATGAAGGCGGCGGCCATGGGCCTGCCCTTTCTGCCCGCTCGCTCCATGCTCGGCACCGACACCTTCGCGCACAGCGGCGCGCGCCGCATGAAGGATCCTTTTACGGGGATGGAGTTGGCGCTTCTGCCCGCGCTGGCGCTCGACTGCGGCGTCGTCCACGTCCACCGCGCTGACGTCTACGGCAACTGCCAGCTCGACGGCATCACCGGCTTCGCCCTCGAGATGGCGCGCGCCTCCAAGCGCCTGATCATCTCCGCCGAAGAGATCATCGAGACCGAGGAGATTATGCGGCGTCCGGAAAAAACCGCCATCCCCTTCTACCTGGTCGACGCCGTCGTCCACGCGCCCTTCGGCTCGCATCCCGGCGAGACCTGCTACCTCTACCAACGCGACGAGCCGCACATTCAAGGCTACCTGGCCGCCGCGCGCACCGAAGAAGGCATGAAGCGCTATCTCGACGAGTGGGTCTACGGCGTTTCAAGCCACGCCTCCTACATGCGCCGCGTGGGCAAGACGCGGCTGGCCAAGCTTGTCGAAGGCAAGAGCTCATGAGCGATTACTCGGCCACCGAGATGTTGGTTTGCCTGGCCGCGCGCCAGATGCGGGGCCGCACGAGCGTGTTCATCGGCACGGGCCTGCCCATGCTGGCGGCCGCCCTGGCCAAGCGGCTTTACGCGCCCGAGCTGCTGCCCGTCTTCGAGTTCGGAGGCATCGGCTCCACCCTGGACCGCCTGCCTCTCGGGGTGGGGGAGTCGCGCACTTTCGACCGCGCCTTCGCGGCGCTGGGCATCTGCGACATCATGGAAACCGCCCAGCGCGGCCTCATCGGCGACGGCTTTCTCGGCGGCGCGCAGATCAACGCTTGGGGAGACCTCAACACCACCGTCATCGGCCCTCACGATCGTCCCAAGGTGCGCCTGCCGGGCTCGGGCGGGGGCAACGACGTGGGCTCGCTGTGCTGGCGCACCATCATCCTCATGAAGCACGAGCGCCAGCGCTTCGTCGAAAAGCTGGATTTTTTGACCACACCGGGTTATCTGGGCGGGCCTCGCGGCCGTATGCGCGCAGGACTGCCCGGGGACACCGGCCCTTACCGCGTCGTCACAGACTTGGCTCTTCTTGATTTCGCGCCTGCGACCAAACGCATGCGCCTGTTGGCGCTCAATCCCGGCGTCACCGCCGAAGCCGTCGTTGCGGCGACGGGCTTTAAGCTCGCCGCGTCCGCGCGCCTGAAGAAAAATCCGCCGCCCACCGTCCTGGAGCTGGAGACTTTGCGCGAGAAGGTGGACCCGCAGCGCATCTTCCTCAAACAGTCGGCTTAGATGCTCTCGCGGTCCCATTCTAGTAAGATGGGGGTCTGGAGAATCGACCTTGACATCATTCGACGAGTTGAAGCTGAGCCCCCCGCTGGCGCGCGCGATCGCCGAGCTCGGCTACACGGCGCCGACTCCGATCCAGCAGCAGGCCCTGCCGATTCTGCTCTCCGGAAAGACCGACTTCATCGGCCAGGCCGCGACGGGCACGGGAAAGACCGCGGCGTTCGGCTTGCCGCTCCTCGAGCACATCGATCCCGCCGACAAGCGCGTTCAAGGCCTTGTGCTCTGTCCCACGCGCGAGCTGGCGATCCAGGTCTCGGGCCAGATCAACTTATTCGGCAAGTACAAGGGCGCGCGCGCCTTACCCATATACGGCGGGGCCGGCTACGGCGACCAGCTTGAGGGCCTCAAACGGCATCCGGCGATCGTGGTGGGCACGCCCGGGCGCATCATCGATCATCTCGGGCGCGGCGCGCTGACTCTCGACGGGGTCAGGACCGTGGTCCTCGATGAGGCCGACGAGATGATCTCGATGGGTTTCAAAGAAGACCTCGAGAAAATCCTGCAGGCAACGCCCCGCGAGACCTCGCACATCTGGCTGTTCTCGGCGACGATGAGCAAGGAAGTCCGCCGCGTGGCCGACACTTACTTGCGCAAGCCTAAGCACGCGCAGGTCAACAAGACCGAGGTCTTGTCGGCGACGGTGTCGCAGATCTTCTACCCGGCGCGGGAGTCCGACAAGCCTGAACTTGTCTGCAAGCTCATCGAGGCCGCCGACGATTTCTACGGCCTGGTGTTCTGCCAGACCAAGGCGCTGGTCATGGACCTGACCGAGTATCTGACGGGCCGCAACTACAAAGTGGACTCGCTGCACGGCGACAAGACCCAGCAGGACCGCGAGCGCACGATGCGGGCCTTCCGCGAGAAGAAGGTCAACATTCTGGTCTGCACCGACGTCGCCTCGCGCGGCTTGGACGTCAAAGAGCTCACGCACGTGATCAACTACTCGATTCCCCGGGAGATGGACATCTACGTCCACCGCATCGGCCGCACCGCGCGCAGCGGCCAGGCGGGGCTGGCAATCAGCCTGGTCACGCCCAGCAACCGCGGGATGATCGAGCGCATCGAGCACGTGACCAAGAGCAAGATGACCGAGGGGAAAATCCCCACCCGCCGCGACCTGGGCTTAAAAAAAGTGGCCAAGCTTCTGGCGCGCTTCCAGGGGATCAAGCATCATGAGCGGGCGTCCGCGCTGCTTGGGCCCGAGTGGCAGGAAGTCGTCGAGACGATGGACCTTCAGGAGCTGGTCGGACGCTTCCTGGTCATGGTTGCGCCCGAGGTCTTCGACGATCCCGCACCGCCCAAGCCGCTTTTGCCCAGCCCCCAGCGCTCGCCTTATGCCGGCGAGCATAAGTCCTCAAAGAAGGATTACTGGAAAAAGCGCAAAGAAGCGTTTCACGCCAAGAAGCGCCGCCCTGGTTAGGCTGCCGGCCGGGCATAACTGACCGTCAGCATCTCCCACTGGTGCCCTTCGGGCTCGTTCCAGTAGATGCTGCGGCCGCCCATGTAGTCGCTGGTCTTCATGTCCACGGGGCCGCGCACGGTGCTGCGGTATTTTATTCCGGCCGCTTTGATGCGGCCGAGGATGGCGTCGAACTCTTGGTCGCCGACCCGGAAGCAATAATGCTCGATGGGAAAGCTTTCATCCGTCTCGATGAAGTCAAAGGTCAGTCCGTCGTTGATATAAACAGGAGTGAACAACCCCTTTCCTTCCGTCCATTTAACGCCTAGAAGCTCAGCCAATAGCTTTGCGGATGCGACCTTGGTGCGCGACGGCACTATGATGTGATCGAGGTATATCGCCACTTATTCCTCCAGGAATCCAGGGCAGCGGCTATTCATTCTGCAGCCCATTTCAACTGGGGCTTTTTGCGATGCTGCGCGCAGTCTCGCAGATAGAGATTGATTAGATTTTGATAAGGCATGCCCACTTCGTCCGCGAGTTCTTTGAAGTAGGAAACGGTGAGAACGTCCAGGCGGATCGTGATGGGCTCTTTAAGTCTGGCGGCGTAGGGATTCGGCCAGACCTTCATTTTCGAGAAATCATATTCAGCCCGCATTGTATCTCCGGTAGTCTTTCGTTTCATGGTTGGTAGCCTTCCTGGCCGATATGATGCGTATAGTTGATCCGTTTATTCTGTAGCAATGGCAAACGACGATAACGCGAAGCCGCGAACTCATTCCCAAGAGCAAGAAGCGGTCCTCCTCGTTGGAGTGTTCGGGATCGAAGGAACAGGGAGCGTGCTTATCTTTGAATGCGGTTAGAGCTTCTTCGAATGAAATTCCGTGCTTGCGGATATTTTCACGGTTCTTATCCTCGTCCCACTCA